>Ga0210402_10001130_pt1 | contig 28054 bp, 28 predicted proteins | sample IncBWC7MmetaG_FD_161055 | JGI IMG/M metagenome (GOLD analysis project Ga0210402, IMG submission 161055) | Forest soil microbial communities from Barre Woods Harvard Forest LTER site, Petersham, Massachusetts, United States - Inc-BW-C-7-M | ecosystem: Environmental > Terrestrial > Soil >...
GATATCATGCGTCGCGGCAAGCAAGGGCACTTCGGTCTCCAAAGCATGCGCGAGCGAGCTGTCCGTATCATGGGAAAATTCTCAATCGAGAGCTCCGCCGATTTCGGTACAGCAATAACCCTTACGGTTCCCGGTGGGATCATCTATCGCACCGTGAGTAAGTAAGTCTCATGCGCGCGGGCGCGCGATCGGCCTCAATTTTTTCATCAAGTGCTCCGCGTGTTTCCCGCAAGGCTGGTTGGGCTTTTTCGCGTACTGGATCACTTCGAGAAGCTTGGCCTTGGTCTGCCGTAGGCGCCTCTGGAGCAATCTAATCTCGACGACCTTGTGCTCCAAGGTGGCGATCAGTTTCTGCCAGTTCCACTTCTCGATGCCGGCCGTCGGCAACAGGTGGCGTATCTCATCCAGCGAAAAGCCGGCGGCCTTCGCAGTGACAATGATCTCTAGCAGCTGAACGCTCTGCGGCAGGTAGTCGCGATAGCCGTTCGCCTTGCGCTGCACCGGGGCAATCAGCCGGTGCGCCTCGTAGAAGCGGATTTTCGAGGGCGCAAGGCCGGTGCGCTCCGCTAGCTCGCCGATCTTCATCGCGCAACTCCGACAATTGACCTTCAAGTTGACTTTAAGGTTATGGTTCCGGTGCGTCAAACAGGATCTGGCCCAGGCCGAGGCGAACGATGCGCGTGGCAATTATCGGAGCGACCGGAATGCTGGGCCAGCACACGTTGGCGGCTGCGGCCGCGGCGGGACACGAGGTCGTGGCGATCGCCCGCAGCAACAGCTCCCTGCAGCGGCTGAGGAGCGCGCCACCCGAGTCGCGGCTGGCGGACCTGGACGACCGCGAGTCCCTGCGCCGCGCGCTGAAGAACGCGGACGCAGTGATCAACTGCGCGGGCTACTACCCGACCGTTCCGCGTCCGTGGCGGGCCGAGGTCGAAACGGCCACGGCGCAGATGGAGAACTTCTACGCCGCATGCGCGGACCAGCCGCTGCGGAAAATCGTCTATCTGGGCGGCGCCATTGCGCTGCGTCGACATCCGGCGGGTGAGCCGGGCGATGAGACGCTGGACTACCCGGGCGAGCCGCCCACCACGAATCCTTACGTCCGCGTGAAGTGGGCGCTGGACGTTCAGGCCCGAGCGAAGTCCGGGGAAGGAATGCCAGTGGTCATCGGCATTCCGACGATGACTTTCGGCGAATACGACCACGGTCCGACAACCGGTCGTCTCATCGTGGAGATAGCCAATCGGACCCTGCCCGGCTATGTGAGAGGAAACCGGAATGTCATTTATGCCGGGGACGCCGGGCGCGGACTTGTGCGCGTGTGCGAGCAGGGCAGGCCCGGCGAGCGCTACCTGCTGACCGGCGAGAATACCTCCATGTCGGAGCTCGTGACCAAGATCGCGCAAATTGCCGGTGCCCCGGTGCCGCGCGCGATTCCCGTAGCCATAGCACGGGCTGCGTCAGCCCTGCAGACTGCTCGTTACAAGTGGCTCAAGGGACCAGTGCCCCGCGTGGATGCGACGGCGATCGCCGTTATGTCCGCCGGTCAGTTCGTAAATGGCGCAAAGGCACGGAGCGAGTTGGGGTTCACGGCAACCGAAACGCTCGACAACGCCATCACGCGAGCGCTCGCATGGTTCCGAAGCAACGGCTACTTGAAACCAGACTGAGTCCCCCCGCATTGTACGTGCACCTAGTCATTGCGCCGAGCTTGATCCAACAGAGTTTGATCGAGGCGCAGAACTTGCTCCAGTTCCCGCCGGCACTGAGCGGCGTCCTTGAACCAAATGGTGTGCAGACCCATTTCCTTCGCGGCGTCGATGTTCGCGAGCACATCGTCAATGAACACAGACTCTTCCGGGCGCAGACTGAAGGTGGCGAGCAGGTGCTCAAACACTGCAGGCTCGGGCTTCATCATTTTGACTTCGCCGGAAATCACGATGCCGCTGAACGCATCCCAGAAATTGTGACGCCGGCGAAGATGCGTGTAGACCGCGGTGGGCATGTTGGAAAGACAGTACAAGGGCGTCCCCTGTGCCTGCAGCGCGCGGATGAGTTTCACGGTCTCCGGCTTTTCGACCAAGGAGTCGCGTACCGCATCGAGAATCGCGGTCACTTCCTGCTTAGGCCTGCCGACCCGGGGTTCCAATCGGTCGATCAGCTCGGCCTCGGTGAGCGTTCCGCGATCGAACAGGCGCCAATCCTCGTGGCCGAACAGCGCCGCCTTGAGCGCGGCTCGCAATTCCGCTACCGGTTGAAAGCGCGACACGATGTGGTCGGGATTCCAGTCAAGCACCACGCCGCCGAGATCAAAGATGACGTTTCGCACGGTACTTGCCATGGTCACTCGTCATCGCCGATCGGCATGCCCGGCGGCGCTTCAATGGGTTTGGCCACCACAAATTTCGCAGGATCGCCTTGAAACTGCTTGATGCGGTGAATGAGATACGCCTCGAGCGGCGAATTTGCATCGCTGCGGCGTTTGATCTCCTCGAGCTTTGCGTAAGCGATCGCGCGTACTTCGACTGAATCCTTCGGATCCGCCGCCAGGGTCAGGAGGGCCTCGACGGTGCGGGCGTATACGGCACCTTGGACTTCGGCTTCCATGCCTTGATGGTTGGGCGGATGTTGTAAGGGCTGGCTGACCTTGAGCGCCGCATCAATGACTTCGGCAAGCGACGGCGCATTGGCGCGGGCGTGATATTCAACGAGGCGTGCCGCGCGCTCATGATCGAACAAAACGGCCAAGGTCAGATCTGCGGCAGATTCTGCCGCTGCAATTGGGTCAAAGGTCGGCCCGGTCTGGGCCGGCAGCGACTCGCGCGTACGCGCAAAGCCCGGCGGCCGCGGCGGAAACAGCTTCAAGAGCGATTCAGGCAGCGTCAATGTCTCGGCAGACAGGGTCTTCACGACTGCCCGCAGTGCCTTTCTCTGCTCGTCCGCTGCAACAATTTCGGCATTCATCTGTCCATCGCCGCGCAGCTGATAGCGATAGTCGAGGCCGCCGATGATCTTGATGGCGGCCTCGGTCTGGTAGCGATGCATGAGATACAGCGGCACCAGCGTATCTTCCAAGTCGGCCAGCGGCTTCCCCAACGGAATGGCGTTTTCGCCAAATCTCGCCAGCGCCGCGGCGCGAATCCGCATGATCCGTGTCAGTTCATCGGCCGCATCGCTGCCGTTGTCCCAAAGATGCGCGAACGGATGCGCGCCGCCGGGCGGCCGCGCGTCTTCGTCGGTGATGTAGACCAGCCCCGACTTCGTGGCCTCCCTCAAAATCGCATCGAGTCCGGCGTCTTCATTGGAGCCGTCTAAAAATTGCCGATAGCCGTAGTTGATCGCGACTTTGTCCCACAGCCCGATGTTGACCGCGTAGGCGGACGACAGATCCGGCATGCCGCTCTTGTCGAGCGTGATCCAAGGATGGGGATAGTCCATCACCGAGACGGACTCCGCGGGTGCATGGGCAAAGGCACTGGCGGCAAAGTTATGCGCCAGCCCCAATGTGTGGCCGGTTTCATGCGCCGCCAATTGACGCGTCCGCGCCAACGCCATGGCGAGCATGGGATCATTCTCCGCCGTCATCTTGCCCGTGACATAGGGAGACAGGAGTGCTTGCGCGATGAGGTAGTCCTGCCTGCCTCGCAACGACCCGAGCGTTACATTCCCCTTGATGATCTCACCGGTGCGAGGATCGGCGACCGGATGACCATAGGACCAGCCCCGCGTGAATCGATGCACCCACTGAATGATGTTGTAGCGGGCATCCATGGGATCGGCCCCCTCGGGAAGAACGTCCACCCGAAAGGTCCCGGGAGCCCAGCCGGCCGCTTGAAAAGCTTGGTCCCACCAGCGTGCGCCCTCCACCAACGCCGAGCGGATCGGCTCGGGTGCGCCTCGATCGACATAGTATTGAATCGGCTTGACCGGCAAACAGGCCAGCATGCAGCTCGGATCCTGTTTGATCAGGCGGTGCCGCACGATGAACCGCTGGTCCAGAGGCGCGCCCAACGGCGCCGCGTAATCCCGGTACGCAAACTGAAAGTATCCGGCGCGTGGGTCATAGCGCCGCGGCGAAAACCCAAGAGCCGGCAGTTCGAGGAAGGACTGATGCTCGCGCAGCGTGAGCGCATGCGCATCCGGGGTCACGTCGTCGACGAACGAGCCGCGTGAGGGGGCATCCGAGGCGAAAGTCAGAATCGCTTCGACCTCGGTATTCTTCGGAAATACCTTGGTGGCATCAATGGCGATGGCCGAGCGCGCGGCATCGAGCTTATAGGTCCCTTGTGTACCCAGCGCCTCCGACACGCCATGCACGTCGCGCAGAAAAAAATCGGTCGCGTCCACCAAAACCGCTCCAGCCTCGCCGCCCGCCGAATTTTCCGCCGCCACGCTAAAACTCCCGAGGATCGATTCGGGAAATGACTGGCGCACCGCCAACTGCTCAGCCGGATCGCTCGCGGAGCTGCGAAAATGTTCATTGGGGCGGACCAGCAAAATCTTGGGACCGAAGCGCTCGAATCGAACCAGCTTTGCCGCCGACACCTGACCGCGATCGAGCCCCAAGTCGTTGGAGCCGGTGCCGTAGGGGAGCGAATCGAAATACAACATGTCGACATTGAGCTGAGGAATCTCCAGGTACAACCTGCCGTTCCCGGCATCCCAATGCAGCGGCAGGAAGCCCGGCATGTGGCGCATCGCGGCGGTTTTCGACCCGATGGAAGGGATTCCACCGCTCGAGGGTTTAGATTCTGCCGCGGCGACGCAGGCGGTCGAGCAGATAATCAACGAGACCACTATCATGGTGCGAAAGCCAAGCGCGCGCGGGAACTTCTCAAGCATGGGTGAAACCTCGGAATATCGGCACAAAAAAGCACGTAAGGTACACGCTGCGGCGCCCGCGAACAATTTCAGCGCTGCTTATTTCAGAAAATTCTATCTGAACGCTTCCACACGGGTTGTCACACCCGCCGAGATGCGCAGCCGCGCGGCAATCATCGCCAGCGCCTTGAAGCAATGCCAAATTCCGGTGCGGCGTATTCTCGATGCGGGCTGCGGCATCGGACTCATGCGCAAACCTTTGAAGGAATTTCTGCCGAGGGCGAGTTATGTGGGTCTCGAGGCGAGCGAGTACTTGTGCCGCCGTTTCGGCTGGGTCTCAGGTTCGGTGACCGACTATGCGCCGCGCAATCCTTTCGATCTGGTGATTTGCTACGACGTTTTGCAGTATTTGACGGACGCAGAGGCGTCTCGCGCGATCGCCAACTTCGGCGACTTGAGCCGGGCCGCGCTGTACGTCTCGGCGCTCACGAGGGAGGATTGGCGCGACAATTGCGATCGCAGCCGTACGGACCGCGCGGTCCACCTGCGCACCGGCGCCTGGTATCGACGGCGCCTGCAAAGGTCCTTTCGCTATGTCGGCTTTGGCATATGGGTGCGCAAAAACGTCACCGCCATTCTCTGGGAAATGGAGCGCGCATAAAGGCTGGAGCCTTGTCTCGCGCGACAGCGGAGACGCAGACCTACAAGTTGTCCAAGATCCACGCGGCCAGCGCGGCGTGCACAGGTTCCGCCGCGCCAAAGTCCGCGCGAACGTTATTGATCAATGACACGAGCACGTAGGTCTTGCCTGCGGCGGTGGTCACATAGCCGGCGACGCCGCTGACGCTGTCAAGATGCCCGGTCTTGAGACGAACCGCTCCGGCCGGAGTCGACTTCATGCGCGAACGTAGGGTGCCATCCATGCCGGCCAGGGGAAATGAGGCCAAATATTCCGGCGCGAATCGGCTGCGCCACGCGGCGTTCAGGATTTTCGCCATCTGCAGCACGCTGATGTGGGTGCTGCGCGAGAGGCCCGAGCCATTGTCGATGTCCACGCCGGTCAGATCAAAGCCGCGTGCGCGGCTCCATTCCTCGATCGCCGCCGCACCTTTTTCCAAGGTGGCGGGATCGCCGTAGCGCTCTTTGCCGAGCGTCAGCAGCAAATGCCGCGCCATCAGATTGTTGCTGTGTTTATTGGTGAGCCGCACGATCTCGGCCAAGCTCAATGAGTCGAAGGAATAGAGGGGCTTGGCCTCGGCGGGGGTCGGTTCGATGCGCAATTTGCCCTCGAACACGCCTCCGGACTGCCGCCACAATTGGACAAAGGTACCGAAGGCGTAGGTCGTCGGCTGCAGCAAAATTCGCGCGAAGGACCGCTGCGCGCAGTGCGGGGACAGAGCGCCGGAAAAAACCACACGGTCCCATTGAGGCGAGGCAATTTGAAAATCCACTCTGGCGGCCGGACCGCCGCAGCGGCCAGGCGCGTACCGGATGTGATTGTCCACCTCGAGGTTGACCGGGGCCGGGCTGGCGATGATTTCCACCCGATGTGTCTCGGCATCGGCGGCCAGTGTGAAGTCGATCGATTGAAAATTCACCATCAAGGCGTCGGGCAGCACGTTGTACGAGCGATTCGGCCGGCCATCGAAGGCGCCCGGATCCTCCTTCGGCAAGGAAAATGCGGTGTTGTCGATGACGATATCGCCGGGGATCGATTTCAAGCCTTGAGCCCTTAAATCCTGCACGAAGCTCCACCACCGTTCCAGCGTGAGGTAAGGATCGCCGCCGCCCTGCAGAATCAAATCGCCATCGTGAGTCAACGCGCGGGTCTGCCAGACGAAGGTGGGGCCCAGCATGTCCAGCGCGGCGAATGTCGTCACGGTCTTGATCGTTGAAGCGGGGCTCCGCGGCGTGTCCGGATTGTGGCTCATCACAATGCGGCCCGACTCGGCATCGAGGACCACGAAGCTCACGGCGCTCGAAGGCAGGCGCTGGGACGCAATCAATTGCGTGATGCCGGCGGGAACGGCGCCGATCGAGCCTGCAGCGATCGATCCGGCTGAGAATACCGCGGCGCCGAGACAGACCAGGACGATGCGACAGAAGGACATCTTGCGGTTCATCAGCTGAGCGGCAGCGCAATACGCTGCCAAGCGCGCGATCGCCAGCGTAGCAACAGCATCAACCCCAAGAAAAAGATGTAGATCAATGCCGCGAACCACCCGCCGACCGCGCCCAAGCCATATTGAGGCAACCAATCAACCCAGCCTTGACCGGGAGCGAAAGACAGGCTGTGCGCGAGCGGCACGAATATCAACCAAGATAATGCCAGCACCATCACAGCTGGAAGCCGTACATCGCCGGCGCCCCGCAAATTCGCGCTGCTGCTGATATTCAAACCATCGAACAATTGATAGCCCGCCGCAATCCACAACAAGGTGCCGGCGCGAATGACGACCTGGCCAGCCTGTGGATCCGCATCATTGGTGAAAAAAGGCAGGACCCACGGCCCCAAGGCTGCGAGCAGCACGCCGATTGCCCCCATGTAGAGCACGGCAATCAGGATGATTCCATTGCCGACTTTCAGCGCCCAGTCCTTGTGATGGGCGCCGATCGCTTGGCCGACCAACGTCGTGCCCGCCATGGCAATGCCCACGGCCGGCATGTAACAAAAGGATGTCAGCATCATGACAATTTGAGTCGAAGCGCCATCGACCGTACCGAGACGGACCTGCATCAATTGAAACAGCGCGAACCCAAGAATGTCCGCGGCGATGAGCAGCCCCATGGGAAAACCCAGCTGCAGTTGATGCCACAGCGTCCCGCCGTGCAGCCGCATGGTGAGATGCGAGCGAAAGCGCCTGCGGGTCGCGGGCCCAAGGAACCACACCAGCGCTACGCCGACACCGATCAGCTGCGCGGCGTTGGTTGCCCACGCGGAGCCTGCGATGCCGAGACCCAAGTTGAACATGAACAATTGATTGAGCAAAGCATTGATCACGGCGACGCCGGCGGCGATGCGCAGCGTAACGGTCGGGCGGCCGATGCCGTTGAAGAAACCCAATACCGCCCACAGCGCCACGCTCAAGGGCCCGCCCATCATGCGGGGAAACCAATACATCAGGGCGAGGCGGTCAATTTCCGCCGGCAGCCCGAAGGGTCCAAACATCTTTCCACCCGCCAGCGCGAGCAAGGCAAATACGGGCACCGTAAACAGCGAGGCCCACAACGCCGTCCAGGTGGCCTGCGATGCCCGCGCATAGCGGCCGCCGCCGTAAGCTTGCGCCACCAGCGTCTGAACCGCGAGACCGACGCCGCCGAGAAGCAGTACGAAGACCAGCACGGGCCAGTACACGGCGCCAATGGCTGCGGTGGCGGCCGGCGATACCCGGCCGATGAACCAGGTGTCGGTTGCATTCAGCACGGCCTGCACGGCGCTGTTCACCATGAAAGGAAATGCCAGGCTGGCCACGGCAAAATAGTCGAGCCGCGCTCTGCCGCTCCTACTCAAGGCTTGTCCAGGAAGTAATTTTATCGGTTCATCCACCGCACTATCCTACAACACTGATTGGCTGGTAAATCCCGAGTAGGATGCTGTCATGTCCGTCACGTTACGACGCAATTTTTCCGGCGCGTTTCAGCCGAAACCCTTGAGCGACGGCGCGTGGCAACTGTTTCGGCGAGCCCCGCACGAAATAGAAGTGATTCTGCGCGGCGCGGAGAGCGGCGCGGCGCAGGCTTTCGGTGCGGCCCCGATAATCGACCTCGGCATCGCATGGCGCGCCGAGGACGTGTTGCTGACCTTCATGTCGGGCGAGCGAGCCGGGAGTGTTTCCGCCGCGAGCGCGATCGTGCATGAACCTCTGGACCGTCTGTACGAGAGCTTGCCGCTGGTGAGCATCGACGCCGACGCCCGGCGCTTTTGGCGCAGGGTATTTCGCTTGGTGCGCATCCCGGGGGGCCGCTACCTGCTCAAGGTTTGGACGCGCTCGCGGAGGCAATAATCGCCATTCCAGGCCGAAGCGGAAGTGCATCACAGGAAGCGGTGCTTATTGTCAATTTTCCCGGTTTTGCGCCGCTTTCCCACGCTCGATCCTCCCAAGTCTTGCCTTGAACTGCGACGCTCGTCAAAGCTGCTAGACAGGGATTCCAGCACATTGATTCGTGGCTTTAACCTCAATCCTTGCCCGAGATGGCCTCAGTGCTGGACATCAAGTCTAACGTCGTCGAAACGCATGCCGCGGAGGCATCGTTCGACCCGTATGGGCGTTTGCTGCGAATGCTCATGCCGAGCTTGCGCGGCGTGCTCGTGCACGATGGCTATTCCAACCTTGTGTGGGCCTCGGATGATGAGTTGGACTTGAGCGACGAGCCGGAACTCGTCAACGACGCCATCGCCAATGCCCTGTCGGACACGGCCGAGTTTCCAGGTATTGCGCGAACCATCGATGCGGACCGCGTGGTCTACACGTTCGCCGTGCGCGGCGAGCACATTGAATTGCTGGGCGTCGTGAGTCTGATCGTCAGGTTGTCCGGAACGCAGATCGAGCCGCGCCCGCTGCAGAACATCAAGCAACTGGTCCAGCCTGCCCTCGAGTGCTTGCGCCGCGAGCTGGCGCTGCGCGCCAAACTGGGATCCAGCGAACGCGATCTAAACATCAAAGAGCGCGATCTCGAGCTCATGATGGAGATCTCCTCCAACCAGGCCGCAGCGAGCGACGCGGATGAATTTTCGCAGATCTTGAAGACCGGTCTCGATCGCATGGGTTGCGCGCTGGCCGCGCTTTGGGTGCCGGACAAGAACATCTCCGTGTCCATGACCCGCAGCGGTGCGCCCATGGCGCCGGAAGCGCTCAAACGGGCGCAACATCATTTGACCGCATGGATGCAGATGCAGCAGCGCACCATCGTCGTCAATCACATATCCAAGGTCGCGACCGACGTTGCCGCGCCCTACAAAATCCTGGCATGCCCGATCCGGCACCACTCAGAGCGCGTCATGGGCGTGCTCGCGCTTTTCAATCCGCCAAGCGCACCGGATTTCGATGTGGGGCATACGCGCGTCGCCGAAATGCTGGCCAAGCGATCGACGAGCATCATTCAAGCGCAGTACGACACCAGCACCGGCCTCATGACGCGCCAGGCATTCGAGCACCAAGCGGGCAGCGTGCTCGCCGCCTCGGCCGCTTCCGTTTCGCACAGCATTTTGTACCTCGACATTGATCGGCTGCATGTCATCAATGAAACATTCGGCATGCACGTCGGCGACGACGTCATCGTGAGTGTGGCGGACCGGATGGCCAAGACCCTTCCTGCTGAGGCGCTGTCGGCGCGCATTTCGGGAGACCGGCTCGCGGCGCTCATCCCCAATTCAAGCATGGAAGCCGCCGCTGCGATTGCCGAACAGATTCGCGCCGCCGCGGAAGGCATTGTGCCGCGCGCCGGCCAGGGTGCGTTCGAGGTATCGGTGAGTTTAGGGGTGGCGCCCATCGGCCGCTCCGACAATCCGCTGGCGCATGCCTTGGCCACAGCGGAAATCGCCTGCAAGGCCGCAAAGGACCGCGGCCGCAACCGCGTTGAAATGTTTCAGGATTCGGACCAGAGCATCATCCGGCGCCACACGGACATCTTGGTCATCGGCAAGCTGCGCGAAGCGCTGGACAGCGATGGCTTTCGCCTCGACGCGCAGCCGATCCTACCGCTGCGCGGCAACTATGGGCGGCCGCGCTTCGAGCTTTTGATCCGCATGCTCGGAGAGCGCGGTGAGATGATACCGCCCGGCAAGTTTCTGTCCTCGGCAGAGCGCTACCAGCTCATGCCCACGATTGATCGCTGGGTGGTGCGCCGAGCCTGTGAACTGCTCGGTGAACACAGCGCATCGGTGGGCGAGGAATTTGCGCGATTCGCCATCAATCTCTCCGGCCAGTCGCTTCAGGACGAATCATTCTTAGGGTTCGTTGTGGACCAGCTCAAGACGAGCGGCGTGCCTGCCGGCGTGCTGTGCTTCGAGTTGACCGAGACGGCGACCATCGGCAATCTCGAGAAGGCGCAGGTCTTCATGCGCACGCTTCAGGAGCTGGGTTGCCAGTTCGCGCTGGATGACTTCGGCACGGGTGTCAGCTCCCTGGCATACCTGAAGGACCTGTCGGTCAACTACATCAAGATCGATGGCAGCTTCGTTCGCGATGCGGTCACCAACGCGCGCTCGGAATCGATGATCAAGGCCATCGCGCAGCTTGCAAAAGTCATGTGCATGGAAACCATTGCCGAGTATGTCGAGACCGACGTGTTGCGCGTGCGCATGGCGGACCTGGGCGTGGATTACGGACAGGGTTTCGCCATGGGCAAGGCACAACGCCTCGAGGACCTGCTGCAGGAGTTGGCCTTCTACGAGGCCACCGTCAGCAATTGGGGAACCCCGGATAGCACGGAACGGGATGCTCGGAGCCTGTCTTAAGTATTCCGCGCGAGCCCAAGCTGGCCGGCCAGTTGCTGATAGTCGATCTACCCTCTGAGTCGGTGCAGTCCTACAAAAATTTGAAAGTATGGCCCACAGGCAAACTTTTTCGAGCATGTCTAAATAAAGCCATGCTCATACTTACTCGTCGTGCTGGGGAATCCTTACGGATCGGTGAAGACGTTGAAGTGACCGTGATGGCCGTCAACGGCTCACAGGTTCGCATCGGCATCAAGGCGCCGATCAACGTCAGTGTGGATCGCGAGGAAGTCGCCGAGCGCAAGCGCCGAGAAAAAGATCATGCCATGGGCTCCGTAGGCCGTTAGGAGCCTGGCGGAATACCCGGTTGGATTCCTCGTGCTTCCCACCGGCACGATTTAAGGTTATCTTTAAAAAAAACCGATGACGGATCTTCGAGTGCCTCGGTGCGAACCGAGGTCCAGGCAGCCTTTATTTATGACAACGCCCACGACTGCCGCGCCGGAGTTGCTCGTTCAGACCTGGTTCAATACCGATCATCCCCTCGCGCTGTCCGGACTGCGAGGGCGAGTGGTGGTGTTGGCGGCATTTCAAGTGCTGTGTCCCAACTCGATTGCCTCCGGCGTGCCGCAGGCGCAGAGGATCTACGAAACCTTTGCGCCCGACGATGTCACGGTGATCGGCATGCACACCACGTTTGAACATCACGATGCGTTCAACGCGGCGGTGCTGAAGGCCTTCATCCATGAATACCGGCTGAAGTTTCCGATTGCCCTGGATCAGCCCAATCCCGCGAGCCCGATTCCGCATACGATGGAGCGGTACCAGATGCGCGGCACACCCAGTTTGGTCCTGATCGATCGTCACGGCATGGTGCGCAAGCACGCCTTCGGCGCGGTGGATGACTTGCGCATCGGCGCGGAGATCGGGGCTCTGACCCAAGAGACGGCGTCTGCCGCGGCAATCGCGCGCAGTTCGGCGGCCTAGGCTCCTGGGCGCCTACTCGGACAATCCTACGGCAGGGTAAAGCGCACGCGGATCTGGCTGCGGACCGGCACCGGCTTGGCATCGCGCAACACCGGCTTGTAGCGCCATTGCGATACGGCCTTGACCGCAGCATCCTCGAATACGCCCGGTATGCTGCTGGTGCGAACGCTGACATCGTTGACCTTGCCGGCTTCCGTCACGGTGAATTCGACATCCACCCAACCCTCTATTTTGTTGTTGACCGCCTTCATCGGATAAACAGGCTGTACGCTTTTCAGCACCGTGAGCTGGTTCGCGGGAATGAGGGTCGTCATGAAAGTTTGCTTGGCGAAGGCCGCGTCGAGATCGTGCTGCGCCGAATTCGTCTCCGTGGAACTGAAGCCGACGGACGTCGCTTCCTCCAGCCAGCTCTTGGCGGCATCGAGCTGTCCCAGAATGAGCGCACGGCGTGCCTTGCTCGCCAATCGAGTCCCAAGATCTTGCAGCACCGAGGCAAGGGCGGGATTGGCGGGATCGAGTTGTTTCAAGCTCTGATAGAAGTACTTGGCGTTGTCGTTCGCGGGCTCGATCAGCCGATCCTGCAACAGGCGCTCGTTGGCGTTCCTGAGGAGCTGACCCCGGACGTCCACGTCCGCCTGCTTGCGCGAGGCGGCGAGCAAGTTTTGTACCGCTTCAATATTCGCCGGGATGGCGACGCCATTGGCGCCCTCAATCAAGAAGAGTGCGCTCGCGAAGTCCCGCTTATCGATCGCACCGCGGGCGTCTTCCAGCAATTTCGCAGCCAATGCGCGTTTCGCCTCGAGCGCCGCCGGGTTCTGCGGGTCCGCACGCAAGGCCTGCTGTACGTAGTAGCGGGCGCTGTCGCGATCCGGCTCGAGCAGCCGGCCGTCGGCGATGCGTTGCGTTGCCAGCGTGAGAAAGGGCGAGACACGATCTTCCTCGGGCTTGGGTTCGGCGCGCGGACGGGTCTGCTGAACCTGTGCCTGTGCGGTCTTGATCTGCTCGCGCGATTTGGCGAGTTGCGCGGTGAGGAAGGCGATTCGGCCGCTCTCGACGCCCGATTTGCGCGCGGTGTCGATGGCGGCCGCGGCCTCGTCCAGGCGTTCTTCGAGCAGCGCATTCTCCGCGCGCGTCAGCAGCCGTTCGTGAACTTCGGCCAAACCCGCGCGGGCCGCGGGGTCCGCGGGATTGCGCGTCTGCAATTGCAGGTAGAGTTCCAGCGCATTGTCGCCCGGCGGCTCCGTCAGCCGATTCGCGGCCAGTGCCGCAGCGGCGCGCGTCAGAACCGGCGATTCAACGGCGGCGAGTTTCGCGGCTTCGCTTAAACTGGGCGGGGGCGCTTCTTCGCCGTTGTTCCGATGGGCTATCCACGCTATCGCGCCAATGATCAACAGCGCGGCTAACCCACCGCCGATGAGCCAGACGCGATTGGCTGGCGATGCAGGCTGGCGCAGCGGAGTCTCGGCTGCGCGGCGGCGTTGGTCCTCGTACTTTTTAATGGCGGCTTCCGCAAACAATCTCGCCCTCGCGGGCGACATGGGTTTGTGGATGAAGCGATACACCAATCCCGAGCTGATCAATGCCGCGAGCGACGGCTCGTCGTCGCGATGGCCTGCGGCGACGAGCACAAGATCGGGGAACTGGCGCTTGATCTGTTCGACAAAGACCCTGGCGCCTGCATCCAGCGTCTGCACGTCGAGCACCACGATGCCGACCTGTCCCGCGACCAGAAGGTCGCTCACTTTGTCGGCGGACGGAACGTGCCAGAGGCGTCTTGCGCCGCCCACGGCATCGCGGAGGGTTTGCAAAAAGGCGTCGTCCGCGGTCAAGACAACAAGCTCGACGATATCGCTCGCGAGGCTGAACTTCAGCGCGTCTAATGCGCTGCCGTCCTCGTCAGAAGCTAGCACCGATTGTTTCCTTTCATACGGGACCTGGTTGACTTAAGCGCAACAGCGATACTGCAACGCAGCAACGCGCTGACGAATGCTTACGCTAGTGTCATTCAACGAGCGACGCTATACGATACGGAGTCTCAGGCCGCAGACAATGTCTGTTGCACTGCGTCAATTAAGTTCTGTGACTGGCCGCTCATTTGAGGAGCGGGGGATACTCGGGGGTTCATTGGGCGCGTCAATCGGCATTACGTCGAAGCTAGCTGCGGAGCAGCGTCCGGCCCTGGAGCAGCTGCTGTTTTTCAACGTGAATCAGCATCGTGTTCGGGTCGGGATCCAACAGTCCATCGACACCTATGGCGTGCCTGAAATCTATGAGCAGGACGGCGGCCTGCGGGTGCGTGTCGGCGACATAGAAGGCGTCCAGACCCTGTTCGCGATTTCGGATGAGGGCAGGCCTGTGGGAGTCGCCGTTTTCGTGCGCTCGGCGCACGAGCGCTTTGCCGTATTGCATCTTGGAGTCGATCCTCGCCTGAGTTTGATGTCGGAGCAAAGCACGCGCGTCCTTCTCAAGCTCATGCACGAAATTCGCAGCACGGCGCGGCGCACGCGGGGAGTCGATTGCATTGAATTGGTATACAAGGTCCGTCACGCTGTGCGATTGCACGGGTAATTCATCAGGGGATTCGATGTCTAGCATGAACTCTGGGCGCAAGCTCATTCTCGCCGCGATTGTTCTGGCAATGGTGGCATCGGCTCCGGCCGTGGCGGCCGCCGACTCGAAGAAAGCCGCCGACAAAGTCGAGCGTTTGCCGCTGCCGGACGGCAATGAATTTCCAATTTCTTCGGCTGTCACGGTCAAGGCTGGAGTCGACACCTATTTCTTGAGCGGCGCCCTGGCGCCGATCGTGAACAAGGACGCGCCGAAAGGCAGCGTTGCCGCCTATGGCGATACGGAGACGCAAACCGTCGGCGCGCTCAACGCGATCAAGGGGACGCTGGCCCGGTTGGGTCTCACGATGGGCGATGTCGTCAAGATGACGATCTTCCTGGTCGGCGATCCGGCCAAGGACAATAAAATGGATTTTGCCGGCATGATGGCCGGATACAAGCAATTCTTCGCCACGGCTGACAATCCCAACAAGCCCTCGCGAAGCGCCGTTCAGGTCGCCGCGCTCGCGGCTCCTGGAGCACTGGTCGAGATCGAGGTTATTGCAGCCAAGTCGCATTGATCTGATCCGTGGCGGCAGATCGTCGTAAGCTCAAGGCGCAGCGGCATGCCGACGGCAAGCTGCGTTGCGCCTGGTGTCCCGAGGATCCCGTGTACGTTGCGTATCACGACACCGAGTGGGGCGTGCCGGTGCGCACCGACCAGCCTCTGTTCGAGATGTTGTGCCTGGAGGGTGCGCAGGCAGGCTTGAGTTGGATCACCGTACTGCGCAAGCGCGACACCTATAGACAGGCCTTCGATGATTTCGATGCCGAAAAAATGGCGCGTTACGGCGCCGTGAAACGGCGCCAGCTGTTGCGAAATCCCGGCATCATCAGGAATCGGCTGAAAGTGGACGCCTTCATCTCGAATGCGCGCGCGTATCTTGCAATCCGCTCCTCCGCGGGATCTTTCAGCGACTACCTCTGGCAGTTCACGAATGGCGGCGTGCTGCGGCGCCGGCCCTTATATCTCGGCGGGATTCCGCAATCAACGGCGGAGAGCGATGCAATGAGCAAGGATCTCAAGCAAAAAGGCTTCAAATTCGTCGGCACCACCATCTGCTATGCCTTCATGCAGGCGGTGGGAATTGTGAATGAACATCAACGTTACTGCTGGGTGGCCGGCAAAGAGATCATCAATGGGTAATCAGTTTTCGGTGCGCGCCGGATTTCTTGCCGCGGCTCTTGCCGCGTTCAGCCTCGCGACACCGGGCTACGCGGAGCCGGCGAAACCCGCGTTCAAGCCGCTGGATGTCTTCGATCTTCAATGGGCCACCGACCCGCAAGTCTCGCCCGACGGCCGCAGCATTGCCTATGTGCGAATGGGATTCGACATCAAGACCGATAGAGCGCGCGGCGCCGTCTGGCTGGTTGGCGTCGATGGCAAGAATGAACGGCCCCTCTCGGGCGCGCCGACCAGCGGTTCACCGCGCTGGTCGCCGGATGGTACGCGCATCGCATACATCTCACGGGCCGCAGATGGCTCCGCCCAGCTCTTTATGTATTGGACCGCGAGCGGCATCAGTTCGCCGATCAGCAACTTTACCGAAGCGGCGGGCGGCCTCGCCTGGTCGCCGGACGGCCGCTGGCTCGCCTTCACCATGCCGGTGGCGCAGGAGCGAAAGCCGCTGAAGGTGGAACTGCCGGAGACGCCCAAGAATGCCAAGTGGGCGGATCCTCCGAAGCTGATCGACCGCATGGTGTTCCGCGCCGACGGCGAGGGTTATCTGCCCAGCACTTTCAACCAGCTTTTCATCGTCTCCGCCGACGGCGGCGCTGCGCGTCAATTGACGCACGGCGATTTCGATCATCAGGGACCGCCCGCCTTTACCGCGGACGGCAAGGCGATCTTGGTCAGTGCAAATCGCCGCGCGGACGCGGACTACGATCCGATCGACACCGAAATTTACCGCGTCGATCTCTCGGACGGCTCGATCCACGCATTGACCGATCGGCGCGGGCCCGACCGTCATCCGGTACCCTCTCCGGATGGCAAGCACATCGCTTACCTGGGATTCGACGACAGGCAATTGGGGTATCAGGCCACGCAGCTGTACGTCATGGATAGCGACGGCAGTCATGCACACGCGCTCACCGCTTCGCTCGATCGCGACGCCGCGTCCCCGACGTGGCTGGCAGACGGCAAAACGATTGTGTTCCAGTACGACGATCATGGGTCGACCAAGATCGCGGCCATCGATCTTGAGGGCAAGATGCGCGTCCTTGCGGACGGTGTGGGCGGCAATGATGTCTCTCGACCGTATTCGGGAGGCTCTTTTTCCATCTCGCCGAGCGGGCGCTTTGCATTTACCAAAGCGAGTGCAACGGCGCCCGCGGCACTTGCCACCGGCACCTCCATGCGCGACATCAGAACCTTAAGTGCCTTCAGCGACAACCTGCTCGGACAACGCACGATCGGAGCGGTGGAGGAAATTACCTTCGATTCCTCGGCCGATCATCGCCGCATGCAAGGGTGGATCGTGAAGCCGCCCGGCTTTGATGCCGCCAAGAAATATCCCTTCGTCCTGGAAATTCATGGCGGTCCGTTCGCCATGTATGCGCCGAGCTTCGCCGCGGAGATACAGCTTTACGCCTCCGCCGGTTACGTGGTCCTGTACATGAATCCGCGCGGCAGCACGGGATACGGCGAGGAATTTGCCAACCTGATTCATCACGACTACCCCGACAAGGACTACGACGACCTGATGTCGGGCGTCGACGCCGTGATCGGCCGCGGTTATGTCGATGCGCAACGCCTGTTCGTGACCGGCGGCAGCGGCGGCGGCGTCCTGACCGCTTGGATCGTCGGACATACGGATCGCTTTCGCGCCGCCGTGGTGGTCAAGCCGGTCATCAACTGGACCAGCTTCGTGCTCACCGGCGACCTGAATAATTATTTTTACCGCTATTGGTTCGGGGAGTTTCCCTGGGACGATATGCAGGCGTACTGGAAGCGCTCGCCGCTCGCATACGTCGGCAACGTAAAAACGCCCACCATGCTGATGACCGGCGAGGTCGACTACCGAACGCCATCGAGCGAGGCGGAACAATTCTACCAGGCGCTGAAACTTCGCAAGATCGACACGGCGCTGGTGAGGGTTCCCAATGCATCGCATGACATATCCGCGCGACCGAGTCTGCTCATCGATAAGGCGGCGTACGTGCTGGCGTGGTTCAAGTCGCACGATGTGAAGGCACCTTAGCGAGACTGTCGCTCGCTTGCGCCTCGCCCGCCTCGCCCGTCACGCCCGTCACGCCCGTCACGGATGTGCGGATGGCGAGCGTGCGCCACTCGCGCTCGAATTCTTGAAGGGTCAGGAGGTTCATGGCCGGCATTGCGCCTCGCGAGGCGATCGGCGCAAACCCGGGAACGTTGAGCAATTTCTTGGTCAGCAATATGGCCGCCATCGTCGGTATCCGAGGCCCGTCGCCGTTCTCGGCGATGAGTGTCCAAGTCCGGGACTGCAATTGACCATCATTGCCGCGGCCGCGAAGCCGAACGTGCATCGCGCCGTTATTGCTGCCGAAACGATCGAACCAAGCGGCCATGCGCAGCATCATTGGCGCGTGGCTGGCGAGATCGCGGATTAGGCCAATCCTCACCAACACGGCAAGCAGGCGCAGCGTGTGGTGCACCAGCGGGACCTCATGGCCCGCGCGGACCGCAAGCTGCCTGAGAGCCGGGTATCGGGGTGGAATCAGGCTCATGTCCGGCACGTCAATCAGCGATAAATTGCGGCGCCCAACGGGAGGTGGATATCGATAGCGCTTGGTATCGCTCCACCCTCGCGCGGAGTCCATCGCCGCCTCGCGCCAGATCGGCACCGCACGGCCAACGTAGCCGAGTACCGACCGCGCGGTTGCCAGGCCGCGCGGCCCTGTGTATGCGGGCGCGATGCCGATGTCGATTTCTTCGACCCGGCAGAATTTTGCCGCGAGATGTTCGACAACAGCTGAGGACAGCGCAGGAACAGTTGATGCGCCGCTGACAACGAGCACGTTGTTCGCCTTCGCGGCTGCATCGAGGGCGCACACGTTCTGTACAAATTCGCGGCCATCCGCCAGGTCCAGGTAGTGAATTCCCAGATCTATGCAAAGCTCGGCCAATTTCCGGTCGCGCGCCTGAAACGGTCCCACCGTGTCAATCAAGAGTGTCGGATCGAGCCCTCTTAACACGGCCGCGCTCAGCGAACTGCTGTCGATGGCGAGCATGCGGATACCGGGTCTGAATTCTTCGCCTACCTCAGGCAAGCGGCGTCCGGCTGCAATAATCGGCAAATCCGTTGTTTGACCCAACGCTCGGGTGATGAGACGCCCAAACGTGCCGAATGCGCCCAAAATCAATACGGATTGACGGGACACTGCCGTCATCGCCCTTCAGCGATCGGCGCATCGATTCGAGCGCTCATGTCCGCACCAGGTCCAGTTCGCCGACGTAGTGCACGATGAGGCCGACGCCGGGCAATGCCGCACGCACATTGAAGTAATAACGATTGCCGCGATGCGACTCGTAACCGTCGATACCTCTAAGCCAGGACCGCGGCCACGGCAGCCAAAAGGTGCGCCCCGCCACCGCGGTCCAACGAATCGAGCCGCCTTCCAGGGAGAACTTGAATCTCAAGGTTGTGACGCCAATCGTCTCATCCACGTAATCCCCGCGTCGCCGCAAGCTGGATTGCATCGGCCGCGCGGCGCCGAAGTAGCGCGTCCAGCGTTCTCTTCCACCGCGCGTTTGTTCGAGCACCACTGTGACTGGTCCATTGTGCTGCTCCTCGGGCAGCCCGCTCAGCCATCCAAACAGCCGCGGCAGCCAGCCCCAGCCGCGCACGACGGTCGCCCGGCCAACCAGCGTCACCGGCCGACGTTCGTGCACGGCGCGAATCGGCGCTGCCAACAAGTGCCACTCGGCCGACAGCAGCGCCTGGCTCAGCGGCAAATCCAAGCGCTCGCCGTCCGCTGTCATTTCCGCGAATTTATTCACGACTATTGCTCCTCCCTAAAGAATGCGCGCTGATCAATGACGTGCCCGGCCCACGGATGCGTGACGCTCAAAGAGAAGCTGAATTGGCCGGCTGATTCTTCCTGGTGAACGACTTCGATCACACCCGGCGTCAACCAATTCGGTAGTGAAAGCTGGACGCCAAGGCAGCGGATGAAATATCCGGCACTGCGAAACACGAGTGCCCGGTTGCGAACGCCAAGCTTCAGCCGCATTCCAACTCCGTGCGCGACAATTTCCTCGAGTCCCGTCGCTCCTCCGAAACGCTTCACCGATTGAATCACCTGCGGAAAGCCGTGTGCGCGATCGTAGATTCTCGTCCAAACCTGGCCGCAGAGGCGCTCGGATCCCGTGACAATCACCGTGACCGGCACGCAGCCGCTCGCCTCCAGCGGCAATGGCGCGCCCACGAGTCGCGCCAGCTGCGCAACCACGCGACCCACAATGGTCATATGCGTAGCTGCGACTTCTCCCAGGTAGACAATCCGCTGGCCATCGGCTAGATGGCGCGAGAATCGCCGACGTATCGGTGCGGGCAACCGCATCCAAGAATGACCCGCGAGGCGGGAAAATCGAGTTTCGACGAATGCCGTGCTATCCGTGCCGGCCGGTATGAGGAGCCGATTCCGTTCCGCACGCATGACATGTCCTGCGGCTAGCCGGATGGCCGGCGTTTCACCATGCCGGCTCCGCGGCCCAAAAATCTGGCGATGCCGCCGCCCATCTTCATCAGCGCCGCGACCTGCGAACGCGGCAATGCCAACATCTGTTCGTACCACCGGCTGCTGCGGTCGACGAAATCGAGCATTTCCCGGAGGCGCCCAACCGCTACTGCGCTCACATCCCGATCGGCTGCCGCCGCGGCCAGGCAGTCGCGCAACGCTGCGGCCGCCGGGTCAAGCTCGCGCGCCTTGCGTCCAGCCGCGATGCGGGTCACCACGGCCCAGATATCGGTTTCGGCTTCGAAAAAATCTCTGCGATCTCCCAGAACCGGCGCGCGCCGAATCAATTCCCACGACTGCAGCTCGCGCAACGAAGTGGAGACGTTGGAACGCGCCATTCCCAGCGCCGCGGCGATCTCTTCGGCACTGAGAGGTTTTTCCGATAGATACAGGAGGGCATGCACCTGGCTGACCGAGCGGTTGACGCCCCAGTGGTCCCCCATGCTGCCCCAGTGGGCCACGAAGCGGCGCACGGACTCAGGCAAGGGCGAAGCAGTTCTTTCTTCTATTTCTGTCATGACAGAAATTACAGCATTAACGGGCGCCGCAGTCAAGCGAGAAGGCGTTAAGTCAAATCACCTGGGGGCTGTCGTCTGCGCCGTTTGGCCGAACAAAATCTTCTTGGCTTCTTCGGTCATCGTGATATTCGTGCTGACGGCCGCGCCTTTTTCATAGGCACGCAACGTCGCCGGACGCGCCTTGATGGCTTCAAACCAGCGCTTCAGATGCGGAAAGTCCTCCAACCTTTGCCCCTGCGCCTCGTAAGGAACGATCCAGGGATAGCAGGCCATATCGGCGATGGAATACATTCCCGCGACAAACTCGCGGTCCGCCAGCCGCGTGTTCAATACTCCGTAGAGGCGATTGGTCTCCTTCACGTAGCGGTCGATGGCGTACGGAATCTTCTCAGGCGCGTACCTTGCGAAGTGATGATTCTGGCCCAGCATGGGACCCAAGCCCCCGACCTGCCAGAACAGCCACTGCAGCACTTCCACTCGTCCGCGCGACTCGTTCGGAATGAATTGCTCGCTCTTCTCGGCCAGGTACAGCAAGATTGCACCGGACTCGAATACGGAAATCGGCGCGCCGCGCTCCAGCGGCGAATGATCGATGATCGCCGGCATGCGGTTGTTCGGCGAGAATGCGAGGAATTCCGGCTTGAACTGCTCGCCCTTGCCGATGTTCACCGGCACGATGGTGTACGGCATCGCCGTCTCTTCCAGGAACATGGTGATTTTGTGGCCGTTGGGAGTCGGCCAATAGTACAAATCGATCATCGGTGAGTCTCCGCCGGTTCAAGGGGCATCTTGTGCTCGCGCAACAGGGCAATGCAAACGTCTTCCTCGCGAGGCTTCGAGCGCATGGCCGCCAGCCGGGTGCGCGTGCGGGCGCTCTGCGTCCAGGGCAAAATGGAGGTGTCCAATCTGCCGGCGGCCGACATGCGCCACTCCAGCAAGTGCCTGCGCTCCGCGAGGCTCCTGGCTTCCTTGCTGTCGGCGGGAATCAAGCGCTTTTCTATGCCGAATCCGACCATTTGCACGATGACGGTGTCGCCTCGTTGCATGATCTTCGCGAGCTTCACGCAATCTTCCCGGCGTTCGCTCTTGGGCGCAGCTTCGCGGCATGCATCGATCAGGGATGAGAACGGAGGAATGATTTCGGCGTTCGCCACGCCGGCGAGAGCCGTCAATCTGGCCGTATCCGAGGCCACGACGCCGCCGGGAAGCTGATGGCGCACCCCGGTGAGCGCGTCAAACATCATCACCATGAGTTGATTGTAATAAAGATCGAAGCGTGTGCCGCGCGCCATGTCGCCGAGCACGCGCTCCACTTCGACGGTGTCCTTGTCCTTTTGCGCCGTCGACAGCTCCGCGAGCCAGGCCGCGGCGTTGTCGGCATCCACCCAGCGCAACACGGTCGCCGCATCGCGGCTGTCGCACGCGGGGGCAGTCGCGCACAGTTGCAGGTGCAGCCAGCCGATCGGCGCGCTCTCGGGAGCCAGATCGCTGGCGCGCGCAATCAATGGCAGCGCCGTGGATGCCGCGGCGGGCGAGGCAAAGCTGCTGGTAAAACTCAATGCTGCCGCGGTCGCCACGGAATTCGCGTCGCCTCGCGCGATCAGCGCGCGCACGGCTTCGCTGCGCCATACCTGGAATTTGTCGGCCGGCGATGCTGATTTCGCTCCGGGCGCGGTAGTCGCCAATGCAGCGACCGGCTGCGACATCGCAATGCCGAGAATCGTCACCTTCAATCCGTGCTTGACCACGAGCCAAAGCCGTCCTTAATTGCGCTTGCCGGCAGCCGTCAGACCGGCGGTGATGGCCAAACGCATCGCATCCTCGACCGATATGTCGAGCGGCTGGACGCGGTCCCGCGGCAGATAAATGGTGTATCCGCCGAATGCATAGCTCATGGGAAAATACACGGTAACCCAGTCTTGTCCGCCGTGTGCGAGCAGCACCGTGGGCACGTCCTCGCGAGTCACAAACCCAATCGCATGCACATCGGCGAATCGTGCCAGCACCACCCTTTGCAGATCGCGCTTCTCGCCGCTGCCGGACGGCAGCAAACTCACCACATCGCGAAATCCGCCATACAGGGTTTTGACGAAGGGTATGCGGCCCAAGAAATCGTTCCAGTACTTGAGCAGAATCTTGCCGGCATAGGCGTTGACCACGCTGCCCACGAACAGCAGCAACAGGAAGCCGGCAATGAGCCCCAGGCCCGGCCAGTAATTTGCGGGACTGACCAGCCCTACTGCAATCAGCGCGCGGCGCAGCCAACCTTCGACGGTGTTGACCAGCCACCAAATCACATAAACCGTCAGCGCCAGCGGCAGCACGGTCACCAAACCGCTCATGGCGAGGGTTAGAATCTTGCGCATGGGATTATCATCGCATGATCGGGCCTAACCCGCCCACAGGGGCGATACTTCAATGACTCATCCATCCGGTCTCGACATATCGCCCGCCAATGCCGCGGACGTGCCGCTCATTCTCTCGTTGATCAATGAATTGGCTGAGTATGAGAAGCTGCGCCACGAGAGCGTTGCGACCGAGGCGTCGATTCATAAGGCGCTGTTTGGGCCCAAACCGCACGCCGAGGCACTCATTGCCCGATTCGACGGTGAGCCGGCCGGGTTCGCCCTCTTTTTTCACAATTTTTCGACATTTCTCGGGAAACCCGGCTTGTACCTGGAGGATCTTTTTGTGCGCCCGGCGTATCGCGGCCGCGCGATCGGCAAGTCGCTATTGAGTCATCTGGCGGCGCTCACGCTCCAGCGCGACTGCGGCCGTTTTCAATGGCAGGTTCTGGATTGGAACCAGCCCTCGCGTGATTTTTATGAACGCTTGGGAGCCCAGGCCGATCCCGCATGGGTCACCTACCGCATGACGGGCGATGCGCTCAAGCGCCTGGCGGAAGGCGGCCAATCATGATTGCCGCGGCAACACGAAACGCAGTCCTTGGTAATTGAGCACGACGCCGTCGCGTCGAATCCGTTCCAAGACGGGCCCCTCTTGCAGCGTGTTGCCTTCGTGATATTTGCGCATGTTGATGTACACGAAACGATCGGCGGGCTTGGTCGCGTAGACATGCACATCCAAGTGCAGCTCAGGCAGCGCCTGCGCTCCGGTTAGATTGATTTCGTTGATCGAGGGCAGCAATTCGTCATTGTCATTGGCCTCAGCCTCGAGCAGCACGGGATCGGGACGCCGAAACGCGTGCGGCGCCGCGCGCTGTGCGACGGCGTGAGGCGCCGCCAAAGCCTCTGCCGCAGGATTGGACGAAGTTTCGGCGGCTGCCACCGGAATTTCAGGGGCATAGACCGGCGCCGATCCCAAGGGGCTGAAATGATCGTCAACCGCCGGGGATTTGGCGTCCGTCGGCGCCGCGGCCGCAGGTCTCGCGGGCGCGGATGCCGAAGCCGGCGTGCCGTTTCGCAGCAGCACGAAGATCAAGACCACCATGTTGATGGCAAGCAGGCTGCCCAGCAGTATGGCCCACAGAGGCAGTCGGCCGCGCCGCAGCGCCGACGGCGCGTCGATCAATCCCGGCATCGACTGCCGCTGCCGTTCGATTTCGGACTTCTTCAATGCATCGAGAATGAAGGACATGGAATACCTACCCGCCGCGCAGCGCGTTGGACAACAACAGGGGCGAATTGGGATCGGCCAGCGCCGTGTCGAGCACGACTTGAGTTTGCACGCCTGCGATGCCATCTACGTTGAGCCGATGCTCGCGTTGGAAATTCTGCACGGCAATGGCCAACTCTTGATCGTAGATGTCCGCATGTTCCGGATCAGAAGCCCCGCCCCCCAAGGCATTCAGACTACGGCGCAGCCACCGAACCTCGTCGCCCTGCATCCCTAGGGACAGCAAACGCGTGTGCGAAGTTTTAGGCTTCCACACCAGCGTAAATTCCCCGAACCAGTCCCGCGAAAGATCATCGATTGCCACTTTCTCGTTGTGCTCGCCGAGATTCAACGTGGCGGTCTTGTCGTCAAGGCTCGACAGGACGACTCGGTGCCGCTGCCCGCGATCATCGGTTAACGTCAGGATTGCAGGCCGGTTCAAAGTCCTTACCTGCGCCCAGGAGCCGCGCTGATCGAGACAGGCGAGCCCGGCCTTGGCAGCCTGCCCGCAAGGATCTCTGTCATCCGACAGGGCGGTTCCCCACAGCGCAAGCAGGCGGCGGAAGGCCGCCGCATCGGTGGTGTTCGCCTCGTTGGCCTGAAGCAGCGCGTTGACCGACGCAAGCTTGGGCGCCGGCGGCGGCGCAGGTGCCGCGGCAGCAGCAGGTGCGGCCGCCGGCCGTGGCGCGGCCGGAGTTGCCGAGGCGCTTTTAATGGCGCGCGATGCGCTCAAGACCGGACTCTGGTGGCGCCAGAATTGCCAGCCGAGAAACACGGTGGCGGCGAGCGCGGCAACACTCATTGAACCCACCACCCACCCCAGCCAGGTGGGAAAAAATCGGCGCCCATAGACTTCGCCCGCGGCACGGCGCACCAACGAGGCGTTGATCCTCTTCGTTTCCTGTGTGTATGCGCCGAGCAAGGCCCGATCGCACGCCACATTGATGACCCGCGGGATGCCCAATGACAGCCGGTGCAATTCCACGAGAGCGCCCGGCGTGAATATCTCCTCGGTCGCGCCCGCAACGCGCAGCCGGTGCCGCACATAGCCCTTGGTCTCCTCGCGCGACAGGGGCTTCAAGTGATATCGCCCGGTGATTCGTTGCGCAAGCTGGCGCAGATCCGTTCGGTCGAGCAATTCCCGCAGTTCAGGCTGTCCGATCAAAATAATCTGCAGCAACTTCTGAGTGGGAGTCTCCAGATTGGTCAACAGCCGAACCTGTTCCAACACATCAAAGGAGAGGTTCTGCGCCTCATCCACCAGCACGATGATGCGCCTGCCTTCCGCGTGAGCGCTGAGCAGCCGTCGATTCAGCGCATCCACCATCTCCTTGACGCTGTTGCGCTGGCCTTCAGCGATGGCCAATCCCAGCTCCTCGCAGATGGTGAGCAGAAATTCCACCGGCGTGATGCGCGGATTCAAAATCACCGCAACATCGGCGTGATGCGGCACGCGCGACAGCAGGGTACGCACGACCGTGGTTTTCCCGGTTCCCACTTCTCCGGTCAGCTGGATGAAGCCCCCGGACTCGTTGATGCCATACAGCAAATGCGCCAGGGCCTCGGCATGACGCTCGCTCAAATAGAGATAGCGAGGGTCCGGGGTGATGGCGAAGGGCTTTTCGGCGAGCCCAAAGAAGCTGGTGTACATGGCTCGTAAGATACTACCAACAGGTGGTTAGTTTCCGTCGCCGGGATCCCGGGGCAAGAGGCTGGCACGGGTGAGCAGCCCCTCCCCGAAGCGGTCTCGGATGCCGTCCACGGCCGAGTCGAGGCGTGAGCTCGAGTCGGGTGCCGGGCCTGAAAACAGATCCGACTGCTTCCGCAACTGAAGATCCGAGACACCCACCCCCAGCAGCCGAATGGCCGCCTTGGGCTGCGACGCCAACCAGCCTAGGAGCAGCGCTTCGGCAGCTGCGGCGACGACGGCGGTATCCTGGGTCGGGGGCTCCAGCGCACGCTGGCGGGTATAGGTTGTGAAGTCGCCGCGCCGAATCTTCACGCTCACCCGCCCGGCGAGCAGCTTCTGCCCCCGCAGCCGCGATGCCGTGCGATCCGCCAAACCCTTGAGCTGCGCGGTCAGCTCGGCGGGCGCGCGGATGTCCGTATCGAAGGTCTCCTCCGCGCTGATGGACTTTTCCTCGCGGTCGGGTTCCACAGGCCGGTCATCGAGCCCGCTGGCGCGATCCCGCATCGCCTTGCCGTGCTTGCCCAAGGCTTGCCACAGCACCTCATCGCCCGCCACCCGCGCATCGCCGAAAGTGCGGATTCCGGCGGCCAGCACCGTGGGCAAGGTCTTTTGTCCCACCCCGAATAATTTGTGGATGGGCAGCGGGTCCAAGATCTCGCGGATATTGCCGGCATCGATGCGGCACATCCCGTCGGGCTTGTTCAAATCCGACGCAATCTTTGCCAGCAGCTTGTTGGTCGCGATTCCGACCGATGCGGTGAGGCCGGTTTGCTCCGCGATCCTGCGGCGAATCTCCGCACCTATACCTTCGGGATTACCGAGCAATTGTTGACTCGCGGTGACGTCGAGGAAGGCTTCGTCCAGAGACAGCCCTTCGACCTGGGGCGTGAATTGCCGGAAAATCGCGAAGACCTGATCGGAAATTTCCTTATAGCGCGCCATGCGCGGATGCACGACGATGGCCTCGGGACACAGCCGCAGAGCCTCACGCATGGGCATGGCGGAACGCACGCCAAAACGGCGCACGGCATAGCTGGCGGCCGCGACGACGCCGCGGCCGCCGGTGCCGCCGACAATGAGAGGCTTGCCCTTCAGTTCCGGGCGATCCTGCTCCTCCACGGACGCGTAGAAGGCGTCCATGTCGATGTGCAGTATCGCGCGCATTGCCTCAATCCACGGTGATCGTGATTTTCTTCGAGGTCAGGGGCGGATCGAACGACTGGTGCAGGTAGTCGGCGAACACGAGCTGCAGCGTGTGCTTACCGGGAGGCAAGGTCAGCGTCGTCTCGGTTTGACCCTTGCCAAAGTGCACGATCTTGTCCGTCGCCGGCATCGGGGCATCCAGTTTCACTTCGCTCAAATCCGTGTCGACGAGCAAATGATGGTGACCGGTGTTGTCGAACTTGATGCCCGCCGGCGCAATTCCCATTCCTTTGAGGCCGAATTTGATCGTGACCGGACTATGCAGTTTCGCGCCGTTTTGCGGGGCGATGAAATACACCTCCGCACCGGCGGGCGCTGCGATGCGATCCGCCGCGACGGCAAATGCGGCCAGCAAACAAGCGCCCAAAGCTATTATTAGACGACTCATGGGACTCTCCTTGGCTTAAAAAATGCATTTTACAACTGCAGGACCGAGTACACGAATACGGCGCCCACC
>Ga0210402_10001131_pt1 | contig 28044 bp, 26 predicted proteins | sample IncBWC7MmetaG_FD_161055 | JGI IMG/M metagenome (GOLD analysis project Ga0210402, IMG submission 161055) | Forest soil microbial communities from Barre Woods Harvard Forest LTER site, Petersham, Massachusetts, United States - Inc-BW-C-7-M | ecosystem: Environmental > Terrestrial > Soil >...
GCCCGCGGGTGATTGATTTTGGTACATATTTTATCAGCGAATGGCCGTTCCTCGCCCCTGAGCAGCCGTCCCTGCTGTTGCGTCCGCCGACCGGGTTTGCCCCAGAGCCGCCCTTCATCAGCGTGCCGCCGGATGGTCGGGTCGGCTGGGAAGCGGTATAGGGTGTTTTGATTAAGCCTTCGAACAGGGCGGTCTGCCCCCATCGCCTCGACCCGCCGTCCCGCCGCGATCCCGCTGCTGGTGTGGCAGGTATTCGCGGCTGATGAGGCCAACGAGGAGGGTACCATGAACGCTTCAAAGCGCATCCCAGCGAGCTAGTTGATCCGAACAATCGAGGAACATCGTGGCAATGCGCGGTCCAGTTTTATCTGGCCCTCGGATCAATGTCAGTCCGACTTCGCCCATCTTCGCCAGATTGTACTATATCACTAACTCCAACTCTTTGTCATCTTGAGAGAATTCGGCGGATCTCGTAGGCGTTGCAGCCAGATAACACTGTGCGCTATCGAAAACTTTACACAATTGTTTTTCGCCTGGACTGATCCCGGCTTTTCTCGCGAGCTCCGAAACAATATAGCGGCCCAGTGCTCGGTAGCTTTCAAACTGAGACTCGCCGAAAAACTGGTTCAAAGTCGTATCGTGAGGGAAAGTCGGATTGGTCGCCGCGTATGCGCGCACGTCGGCCGGCTCGTCGCGGTTTTGAAACCCGGGTTTGACGTACAACAAATACCCGCGGGCACGCACGCCGTCGGGCTTTGTTAACTCCGGATAGTCTATCGTAGCAAACGCCGAGTACGCACCAGCGATCGCAGGCTGCGTGGTCGTCTGATGAGGTCGCGCGAGGTCCGGTCTCTTCTCCATGTCGAGATGAATGAAGTTGAAGCGGATGCCCATGTCGATTGCGGCCTGACGAACAACTCTGCCGAGATCTTCATAGGCATAATTCGGATCATAGCCGACGTCTGAGACCAGGATGAATCGGCAGCGGCGCCGTAGCATCTCGTAGAGGCCGAGATTGTCGAAATGCCCACCATCGGAGAGATACACATACCTCGTCGTATCCCGCTCGGTTGTGAGGCTAAGCGCCTCAGCCAATAACGGACGTAGAGCGTTAGCAGGTCCTCTCTCCCTCCATGTCTCTTCGTTCGCAGGATTACCTATCCATACCCCTAGACGCAAGTTGAACATTGTTAAGAGCAGGGCGAGGAGTGGTGTAGTATGATACCCTGAGTTCGGTGAAACGGCCGCGCCGGACACGGTCATCGCCGAACTCACACGTACGCCACCGCCGGCTTCAGCGGCGACACGATAGCCAAGCCGAGCACAGCCGACGTACTTCGGCGTGAAGACGAACGGCTCCCCCTTTCGCTCTTGCCAAGCTAGCCGATTTGTCTCGACGACGTTCAGTGTCGCATTGATTACTGGGTAAAGGCAGGGTTCCCAGCACTCATCCCGTTCGTCCCACAAACCGTTGAGGTCTTCGTCGTCAGAGTCCGTGAATCCAGTCCAACCGTCCTCTCTAAGATCGTGCTCCGGGTTGGACGCACCGAGGAACTCACGCATAAGCCGCAATCGATAGACGTCATGAAGCGAGAAGCGGTTTATGTTTATGAACTGCGCCGCGACAAACGCAATGACCAGAAGCATCACAAGTGCAATGAACAACTGCCATATTATATTCCGAGGGGCCAGATCGGTTACTATACTGGTATCGAGCACGTCTAAAAAATCCTGTTGCAGCAGCAATGCGTCCACGGCCGACGACATAATTGTGATCAGAATCCCAATGAATACGGGCGTAGCAATAGCCAAGACTAATCGAAGCGGCAATATCCTTAAAATCTTCCTTGTTTCAGATGCTTTCCCTGCAGTAAGAGGGCTTGCACCGAGAGCCACCGAGCCAAGAAATGACAGCAGAGTTATGATAAATAATACTCCGTTGACATTCTTGTGCCAGACTTCGGGCCCAAAGGAAACCAGCAGAAAGAAAAGGGTTATGCCGGCAGCGTATAGCAGGATCCGCCCGCCTGAACGTGCAAGCCATTCGCGTTCTTGATCCCCCCAAGGGTCGCTAGCACCTCGCCGAGGATCTTTAACTCGGCGTGCTGTAAAACCGAGATAAATAGCATCTCCCACAAGATACGCGAGCGCAAACCACAACGGGGCCACTGATGAGATAAGTACAAAAGAGTGACCGCTTATGTTTGAATCAGCAAGCCGCAGCCCGATTGTAACTAGTCCTCCGCCCGCCGCGCCTGAGAGGCCTGCAAAAAATAAGGTCCGTCTAGCGCGGCTCCACAACCGCGACTTATCACGGGCGTCCAGCACAGGTATTGGTCGAAGCTGTCGCCACCATGACACTGTAGCCGCTGACGCGAAAGCCCCAAGGCTGAGCGCTGCGCCAGTCGCGACTGGCGACCACCAGTCATGTCCGCTGGGGCTGCTCCCGTCGACGAGGGTCCGGACTGCGATAAAAACCGAAAATGATGACGCCGCACCCAATACGAGTCCCACCCCAAGCCAGGCCTGGTGCTTAATAGAACTTTTTTCAAGGCTATGCCGAAAGTCACGAGCCCAATTTTTCGCTTCTTGAAATGAGATTCCTTTTTTCTCTGAAAGCTTTCGGGTGATTTCATCACATTTTGTCGCTACGATGCCCCAGTTCTTGCTAGCTTTGCGCAGAAATTTTTTGTCACTTAACAGTGGCGGTGTGTTATCCCGCCAAGCTGGGCGGGAGACTGCGAGCAGCACCCACCCTGCAACCGCTAGCGCCGCTGTCAGCCCAGCCATGGCAGCGATCAGCCATGATGCAGCCGACAACCCCGCAACTAACATTAGAAGCAGCAGCAGTTTGGGCGCGGTGACTGCCGCGGCTAGAAGCGGAAGTAGAATTAACCAATTTAGCAGCAGGTTTCGTAGAAACAGCACGATTGCCGACCAGGTATCCGACGATAATAATCCCATGCGCGGTGCGAGATAGCTCGTCTTGCTTCGCAGATTTTGTACGGCAGAGGGCAGCCGCGCCGGTCGGTCCTGAGGGCAATTGGGCGGCGGGTCCGGCCAGCATAATCCAGCCACTACAGTGTTAAGACCCGAGGCAGTTTTAAGACCCGAGCGCATCCGATCAAATTGCGAGCGTTTCCGCCACAGCGCGAGCCAGGATCCGATATACCCACCACCCGAGACAGTGGATAAAAAATGAAACCGATCCAAAATCCCCAAGCTGGCAAGTGCTTGTAATACCCCGAGATTAAATGCCGCACTGCGTATTCCTCCACCAGACAGGCAGAGCGCGGTTCGGCCATCATCGCGGAGCGAATGAATCTTTTGGTACAATTCGACATAGGGTTCGACTGGTCCGTCAGTAGCGGGTGGACCGAATACGGGATCCGGTTGACGGTCGTGCTTCACCGAGCACGTTTCCGAGGCCAATCTGTGATGTAAGAGCTCGAACTCTTTCTTGAGAACATCAAGATCGCGGGGGCACTCGGTGTGATTTCCAAGAGGCGCGAAACGCTCGCCCTCTTCCGATGCGCAGGATGCAGAATCGGTCATGGCTTCCCCAATAATCCCAATGTTCACCGCTTGGCGGATTCTGACTCCTGGGAACGAAATGGGTGTGAGCTATCTCACACAGGCGTCGATTTTTTTGTGAAATGACGGTTTCTTTTATCTCGGGACGCTCCTACGCGAGCGTGATGGCGCTGTGCAGTTTGAAGAAATCCCTTGCCCTGTTGCCTGTCGGATGGCGCCTGTGCGCCGAAGTTCCCCGTTCCAGGGCGAGGGCGGGAAGGGCTGGAATCCGCGCGTTTCGCCCGTTCCCCCGCGGCCCCGCGAAGGTCCATTGACTGAACTGACAGCGGGGCTCAGCCTTGGCCGCGGGAGAGCAAAAACCCCGCCAGACACGCAGTCTAGCGGGGTTGAAACTCATTGTGCCGGCGTCGCTGGCTCGGATGTGAGGCTTTCGAGCCGGACGTCGACGTAACGGTAGTTCACGGGGTCATCCCTTTCGATGACGCGGGTCTCGCGGACGGCGAACCATCTCATCATCAGGTCTTGGACGTTGGCCTCTGCTTCCTCGCGGGTCGTGAAGCGCAGCGCGTTGCCGCACCACTTGCCCGATGGATCGGCGATGACCTCAGGTTTGAAACTCATGGGGTGAGCTCCTTGTCGGAGCGGGATGCTCCAACGCCTCGGCCCTACCCATCTGCTGATAGGTAGGGCGAAGGCGTCAGGCTGCTGTAGCCTCGTCGGCAATGACCTCAGCCATCGTCCGGTGATCCGGGAATACCCACGGCTCGCCAGGCGGTACGTCTCGGGCGGCAGTCGCCTTCTCGACCTTTTGCCATGCGCCATGTGCCGGGAAACCGATCACGGCATCTCGTACGCGGGCGCAGGCTCCGCAGGTCTTGCAGGTGGCGTCCGAGTAAGTGGCGGGGCAGATCGCGATGCGTTTTCCGGCCTGCGTGTATCGCGGCAGAGAGGCCGTGCGGTCACGCCACTCACCGATCGTCTCGGCCCACTCATCCCGCTGCCTCTTGAACCGGTGCCGAACCGCGCGGCGGGCATAGGCTCGGGCGAGCACGGTCACGACGGGGGCGATCCCCAGGTCGGCCAGCCTGTCCGCATGTGCGGGGCTGTCGGCCGAAAGATTGACCGTGAACCCGGCCTCGAGGGCCGCGGCGATCAGGCGCCGGTTCTCGACAGCGACCGGGTCGTCGCCGAGGACGGGCTTGTGGGTAAAGGCGATGGCGTTCTTGCCAATGTTGGCGGCGACGAGCTCTTGGAAGAGCCCACCGTCAATCGCCGGGCCATATCCCGGCAGGTCACCTGCTTGGGCATAGCGCCACAGACAGCTGGGCCGAAGCGCTGCGATCTTGCCGCAGAACTCCGCCCAGGATACGCCAGCCGGGCCGTGGGAGACTCGTCTCCAGTGCATGGCGAGGGCGCCGGTTTCGGCGTAGCAGCCATTCCCGTAGAGCGCGCAACCGGGCCAGCATGACGCCCGCTCGATGATCGAAGCGGGCATGGGCCCAATTTTCGCGTTCTGCGAGACAGCAATAAAAAGTGCTCTCATTGGTTACTCCATCAAGGCGGAATTGCCTCGACGCCACGACCCCGCACGCGCGCGGCGTGCCGGGGTCGTGGTGCCTCAGCCGAAGCCAAGGCGTGGAGCCGTACTGGTGGGAGCTTTCGCGAAGTTCATCGTGCGGCAGAACTCCGACGTAGACCGCAACGGCGGCTTGTCTGCTCAAGCGCGTTGCTCCGTTTGCGTCGCGATGCCTGACGGCTCGACGGCTCAACCCCGCCCGGCACGCAGCGGGGCAGGGTGAGAGGCTTAGAAATGGCTGACGGCCACGAGGTAGCGGACGACCTTGTCGCTGATGTCGGTCCCTCTCTCGAGTACTTCCTCGGTGGTCGGCCATTCCTCGTAGCGGATTTCGCTGGTGCCGAGGATGCGGCCGCCGCGCCACCGTCCTTTGACGTCTTCGACGCCCTTGAACAGCTTTGCGCACCGGCCACGCCCTGCGTCGATTTTGCTCATCTCCTCGACGTTGGCGGGGATGTCACCGCCGCCGCGGCGCTGGGGATGGCAGAGCATGACGAAGAGACCGCCCGCGACATCGACGATCTGAGAACCCCACTCCTTGTGAGCTTTCTTCAGGATCGGCAGATCGCGATCTTTCGGCGCGAGGGTCGCCATGCCGGCCAGGGTTGGGGCCTGGCCGAACTTGGCCGGGTCGATGTACTCGAGCGTGTCGAGATTGACGATCACGCGTTGTTGGCCCTCCGGGATCTCTTCCGGCAGAAAGCCGTGCCAGTCGCCCGAGCGGGGCGCGCGCTGCACGTATTCCGGCCTCATGCCACAGCGTTTGAGCCATTCGAGATCGCGGGCGTCATATCCGTCAGCGATCACGTACTCGGCAACGCCGCAGTTACCGAAATGCCGGGCAACCGGCTTTACCAGCACGGAGTGGGTGCTCGTCCAACGGTCGATGATTTGACCGTAGGTCTTCGATCGAGGATCTCCATCCGTGCAAATCTGTTCATGCTCGAAGTAGCGGATGTTGCAGGCGGCCTCTAGGAAGGCGCAGGCGTCAGGCGTGATATCCGCGAAGACTGGGGTCGTGCGCCAGTCTTTCTTCGGCTTGCGATCCTCTACGGGCGTCATTGCGCGGTAGAGTCTCGAAAGCCGCGGGCCTTTCCAGCCCCGGATATCATTGTCCTCGGCGTAGTCGCCTTGGATCAGGACGCGCTTGCCGGCCCAGCGGCCAATGAGCGGCGACTGGGAACAGTCGGCCGGCATATTGCCGCCACGGGCGCAGACGAGTGCGACCATCGCGTTGGGCGTGCTGGGACGGCTAAATCCCTGCTCGCCTTCCTTGAGACCCTGGTCCATGCCGTGAGGGCTGAGACCCTCTTCAGCTTCGATGCAGACAGGGTGGTGGTATTGTCCCATTGGGGATCTCCCTCGGTTCGGAGCGAGGTTGCTCCGACGCCAGGACCCGGCGCGCACGCGGCGCGTCGGGGCTATAGGCGTTCATTCAGGAGCGCTTGCAGTGCGGGCTGTAGAGCGCGAGGCTGCATAATCCTGGTCGGCGCGCCTCGTATTGCTGGTGCTGTTCGCGCCAGCCGATGTCATTGGTCCTATCTCTGGTCTTATTGGAGACCGGGATGCTTTCTCAAAGGCTCGAGCTCAGCGTGCGCGTGGCAAGCTGAGCTCGGTGCTTATTCTTTTGGTTTGTAGGGTTCGAGCTGGATCAACAGCCGGGTAACCATGCCAGCGATCCTGCTCTCGATCGGGTTATTGGGCATGCACGCGGCGAACGCAACGAGGCACTCGTAAACCTGTTTCAATGTTTCGTTGTGCTCGATTGCGATATGCCGAAGCGTGTACGCACGGGCGCGGATGGCGCGGACATCATCCGGATCCAGGACCACACGCCCTTTTCCGGCGTCGTTGTCCTCCATCCATTTCAGCCATCGCTCGCCGATCACGGCAATTGTGCGCGTCGGCTCCCGAGTATCCAAACTCGGGTCCGTAGTCGGTTTCTCGAGGTATGGGCTTACCATTTGTGGTCTCCTGAGAGCGGGATGCTCTCAGCGCCTCGCTCCACACAGCACACGGCCGTGTAGAGTGAGGCTTGGGCTAAGCCGCCTGTTTCAGCAGCTCGCCGGCGGCGCGTTCGATCTCCAATCGCCTATCGGTGTTGGAAATCGATCGCGCATGGGCGGTGGCGGCGACCGTCACGTCCCAGACCGTCTCGATCGGTCGGCCCTCCTCGGTCTCGTGAACGGCCTTGATGGCCGGGACCATGGATTTGCCAAACCGGTTGGCGAGGAACTTGTCGAGGTCGGCCTCGACGCGCTTGGCGCGGGCATCTTCGATCGCCTGCTGCACCGGCTTCGCCGAGCCCTCGGAGTATTCGGTGAGGACAGGGATTGCTTCTTCGAGCCACCGGTCGGGGGCTCCGGCGGTGTGCCGGATGCGGACCTCGGTGTACTGGTCCGCGCCCCAAACGATGCGGTTGCAGCAGACATAATCGAAGAGAAAGAACCCGACGCCGAGCGTCGTATCGCCAACCTCGCTGTTCCAGACGAAGAACCCGCGGGCCAAGGAACCCGGGCGGCCATTGCGGCGGCCGGGGATCTCGATCCGGCGGTCCTCGTCGGCGAGGAACACGAACATGTTGCGATCGCTCGCATAGAGGGTCGTGTTGTTCTTGTCGATCTGGACGCGGTTGCCGAACTCACCGGGAACGCGCCAATGCCCGGAGACACCATCGCCAAAGCGCTCGACCAGAGCGGCAGCGACATGCGCGTTCCAGATGCGCCCATAACGGGGGCCGGTAGCGGCCCGCAGCTCGGTCTCGGCACCTTGATGGGTGATCAGAATGCCGACGTCTTCGACATCGCGGGTGAATCTCAGATTGAAGTTCAAGCAATCCGCGATGATCGGTGACGGCAGCTTGCTTTCCCGGAAGTACGACGCCGGCGAGGGCGTCGCCGCCAAGGTGCAGAGCTGGCCAAACGACCAATGCGTCGGCGCGGCAACAGTGCCGTCGGGGTTGCCGACGAGCAGGCCTCTCATCTTTGGGTCGGCCTCATCGGGAAGCACTTCGAGCTTCCGCGAGCTGAAGACCGAGGACCGGCTGTTCTCGAGCTGCCGGTGCGTGAACGCCTGCAGTTCGAGGAGCGAGAGGAACCGCTCGTCGGCCGGCCTGGTGGCCCATTGCCGGCTCGCTTGCATCAAGGTGGTCATCGGGGTGTGTCCTTTCGGATGTCGAGAGCGGGGGTGCTCTCGACGCCCCGAGCCCGCACCGGCACGCGGCCGGGCGAGCAAAGGTTCAGGCCTTGGGCGGGAAGATCACGTTCATGAGGTCGCCGCCGAGCTCGAAACCGATGGCGGTCAGAAAGCCGCCAAAGACGACGCGGGCGCAGACGATCAGGAACGGATGCTGCAAGTACTTGATCATCGGGGTCTTCCTTTCGGCGTTGAGGGTCGGGAGCCGGAGACGGCCGCCGAGAGAGGATCAGTGTCCTTTCGCCCCGAAAGCCGGCTGGGATCACCCATGCCGGCTCCTCGGGCTACAGGCTGCGGACAGCCCGGTCGAGGTATCGGGGTCGTCGCGGTTCCGCCATCCCTTGCAGGCGGTGGCAGATGGCGAGTGCTCGGTTGCGCAATGCCCGTTCCGTCGTCTTGTTCGCGATCTCGGGTTTCTTGCCTGAAGGGGCACGGCGAAGGTGATCCGCGGCCCAGGCGCGCAGCAACGCGAGCACGTGAGAATACTCGTCCATTGCAGTAATCCATGATTTGGGAGGAAGAGGCCTTGAGCCTCTACCTGATAGATGGGTAATACTAAGCATAAATGCAAGTATATGGCCAATATTACGATGTAGTCGTGCTATCACACTAACTGAGATCGGGGCGAAGTAGTGTCGCTGTCTGTTGAGGAAGTCGATAACGACTACGAAACTGGCTCGCTGTAGGTCGCACTGCGCGCCGGCTATGCCAAAGAGGTGCCGAGCTGCGCCGTGGCCGATGGTGTTTGGGCTGATCGAGCCGATGATGCATCGCGCGAACGGATCCCCGGGGGTTGCATGTCAAGGAGGAAGCGATGACCGGCTACATCACGGTGTTCGGCGGAACCGGCTTCATCGGCCGCCATCTCGTGGCGCTGCTTCTTCAAAGTGGCGCGACGGTACGCGTGGCGGTGCGCCATCCCGGCCATGTTAAGATGGCGGCTGAACCCCCCAAAGCACCGGAGCTTGTCCAAGCCGATATACTTGACGACACAAGTGTCGGCAGTGCGATCGCGGGAACGAATGCCGTCTTCAACCTCGTCGGCATTCTCACCGAGACAGCCACACAGACCTATCGCGCCATTCACCTCGAAGGTGCCCGCCGAGTAGCGCTGGCGGCACAGCGCCACGGCGTGATGCGCCTGATACACATATCAGCCCTGGGCGCCAGCGCTAGATCGCCGGCGATCTCAGACCGGACAAAGGCTAAGGGAGAACAGGCTGTTCGAGCGGTATTCCCGCAGGCAACGATCGTCCGACCAAGCCTTACATTTGGCGAGGATGATCACTTCTTCAGCCGGTTCGCCGCCATGATTAGAAGCAGTCCCGTCCTGCCGCTGATCGGCGGGGGTACCACGAAGTTCCAGCCGGTCTTCGTCGGCGACGTGGCCGCAGGGCTATTGGAAATTCTCAAGCGCGCCGATACAGCGGGTAAGACCTACGAGTTTGGTGGACCTCAGGTCTACAGCTTCAAGGCGCTCTTGGAACTTTTGCTGACTGCATTGAATAGGCAGCGGATCCTGCTTCCGATCCCGTTTGCACTGGCTGAAATGCAGGCGGGGTTGCTTGAGCTGTTGGCCAATCCGCCGTTGACCCGTGATCAAGTCAGGCTGCTGAAAACCGACAAGGTGGTCAGCGGAATGGAACCGACGCTCGGCGATTTGGGCGTGCAGCCAAGCCCTCTAGAGGAGTTTCTTACCGTATTCAAGGACACCGCAAGATACTGATCGTCCAAGCATGATTTGGGGCTGCGCAAGCCGCCGCAGTTCACCCCGTCGAACTGGGTCACCACTTCCGCATCCGCACGGTTATGATGCTCAAGCCCGCGCCGTCCGACATGGGTGAGGGCGCTCGATCTCGGTAGCATGTGCAGATCTCCACGTTCATCTTATGGCGATGGTGCAGCCACCCAGGACGAGCACGCCGACCGAGGTCCTAGCCGGCCTCGTCGAGCGCGTCACCTTCCACAACGAAGAGAACGGCTTCTGCATGCTGCACGTCAAAGCCCGCGGCCAGCGCGACCTGATTACCGTTCTCGGCCACGCAGCGATGATCGCGGCCGGCGAGTTCGTCCAGGCGAGCGGCAACTGGGTCAACGACCGCACCCACGGCGTCCAGTTCAGAGCCTCGTTCCTCAAGGCCGCAGCACCGACGACGACCGAAGGGAACGAGAAATATCTCGGCTCGGGCATGATCCGCGGTATCGGGCCGATCTACGCCAAGAAGCTGGTCCGCGCCTTTGGTGATGCCGTGTTCGACGTCATCGAGCAGGAGCCGGGCCGACTGCGCGAGGTGACCGGGATCGGCCCGAAGCGGGCGGAGCGCATCGTTGGCGGCTGGGCCGAGCAGAAGGTGATCCGCGAGATCATGCTGTTCCTGCACAGCAACGGCGTCGGCACCTCGCGCGCAGTGCGCATCTACAAGACCTACGGCGCCGACGCGGTACAACTCATCTCGGAGAACCCCTATCGCCTAGCTCGCGACATCCGCGGGATCGGCTTCCGCACCGCCGACCAGATCGCCGCCAAGCTCGGTATTGAGAAGACCGCGCTGATCCGCGTGCGCGCCGGCATCGCCTACGCGCTCACCGAGGCGATGGACGAGGGGCATTGTGTGCTACCGGGCGATGAGCTGATCGCGCTCACTCAGACGCTACTCGAAGTACCGGAAGAGCTCGTCGACACGGCGCTCGCCCATGAGCTCGAAGGTGGCGCCGTAATCGCCGATGACCTCGAGGGCCACCGTTGTGTCTTCCTCGCGGGCCTCTACCGGGCCGAGCGGGAGATCGCCGAAAAGCTCAAAGCGCTCGCAATCGGAAGACTGCCCTGGCCGGTGATCGATGCCGACAAGGCTATCCCTTGGGTCGAGCAGCGGACGAAGCTGGCGCTCGCCGATAGCCAACGAGAGGCGGTCCGCGTCGCTCTCGTTTCCAAAGTGCTGGTGATCACTGGCGGTCCGGGCGTTGGTAAGACGACCCTGGTCAACTCCATCCTCAAGATCCTGCTCGCGAAGACCATCGCAATCTCGCTCTGCGCCCCCACTGGTCGTGCCGCCAAGCGCCTTTCCGAGAGCACCGGGCTCGAGGCGGAGACGATCCATCGCCTGCTCGAAACCGAGCCGAGGACCGGCGCGTTTGGCGATGGGCATCGGGCTTGCTCGCCCAACGCCACTAGATGATGCCTTCGAAGGTCGGCGCCGCTTCATTGGGCGGGTTGTTTTGGCTGGCAACGATCGCCCGGTCTGTCCCATGGCGTCAGCGACATGCATGTCTCGGCTATCAAGAACTCATTGCTGGGGACAATAGCTGGAAATCTACGGCAAACGGCCGAACCTACTATCGGTCCCCACACGACCGCAAAAAACTGGCGAGAATTGACAACCATCAAGGCTGACGCGGTGCGCTCCGCCAATAGTTGAGCCGCAGGCGGTCGAGCGGGCCCCTCCGTGGACACCCCGTTCAGGCGCGCGAGATCGCGAGGCATCTCCAGTCTCGTAAATCGACAAGACACAGCGAGGAGGCACGATGAGGTCCGATAGCGATATCAAGCGGGATGTCGAGGACGAGCTCCGGTGGGATCCGGATATCGACGCCACCGACATCGCCCTAGCTGTGAAAAGTGGCGTCGTCACGCTGGCCGGGTTTACCCGAAGCTACAGCGATAAGCTCGAGGCAGAGGCGGCGGCAAAGCGAGTGGCCGGCGTCGTAGGCTTGGCAAACGACATCGAGGTGCGCTTACCGAATCTTGACCAGCGGCCCGATCCCGAAATCGCCCGCGACGCGATCGCGGCGATCAAGAACCGACTACCGCTCATCTCCGAGCATCTCAAGGTGCTGGTTCACAACGGATGGGTCACCCTCGAAGGCGAGATCGAGTGGGACTTTCAACGCTTGAGCGCCGAACGTGCGGTGCGGCGGGTGAAGGGGGTTAAGGGTGTCACCAACTCGATACAGATCAAGCCACGCGTCCAGCCGACCGAGATCAAACGCAAGATCGAGGAAGCTTTCCGCCGCAGTGCGGAGATCGACGCGAACCGGATCACCGTCGAGGCACCTGACGGCGAGGTGATTCTCAAAGGCAGCGTGCGATCCTGGGCCGAACGTCAGGAGGCGGAACGAGCCGCCTGGTCGGCACCCGGTGTCAGAAGGGTGGATAACCGAATCACCATCAGCGTGTAGCACCCTCAAATCTTACCGAAAGGAGAATCCCATGGCTGGGAGGTCACTGTTACCGTTCTTTTCGCGCAACTGGCCGCTGTCACGGTCGAACGAGGATACCGATCCTTTGATGGGATTTCGCCGCGAAATGAACCGCCTCTTCGACGACGCGCTTAGGGGTTTCGGCATGCCGAGCCTCCTCGGGCCGGCTTTTGGTCGCATGTCGATGGGAACTTTGATGCCGCAAATCGACGTCAGCGAATCCGATCACGAGATTCAGGTCACGGCGGAACTGCCTGGCATCGACGAGAAGGATGTCGAGGTAATCCTCGCCGACCATATGTTGACCATTCGCGGAGAGAAGAAAGCGGAGCGCGAGCAGAAGGACCGCGATTATCACCTGATGGAGCGTTCCCACGGCACCTTTTCTCGTTCGCTACCGTTGCCATTTGCCGCCGATCCGAGCCAGGTGAAGGCGGCGTTTAAGAATGGCGTGCTGACCGTCACCATCCAAAAACCGAAGGAGGTGCTGGAGAAGCAACATCGGATCGAGGTTCGGACCGACGGCCGCTCCGCGGGCGAGCCCAGGGTATCGCAAGCCGACCGGCCAGCGGGCTCCACCTTCTCGCAATCCACGCCATCCGCCGCCGAGAACAAGGTGAAAGAAACCGCGGCGGAGTAGTGGCGTTAATCCAGCCAGGATGAGCTGCTCCAGCTCCCGAACGAGCTGGAGCGGCTCCGCTCGACGGTAAGCGGCGGAGATATTGCATGGCGAAAGTCATCGGGATCGATCTCGGGACCACAAATTCCTGCGTCGCCGTAATGGAAGGCGGCAAGCCCAAGGTTATTGAGAATGCCGAGGGCGCGCGCACCACGCCCTCCATCGTTGCCTTCACCAGCAGCGGTGAGGTCCTGGTCGGGCAGCCTGCCAAACGCCAAGCGATAACCAACCCCGAGAATACGATCTTCGCGATCAAGCGACTAATCGGGCGTCGTTACACCGATCCGATGGTCGAGCGGCACAAGGGCTTGGTGCCCTACAAGGTCGTCCCGGGCGAAAATGGCGATGCCTGGGTCGAAACCCGCGGCAAGCGCTACAGCCCGAGCCAGATCAGCGCCTTTGTCCTTACCAAGATGAAGGAGACAGCTGAATCCTATCTCGGCGAGAAGGTGGCGCAGGCGGTCATCACCGTCCCGGCCTATTTCAACGATTCGCAGCGCCAGGCGACGAAGGACGCGGGCCGGATCGCCGGCCTCGAAGTGTTGCGCATCATCAACGAGCCGACCGCCGCGGCTCTCGCCTACGGGCTCGAAAAGAAGGGAAGCGGCAAAATCGCGGTCTACGACCTCGGCGGCGGGACCTTCGACATCTCGATCCTCGACATCGCCGAAGGCGTCTTCGAGGTGAAGTCGACCAACGGCGACACCTTTCTCGGCGGTGAGGATTTCGACCAGCGCATCATCGACTACCTGGCCGATGAGTTCAAAAAGCAGCAAGGGATAGATTTGCGAAATGACCGCCTCGCCCTTCAGCGGCTCAAGGAGGCCGCTGAGAAGGCCAAGATCGAACTTTCCTCGACGGTGCAAACCGAGATCAATCTGCCGTTCATAACCGCCGACCAAACGGGTCCCAAGCATCTGACCATGACATTGACCCGCGCCAAGCTGGAGGAGCTGGTCGGTGATCTGATCGACAAGACCGCCGGGCCATGCCGAGCCGCGCTCAAGGATGCCGGGCTGACGGCCCCGAATATCGACGAGGTGATCCTGGTCGGCGGGATGACCCGCATGCCTAAAGTGATCGAAACGGTGCACACTCTCTTCGGCCGTGAGCCGCACAAAGGGGTAAACCCAGACGAAGTGGTCGCGGTCGGTGCAGCGATCCAGGCCGGCGTCCTCCAAGGCGACGTGAAAGACGTCCTGCTCCTCGACGTGACGCCGCTGTCGCTCGGCCTCGAGACGCTGGGTGGCGTGATGACAAAGCTGATCGACCGGAACACCACAATCCCGACCAAGCGAAGCCAAATTTTCTCGACGGCAGAGGACAACCAGACTGCGGTCACGATCCGCGTCTTCCAAGGCGAGCGCGAACTGGCCGCAGACAACAAGCTGCTCGGCCAGTTCGACCTGGTCGGGATCCCTGCGGCGCCCCGCGGGACGCCGCAAATCGAGGTCACTTTCGACATCGACGCCAATGGCATCGTCAATGTCTCGGCCAAGGACAAGGCCACCGGCAAGGAGCAGCAGATCCGCATCCAGGCGTCGGGCGGCCTCTCCGAGGCGGATATCCAGCGCATGGTTCGCGAAGCCGAGCAACATGCGGCCGAGGATAAGAGGCGCCGCGAGTTGATCGAGACGCGCAACCAGGCCGATGCGCTGATCTACAGCACTGAGAGGAACCTCAAGGAGCACGGCAGCCGCCTGAACGATGCCGATCGGGGCGCGATCGAGGACGCGATCGGAGCTCTTCGGACCGCAATAGCCGGCGATGATGCCGGTCAGATCCGGCAGCGCGGCGAAGCATTGTCGCAGGCCGCCATGCGTCTTGGTGAAGCCGTCCACCGCGCCGGCCAAGAGGATACCAGATCCGCCGGCGCTGGCGGCGGCGACGAGCGTGTGGTCGACGCTGAATTCGAGGATGTGGACGATCCGAAGCGGCGGGCTTCTTGATGGAGAATCGCAATGACAACAGACAGCCGGGGTCCGACCGGCCGGGCCTCCTACGCCAGTTTTACGTATTACGAGAGGCTCGTCTCCGCGGGCGGCGAGCCGACTGTCAGCGATGCGATGAGCGCAGCGCTGGCGCAAAACTGGTGGGCGATTGCTTTGCGGGGGGCGTTCGCCATCCTGTTCGGCCTTGTCGCCCTGCTGCTGCCCGAAGTGACGATGCTGGCGCTGGTGCTCCTCTTTGCGGCCTACATGCTGCTGGACGGCATCTTTGCCATCATCGCCGGCGTCAGGGCTGCGCGACGCCACGACCGGTGGGGGTGGCTTATTTTCGAAGGCGCAGTCGACCTGATCGCGGGCGTAATCGCCGTTGTTTGGCCGTTCGTCACCATCGTCGCGTTTGTATTCCTGCTGGGCGCGTGGGCGATCGTCAGCGGGGCGCTTTTGCTCGCGGCGAGCGCCCGGCTCCTTACCGCCCATGGCAGATGGTTGATGGCGCTCGCCGGCGCCATTTCGGTGATATGGGGAGTTCTGGAGATCATTTGGCCGCTCACCGGGGCATTGGCACTGACATGGTTGCTGGCGGTCTACGCCCTATTCTTCGGCGGCGTGCTGTTGTTCCTCGCCTTTCGGCTGCGCAGTCGGCGAGACGCCGTGCCGCCGGGGATGCGCCCTGAGCGGGCTTGAGGTCGGTGCGCACTCCCCATGACCAATGAGCGCAAATCCGATGCGGCGGAGGAGACGATCTCCGGTGCTGAGGTATCCGCGGAGAGCCTCGAGGACTGCCGGGCCGAGCTCGCCGACGTCAAAGATCGGTTGCTACGAGCCCTGGCCGAACACGAAAATTTTCGCCGCCGCAGCGAGCGCGAACGCGAGGATGCCGTCAAGTTCGCCGCAGCGCAGCTGGTCAAAGATTTGCTGCCGGCGGCGGACAGTCTGTCGCGGGCGCTCGAAAACATGTCGCCGGGGGATGACGCATTGCAAAGCTTGTTGGCCGGGGTTGCCTTGACCGAACGGGCACTTCGGGATGCCTTCATAAAGCATGGGATCCAAAAAATTCAGCCGGCTCCCGGCGAACCGTTCGACGCCCATCGTCACCAAGCCCTGTTCGAGGTCGAGGACGACGATTGCCCCCCTGGTACCGTCGCCGAGATCCTGCAGCCCGGTTTCGCCTATTACGAACGCTTGCTCCGACCGGCATTGGTGGGCGTCGCAAAGAGGCGCACCGCGCAGACACAGGAACGGCACGGTTGATCCCATCAGTTTGGAAGCACTGCCATATGTCGATTACCGATATTCTGGTCTACGCTGACCCGTCGCCGGCCTCTTGGGAGCGCCTCGATCTCGCCTTTCGCCTCGCACACCGTTTCGAGGCCTTTCTGATGGGCGTCGTTCCCGAAGATGGGGCCACAGTCGGCGAGAAGTTCGAGACGATGTTGCAGCAGGAGGCTCTCCAGGGAGACTGGCAAATGGCGATCGGTCTGTCAGCGTCCTTTGTAGCGCGCCGGGCACAGGCTGCCGATCTCGTCATTCTTGGGCAGCGCATCCCGGATCGCTCCACCGGATTGGATGCCCCCGAAGACGTAATCCTCGCCTGCAGCAGGCCGACGCTCGTCGTGCCCTTCGCCGGCCGACGCCCCGACCGGATAGGCGAGAATGTACTGGTCGCTTGGAACGGCAGTCGCGAAGCTGGGAGGGCGGTGCAGGACGCGCTGCCGCTGTTGACGATGTCGGGTGCGGTCACAGTCCTTCTGGTCGATCCTGAGGAAGATGCTGAGGTAGAGCTAGCTGAAGACTTGGTCACTCATCTTGGGCGGCATGGGCTGCGCGCGGGGACGCAGGTAATTCGGCACGAACTGGCAACTTTGTCGGTGGCCGACACGTTGCTTGCCCAGGTCGCCAGGCTCGATGCCGATCTGCTGATCATGGGAGCCTACGGCCATTCACGCCTGCGCGAGATGATCCTTGGCGGGGTCACGCGTGACATCCTCCGGAATATGAATATACCGGTGCTGATGGCCCATTGATCCACGGGTGTCGCCGGCGCGATCAACCGTAATCGACGTCGGCGAGCATGCCGCGACGACGACAAGCATCACTACCGACACCCACGTCTTTGTCTGTTTCATCGAGCGCGTGGCGATCGACGATCCTTACCCGACGCGTGCCCATCAGCAGAATCACACCTCGACGCTTCAGCTGAGTCAGAGATCGGCTTACCGTTTCGACCGAAAGGGCAAGATAGTCGGCGATATCCTCGCGCGACATTGGCAGCACCATCCCATCGGCAGGGCAATCCGATAACCGCTCCGCCATCCTGAGGAGAAAATGCCCAACCTTCTCCTCAGCGGTCGTCCGCCCGAGGTTGAGGATCAGCGCGTGCAGGCGCGACATAGCCTCCACGGCGGCGTCGTGTAATTCCCGCGCCACACGAGGGTCAGAGGCGGCAAGTGCCTCCATGCGCAAACGTGGAAAGCGCGCCACGACGGTATCGTCAAGAACTGCCTCAACGGCGAAGTGGTGTTTGCCGCTCCCGCCAAAACCGAAAACGTCCCCGGGCAGGAGCAAATCGACGATTTGCCGCTTGCCGTCCGCCCTTGCCGAAAACCGCCGCGCCATGCCTGAAACGATCCGGTACCAGTAGTCGACAGGGCTATCTTCCTTGTAAATCGCCTGGCCGCGTCGGTACCTCTTAAGTGCAGCCAGCGCCTCAAAAACCTGCAAAGGAGCTTGCCGGGCGGGCTCATGCTGATGCCGCCAGACCGGCTCTGCGACGTGAACGACAGACCAATTCTGATCCATCCAATCGCCTTTCTTTGAGCGTCCCTGGCGGAAACTTTGAGCAGCCGCTACACGGGAGGAAATTTAGGGATAGTACGTAACGAACAAACGGGTAATGCCCGGGTCTGGCCGCAACCCTCAGTGGTGACCTGCTGGAGAGCGGCTCAAACGAGCTTGGTCCTCAAACGCGGTCGTACTGTTGGCTTCAACGGGCGATCCAGTCTCAGCCTGTGCCGAAGCCCCCCGTCGTCGGTAACCTCGAGGGCCGCGATTCCGCTCAGACCCTCGTCGACGTACAAGGTCTCTGGCTTTCGAACCCTGTGTTCGAGACCGCCGAGGGCAATGTCGAAACTATCGCTCCTCGGATCGTAGGCGACGCCGAGTAGCACCACCCATTCCGCCGCGACCTCCTCACCAACGGAGAGCGACACATTCACGGCTTCCGAGTCACTACCGAGCAGAGCTTTCGACAGGTGGTCGCAAAAGGCTCGCCATTCAGACTTGTCGAGTTTCCGCGATGCCAAGGCTGAACTTCTCCAGTGAGGTTTCCGTCAAAGGCCTTTCGCGTCTTGTGCTATAACGGCAAAACACGAGCCCCGGTGCGGCGCCGAACGAACCTCGATCCGATGCCCGAGGCATTCGACCGCCCGCTTGACGATGAAGAGCCCGAGGCCGTCCGACCGTGTCGCACCGAGCCGAAAAAATGGCTCGAATACAGTCGACAGCTTGTCCGGTGGGATTCCTTCGCCGTTGTCCCGGACCTCAATGCGAAATGTCGCTCCGCGCCGGCGGCAGCAGACGAGGACACGCCCACCGGGCAACGTATGATCGAGCGCGTTGCGTACCAGATTGCGCAGGATACTGTCGAGCAGCGCCGTATGGCTCGTCACCGCGGCGCTTGTCGACAAGAGACGGAGACACACGCCTTTCCGCCGCGCCGCTCCGTCGAGCTGTTGCGCGAGGCCCCCAGAATGGGCTGAAGGGGAACCGGCTCGGGTCGGATTCCGCCGGTGCTCTGGTGAAGATGTAGCGCGTCGACCAGCTGGTCCAACTGTTCAGCCGATTGTGCGCTTGCGCGTTCGCTGCATTCGAGATGCTCGTGTTCTGGGCTGGCGGTGACCCGACGGGCGAGCAATTCCTGCGCACTAATAATCAGCTGCAATGGTTGGCGCAGGTCGTGGCTCACCATTGCCAGAACCGTCTCGTAGAAGTTGTCGGCGCACGGAAGTCCCCCGATCCCTTGGATCTCCGTGTATCCGGTGAACCCTGCATTCGCCGGGGAAACCTTTGGGTCTCTCACTTTCTCTGGCATCAACCTGATCCCTCCGCGCGGCCGCGGCGCGACCTCGTTCGCATCGGGGTGTCCCGCCATAAGCGCCATTGAACATCCAGCTGGCGGATTGTGCCTTGAGAGTCGTCAATTCGCATCGGGCGTGTCGAGTAGCTTGGGATCTCAACCGCCCTGACGATCAGCCCGGAAAACGGCGCTGAATTTGATAACCGTCAAGGCGTCGGCGAACGCGGGCTGTCACGATCACGCTCTGGTGTTTCCCAAGGCGCACAAGAGGAGCGTGATATGAGGTCTGACAGCGATATCAAGCGGGACGTCGAGGACGAACTGCGGTGGGATCCGAGTGTCGATGCGACCGACATCGCCGTTGCAGTGAAAAACGGCGTCGTCACGCTGACCGGGTTCGTACGGAACTACATGGACAAATTTCACGCCGAAGCCGCCGCGAAACGCGTGGCCGGGGTCGCTGGTCTGGCGAACGACATAGAGGTAGGTCTTTCCAGTGCGGACCAGAGACCGGATCCCGAGATCGCCCGCGACGCGGTCGCAGAGATCAAGAGCCGATTGCCGCTCTCCAGCGAGCACATCAAGGTGGTCGTTGACAAGGGATGGGTCACGCTCGAAGGGCAGGTAGAGTGGAACTATCAACGTGACGAGGCGGAGAGGGCGGTCCGCCGGATCAATGGCGTCAAGGGCGTCATCAACTCGATCGGTCTCGAGCCGCGAGCCAAGCCGAGCGAAATCAAGCACAAGATCGAGGAAGCGTTCCGGCGGAGCGCCGAGATCGACGCAAGCCGGATCACGGTGGAAGCGAACGGCGGTGATGTCGTCCTCAGAGGCTCCGTACGGTCTTGGGCCGAGCGCCAGGAGGCGGAACGGGCCGCCTGGGCAGCGCCAGGGGTTAAAAAAGTAGAGAATCGGATCACCATAAGCGTCTAAGCCCGGAGCGACCCGGGGAACCGTCAGACGCTGAGCTGCGCCGGTCGTTCAGTTGACGGCGCGAACATTTTCGCCGGGACGCGTTCGTTAAGCAGCTGCCGGTGTTGAGACGATAGAGGGACGGCGGCAGAGGGACGGCGGCGCGGCCAACCGGATACGGGGTCTTCCTTATGGAATTCGAGAAATACACCGATCGGGCCAAGGGATTTCTGCAGTCGGCGCAGAACTTAGCGCTGCTGCGCGGCCATCAGCGTCTGACACCGGAGCATCTGCTCAAGATCTTGCTGGAAGATCCCGAGGGCTTGTGCGCCAATCTCATTCGCGCCGCCGGGGGCGATCCCAAGGCAGCGCTCGCCGCCGTCGACGGCGAGCTCGACCGGCTGCCGCGCGTTGAGGGATCCGGTGCCGGCCAGGTCTACATGTCTCCCGAACTGGCGCGGGTTTTCGAGCAGGCCGAGCAGTTGGCGCAGAAGGCGGGCGACAACTTCGTGACGGTTGAACGGCTGCTGCTCGCGCTGGCGGCCGCCGCAGGCACGGGTGCGGCGAAGGCGATCGCCGCGGCGCGCGTCAACCCGCAGAGCCTCAACCGGGCGGTCGAGGATGTGCGCAAGGGCCGCAAGGCTGACAGTGCCTCGGCCGAGGAGGGTTACGACGCGCTCAAGAAGTATACCCGCGACCTCACCGAGGCCGCGCGCGAGGGCAAGCTCGATCCGGTCATCGGTCGCGACGAGGAGATCCGGCGGACGATCCAGGTCCTGTCGCGCCGCACCAAGAACAACCCGGTGCTGATCGGCGAACCGGGTGTCGGCAAGACCGCGATCGTCGAAGGGCTCGCGCAGCGCATTGTCAACGGCGACGTGCCGGAGAGCCTCAAGAACAAAAAGCTCCTGTCGCTCGATCTCGGCGCGTTGCTCGCCGGCGCCAAGTATCGCGGCGAGTTCGAGGAGCGCCTCAAGGCGGTGCTGTCCGAAATCACCTCGGGCGCCGAGGGCATCATCCTCTTTATCGACGAGCTGCACACCCTCGTCGGCGCCGGCAAGGCGGAGGGTGCGATGGACGCCTCGAACATGCTGAAGCCGGCGCTGGCGCGCGGCGAGCTCCATTGCGTCGGTGCGACGACGCTCGACGAATACCGCAAGAACATCGAGAAGGACGCGGCCCTCGAGCGCCGCTTTCAGCCGATCTATGTCGGTGAGCCCTCGGTCGAGGACACGATCTCGATCTTGCGCGGCATCAAGGAGAAGTACGAGTTGCACCATGGCGTCCGCATCACCGATGCGGCGATCGTCGCGGCCGCCACCCTGGCCAACCGCTACATCACCGACCGCTTTCTGCCTGACAAAGCGATCGACCTGATGGATGAAGCCGCGGCGCGGCTGCGCATGACGATCGACTCCAAGCCCGAAGAGCTCGACGAGCTCGACCGGCGGATCGTGCAATTGAAGATCGAGCGGGAGGCGCTGAAGAAGGAGACCGACCCCGGCTCTCGCGAGCGCCTGCAGAAGCTCGAGCAGGAGCTGAGCGACCTCGAGCAGCAATCTGCCGAGCTGACCGCGCAGTGGCAGGCCGAAAAACAGAAGCTCGCCACCGCGCAAAAGCTGAAGGAGCAGCTCGATCAGGCGCGCATCGAGCTCGAGCAGGTGCAGCGCCGCGGCGACTGGACGCGTGCCGGCGAGCTCGCCTACGGCATCATCCCCGATCTCGAAAAGCAGCTCAAAGAGGCGGAAGCCAAAGAGGGCCGCGGGGTCATGGGCGAGGAGGCGGTCACCGCCGAGCACATCGCAGCGATCGTGTCGCGCTGGACCGGGGTGCCGGTCGAGAAGATGCTCGAGGGCGAGCGCGGCAAGCTCTTACACATGGAGGAGGCGCTCAAGGCGCGCGTCGTCGGCCAGGACGAGGCGATCGCCGCGGTATCGCAGGCGGTGCGCCGGGCGCGCGCCGGGCTGCAGGATCCGAACCGGCCGATGGGCTCCTTCCTGTTTCTCGGACCGACCGGCGTCGGCAAGACCGAGCTCACCAAGGCACTCGCCGAATTCCTGTTCGACGACGAGCGCGCGATGATCCGCATCGACATGTCCGAGTACATGGAGAAGCACTCCGTCGCTCGTCTGATCGGCGCCCCTCCCGGCTATGTCGGCTATGAGGAAGGCGGCAGCCTGACGGAGGCGGTGCGCCGCCGGCCCTACCAGGTCATTCTGTTCGACGAGGTCGAGAAAGCGCATCCGGACGTATTCAACGTGCTGTTGCAGGTGCTCGACGATGGGCGCCTGACGGACGGGCAAGGGCGCACGGTCGACTTCCGCAACACCTTGATCGTGCTGACCTCGAACCTCGGCAGCGAGTATCTGGCGAGCTTGCCGGAGGGTCGGGCGGTCGAAGAGGCGCGTGCCCAGGTGATGGAGGCGGTCCGCGCCGCGTTCCGCCCGGAGTTCCTCAATCGGCTCGACGAGATCCTGCTGTTCCGCCGGCTGTCGCGGGACGACATGGTCGGCATCGTCGACATCCAGCTGAGGCAACTGCAAAAGCTGCTGGACGAGCGCAAGGTCACCCTGGAGGTCGATCGCGATGCCGAGAAATGGCTCGCCAATGCGGGCTACGACCCGGTCTACGGCGCGCGGCCGTTGAAGCGGGTGATCCAGCGCGAATTGCAGAACCCGCTCGCCGAAAAGATCCTCGCCGGCGAGATCCGCGAAGGCGACACCGTCAAGGTGACGGCGAGCCCGCTCGGCCTGCTGATCCATCCGGCGACGCACACCGAGGACGCAGAACCCGAACGCCACGCCGCGGAGTGAGCCGAGCGCCCGCGGAAGATGCCCCTCGCTCCGGCCCTCTCGCCCTATTTTCCCTGCCATCAGGGAGAAAATCGAATTGGGTCCACCTCATCGGCAATAAATCCTTGTTTATCAATTGCTTGTGTAGCCAATCGCGGGGCCCTGGCAGGGGAATTCTTGGCGGCCGACAGGGGAATGGCAGCGGAGTTCAAGCCGATCGCCTCGTCCCTCAGCGGCCTTGGTGACAATGGCGCAATATAGGCTTCGATCGTGTCACCGGGGTGGCGATGCACCAGGAGAAGCGCCACGATGACCGAACCAAGCCAACCGATGGTCAAGATCTACGGCACGCGCGGCTCGGCCGCGTGCTACTCGCTCCGCGACTTTCTCCATCGCAGCGATGTGCCGTTCGAATGGATCGATCTGACGAGCGGCGAAGCGGCGGGTGCCGAGGCCGGAGTGCGGGGCCCGCACGATCCCGCGCTGCCCGTTTGCGTCTTTCCGGACGGCGTCCGCTTGGCGAATGCGACGGTCCGCCAAATTACCGAAAAGCTGGGCTGGTTCCGCGATCCCTCGCGAGAGGAATATGATCTGGCGATCTACGGCGCTGGGCCGGCCGGGCTCAGTGCGGCTGTCTATGGTGCTTCGGAAGGGCTGAACACCATCCTGATCGAGCGCTACGCCGTCGGCGGGCAGGCCAGCTGCAGCCCAAAAATCGAGAATTACCTGGGGTTCCCGGAGGGCATCAGCGGCGCTGAGCTCGCCGAGCGCGCCCGCCAGCAGGCATGCCGCTTTGGTGCGGAAATCCTGATCCAGCGCGCGGGTGTTCGCGGCGAGATCGTCGCCGGCAAGGGGATCGGCCATCTGGAAGACGGGACCAAGATCGTCGCTCGCGCCTCGGTCTGCGCCACCGGGGTCGACTACCGCCGATTGGGGCTACCGAATGAGGACCACTTGTTCGGAGCGGGGGTGTACTACGGTGCCGGGGCAAGTGAAGCCATGCTGTGCGGCCGTCAGGAGATTTATCTGGTTGGCGGCGGCAATTCGGCCGGCCAGGCGGCATTGCATTTTGCCCGCTACGCCGCAGGGGTGAACATGGTCGTTCGCGAAGATTCGCTGAGCGTCTACATGTCGGAATATCTGATCGACCGGATTCGCGCCGAACCGAAGGTTAAGGTCTTGTTGAACACCGAGGTGATTGCTTTGCACGGGGATCGCATCCTCCAGGCGATCACGCTCAGAAACAACCAGACCGGGCGGGAATGGACGGCGGAAACCAGCTGGCTCTTTCTGTGCCTCGGCGGCGTGCCGCAGACGCAGTGGGCCGCGGAAGCCGGCGTTGTTTGCGACAGCGCTGGATATATCGTCACCGGTTCCGATCTGCTGAAAAATGACAGGCCGCCCGAGAGCTGGGTTCTCGACCGCAAACCCTACGCAATGGAAACGAGCCTACCCGGCGTATTCGCGGCGGGCGACGTCAGGGCCGGTTCTATCAAGCGCTGCGCTTCTGCCGTTGGCGAGGGCGCGTGGACAATTGCCTCTGTCCATCGATACCTGGCGGACGGGTGATCCGCCATGGGAGAGCCGAAATATGACACCCAAACCGTTCAGTGATCGCCGGGAGGCGGGGCGGCTGTTGGCCGCAAAGCTCGCCGCTTACGCCAATCGCCCGAATGTGGTCGTACTGGCGCTGCCGCGCGGGGGCGTGCCGGTCGCGTTTGAAGTGGCCCAGGCCCTCAACGCGCCGCTGGACGTCTTTGTCGTCCGCAAGCTTGGCGTCCCCGGGTACGAAGAACTGGCCATGGGCGCCGTTGCGACCGGCGGCCTGCGGGTCCTGAACGATCAAATCATCCGGGATCTGCGCGTTCCGGACTACGTAATCGACCGAGTCGCGGCAGAGGAAGGCGAGGAGTTGAGGCGGCGCGAGCGTGCTTACCGCGGCGGTCGTCCGCCTCTCGATGTGCGTGGTCGTACCTGATCCTGGTCGATGACGGTCTGGCAACCGGCGCTACAATGCGCGCAGCCGTCAAGGCATTGCGGCAGCACGGGCCGGCCCAGATCGTCGTGGCGGTACCGACCGCCTCGCCCGAGACTTGCGGCGAGTTGAAAGCAGAGGTCGACGAGGTCGTCTGCGCGATCACACCGGAACCCTTTCACGCTGTCGGCTACTGGTACGAGGACTTCACTCAGACGACGGATCAAGAGGTCCGCGAGCTGCTGGCGCGGCGTCAGCATCTCGCGGAAGCGCAGCCGACCGCGAGGGACATCGACAGCACGCCGCGCGAGGCGGTACGCGAGGCCGCCCATCGACTGACCGGCGCCGACCGGGATTATGATCCGTTGATGGACCTGATCGGCGACGCGCGCTTTGTGCTGCTCGGCGAGGCGTCCCACGGCACCCACGAGTTCTATCGCGAGCGAGCCCGGATCACCCAACGGCTGATCGACGAGAAGGGGTTCACGGCCGTCGCGGTCGAGGCGGACTGGCCCGACGCCTACCGGGTCAACCGCTATGTCCGCGGTGCCAGCGACGATTTCGATGCCGCCGAAGCGCTCGCCGATTTCCGGCGTTTCCCCCGGTGGATGTGGCGCAACATCGAGGTGGTGGAGTTCATCAGTGGCTGCGAGCGCACAACGACGCGCTGCCCCCGAACGCTGAAAGGACCGGCTTCTACGGTCTCGATCTCTACAGCCTCCACGCCTCGATGAAGGCCGTGCTGCAATATCTCGAGCAGGTCGACCCCGACGCGGCAAGGCGGGCCCGCGCGCGTTACGCTTGCTTCGACCATTTCGGTCCGGACCCTCAGATCTATGGTTTCATCGCCGCCACCGACCTCGACAAATCCTGCAAAGACCAAGTGGTCAGCCAGCTCGTCGAGTTGCGGCGCCGGAGCACTGAGTACGCGCGGCGCGATGGAAGCATCGCGGAGGAGGAGTTCTTTTACGCCGAGCAGAATGCCCGCCTGGTCAAGAATGCCGAGGAGTATTACCGCTCGATGTTTTTCGGGGAGGTGTCGTCGTGGAACCTGCGCGACGGCCATATGGTCGAGACCCTCAAGGCGCTGGCAGCACATCTCGGTCGGCAAGGTCGGCGCGCCAAGGTCATTGTCTGGGCGCATAATTCGCATTTGGGCGACGCCCGGGCAACGGCGATGGGTCGACGCGGCGAATTGAACGTCGGCCAGCTGGTCCGCCAAAAAAATGGCCACGATGCGGTGCTGATAGGCTTCACCACGGACCACGGCACTGTCACAGCCGCCTCCGACTGGGATAGCGTGGCTGAGCGCAAGCGCGTCCGGCCGGCGCTTGCCGGCAGCTGGGAGGCGGTATTCCACGCGAGCTTACCTTCTCGCTTTCTGCTCATCTGGCGTGGCAATCGGGCATTGAGCGAGGCATTGCACGAACCACGGCTCGAGCGGGCGATCGGGGTCATGTACCGCCCCGAAACTGAGCGCGCGAGCCATTATTTCCAAACCCGGCTGTCGGACCAGTTCGATGCGGTGCTGCACTTCGACGAGACCCGGGCGGTCGAGCCGCTCGAATACACCGCCGAATGGGAGACGGGCGAGCTGCCGGAAACCTTCCCCTTTGCGGTCTGACCATGGAGCGACCGATGCGGTGGGAAGGCGAAGAGCATACGGTCCGGGTCGCGGCTGGTCCGGTCTTTCTCGACGGCAATTTGAACCTACCCGAGGGCGCCCGCGGCATTGTTCTGTTCGCTCACGGCAGCGGCAGCAGCCGCCTCAGCTCCCGCAATCGCTACGTAGCGCAGCTGCTTAACCAGGCAAAGCTCGCGACGTTGCTGGTCGACCTCTTGACCTCGGAGGAAGAGGTGGTCGATCTGCAGACGGCACAGCTGCGCTTCGACATCGAGCTGCTTGCCCAACGGCTCGTCGGCGTCACCGATTGGGTTGCCCGGGCGCCGGAGACGCGGCAGCTCCGCCTGGGATATTTCGGCGCCAGTACGGGCGCCGGTGCGGCACTGGTGGCGGCGGCCCAACGCCCTGAAGCGGTGGGCGCGGTCGTCTCGCGCGGCGGCCGTCCCGATCTGGCCGGATCCGCCCTCTTGCGGGTCCGTGCGCCGACCCTACTGATCGTCGGCGGCAACGATGTTCAGGTCATCGCATTAAACCGGGCGGCGCTCGCGCAGCTGCATTGTGAAAAGCAGCTCGTGATCGTCCCCGGCGCGACGCATCTCTTCGAAGAGCCCGGCGACCTCGACCAAGTGGCGCTGCTGGCGCGCGACTGGTTCGAGCGGCACCTCACGCGGACGGAGGTCCCCACGAAAGAGGAGGAAAAAGCATGACCGTCAAGCTCAACAGCCGGGCATACGAGTATGCCAAGAGACTTATCAGCGAGGGCAAATTCGTATTCGACGAGCGGGATGCGTGGAGCGAACACCGACCGTCGGCGCAACAGGAAAACGAATTTATTCGACAGAACGGGTTCGCCGAATATGGGAGATGGTATCTCGGGATAAATGACGAAAAAGGCGAGCAGACCAAAGGGCATTATGAGTTCCCCTTTGGGGATTTCGAAAATGTCCACCGTTGCGGCGTCCTCACCGCCGAAAGTCGGGCCGGCCAATACAAGCACTATGACATCGAAAACGCGGCGGCGCATTTGCACGGGATGATCGACGCCAAGCAATCAGCTATGGCGGACGCAAGAAGCTGAAGAGCTTCTTCGTCATTCCCGCGAAAACGCCCGGGCTGTCCGAAGAAAGTTGAGGGACAACTTTTGCTGCCGAAATTTGCCTTTAGCGACCGCTTCTCTACCCTCTCCCCCGCCGGCCGGGGGAGAGGGCAGGGTGAGGGGGGCCGACCAGTCGGTTTGCGGCGCTGCCCACCTCACCCTCCCCGACGCGTCGCGCCGGGGCCCCTCCCTCTCCCCCCTGAAGGGCGGAGAGGGGCTCTCCCTTGAAGGTAGTCGGGTCCGCCGCCCGCTGGGTTCCCCGTCACCCGCCAGGCATAAAATGAGGAGCGACCTTGAATTTGCGGCTTCGGCAATCGTCATGCTCCTGGTCACGATCGGCCCGCTCGAAACAGCGGCCATTTTCGGAGTATTGACCACCGGAGCTCGCCGGGCGGCGCGCCGGCGGCTGGCTGTCGAGGCCGTTGTCATTGCCGGGGTGG
>Ga0210402_10001132_pt1 | contig 28044 bp, 23 predicted proteins | sample IncBWC7MmetaG_FD_161055 | JGI IMG/M metagenome (GOLD analysis project Ga0210402, IMG submission 161055) | Forest soil microbial communities from Barre Woods Harvard Forest LTER site, Petersham, Massachusetts, United States - Inc-BW-C-7-M | ecosystem: Environmental > Terrestrial > Soil >...
CGACTTCGGAGGCCGACGCGGTCGGGTAGATGCCGTAGACAATGGCGCCGAGCGATTGCGCCGCGAGGTCGCTGATCACCCATTCCTCGCAGGCGTCGCCCATGATCGCCACCCGGTCGCCGCGGCGAAGTCCGAGCGCGGAAAAGGCGCGTGCCGCGCGCGCGACTAGCCCTGCATAATCGCGCCAGGTTCGTTCGCGGTAGAGGCCCAGGTGCTTGGACCGGAAGGCAATCGCTTCCGGTGCCGTGTGCGTTCGCTCGCACAGCAACAGCGGTGCAGATTTGCGACGCAGCGCTTCGCGATCGAGCAGTTGCGTTGCGACCATACGACGCCTGCGAGCGGCTTCCGGTCGATTGCTATAGCCCAGGCGGCGGGCGAATTCTATAGCCTAATAGACGGATGACTCAGCGCCAAAGCTGGTTACTTGCGAGATCGGCGCCCGCGGCGGAAGTCACCAGGTCATTCCACACTTGTCATGATAGCGATCTTGATGGTCCTTGAGCGCAAGGTCGATCGTCTTGAGGGTGTACGAGCCGGCTTCGTCTTTCACGGCTTCCTGCAGATAGAAGTTCTGGATTGGAAAGTGGTTGTTCCCGTATTTGTACGGGCCGCGCACGGATTGATAGTTGGCTTTACGTAGCGCGTCTCGAATGCCGTCCTTGTTGGTGAGGTCTCCCCCGACTGCGTCGACGCCGCTGTTGATGAGCATGGCCGCGTCATAGGCCTGGGCTGCATAGAAGGACGGATTGCGGCCGTATTTTTTCTTGAAATCGTTTACGAATTTTTTGTTGGCCTCGTTCGGTAGGTCGACCACCCAATGCTGCGCGCCCGGTATGCCGAGCGCCAATTCGCCGAGCCGCGGCAAGGACAGCGCATCGATGATGAAGGCGGTGTAGAGCGGGATGCGCTCTCGCAAACCGAATTGCGAATACTGGGTGAGAAACTGGATGCCGGCCGGACCTGGATAGAACGCGAAGATCGCGTCCGGTTTCGCTGCGCGCGCCTTCGACAGTTCCGGCGAGAAATCGAGCTGGTCCGGCCACCTTGTGTAGTCCTCGCCGAGGACTTGACCGCGGAAGTTGGCCTTGAGGCCGGCGATCACGTCCTTACCGGCCGCATAATTGGGGGCGATCAGGTACGCCGTCTTGACATTCTTTTGGTTCATGTATTCGCCGATGGCCTGGGGCACCTGGTCGCCTTGCCAGGACGACGAAAAGAACCATGGCGAGCAGAGTTCGCCCGCGATTTGTGATGGTCCGGCATTCGCGCTGACGAGGAAGGTCCTCGCATCAACTGCCGACTTTAGCGACGCCAAAAGGATGTGCGACATCATGTATCCGGTCAGGAAATTGACGTTCTCGGATTCGATCAACCTGTCCGTCTTCTGCTTTCCGAGCTCCGGCTTCAGGCCGTCATCCTCATAAATGACGTGTACCGGAAGCCCGCTCATCTTCCGCCCCAGGTGGTCGAGCGCCAGCTCGAAGCCGTCGCGCATGTCGTTGCCGACGGCGGCGGGCCCGCCGCTGAGGGTGGTCACAAAGCCGATCTTCACGTCCCTCTGCTGTGCGGTGGCGCAGTGCACAGCGAGTGCGAGCATTGCCGATCCGAGAAGAACTCGCTTGAGCATTGAGATGTCCCTCCGCTCCGCCTGCGCTCGTTCAATTCCAAAGCAGTTTCGTTGCCAGATCGGCACCCCGTCGCATGGCCTTGAACTTTTCCCACACCACCGTCGGATGAACTTCGGTCTTATACAGCGCCTGCGAGGAGAAGCCGCAGTCGGCCCCGGCCATCACATTCTCGCGTCCGACCAGCTTGGCAAAGCGGATCAGCCGTTCAGCGATTAATTCGGGATGCTCGACGATGTTGCTGGCATGCGTCACGACGCCGGGGCACAGCACTTTGCCTTCGGGTACCTTCACCCGCTCGAACAGGTGGTATTCGTGTTCGTGGCGTGCGTTCGCCGCCTCGAAGCTGAACGAGCCGGCTTTGATCTTGAGCACGTATTCGACGATCTCGGGCAGGTTGGATTCGTAAATACGCGGTCCCTCATTGATGCCATAGCAGGTATGAAAGCGGACGCGCTCGGCCGGAACGCCGCTGAGCGCCGCATTGGTCGCTTCGACGTAAGTCTCCGCCTTCCGCCTTCTCTCTTTGTCGTCGAGCCCCGGCTCCACGAAGATGTCCGGCAGGAAAGGATCGTCCACTTGCACCAGAATGCCGGCGGCCACGATCGCGCGGTATTCCTTGTTCAGCTCGGCCGCAAGCGCGTGGAAATACTCTTCCTCGCTCTTGTAGTACTCATTGATGCCGACGCCCGAGGGCGCCGTGGCCGGTAGGAACACGTGATGGTCAGGTACCCCCGCGGCCTTGGCGGCGGCCCTCACGTTGGCGATATCGATCTGCAGTTTTGCCTCGCCCTTGTATTTGACCGGAGCGGTGCAGACGACGGGCACGATCGGCAGAATGGCGCCGCCCATCATCGCTTCTTTGAAATACTGGGCGTAATATTCGGGAAAAGCCGAGACCTCCTGCTGGAACAAAATGAGTTTCTGACTGGGCCTGGATTCGAACCCATCGAAGCGCTCGCGGACGTAAGTGAAAAAGCCCGGCTTGGAATACTCTCCGTCGGTTACGATTTCGATCCCGCACTCGACCTGCTTGCGCACGCATTCAGCAACCTCTCGCGCAAGGACCGAATTCAGCTTGCTCTCGTCATATGGCTGCCCCGCGTATTTTGCTTTCAGAAGATCGAGCAGATTGTGAGGCCGTGGCAAGCTGCCGATATGCGTGGTCTGGATGTGATCGGTGTTTTGCTGAATGCTCACCGCCGTTTCCTCCGAATTCGTTGTTGCCGCGCAATGGCGCGGTCATGGTCGCGCGCAGAATATCCCCCTCAGCTCGCGAGACATCTCACCCAGCCGGCAATGCGACCTAGGCCGCCTTTTGCTTGTGCGCGCCGTCGAAGGCGGGCGCTACTTCCTCCATGAAGCGATTCATTTCGTCCTTCACCTGCTGGTGCGGCTTGAGACCAACGTTGAAATAGAGAATCACTTCCGAGAATCCCGCGGCTTCCACCTTCTTGAGCGTGTCGATGATCCGCTGCGGCGAGCCGAGCAGCACGGAATTCTCCGTCAGGTCTTCCGGTTTGACTGTTTGCAAGCGTGCGACCATGTCGACGAAATAGCGATAGCTCGGGGGCGCGGTTTTCGGATCGCCGGGCAGCGCGGGAATGACGCATTCGCGGTAATAGCGGACCTGGCGCGCGCGCTGCGCGTCCTCATGCGCGCGGTTGTCGGCAAAGTGGGTGAAATAGCTGCACATGAGGCGCCGCGGCGTGGTGCCGTATTTGGCGCAACTCTCGTGATAGACGTCGGCGACCTGTTTCAAGCCGCCGAAGGTCATGGCGGCCGCGAAGGGAGCGACGATGACGCCGCAATCGAGCCGCGCCGCCAGCTCGATTGACGGCTTGGAGAAGGATCCGACATAGGTCGGGATCGGCCTTTGCACCGGCTTGGGCGTGATGCGCACATCGTCGAAAGAATAATGCTTCCCATGGTGCGATATGCGCTCCTCCGCCGCCCACAGTTTACGCACGACTTCCAGGCCCTCGTCGAAGATGCTCTGATTGTCTTCGAACGAGACGTGGAAGGGGAGGTACTCCCGTCGGTCGTAACCGCGTCCGGCCGCGAAATCGACGCGGCCGTTGCTGAGCAGATCGAGCGTGGCCCATTGCTCGGCGACGCGGATCGGATGATGCAGCGGCAAGACGCTCACCGCCGGTGCGAGCCGGATGTGCTTCGTTCGCGCCGCGATGTAGGTGAGCACCATATCCGGGCAGGAGAGCACGCCCAGCGAGTTGAAATGGTGTTCGCCGATCCACGCCGAGTGCATGCCGAGCTTGTCGGCATGGAGCGCTTCCTCGGCGATGTCGGCAACGAACTGGTTCGCCCCCCGGGTATTGTTCTCGTAATGATTGTCGCTCAGGGTGAAGTAGCCGAAGTCCACAGCGCTCCTCCCATTGGTTGCGGGCCGCGCGGCCCGATCTTATTGAATGACATTATAGATGCATTTGCAATTGTTGTAAATGCAACTTAATCAGCGGTCCACCCCGCGCACCAGGCGGCAAAGCGTACGTGGGCGCCGGGCGGCCTTTGACATCGCGCAAGGTGGCCCATAAAAGCGTCGAGAGAAGAATCGGCAGGAATTTCAATCTCGTGTCTGACCGTCCCCGCCTCGATTTCAGCGAGTACCTCCCCTATCTCATCAACCGTGTCGGCTGGCTGCTAGTGATCGACTTCGGGCAGAACACGCTCGCCCGTCACCGATTGAGCATTGCGATGTGGCGCGTCCTCGCCGTGCTCGCCAACAACGGTGGGCAGCGTCAGGTCGACGTCGCCGCCAGAACCAGCATCGACGTTTCCACCCTGTCGCGCGTAGTCACCCGCCTGGTGAAGATGGGCCTCGTGAGCCGCACCCGCTCCGCAACCAACAACCGCGAGGTCGTCGTCCGCCTGACGCCGAAGGGGGCGGCGATTCTCGCGCGCGTGATTCCACACGCGATCACCTTGGAACGAAGAGCCATCGCCGGCGTGCCGGCGCAAGATCTGCGCGTCGTCAGGCGCAGCCTGCGGCGCATGTACCAAAATTTGGCGGCATCGGCCGGCGTCAGCGAACCGGTCGAGGCGCCCTCCGCCCGCGCGAGCGCGGCTTCCGTCGCTTCTTCACTCCGTCGACGACAAGGCGGGCGAACTCGCCGCTGATCCGCTCGATCGCCACTTCTTCGTGGCGGTACCAGTTCGCCGCCGCGTTGGCCATGCCGAGGATCGCGAGGACGGCGAGACGGGTATCCAGATCGGCGCGGAATTCGCCGCGCCGCACGCCTTCCTTGACGACGTTTTCGAACACCCGCTCGAGGCCGCGCGACCATTTTCCGATCCGCCGGCGGCTTTCGCTCGGCAGGTGCTGCCGCTCGTTCAAGAATACTCGCACGAAGTCGCTGCGATCCGTCAATGGGGCCAAGTGCGATTTGATCAGGCGGGAGAGCTTCTCGGCGGCCGTGCCGGGTCCCGAGGCGATCGCCTTGGCCACCTCGAAGTATCCGGCCACGCCCTGGAGGCATACGAGTTCAAGCGCACCCTCCTTCGACGGAAAATAGTAATAGAGAGAGGCCTGCCTGATGCCGAGCACGTCGGCGATGTCCTGCGTCGTCGCGCCGTGGAAGCCATGCTGCGCGAACACGCGCGCCGCGGCCTCGATGATCTCGGGCGCGCGCCGCCGCGGGCTTGCTTGCGAGCGCCGTGAGGCAAGCGACACGACGGTCATGGCCCGCATTCTCCATCGCGAGCCGGTGCGGCTCCGCAGTTGTGTTGTGCCACGCCGGCGGGCTAAATTCTACCTATTGGGCTATAGATAAACGCAAAGGCGCACAGACCAAGGCATGAGCATTCGTCCGGATGGCCGTCCACCGTTCCGCGCCGATCACGTCGGTAGCCTGCTGCGGCCGCAGGCCTTGCGACAAGCGTTCCGCCGCCATGCCGCCAACGAGATTGGAAACGACGAGTTCGCGCGCATTCAGGACGACTGCATCCTTGCCGTCGTGCGCCTGCAGGACGAGGTTGGACTTAAGGTGACGACGGACGGCGAATTTCGCCGCGGCTCCTATTGGGGTCGGTTCGTGGAACGAGCCGAAGGCCTGGAGGTCCGCCCTGCGCTGCTCAGATTTCGCGACGCGCAGGGGCAAGAGGTGGATTTCACCGCGCCCTACGCGACGGGGAAGATTCGCCGCACGCATCCACTCGCGCTCGATGAATTCGCGTTCTTGCGTGCCGTCAGCGCAGGCACTGCGAAGATCACGCTGCCCGCGCCCTCGACCATGCACTTCCTGCGTTTTTCCGACTTTGCCGACCGTGCCGTCTATGCCGATGTGGATGGGTTCTTCGCCGATCTCGTCGCGGTGTTCCGGCAGGAGATTGCCGACTTGGCGCAGGCGGGTTGCCGTTACCTGCAGATCGACGAAATCGCGATCGCCTTATTGTGCGATCCCTCGATCCGCGACCGGATCATGAGCGCCGGCAGCGATCCCGAGGCGCTGGTCCAGCGCTATACCGACGCCATCAATGGCGCGGTTGAGGCTTGTCCAGCTGACGTCATCATCGGCATCCACATGTGCCGCGGCAATTTCAGGGGGCGCCATCTCGCCGACGGCGGGTACGACTGGGTGGCGGAGCGCTTTTTCGCGGGCGCCAAGGCAAACCATTTCCTGCTCGAATATGACACGCCGCGCGCCGGCGATTTTGCGCCGCTGCGCTTCGTGCCGAAAGGAAAGGGCGTCGTGCTGGGGATCATCAGCAGCAAGACGCCCGCGCTCGAACCCATGGACAGCTTACGACGCCGCGTCGACGAAGCGGCGAAGCACATCGAGCTCGAACGGCTGGCGATCAGCCCGCAGTGCGGCTTCGCCAGCAGCGCCGGCGGCAATCCGCTCACCGAGTCGGACCAACGCGCGAAGCTGCGCCTCCTCGTCGACGCCGAGCGGGCGATCTGGCAATAAGCGGCCAACTAGCGCACGCGCGCGGCGAGATGCCGCGAGACTTGATCGAGCGGCGCGCTTGGCTCGTGCCATGGCATGCCGTCAGCCACCAAAGCCGCCATTGTCGAGAAAAGTTTGTTCCTCCGGCGTCGCGGCGCGGCCCAAGGCCGCGTTGCGATGCGGGAAGCGCCCGAAGCGGCGAATGATATCGGCGTGGTGCTCGGCGTATTCACTGAACTCATCATCGCCGTAGCGGCGCGCCAGCTCCAGGCAGCGTTCCTGGTCCGCCAAGTTTTCCGAGTGCATGAACGGCAGATAGAAGAACTGGCGCTCTGGATGCGCGACCAGCCGGTCGAAGCCGCGGCCGATTGCGCGCTCGGCAACGCCGCGGGCGAGTTCGTCGGTCGCGTAGGTGCGCCGGTCGTCGCGAAACATGTTGCGCGGAAACTGGTCGAGCGCGACGACGAGCGCGAGTGCGCCTTCCGGCGTTTCTTCCCAGTGCGCCAGCTCGCCCGCGCGGGCGGCGTGCCAGAGCGAGAAAAAGCGCTGCCTGACTTCGAGATCCAAGGCCGCGCTCTTCTCGAACCATTTGTCGGGTCCGGCTGCGCGCCAGAAGGCAAGCACGTCAGCCGGGCGGAGCGCGGCTGTGCCAAACGCGGCGCCGCCGGTCATAGGCGCAGCTCGCCGGAATTGATCCGCTCGTACAGTGCGGGGTCGAGACGCACGAACGCCTTGCGTTGCGGGTCGTTGAGGTAGATCGGATCGGCGGTGCTGCCGGGATCGAAGCCTTCCTTCACCAGGTTGATCTTCTTCTGCTTGAATGTGCTGGTGACATCGTTGTCCTTGCGTATGCGCAGGAATACCGGCCGCGCATATTCGGGCAGCTGCCGCGCGATGTAATCGTGCAGCGCCGTCAAATTGAGATTGTCCTTGGCGACGATCGCGGCCATGCCGGCGCGGCCGTCACGGCCGGGAATTTGCACGCCGTAGACATTGGTCTCCAGAACGCCGTCGAACCGTCCCACCGCCTCCTCGACCTCGGTGGTCGACACGTTCTCGCCTTTCCAGCGGAAGGTGTCGCCGATGCGGTCGACGAAATAGAAGTAGCCGCTCTTGTCCTTGCGCATGAGATCGCCGGTGCGGAACCACACGTCGCCTTTTTTGAACACGTCGTGCATGATCTTTCGATTGGTCTCCGTTTCGTTGGCATAGCCCTCGAAACGTTGGCCGGGCCTCGATGCGTCCTTCATGATCTTGCCGATGACTTCGCCGGGCTCGTCGACATCGCACTCGATGCAGAAGCCGAGCGCGTCGCGCACCGGCTGCTGGGATTCCGGATCGAAGCGAACGATCTTGATGGGGAAGCGCGCGGCGAGCCACCAGGGAAGCCGACCCACCGCCCCTTCCTTGCCGTCGAAATTGAACAGCGAGACGTTGCCTTCGGTCGCGGCATAGAACTCGATGATTTGCGGAATTTGGAACCGCCGCTTGAATTGCGGCCACACGTCAGGACGCAAGCCGTTGCCGCACGCCAGGCGCAAGTGATGCTCCCGCTCTTTCGGACTGGGCGGCGAGTTGACGAGATAGCGGCATAGTTCGCCGATATATTGAAAGCACGTGCAGTCCCAGCGCACGACATCGTCCCAGAACTCGCGCGCGGAGAACCGATCCCGGATCACCACCGATCCGCCCTTGACCAGAAGCGCGCCGGTCGCGACCACGCCGCCGGCGGTGTGATAGAGCGGCAGGCAATCGTACATGCGGTCGCTGGGGCGCGTGTCCATGACGCCGGCAAACGCGTAGCTCGCCAGCATTACGCGATAGTGGTTCACGTTGGCGGCCTTCGGCAGGCCGGTCGTTCCCGACGTGTAGATGTAGAGGGCGCGATCCTCGATGGTGAGGGCCGGAAGCTCCGCGGCGGCGAGGGCGTCGCCGCCGACGCTGTCGAGCGCGCGATCGATACGCGGGAAGTTGGCGTCGGCACCGCCATGAAGCCAGATTTTGGCCTCGCCTGCGATATGCGCCCGCGCACCTTCCAACGAGTCGAACAATTCGGCCGCTACGATGATGTGCTTCGGGCTCACCACGTTTATGCAATAGGCGAGCGCCGTTCCGGTGAGGTGAGTGTTGATGAGCGCGACCACGCCGCCGACGCGGGTGATGCCGATCCACGCGGCCAGGAATTCCGGCCGCCCCGGCATCATCAGACAGACGGTGTCGCCCTTGCGCAGCCTCTGTGCCAGCGCCCAGCGCGCATAGCGGTTGGAGCGCGCCGCGAGTTCGCGATAGCTGAAGCGCTCGTGATCGGAGAGGAGGGCCGGCGCGTCGCCGTACTTGTCGGCGAGATCGAGAATCACTTGCGGAAAGACGCGGGTCGGATTCTTGGCGATCGGGGTCGTCAGCTTGAGGGTGCGCAAGGCGCCCTTGAGGGTGATCACCTCCGCGGTCAGCCGATCGAGCAATCCCATGGTTGGTCCGGTGCTGGCCGGCGCTTGCCGCCGGCCGTTGCCGCGAAGCATCGGGCAGCGGGCAGGGGGTGGCAAGAGCGCCCATCGTCCCGGGGCCATGATCGCCGATGGTCGCGCAGCGAAATCCCGCGGCGCCGGCCAGGGAGGCTACCGCACTTCGCTTCGCTCATCCGGGCTGCGATGCTTCGACTGCGACCAGACGTTTATCAGGCGGCTCGGCGGCTACTTTGCCGGCGAACTCTGCTCGACCGCGGGAGTAATGGTCATCGGCGGGGGCTTCGGCGCAGGCTTCTTCGGTTTCGGCTTGGCTGCCGGTTCATCGCCGGAAGCGGCCGCCGCGGACGCAGCAGCGTCCTTGGCGCCCTCTTTGGGTGCGGCCGCTTTCGATGATTTTGGCTTCGTCGCGGGCGCATCGCCGGAGGACACGGCGGCAGTCGAAGACGCGCCCTCCTTCTCCGCCGTCGACTTGCGCTTCGGCTTCGTCGCGGGCGCGCTCGACGTCGTCGCCGACGCGCCATCGTTGTCCTTGGGCGCCACCTTAATCACGGCGGTCTTCTTCTTTTCGGACTTGGATTCGCCTGACGCCTGCCATGGCGCCGGCGGCGGCTTCGTGCCGGTGTAGACGAGCACCGGCTCGCCCAGCTTGCCCTCCTGCAGCGGCGCAGCGCCCTTCGCCTTCCCCGGGTGCAGACTCGCCAGGAAGACCGCATAGGGAGACTCGGGATTGTTGTTGGTGACGAGGTCGTCCTCGTCCTCGCTCGCCGGCCGCTTGCGATGCGGGCCGCACATCGCGTCGCGCAGGTTGGGCGGGGCGGCGGCGACCGGTTGCACCGATTCGACCGTGCCCAAGGGGCCCGACAGCCAAGCCAAGGCATTGTTGCTGTTGAAGCCGCGCTCGAGCAGCTGCGCCGCTTTCAACGCGCGGGCCGCGGAGGAGGGTGCGCCGAGCACGACCGCGATGAGCCGCCTGCCGTTACGCGTCGCCGAGGCGACGAGATTGAAGCCGGCGGCGCAGATGAAGCCGGTCTTCATTCCGTCGGCACCGGGATAGCGGCCGATCAGGGTGTTGTAGTTCCATCGCACCATCTTGCCCATGCGGATGCCGGGCAGGTGCCAGTAGTAATCGTATTCCGGCAGGTCGCGGAGAATGGCGCGCGCCAGGATGGCGAGGTCGCGGGCGGAGGTAATCTGGTCGTCGGCAGGTAGACCGTTGGGATTGACGAAGCTCGATTGGATCATGCCGAGGCGGCGCGCGGTGGCGTTCATCTCGTCGGCGAAGCTCTCGATCGAGCCGGCCACGCCCTCGGCGAGCACGACGGCCATGTCGTTGGCCGATTTCACCATCAACATCTTGAGCGCGTTGTCGACGGTGACCACCGTGCCGACCGCGAATCCCATTTTCACCGGCGACTGCGCCGCCGCGTTCGCGGAAACCACGAGCGGCGTGTCGAGGTTGAGCCGGCCCTCGTTCACCGCGCGCAAGGTCACATAGGCGGTCAAAAGCTTGGTGACGGAGGCGGGATACCACGGGTACCCCGCGTTGTGCTCATAGAGAACCTTGCCGTTCTCGACATCGATCACGAGCAGCGCTTCGGCCTGCGCGCGGCTCATCGCCAGGGTGGTTGCGGCGCAGGCGATGCTCACCCACATGAGCATGCGCGCAAGGCAAGATCGCGTCGAAGACATCACGGCTCGACTGTTGTCCTTGGCCCTCAGGAAACGCTCCATAGGCGAAAAGGGTCTAAGCCCACCGGGGATGAAAGGCAAAAGCGAAAAGCGCTAGGATGGACACGCTGATGCCCGGGAGAGTCGTAGATGGTGCTAGAAAGCGTCCAAAATTCGGCAAGTTAGGGCGCGTCGCCGGCGTTGCGCGTCCCACGACAATGTGGGGAAATGACGTTTAAGCTCGAAATCGACTGGAGATCGCCGTGACCGCTTGCATCGTTGGCTGGGCTCACACCCCCTTCGGGCGCCTCGAGGGCGAGAGCGTCGAAAGCCTGATCGTGCGGGTCGCCACCGAGGCGCTCGCCGATGCCGGGGTCGTTGCCGCGGACGTCGACGAGATCGTGCTCGGGCATTTCAATGCCGGCTTCTCAGCCCAGGATTTTACCGCATCGTTGGTTCTCCAGGCTTCGGCAGACCTGCGCTTCAAGCGCGCGAGCAGGGTCGAGAACGCGTGTGCCACCGGCTCGGCCGCCGTGCATCAGGGCCTCAAGGCGATCGCCGCCAAGACCGCCCGCATCGTACTCGTGGTGGGTGCCGAGCAGATGACGACGACGCCCGGCCCCGAAATCGGGCGCAACCTGCTCAAGGCGTCTTACGTGCGCGAAGAAGCCGACATCGACGGCGGCTTCGCCGGCATTTTCGGCCAGATCGCCGCGCGCTACTTTCAGCGCTGGGGCGACCAGTCCGACGCGCTGGCGCGGATCGCCGCCAAGAACCACAAGAACGGCGTCGGCAATCCTTACGCCCAGATTCGCAAGGACTTGGGCTACGAGTTCTGCCGCACCGAGAGCGAGAAAAATCCGCGCGTGGCGGGTCCGCTCAAGCGCACCGACTGCTCACTGGTCTCGGACGGCGCTGCCGCCGTCGTCTTGGCCGATGTGACAACCGCGCTCAAGCTGGGCAAGGCGGTCGCCTTCCGCGCCGCCGAGCACGTGCAGGACTTCCTGCCGATGTCGAAGCGCGACGTGCTCAAGCTCGAAGGCTGCGCGCAGGCCTGGGCCCGCGCGCTCGCCAGCGCGGGCGTCGCGCTCTCCAACCTCTCCTTCGTCGAAACGCACGACTGTTTCACCATCGCCGAACTGATAGAATACGAGGCGATGGGCCTGGTACCGGAAGGGCAAGGGGCGCGCGCGGTGGCGGAAGGTCTCACCGAGAGGAGCGGACCGCTGCCAATCAATCCATCGGGCGGGCTCAAGGCCAAGGGTCATCCGATCGGCGCGACCGGAGTGTCGATGCACGCGTTGACCGCCATGCAGCTCATGGGCGCGGCCGGCGAGATGCAAGTGAAGAACGCGAGCCTCGGCGGCATTTTCAACATGGGCGGGACCGCGGTCGCGAACTACGTGAGCATCCTCGAACGGATCAAATAGCGGCTGCTGCGCCGCTCCGTCAGCCATGCCAGCGGAATGGCCGCGAGCACCATCAGCACCGGCTCCATGGGCAAGCGATATTTCGGCGCTGCCACCGGGCCGTTGAGCAAGAGGAAATAGGCGAGCACGGCGCTGGCCAAGGCCGCCGCCCACGGCTTGCTCCGCGCCAACATGACGAAGCCGATCGCCTCGAGCGCGAGGAAGGGCAGCATGGCGAGGAGGCCCAGCAGGAGCAGGATTTGATAGGCTCCCGGCTCCGCGAAGAGGTAGGCCCGCGCCCGTTGCCAAAGGCTCGTGCCCGCCGTGTTGTAAAAGCTCGGTTTGGGCAGCGCCCGCGCACGCGGGTCAGCGAGCAGCGCCGGCGCGGCAAGGTTTACGACCATGCCCTCGAGCCAAGCCTTGGCGTAGGCGGAAAGCGGCAAGCGCGCCATCTCCTCCCGCGCCAGTTCGGTCTGGACCGCCGCGCGCCGGAACGGATTGGTCGCTTCAGGCGAACCCCGCGCGGTTTTTTGCCGGTAGCGTTCCTCCATACGATCCACCGTCACCTGATAAGGCGTGCCATCGGCCCGCTGCGTCACCAGCGGCACGATCCACAAGGCGAGATGATCGCCGGTTTGTGAGGTCAGCGCGAAGCTCTGGTAGTGCGCGAGGTTGCGCAGCAGCACCGGCGCGATTGGTGCAGCGGCGGCGATGGCAAACAGCATTGCGGCAGTGAGCGCAAGCCCGAGGCTGCGTCGCCGCACCAATGCAGTGGCGAAGAGGAGAGGCGCCGCCGCCGCGAGGAGCGGCGCGACGACGGGCCGCGTGACAAGGGCAAGCCCGCCGCTCAGGCCGGCGCATATGGCGAGCCCCGCGCTGGGGCGGAGCATAAAGCGTGCGCCGGCGAGCAGCATCAGGGCGAAGAAGAAAAGAAACAGCGAGTCGGTCAGGATTTGCGTGCTGAACACGATGAGCGTCGGCGACAGCGCGGCGAGGATCCCGGCGATCAATCCGACGCGCGGAGAGATTAGCGCGCCGAGGGCGGCGATGAGGGCGCAGGTAGCGGCGTCCATCGCCGCCTGGATCAGCGCGACCGCCCGCGGAGCGTCGCCGAACGCATGCTGGATCGCCGCGAGCAGCAGCGGATAGAGCGGCATGCGGTCCGTCATCGCCGACAGCGTCGGCCAAAAGGTTTCCGCCTTCGCCAGCGCCGCCCCCAGCATCCAGTAAGCGAACGTGTCCTGCTCCGCGAAGAAGGCGTCGCGATTCGCTAGCAGCGCGACATTGATCAGTCGGACGAGAAGGGCGAGGAGAAAGACGCTCGTCAGCGGGCGGCCCGCAGGAATTCGCAGCCAGGACTCGCAACTGTTGAGAGGACGATCGTCCTGACCCGCGCCCTGTGACGGCTGATCCCTGAGCACTAGGTCTCCACCGGCTGCCCGCTCGCGACCTCGTGGCGCCTCTTTGCCGGCTCGCCCGTCATGAACTGGCTGCGGGCCAGCTCGGCGAAGTAACCGCCGCGTTGGATGAGTTCATCGAACCGGCCGCCCTCGACGATGCGGCCTCCATGAAACACCAGGATGCGGCTGGCGTTGCGGACGGTGGCGAGTCGATGCGCGATGACGAAGGTCGTGCGGCCTTTCATCACCTCGGTCAGCGCCGCCTGGATTCTGGCCTCGGTCAACGCGTCGAGCGCGCTGGTCGCCTCGTCAAGAATGAGAATTGGCGGATCCTTGAGCAGCGCCCGCGCGATCGACAGACGCTGGCGCTCTCCGCCCGAGAATAAGCGTCCGCGTTCGCCGGCATTGGCAGCGAAGCCTTGCGGCAGGCGCTCGATCACGTCGAGAACCTGCGCGCGCTCGCAGGCCGCGCGCAGTTCCTCATCGCTGGCGTCGGGCTTGCCCACGCGCAGGTTCTCGGCGATCGAACGGCTGAACAGCAGCGCCTCCTGGAACACCACCCCGATATTGCGCCGCAGGCCGGTCAGGGTAAGGGCGCGCACGTCCATGCCGTCGATGCTCACCGTGCCGGATTGCGGATCAAAGGCGCGGTGCAGCAGGGCGAGCGCGGTCGATTTGCCGGCTCCGGTCGCGCCGACGAGGGCGACCGTTTCCCCCGGCAGCGCGGTGAAGCTCAGGTCGGCGACCGCGGGGCGTTTGCCGTCATAGGAAAACGACACGTCCTTGAATTCCACCAATCCCTGCATGTGCCCGGGATCCACCGCGTCGGGGCGGTCGCGCACCGCCGGCTCGGTGTCGAGCACGTCGAAGAATTCGGCGACCCGCGGCGCATCCATCACCATGCGGTTGGCGAATTGCACCGCCTGTTCCAGCCGGCTGATCAGCAGCGTGGCGAAGCTCATGAACATGACGATCTCGCCGACCGTGGTCAGGTCGCGCAGATAGAAGTAGACCCCGAGCACGAGAATCGTCAGCATCGTCAGCGTGGTCGACGCCCGCGTGATCACCGTCGTCACCGCCCACCAGGACAATACCGGGATCTGCGCGGTCAGCGCCTCTTCGCCCAACTTCCTCATTCCCGAAACTTCCATCTCGATGCGGGCGAAGCTCTGCACGAGAGCGATGTTGCCGAGCGTATCGCTGGTGCGCTCGGCCACGTCGGTATAGTAGCGCTCGACCGTGCTTTGCAGTTTTTCCACTTTGCTGATGACGTGGGCGATCACCGCGGCAAAGATGACGCACAGCAGGATCAGCGCCAGCCCGTAGCGCCAATTGATGAAAAGCGTCAGCGGCAGCAGCACGATCAGCGATACGAAGCTGGCGAAGTGCTCGCGGAAGAAGGACAGCCAGAGCGCCCACAGCGTGTTGGTCCCGGTGAGCATCACCTTCACCAGCCGCCCGGAATGCGAGCCCGTGTGGTAGCTCAGCGGCAGCTGCAGGACATGTTCGAAGAACATCGTCCGCACCACCTGATACTGGCGGTGCGACAGGCGGTCGGCATGCAGCGCGACGAGCGTGCCGCAGATGATGATGAAAAGGCCAAATCCGACCCAGGCGCCGACCAACAGCATCAAGTCCCGCCACGCAACTTGCGAGACGCGCGGCTGGGCGCTGGCGAGCGCATCCACAATGCGGCCGAAGAGGATCGGTTCGATGAACATCGCCGAGGCGAGCGCCAGGTTGGCTACCGCCAGCCACCAGCCCAGCCGCGCCTCGCGTCCGAGCAGTTCGAGCACGCGGAGGTAAAGGCGGAAGTATTTCATGCGGCCGGCATCGGCAAAGCGCGGGCACTCTGCATGGAGAGATTTATAGCATCTTTCGTTTGCGCCCAAACCAGAGGCAGGCCGGGCAGGCCGGCCTGCTCAATGAACCTTGCGTTCTGCGGCGGGCGGCAGGAATGAAGCGTCGAAAATGTCCTCCGCCTTGGGCTTCGCCTTGAATGTGTAGACCAGCCCGATCTGATCGATCGATTCGGTGAGCCGCGCGAGATCGACGGCGCCATAGCCGTTGGCTCTGACCTCCGGCGTTACGATGTTGTCGCGGATGGCCATGCGCAGGCGTTCGAGCTCGACGTCCCTCTTCACGGTGTCGTCGCGCCGCATGATCGTGTCGACCGCCTCGGCGGGGCGGCGGACGATCTCTTTCAGGCCCTGAAGAAAGGCGTGCAAAAATGCCCTCACCGCTTCCGGTTTCTCGGCGGCGAATTTGGGATTGATGATGATGGCATTGCCGTAGAGCTTGAGCCCGTAATCCGCCATCGGCATCAGCACGATGTCGTCGACCGGCACGCCGCGGTCTTTGAGATCGACGTAGAGGCGGAACGAATAGCCGAGCGCGGCATCGATCTGCCCGGCCGCCAGCATCGGCGCGCGCACCGGAATCCCGATGGTCTCGACAGCTACCTTCGCCACATCGACGTTGTTCAGCTTGGCGAACAGCGGCCATTCGCCGAACGTGATGCCGGCGGGCGGAGCGCCGAGTTTCTTGCCTTCGAGCTGCTTGGGGTCGGTGATGCCGCGGCTGCGGCGCGCCACGATCGCGAAGGGCGGCTTGTTGTAGAGCATGAACACCGCCTTGAGAGGCGGCGAGGGATGCTGATCGCGATACCTGATGAGCGTGTTGATGTCGGCAAGCGCCATCTCATAGGCGCCGGAAGCCACGCGGGTGATAGGCTCGACCGCGGTCGTCGCCTCGTCCACGGTGACGTCGAGACCCTCGTTCTTGAAGTAGCCCCGGTCCTGGGGAAGGAAAAAGGTCGCGGCCAGCCCTTCGAGGCGGCCATCGAGCGAGAACCTAATGCTGGTCTGCGCCTCGGCAGGCCACGCCACGGTCAATGCGATCAGCGCCGCGACAAGCGAGGCGAGGCGATTGATCCGCGTGAGCTTGAGGAGGCGCATGGCTGCTCCCTCTGCGTCGGCCCCGCGCCGCCCCGCCTTTAAATCGCGGCTGAGGCGGCCAGATAAAGAACATGATGCTACAAAGCAAGGCGACATCGCGCCTCGTGCCCGTCCTTCACAGATTTCAAACACCGCGCCCTGCCACTTTGTGCCCGCACGGGAGTTATTCTTCGGCTTCGCCAGATGAACCGCTGTTAAGATTAACGAGGCTCGCCCCGGGGCGGGCGCGTCCCCAATGCGAACCGACATGATCCCAGATACGAACGTTCGCCCGGCCGCGGATGCAGACCAAACGCCCCTCTTCAGCGCTCCCTATGCGCCGCCGGACGAGGCGATCGCAGCCGGCTTGCTGCAAGAAGCGAGCCGCGGGGCCGAGGCGGAGCGACGGATCGACGCCTATGCCAGGCATCTGGTCGAGGGGATTCGGGCGCGCGCCGGGGGGTTCGGCGGCATCGAGGATTTCCTGCACGCCTATTCGCTGTCCACCAAGGAGGGACTTGCCCTCATGGTTCTGGCGGAGGCGCTGCTGCGGGTGCCCGATGCCGCCACCGCCGACCGTCTGATCGAGGATAAGCTCGCGACCGGCCAATGGTCGTCGCACCACGTCAAATCGAGCGCGCTCTTGGTGTCGGCATCGGCATGGACGCTGGGCATCACCGCCCGCATCATCCATCCCGGCGAGACCCCCGACACGATCTTGGAAAGCCTGATCAAGCGCCTGGGGATTCCCGCCGTGCGCGCGGCCACGCGCCAGGCGATGCGGCTATTGGCCTCGCATTTCGTGCTCGGGCAGACCATCGAGGACGCGCTCGAGCGCGCGCGCAGCCAGCGGGCGGTGCGCTACTCCTTCGACATGCTGGGCGAGGGTGCGCGCACGCGAGCGGATGCCGAGCGCTATTTCGCAGCTTACGCCCATGCCATCGACGCCATCGCCGCCACGGCCGGCGATGGCGCAAGCCGTCCCGGCATTTCGGTCAAGCTCTCCGCCTTGCATCCATGCTTCGAGGCCATATCGCGCGCGGTGGTTCTGACCGAACTGGTGCCGAAGGCGCGCGAGCTTGCGCGCAAGGCGCGCACGCACAGCCTCAATTTCACCGTCGACGCCGAGGAAGCCGATCGGCTCGAACTCACCCTTGACGTGATGGCGGCGGTGCTCGCCGACAGCTCGCTGCGCGGATGGGACGGCTTCGGGCTAGCCGTGCAAGCCTACCAAAAGCGCGCTCCCGCCGTGATCGACTGGCTCGATGACATCGCGAAGAGTCTCGGCCGCCGGCTGACGGTGCGGCTAGTCAAGGGTGCCTATTGGGATACCGAGATCAAGCGCGCGCAAGAGCGCGGCCTTGCCGATTATCCGGTGTTCACGCGCAAGGCGATGACCGACCTCTGCTACACCGCCTGCACGCGCAAGCTGCTCGCCGCGCGGCCGCGGCTCTATCCGCAATTCGCCACCCATAACGCACTCACCGTTGCCAGCGTGATCGAGGATGCCGGCGGCGTCGAGGGCTACGAGTTCCAGCGCCTGCACGGCATGGGCGAGGTGCTCTACCAGCTCTTGCTCGCCGATTACCCGCAAGCGGCGTGTCGGGTCTATGCTCCGGTCGGCGGGCACCGCGACCTTCTCGCCTATCTCGTGCGCCGCCTGCTGGAGAACGGCGCGAACTCTTCCTTCGTGTCGGTCGCCGCCGATCCGGCGGTGCCGGTCGCCTCGATCCTAGAGCGTCCGCAGAGTCGGATCGGCGACGCACGCCGGGCGCGCCACCGAAACATTCCCCTGCCGCGCGACCTCTATGCGCCGGAGCGCCGCAATTCCTCAGGCGTTGAATTCGGCGACCGGATGGCGCTCGACGCGCTCCTCGCCGAGATCCGCGATGCCCGGCCCTCGGTCGAGGCCTTGCCGCTTGTCGACGGCGTGAGCAGTCCGGGGATCGAGCGCTCGGTGCGCTCGCCCATCGACGGCAAGGTAATCGGTCGGGTCGCGGAAGCAAACGAGGCGGTTGCCTCGGCGGCGATGGCAGCGGCGCAGGCGGGGTTTGCCCCCTGGGCCACGAACCCGCTCGACATGCGCTCCGCCGTGCTCGAACGCGCGAGCGATCTCCTCGAAGCACGGCGCGGCCGGCTGATCGCGCTGTTGCAGGCCGAAGGAGGCAAGACGCTCGATGACGCGGTCGCGGAGGTGCGCGAGGCGGTCGATTTCTGCCGCTACTACGCGGTCGAGGCGCGGCGCACGCTTGCGCCGCGTCCTTTGCCGGGCCCGACCGGCGAAGCAAACGAGCTTCGCTATCGCGGCCGCGGTGTGTTCGTCTGCATCAGCCCATGGAATTTTCCGCTTTCGATCTTTCTCGGTCAGATCACTGGCGCCCTTGCTGCCGGCAACACGGTGGTGGCGAAACCCGCCGAGCAGACGCCGCTCATCGCCGCAGAGGCGGTGCGCATTCTGCATCAAGCGGGCGTTCCGCCGAGCGCGCTGCAACTCTTGCCCGGCGACGGCAAGGTCGGTGCGGCGCTCGTGGCCGATGCGCGCGTCGATGGCGTCGCCTTCACCGGCTCGACCGAGGTAGCGCGCGCGATCAATCGCGCGCTGGCGGCGAAGGAAACAGCCATCGTGCCGCTGATCGCCGAGACCGGCGGCATCAACCCGATGATCGTCGATGCCACCGCGCTGCCGGAGCAAGTCACCGACGATGTGATCACCTCCGCTTTCCGCTCGGCCGGTCAGCGCTGCTCGGCGCTGCGCCTGCTGTGCCTGCAGGAGGACGTGGCCGAGCCCATCCTCGAGATGATCGCGGGCGCCGCGCGCGAGCTCACGCTCGGCGATCCGCGCGAGCCTTCGACCCATGTCGGGCCGGTGATCGATGCCGAGGCGAAGGAGAAGCTCGACCGCTGGATCGCCGACAAGGAGAAGGAAGGCCGCGTGCGCTTCCGTTGGGATCGATTCAAGCCGCTGCCGGTGAGAGGAACTTACGTGCCGCCGGCTATCATCATGCTCGACCGCGCCGGAGATTTGCGGCAAGAGGTGTTCGGGCCGATCCTGCACGTCGTGCGGTGGCGCGCTAACGCGCTCGACGCCCTGCTCGAGGAGCTTGCGGGAAACGGCTACGCCCTCACGCTCGGCATTCATTCCCGCATCGATGCGGCGGTAGACCAAATCGTCGCACGCCTCCCGCACGGCAACATCTACGTCAATCGCAGCATGATCGGCGCGGTCGTCGGCACGCAGCCGTTCGGCGGCAGCTCCCTCTCCGGCACCGGACCGAAGGCGGGCGGTCCGAATTATCTGGAACGATTTGCCGCCGAGCAGGTCGTGACCGTCAATACCGCCGCCGCGGGGGGCAACGCCTCGCTGCTCGCCAGCGACGAATAGCGAGCCATATTCGTTAACCCACTCGCGGGCGGTTGGCGCTATTCTGAGCCGCCATGAGTGATTCGCTCGATCGCCTCTACCAAGCCGTGCTGGCCGCCCGCGCCGCCGATCCGACATCCTCGCGGACGGCGCGGCTATTGCGCGCGGGCCGCAGCAAGATGGCCAAGAAGCTGGCGGAGGAAGCGGTCGAGGTCGTGATCGACGCCATGAACGGTCACACCGATGCCTTGGTGCGCGAGAGCGCCGACCTGCTCTACAATCTTGTGGTGCTCTGGGTTGCCTCCGGCGTCCATCCCAAGGACGTGTGGACGGAGATGGAGCGGCGCGAGCGGCTCCTGGGAATTGCCGAGAAGCTTCCGAAGGACGGGCTGGACGCGTCGCTGCGGCGCAAAGTCGTCGCGCTCGACCGCAGCCGCATGCGCAAGCGACGCTGACCGCATTCAACTCGGACTTCGCTCTTCCCGCGAAGCTAAGCTGAGACATTCGCGTTCATTGTTGCGGATGGACAATCGCGCTGCTCGCGGCTAAGCAGGCCCGCCATGCTTCGCCGCCTCTATGCCTGGTGCATCGCCGCCGCTGACAAGCCGTACGCCACTTGGCTGATGGGCGCGGTGTCGTTTGTCGAAAGCTCGTTCTTCCCCATCCCGCCCGACGCCATGCTCATTCCGATGTCGCTCGCGCGGCCGGATCGGGCCTGGTTCTACGCGACCGTGTGCACGTTCACCTCGGTCGCAGGCGGAGTGCTCGGCTATTTCATCGGCGCCGTGCTCTACGATTCGATCGGGTTGTGGCTGATCCAGCTCTATGGCTATGGCGACAAGGTCGACGCCTTCCGCGCGGCCTACGCGCAGTGGGGCGGCTGGATCATCCTGCTCAAAGGACTGACCCCGATTCCCTACAAGATCGTGACCATTGCGTCGGGATTTGCCGGTTACAATTTCCTCTTGTTCGTGCTGTTGTCGATCGTCGCGCGGGGCATGCGGTTTTACGTCGAGGCATTCCTGCTCAACCGCTACGGCGCGCAGGCGCGCGCCATTCTGGAAAAGCGGCTGGAGCTCTGGACGACCATCGCCGCGGTGGTGCTGGTCATCGGCATCATTGCCGCGCTCTATCTGTTCTGAAGTTCCAGCCCTCCTCAATTTTGCCACGCCCGGCGCTCAGCCTCGTCGCGGCTGTGCTGTCACGGGATCGGGATGACCGGCCGTTTGGAGCAAATGGATGCCTGCAGCTTCGCGCCGCTTGCGCGCGCGATGCTTGCCGCGTGCGTGGCGCTTTTGGTCGCCTCCGCGCTCGCGCAGGAGTCGCGGCCGCCCGCCGATATTCCAAATCAGAACGGCGGCGAGGGCACTGCCAGTCCGCCGCCGGCATCGGCGCCGGATCCCCAGGGGCGGCCCGCCTTCGTCGATACCATCGGGCGTTGGATCGGTGACAGCACCGCGAGGTTCAGGATCGATCTGCAGGACGCACAGCATACTTTCGATCAACTGACGGATCAGACCCGCGACGCCGCCAAGGATGCGACCGGCGCGGTGATCGGATTCCCGAACATGCGTGTCGTGCTGGTGCGCGAGCGCTGCCCCGTAGCGGCGAGCGGCGGACCCGATTGCCAAACCGCGGCGGCGATGGCCTGCCGCGGCAAGGGATTTACCGCCGGTAAGAGCCTCGACACCCAGTCCGAGCACAAATGCCCGACACAAGTCCTGCTCCGCGGGCGCGCGCCGAACGAGCTCGAATGCCGGACCGAGACGTTCGTCACGCGCGCGCTGTGCCAGTAGCGCGCTAACTGCCTCTGACCCATCCACGTCAAGTTTACGCAGTCTGCGCAAGCTTGACTGCGTGCCGGGCATGACGAGTCAACAATGAAGACTATTGATATAATGGCTTAATTCTTCATTCTCCATAGATCGGAGCGTCTCCTTGAACCTCCACGCGATGCTGCTCGAACGGCAGGCTGCGGGCCGTCCCGTCACCGTCGGCCTGATCGGAGCGGGCAAGTTCGGCACCATGTTCGCCTCCCAGGTGCGCTTGACCGACGGCATGCATCTCCTCGCCGTGGCCGATCTCGATCCTTCTCGCGCGCGGCGGCAGCTTCGCACCGCCGGGTGGAACGATGAGGCGATGGCCGCGCCTTCGCTGGAAAACGCGCTCGTGCGCCGCACGACGCACGTGACGGAGGATGGGCAGGCGCTGATCGCCTGCCCGGAGATCGAAGTCATCGTCGAGGCGACCGGCATCCCGGCCGCTGGCATACGCCACGCCCTCGATGCGATCAGGCACGGCAAGCACATCGTGATGGTCAACGTCGAGGCCGATGCGCTTGCCGGCCCACTGCTGGCGCGCAATGCGAAGAGCGCGGGCGTGGTCTACAGCCTCGCTTGGGGCGACCAACCGGCGCTCATTTGCGAGCACGTTGACTGGGCGCGCGCCTGCGGCTTCAAGGTGGTCGCCGCCGGCAAGGGCACGCGCTACGAGCCGCACTATCACCGCTCCACCCCCGACACCGTGTGGGACATTCTCGACAAGTATCTCTCGATCACTGATCGCACCTCGATCAATCCGAAAATGTTCAACAGCTTCGTCGACGGTACCAAGTCGGGCATCGAGATGACGGCGGTCTGCAACGCGACCGGCCTCGTGCCGCAGAGCGGGGGATTGGGGTTTCCTCCGGCGTCGCGCTTCGAGCTTGCCGACGTGTGCAAACCGAAGGCGGCCGGCGGCACGCTGGAGAAAGCCGGCGTGACCGAAGTGACCTCCTCGGTTTATCGCGACGGGCGCGACGTTCCACATCATCTCGCGCTTGGCACGTATGTCGTGTTCGAGGGCGAAAGCGACTATGCCCGGCGTTGCTTCAAGGAATATGCGATGCTGCCGGACAAGAGCGGGCGCTACGCCGCGCTCTACCGTCCCATTCACATGATCGGGCTCGAGCTTGGGGTGTCGGTCGCCAGCGTCGCGCTGCGCAAGGAGCCGACCGGCGCGCCGAGCGGCTTTCGCTCCGACGTCGCGGCGACCGCCAAACGCGCCCTCAAGAAAGGCGAGGTGCTCGACGGCGAAGGCGGATTTTGCGTCTGGGGGAAGCAGGTTCCGGCCGCGCGCTCGCTCGAGGAGGAATTGCTGCCGCTGGGGCTCGCCCACGAGGTCAGGCTCCAACGCGACGTCGCCGAGGGCCAATGCCTGCGCTGGAGCGACGTCGTTTACGACCAAAACGATCTCGCCGTGAAGATGCGGCGCGAGATGGAGGCGGCGTTCCGCCTCCCCAACGCGCCGGGCGGCGCAAGCGCCAACTGATCCGTGGCCCGTCCGCACTAACGGCAACGCGCTTCGTTGCAGCCGTCGCCGCTCTCGTGCAAGCGCCATGTTTCGAGCAGCGCCCGCGCGCGCGTGTGCGAGGGCGAGGCGAGGAAGAGCGCCAAGTCGTCCGGTGTATCGATGTCGAGCGCGATGCGCGGCAGCTTGAGCACCGTGGGCTCAATCCCTTGGCGCTTGGCGGCGGCGAGATGGGGCAAGAAACTGTCGGTGCCGAAGCGCAGCGGCACGGCGGTGGCCGGCGAGCAGAGGACGGCATTGGAGCCACGCTCGTCGCGCGCCGGCACGATGATGAAGGCGCGCACGCCGCGATAGCCCCGATGGGCCTCGATAAGCTTGCGGATGTCGTCGGCCTCGACCAGGGGAATGTCGCCCGGCACGGTCAGCATGCCTTGGCTCGCGAGTCGGTGGGCCGCGGCGGCGACCGCGCCGCTGTGGCCATCGTGCGCGCCTTGCCTTGAGACACGCGCGCCGTATCGCCGTGCGATCGCGGTCGCCGCCGGATCGGTCGTGACCACGATAATGCCGGCAAGCTCGCGAACGCGGGAAAGCGTCGCCAGCACGTCCTCGAACATCGCCAACGCCAACTCTCGCCGCCGCGGCGCGCCGAGGATGCTGGCAAGGCGCCGCTTGGCCCCATTCGTGTCTTTGAGCGGGACGACGGCATGGACGTCGCGGCGAGCATTCATGCGGAGGCCTTTGTCAAGGCGTCGGCGCTGGCGAGCACGTGGCGCGCCAATTCCTCGCGGTCGGCGAGGCTCGTCATCAGCGTATGCGCCGCCGTGACTGGAATGCCAAGCTTTGAGGCCTCGCTGGCGTCGGCGCGATCGAGCACGTAGCCATCGAGCAGGTCCTGGTAGCGCCGCGCCACCGCCGTCGCGCTCACCTCGACGCCGAGCTCGGACATCATCTTCGCGGTCGGCCCTTTGACCTCGCGCGAGCCGATGATGGGCGACACCGCGGTCACCGGAGCCGCGGCCCGGGCGATCGCCTCACGCAGCCCAGATACCGCGAGGATCGGCTCGATGCTCAGAAACGGATTGGACGGGCAGATCACCACCGCGCGCAGGCGAGGATCGGCGAGCGCGGCAAGCACGTCGGGATGCGCGCGCGCGCTGGCGGCTCCGTCGTAAGCCAGCTCCAAGACCCGCGGCGCGCAGCGCCGCCGCACGAAATAGTCCTGGAAGTCGAGCCAGCCCGCATCGGTGCGCAGGCGCGTGCGCACGGCGTCGTCACTCATGGGCACCACCCGCGCGGCAATTCCCAAGCGACGGCAGAAATCGGCGGTAACGGCGGACAAGGTTTCGCCCGCCGCGCGCCGTCGCGTACGCTCGACATGGGTGGCGAGATCGCCGTCGCCCAGCGCAAACCAAGTCTCGCCGCCGAGCGCCGCGAGCGCGGCCATGAACGTCCACGTCTCGTCGCGCCGGCCCCAGCCGCGTTGCGGGTCGTCGAGGCCGGCGAGCGTGTACATGACGGTGTCGAGATCGGGCGAGATGGCGAGCCCAAGATGCTCGAAATCATCGCCGGTATTGACGACCACCATGAGATCGCCGCCCAGCAGGCGGCTGAGCCCGAGAGCGAGCTTGGTGCCGCCGATCCCGCCGCACAGCGCAACGACGCGGCGTTTGCAAGGATTGCCGGACCCGCTCACCGGAACAAATCCTCTTCCGGCGGGCGCAGCAGCGTGGCGGCTGGCGCGGGCGCGTCCGCCCACGCGAGGCCGCGCAAGTGCACCATCGGCCTTGCCTCGTCCGCTTGACCCATGACGAGCGATGCGGCGCTGGCGATCTCGTCGGCGAATCCGATTTGCGTGACCTGCAACTCGCGCCCGAACAGGTCGGGGCGCCCGCGCATATCTATGAGTGCGGGCAGTCCCGCGACGCCGAGCGCGACGCCGACCGTGCCGTGTCGCCAGGCTCGCCCCCAGCTGTCGGTGATGATGACGCCGAGCCGGTTGCGAAATTGCGCGGTGAACCGCTTGTGCAGTCCCGCGGCGGAGCCATCCGGATCGCTCGGCAGCAACAGCACGGGCTCGGCGGCGACATCGGGGTCTATGTTGGAGCGGTCGACGCCTGCATTCGCCATGATGAAGCCGAGCCGGTGCTCGACGATCAGCACGCCCGGCTTCTTTCGCACCACGCGGCGGGATTCCGAAAGGATGACTTCGACTAGACGCGGATCCTTGCTCACCTCGGCAGCGAGAGCGGCGGCGCGCGCGGAGGGCCGGACCTTTGCAAGATCGACGTAGCGCCCCTCCGCCTTGGACACGATCTTCTGCGCCACCACCAGGATGTCGCCGTCCGCCGGCGCAAGGGCATTCTGCTCGCAGGCGGCGATCAGAAGCGCGGCAAGGTCGTCGCCCGGCCGCACCATGGGAATGCCGGGAACCGACGTCAGCGTGATCACCATCCCTGGCGGCCTCGGTTATGGAGTGCAATCACCGTCACTCTAGCAACGAACCACGCGCGGTCCACCGCTGCGCATCCAGGACGCGGGGCTAGGCTGATGCCTCCTGTGGGGATGATCCTTCGCGGCGAAACACCTATGATGGTGCATGCGCCCGATTCCGGTGGGAGCGAAGGGAAGATTCACGCTGCGGGTGGCGCCTGCGCATCTCGCCAATCAGTTCAAGGACGCGATGCTGCCTCCGGTATTCGCCACGCCGATGATGATCATGGCGATGGAGAACGCGGCGCTCAACGCCATCCGCGGCTATCTCGACCCCGGCGAGAGTGCGGTCGGCACTGCCGTCGACGTCCGCCATCTCGCGGCGACGCCGGTCGGACATGAGGTGACGGCGGAAGCCGAGGTCACCCGCGTCGACGGCCGGCGCGTCGCGTTCAATGTCAAAGCCCGCGACGAGAATGAGGAGATCGGCCGCGGTACGCATGAGCGCATGGTCATCGACATCCGCCGCCTCGGTGAACGGCTGTCCGCTAAATCCAAGCCGTAGAAATGCCGACGAGATTCACTTGCCGCGGGGCACGTTGAGGCTCGCGTCGAAGAACTTCACCGCCGCTTCGCCGATCCGCACGTGGATGCTGCGGCGATCGATGCCGGGAGCATCGATGCAGGCCTGGGGAAATTCGTTTTTGCCCTCGTCGTTGCACTCGTTGACGAAGATATCGTGGTCGACTCGGCCCGCCAGCACGTCAAGCTCGGCGTGGGTGATGTGTCGGGCGGCGAACTCGGCGTTATCTTTGGGCGGCGCCTGGGTGTCGCCGGCGCCGACGGTGATGTAGGTCGGAACCGTGAGCTGCCGCAGTCCGGCTGCGTCCATGCCGAAAGCCTGGATGGTTCCGGGCGCCATGGCGAACACCGCCTTCACCCGCTTGTCGTGCACGTCCAGCGCCGGGGTCGCATCGAGCGGCAACTCGTTGCGCAGATGTTCCGGCACCATCGGATTGTTGCGCCAGCCGCGTTGGAAGGCGAGGTACTTCTCGGGATCGACGATTGCGCCGCCAACCCACAGCGCGGTGAATCCGCCCTGCGAATGGCCGGCCACGCCGATGCGGCTTGCGTCGATCAGCTTGCCCCAGAACGGGTCGTCGAGGAGAAAGCTGATGGTGAGGGCGATGTCGCGCGGACGCTGCCAGAGTTTGTTCGCGAGATATGCAATCGTCGTATCGTAGGTGTTGGCGCGGTAATGATTGGGCGCGGCCACAATGTAGCCGCGCGACGCCAGAAACTCGCCGAACCAAGCGTAGTAGAGGCCGTTGCTGCCGCGTCCATGCGAGAACATGACGAGCGGACGCTTGACGCCGTCGAACGCCGGCTCGGCGTCCTTGTAGAGATTGAGGTTGGCGAAGAACGGCATGACGAATTGAAGGGCGGCCGCGCTGCCGACCGTCGGGTAAAACACCGTCAGCGCCAGATGTCGGCTGCCCTCGTGCGAATCGATGTATTCGAGCTGCCGCATGCCGACCGGGAAGGAAGCGGCGTGCGTGCCCTGCGCCAACGTTGCGGCGGGAAACGCCGCGAGCAGCGTCGCGGACAGCGCGGCATGCCGCGCCGCAGCTGCTCCTCCTTGCGCCAACAGGAGAGATTTCCGGACGAAACCCAGGATGTCGTTATTGCGCATCTGGCAGTTCTCTCCTCTACTTGGAGGGATTGCAAGGCGGCGCAGCGGCAGGGACGCGGCATTGATTTGCGATCCGGCGTCCTAGTATGAGCAAATGCAATGCACTCCATCCGCTCCATCGTGCATCCGACCGATTTTTCCGATTTGAGCGTGGCGGCCTTCGCCCATGCCTTGCGCATCGCCTTGGCGGCGAGATGCAGGCTGCATCTCCTTCACGTGTCACAATATGACTCCGCCGAGGCATTGGCGTTCCCGCACGCGCTGCGGCTGCTCGCGCAGTGGGGGCTTTCGGACGAGGACGATCCGCCCTGGGTCGTCGCCAGCAAGCTTGGCATCGAAGTCGACAACATTCGCCTGAAGTTGCAGGAGCCGACGCGAGCCATCGTCGATTTTCTCAACGAGCATGAAAGCGATCTCGTCGTGCTCGCGACCCATGGGCGTGACGGCATCGCGCACTGGCTGCAGGGCTCGGTGGCGGAGGCCGTATTCCGCCGCGCGGCGATCCCTACGCTGTTCATCGCCCCGGGGTCCCGCGGGTTCGTCGATCAGGTCAGCGGCGACGTGAAACTGCGGCGCGCGTTGGTTCCGGTCGATTTCTCGCCGCCGGCGGACCTTACGGTCGAAATCGTTCAGCGCTTCGGCCGGGCTCTGACCGGCGATCATGTCGCGGTCGATCTCCTCCACGTCGGCGAGAAGCCGCCGCCGGTGAGGACCTTCTCTGCGAGCACGCCCGCCCTGCCGCCGGTCATCCTTCGCTCTGGCCATGTTGTAGATTCGATTGTGCAGGCGGCCATCGAATTCGAAGCCGACATCATCGCCATGCCCACGGCGGGGCATCACGGCGTTCTCGATGCGCTGCGCGGCA
>Ga0210402_10001133_pt1 | contig 28020 bp, 21 predicted proteins | sample IncBWC7MmetaG_FD_161055 | JGI IMG/M metagenome (GOLD analysis project Ga0210402, IMG submission 161055) | Forest soil microbial communities from Barre Woods Harvard Forest LTER site, Petersham, Massachusetts, United States - Inc-BW-C-7-M | ecosystem: Environmental > Terrestrial > Soil >...
GTTAGAGGGGTCGGCGAGGCAAGCTGCATAACATCAGGCATGAAAGCACCTTCACATGAGCATTACGAACCGAGAATTTTATCATCTTTGAGGATTGGGGTTCTGTAGTGCTACATCGAAGGTGTTGCAGGGAACTATGTTTGCTTATACACCAGTTTGAGGCCATCGGCCTGCAGAATGCGCTGGATCTGATTGCGTGCGTGCACGGCCCAGGGGCCGCTGGTATCCAACTTCACATATGCGCGCCAGTGCTTCAAGGCCTTGCGAGGTTCCCGGACTTTCTCGTAGGCGAGCGCAACGTTGTAATGGGCGTCGCCGTAGGTGGGCGCGAGCTGCAACGCGGTGTTGTAAGCCTGGATCGCCTCGGCGACGCGGCCAGTCTCATCCAAGACGTTGCCCAGATCGAAATAGGCCAAGGCATAACGCGGATCAATCTGAATGGCGGCACGGTAGTGCTTTTCGGACAGCGTGTAGTCCTGACGGTTGTAATGGAGCGTGCCCAGGTTGATATGCGCTGCAGCGTGGTCGGGGTCAAGTTCGAGCACCCGTTGATAAGCGGAGATTGCTTGTGCCTGGGTATTGGGATCTTCCTCGAGCGCAATGCCCTGCGCGAAGACCCCAGCTACATCGCAAGGAATCGGCCCCGGTTTCGTCATCGGGGTCGTGGTCCTGGGGACTACATTGTCTCGTGTCGAGAAATCGAATATGAATTGGCCGGCGATTGGCTCGACCACCCTACCTGCGTGGCGGAACGCAATGCGGCTTCCGGTGCTAAAGGTGCCGGCCTCGAGCAATGGATTCTCCATCCCCGCGGCTTGTTTCTGCATTGCCTGGAGAGACTGCCGGATGACCGCGGGCCGCACTTTGTGAGCGCACAGGTCGCGCACTTTCTTGACTTGGAGTAGATCAAAAAACGAATAGCTCTCGGCAGCGGCTACCAGTTCGGCCTTCTCCCAAGCCGCCAACTGACGCGCCGTGAGCCGAAGAATTCGGAGCAAGTCTGCTCGACTGTAGCGGTACACGGTTATAGGGAACGTTCGGCTTTCATTATCCGTAAGTTGGGTTGATGTTGGCAAGTGGAAATGAGGCTCCAAAGGAATCCGAAACGGCAACTTTGCATCGTAGCTGGTGCAACTCTGGCGGGCGCAGACACCGACTGCGCAAGCGAAGCTCGACGAGAGCCGCTGGTATGAGGCTTCAGCCGCTTATGAGCCTGTCACGAACTTTTAATATTGCTCAGGTATAAAACCTTGGCGTTCCAGCGCTATCATTATGCGTTCCGCTCAACCGATCGAACGATCGCCTATGAAACGCAGGACTGTTCAAGATCTCGAGACCACGAAAGAAATGACAGGCCTGGTGGAGCAGGCCTGCCTGGTCGCCAAGGATGCCGCGTTTAACCTGCGGGACTTTCTCGAGAATTCCTCCAACATGGCGTTTATTGCCGTGCAGGACTGCGAGAAAGAACTGGACCGCGCGGAGCGCAAGATCGACGACGGGATTACGACCGCCATTACGCAAGTTTCCGAGGTCGAGGCACGCGAGCTACTGGCCTGCCTGAAGTTCATCATCGATCTGGAACGCATTGGGGACTTGGCCTGGTCGGTGACGCAACGCCTGCAGCGCCTGACCCCGAAGATTCTGCGCGACGATCGCCGCGATTTGATTGCGATGGCGGACATTCTGGAAAGAATGCTGGAAGTTGTCCATAAGGGCTTCGTCAACCGCGATCTGGAATCGGCAAACTGGATATTGAAGACCGACTCCCAGATCGACCATGTCTGCCGGGCGGTTTTTCAGCGTCACCTGGAAAGCAAGAGCAAAGACCGGGCCCGCGACTACAGCACTAATCTGCTGTTGATGGCGCAAGCCTTTGAGCGCGCCGGAGATCACACCAAGAACCTAGGTGAAGAGTTGGTTCATCTGGTGGAAGGCCGCAGCGTACGCCACGAGCCGAAGCGGTCCCGAGGCTCACGCACGGCGCATGAAACATAGGAAACGATCAACTAAGCGCGCCGCACGCTCAGATTCTTGCCTTTTCCATCCTCTCACGCAAGTGCGCTTTCCAACTTTCAGGCAAGGCTTCAACTCGCAATGCACGCTGCAGAGAAGCCACGTCAGCGTCCTCGTACCTCTTAGCCACATACAGTCGGGTGATTTCTGATACGGGGACGGCGTTCGGGTCTCGAGCGACCACCGTAACCTCGTCGCCAACGCCGACTTCACCTTCGTGCGCGACGGCGAGATAAAAACCGGTCCGTCCGCTCGCCAGAAACCGCTTCACCATGTCATTGGATTGGAATCTCAGACCCAGTTTGTAGCAGGGAAGACGAGGCTGGCTTACGACGACTTCCGCAGAACCGACAGAGAACCGATCACCCAGATGGACTGAATCCTCGAGCGGGCAGTCCATAGTGAAGTTTTCTCCAAATGCGCCCATCGGAAGTTTCTGATCTGGCAACTCTCTTTCCCAGTATTCGTAATGGGCGAGCGGGTAGCAGTAGACGGCCTTGTGTTCTCCGCCATGGACCGTGAGGTCCGCTTGACGATCGCCATCCAAATTAAGTTTGCGCAGGGCGATGCGACCTACGACTGGTTGCTTGTAGATCGCCGTATTGACATTGATTCCGCGCCAGGGCACATCGCGAGGCAGTCCTGTGTTCAGCGAGACCAGCTTCATTTCACTTCCGTCCTGACTGTTGAAGTGTCGTCACTCAGTCGGCCTGAAAGCTGCTGAAGAGATTGTTCAGAGATTCGGCCAGCGTTGGGTGCGCCAGAATCGCGTTTTGCAGCGCCGTGTATTTCAGCTTGCCCATCATCGCGATTTGGATCATTGACATCAGCTCACCGCCGCTTTCGCCCAGGATTGCAGCACCCAGAATCTCCTCGGTCTGCGGATCGACCAGAGCCTTCATGAACCCGCGCGTCCGTCCGGTTTCGATCGCCCGCGCGACTGAACTCATGGGCAGCTTGGCCACGCGAACTTTTTTCCCTTGCTGTGCGGCTTCCTTTTCACTCAGGCCAATTCGACCGAGTTGAGGATCGATAAATACACAAGAGGGAACCAGGCGTCCATTGGTGCTGCGATTGCCGCCCTCCAGGAGATTGGTTTTCAGAACGCGATAGTCATCGTAAGAAAGATGTGTGAAGGCGGGGCCGCCTTTGACGTCTCCAACGGCATAGACGCCAGGCGCCGTCGTTGCCAGCTTATGGTCCACCTGAACATAACCGTGGTCGTCGGTAGCGATGCCAGCCGCCTGCAGGTTTAGCTTCTCAGTATTTGGCCGGCGCCCGGTTGCGACCAGCAAATGCGTTCCTTCCAGATTCACGCTTGTGCCTTTGATAGTGACCGCGAGGCGTACACGGTGATTCGCAGAAGCCGCCGAGGTGGTCTTGGCTTCTAGGAGCACCTTGAGTCCATCCTCTTTGAGAATGGCAGCGACTTCATCCGCGATGTCAATATCCTCCATCGTCAGCAATTGTTTACCGCTCTGAATCACGGTCACTTGACTGCCGAAGCGTCGAAACATTTGGGCAAACTCAAGTCCGACATAGCCGCCTCCGAGCACCAAGAGATGCTCAGGCACCTCGCTCAGTTCCATCACACTGGCGTTATCAAGATATGGCACGCTCTCAAGTCCGGGGAGCGGCGGCGCGGTTGCTCTCAGTCCCGTATCGATGACGATCAGATCGGCGGTCAGCATCCGCTCTCCGCCCTCCTTCAGTCGTACGTGCAATTGCTTAGGTCCGACAAACGATCCTTCCCCGTAAATCAGATCGACAAGTTCAGTCTGCCTCAGCCCTTGCTCTCTCCTTTTGCGCCAAGTTTCAACCATGCCGCGCTTTCGTTCCCGCACTGCAAGCATATCCACCGAGACCTGACCCACGTTCACACCATATTCGGACGCATGTCGTGCGAGATAGGCAATCTCGGCGCTCGCCACCATCGTCTTGGTGGGTGTGCAACCGTAGTTTACGCATGTCCCGCCCACCGCTGCCCGCTCGATCATTGCTGTCCGTTTGCCTTTGTTTGCCAGGGCGGTCGTCAAAGGATTGCCAGCCTGCCCCGAACCAAGAACAATCGCGTCGTAGTGTGTAATTTCAGCCATGGCGCTCCTCAAAAGCGGTGCTTGAGTGTATCCAGCAAACTGTGGCAAACCGGTTTATAGGCGAGAGACGATCAGAAAGCCGCCTGCGATCGCGATCAGATCTTCAACCAATGCCACGGCCAAGTCAGGCAAATGCACCCGCGTGACCAGGGCGTGGCGGAGGTTGTAACCGGCGAACGTCCCGACGAGGGCACCGACAACTCCGGCGATCGCAGCAACGATCGGGCTCCCGCCGGCGCTAATCGCAAGCGCGACACCGCAGAGGCCGCCGAAAACAATGCGTGCGATCAGTCCTGGAGGTGCGGTGCGGGCTGGAGTCTTCGGTAGCTTATCTGCAATCAGCTCGACAGCAGCCAGCAGCGTAAAAAAGGCCAACGCACCGGGATGGCCCATGAACGCAAGCTTGCTTCCCGCAAGGTGCAACCAGCCGAGATGAGCACCCCAACAGACCACTGCAGGTGCTGTTAGCGAGCGTAATCCCGCTACGCAGCCGAGAAGAAAGCAGAGAAGAAGTACCGTCATGAGCGTGGCCTTTCCGCAAGCCAAACGACCCGCGTTTTTATTTTGACAAAGGTTAACAGTCTTCGCTAGGAAGCGTTTTTTCCTGTACTAGCGTAACAGCTTCTACTCGGAAACAACTGATCGTTGCCGGGGGCATCGCAACCTCCGAGCAGATCGATCCACTGCATGCATCGCAAATTGACGCGTAGTGGGAATCGCGATCTACGGCGGCCGGATGAAACTAAGCCGTTCTACGAGCTGACCGGGCTTTCTGCGTGGCTGAGGTAATAGTGCACTGCGGGTGTGATGATGAGCGACAGCACAATAGAAATTGTGATACCGCCGATTACGGCGATGGCGAGCGGCTGGAGCATTTGTGATCCGGCCCCAATGGCTAGAGCGAGGGGGAGCATGCCGGCGGCGGCAGCCAAAGCCGTCATCATAATCGGACGTAAGCGCCGTCGGCCGGCCTGAATCATGGCATCGCGAACTGACATGCCATCTAAGCGAAACTTCTGTTCGGCATCCAGTAACAGGATCCCATTCTTGGCCACGATGCCGATCACCATGATCAATCCCATGAACGACGCGATGTTGAAGGTGGTGCGGGTTACCAGCAATGCCAGCAACACTCCCGACGTAGAGAGCACCGCAGAGGCTAAAATCGCGAGCGGCGCTGCGATGGTGCGGAACTCGAACAACAGCACGATGAACACCAGCACGATCGCGAGCGCCAGAACCAGAAGCAGATCGTGAAAGGCCTTCTGCTGTTCTTCATATTTACCGCCGTACTGGAGACGGATCGACGAGGGAATCTTCAGGCCGGAGATGGTTTTCCGCACTGCAGTCATGGCGCTACCAAGGTCTCGTCCTTCGAGACGGGCTGTGACCGAAACCACGCGCTGCAGGTTTTCCCGACGTATCTCAGTCTGGCCGGGCAGCTCCGTGACCGCCGCCAGAGAACCGATTGTGGCAGTGTGTCCGCTGGCGCTAACTAGAAGAGTATTTTTCATCGCATCCAGCGAAGACCGGTTGAAGTCGGGGAACCGAACCCGGACAACGTACGTCCGATCATTGGCAACTACCGGGTTTTCAGCTGGCATGCCCTCAAGGATGGCCTGGGCATCGGTTGAGACCTCCTCAGGCGTAAAACCAGCTCGGGCAGTTAGCATCGGATCAACGGTGAAGAGCGTGGCGGGTCCGCTGATCGTATTGTCGATCCCATTGCGAAGGTCAACGATTCCATCGATCTTACTGATCGCGTCAGCGATTCGTGGCGCCCATGTGCGCAACAACGCGCCATCGTTTGAAAACAATTTTATGAAAACGTCTTCCGGTTCGTTCGACAGATCGCCGATCATGTCTTGCAAAACCTGAACGAATTCCACGTCGATGCCAGGCTCTTCCCGAGCGATGCGGGCTCGAAGTTCAGCGATGACCTCATCTGTTCCACGGCTCCGGTCTCTCTTAAGCTTGACCGCAATGTCTCCACGATTCACCTCAGTGACTGTAGCCAGTCCGAGTTCGAGGCCGGTGCGTCGAGATTCACCTTCGACCTCCGGCACTTCCAAAATCATCTTCTCGATGTGCCCCACCACCCGCTGGGTCTCGGCTAGCGAAGTGCCGGCTGGAGTCAGATAATCGAGAATGAATCCCCCCTCATCCATTTCCGGCAGAAGATCGTTCCCCATGAACCCGTAGCACACGACCGAAGCGGCGATGAGAACGAAGCTAAAGATTGCGATCCATTTCGGACGCTCGAGAGCGAAACGGAGGCACTTTTCGTAAGCCTCAATAATGCGCTGGAATCGGCCTGTGAGCGCAGCCTCTTCAGCGGCAAGCAACTGCTCTTTAGTCGCTGGCTGCGAGGACGGTTCCTCGGCTTGATTGAGACCGATGAAATATTGGCTCAGGGTTGGAGTCCAGGATAAGGCCAAGAGCAGAGACGTAAGCAGGGAGACTGACACCGTGATCGCAAGAGCACGGAAGAAAATCCCGGTGACTCCGGTAATCGCGATCAGCGGAAGAAAGACCACAATCGGCGTGATCGTGGAACCAACCAGAGGGACCGAAATTTCCGAAAGGGCGCTGCGGATCGCTTCCAGCCGGCGTTGGCCGGCGTTGCGATGAAGGGCGACATTTTCGACGACAACGATCGCATCGTCGATCACCAATCCGACGGCCGCGGCCAGGCCGCCGAGCGTCATTAAGTTGAAACTTTGGCTCAGAAGTTTGAGGACAATGAATGTGATCAGGACGGTAGCCGGAATGACGAGAGCTGCAACAATCGAGGCTCCCCAATCGCGAAGAAACAGCACCATGATGAGCGAGGCCAGCACAAGGCCGATGAGAATCGCATCCCGCACGCTCTTAATCGACTCGGTCACAATTTCCGACTGATCGTAAAACGGCTGGAGATGAACTCCGGGGGGAAGTGAGCGCTGGAGACTGGCAACCTCGGCGTGAACCAAGTTGGCAACGTCGACCGTATTGCTGTCGGGCTGACGAGTGATGTTGAGCAGCACAGCGGGCTTGCCGTTGGCGGTCACCGCAGTATGTAGGGGCTTCACACTGCGCTCGACCAGCGCCACGTCCCCGATCTTGACTGGCACGCCTGCGGCTGTGGTCCTTACCACGACTTGCCCGAGTTGCTCGGGGCTTGTGACCTGTCCGCTCACGAGCGTCAGGTAAACCTGATGGTTCTGGTCCAGGAGCCCGGGAGAATCAATGAGATTGGTTCGCCGGACTGAATCAAGAATATCCGTTACCGTCACGTTGCTTGCCAGCAGCTTGGCTGGGCTGGGCGTGATGTGAAATTCGGGCTGCTCGCCACCCTGCACCACGACCGCCGCCACTCCGTTCAGCCGGTTGAGTCGCGGTTTCAGATCGTAAACCGCTGTTTCCCAGAGCTGCGTTTGCGGCATCGAGTCTGAGGTGAGGCTGTAGCCGATAATTGGAAAGGATGCAAATGTCAGCCGATGCGTGCTGATCACCACCGTAGCCGGCAACTCCGATCGCACCCGAGACAGTGCGGCGTCTACGTACTGCAAGGTTAGAACCATGTTCACGTGCCAATCAAAAAACAGATCGATTTCCGCCGAGCCCCGGCTTGTAATCGATCGCACCGCGGTAAGCCCGGGCACGCTGTTTACCGATTCTTCGATAGGGCGTGTGATGGTCACCGTCATTTGATCTATGGGCATCACGCCGTTGTCGATGCCGATCACTACGCGCGGAAAGTCCGTCGTTGGAAAGACCGAGATTGGGATGGTAAAAGCGAGATAGACGCCGATTAAGGCGAGAACAATCGTCAGGAATATGAGCGGCTTCGCGAATCGAGTGAACCAATAGCGCTCGGCGGATGGATCTGTGGTGCGCACACGCTCAAGGAATGCCCGCAGGCGCATGCCTCAGTCCTTCCCCGCGTCTGGTTTAGCTTCGGGTGGTGAGCTTTCCTGCTTTTCGGGATGAACGGGTTTCACCTGGGTGTTGTCGGGCAGGCCGTAAGCGCCAACCGTGACCACCGTTTGCCCAGCCGTCAGACCCTTAGTGATTTGAACCAGGTCTGTATTGCGAATTCCAACTTGTACGTTCGTCTGGTGCGCATGTTTATCTGCGCCGACGACCATCACGGTGGTAGCACCTTCGGGATCCTTCAAGAGAGCCGCGGTCGGAATCGTTATCGCGTCGGGCAGTTCCTGCGCGACAATTTCGACCTGAACTGTTGAACCCGGTCGCAGCGTTCCCTTCGCGTTTTCAGTTTCCACCCACACTTCGACCGTAGTGCTATTCGGGTCAACGGCAGGGCTGACAATCGTGACTTTTCCCTCTTTGGCAGGAATGTCGCGTCCAGAGATGGTTGCCGCATCGCCAACCTTCAGCAGCGCCGCCTGCTCTTGCGGGATATGAACCCTCGCGATCACGGACGAAGTATCCATGACGGTCAGGATAGGGACTCCCTGGGGAGGAGTCTCACCGGGATATCCAGGCCGGTCGGTCACGAATCCATCGATGGGACTGCGGATTTCCGTGTAGCCTAATTGCGCCGCCGCTCCTTCATACTTGCCGCGCGCAGAGGTCAACTGCCCCGTCGCGGACTTTGTCGTTTGCGGCTTGCCCACCGCCTGCAACGCCGCGAGGTGCTGATCCGCGATCTGAAACTGGGCCTTGGCCTGTATAAGAGAAACTCCCGCCTGATCCAGTTCCTTTCGTGGCAGTGCGCCTTCTTTGTAGAGATATTGACGGCTGTCGTAGAGTTTTTGCTCGGCGTCTAGGGCCTCGCGCGCAGACGCAAGATCGAGCTCAGCTTTCTTGAGGTCTTCCGGCAGGCTGGCAGCGGTCGTAGTTTCGTAAGCTGCCTGGGCCTGCTGCAAAACGCCCTCGTTGTCCGTGACTACCGCAGCTAGGTCCCGATTTTCGAGCTCAGCGAGCAACTGCCCGCTGTGTACACGCGAGCCGCGATTCACGTAGAACCGGCGCACTGGCGCCGTAATCTTGGGTGTAATCGCAGCCTGGTTCTTCGGATACAGAACCGCCTCGGCGCGAATAGTCTCCTGGATTGGACCCTGTTGTGCCACTGCGGTTTGGACCGATACTACCGGCGCCTCCTCGGGAGCCGGTTTCGAGCAAGCTGTGAGGCCGGCCAGGCTAATTAGCAATGAGGCAGCAAGTTTATTTCTTGAGCGACCGATCGGCATGAGCTCAAAAGCTCCCGGTAAGAGTTTGGAGGTTGGCAATCGCCAGGCGATATCTTACCTGCCCATCGTCGTAGTTGTTGCGGGCCTGAACGAGCACATTCTGAGCGTCGACGGCCTCCAGTGCGGTAGCCTCTCCGCCCCGATAGCGAATATTGGTCAATCGTAGACTTTCCTGTGCGAGGTCCACCGATTGATGCAGCAGGTCAAGTTGGTTTCTCGCCAACTGCGCTTCCGAATAAAGCGTTTGCAGATCTGAGATAGCTTGACGTTGCGCCGCATTTAGCTCGAGTTTCGATTGATTACGCTGCAGCTGCGCCTGCTTCACTTTGCTTTGTGTCGCACCCCAGTTCCAGATAGGCAGATTCAGGGTCGCGGAAACCTGATAGCCAAGATTGTTAACGCCATCTGTTTTCGTCGCATATTGGGTTGCGTCGATCCCGTAAAAGTAGTTGATCGAAACTGAGGGCAGATGTCCACCGATGGCCGAAGTCACTTCTTGCTCAGACGCTCGCAATGTCGCCACAGCAGCCTTCAACTCGGGATTGTTTCTCGCGGCCAGATCTTGCGCATCGTGAAGTTCGGGTAGAGATGGAACATCGCCAAGGTCATCCAAGACTTGGTAGTCGCTCGTGAATGTTGGGAAGATTAGCACCGCCAGCGCCAGCCGGGATTTTTCTTCGGCCAGAATGGCCTCTTGTAAGTCGCGTTGCCGGTCGTTGGCTTCGAGTTGCGCTTTCACAACGTCGGAATGCGCGACTTCACCGCCCTGTTCCAATTGCTGGCTGATCTTCAGAAAGTGTTGCGCTTCGTCGTCGGCCCGCTGCGTGTTGGTGATCTTTCGCTTGGCCGCTATGGCGCCGTAGAAACTTTGAACTACAGTCACCACCAATCCGCGAGTGGCAATCTCGGCTTTTGCATTTGCCAATACTTCCAGTGCGCGCGCCCGACGGTAGTCTGCGACGGAAGAAAGGCCAATTCCCTCATGCACAGCGCCTTGGCTAATGTATTCTCGAACCGCGTTCGCCGAGATGAATCTGCCAGAGGTAGTTCCGTTAGGCTCGGTATAGATTGCTCCAGTGGTGTATCCGACGTCGGGCAGAAGCGCCGCGCGGGCCTGAACACGATCTTCACGCGCCAGTCCGGCTTCGGTCAGCGCCGCGTGAAATTGGGGAGCGTTGGCCTTTGCGCGCTGGATCGCATCCGCGAGGCTAATTGTGAGGGGCGGGTTAGGGGTTCCAGTGGGACCCTGTGGCACGACCACGCCGGTCTGAGCCCAGACGCGCGCGCACGCGATCACCACCAGCGCCAGAATATATCGAGACACGCTCACCTCTTTTGCCGCCATAAGAAATATGGCAAAAAGAAGGTGAAGCGAACCTTAATCAGGATTCGAGAGGCAGCCGAACCGTCATGACTGTGCCTGCCCCAACCCGGCTGTCGACAGCGATAGTGCCTCCATAAGCGTCAACCATCGCTTTTGTGATCGCCAGACCCAAACCGTAGCCGCCAGTCTCGCGAGTGCGCGAGACGTCCGCACGATGAAAGCGATCAAAAATGTGCGCGAGTTCACTCTCGGCGATCCCACTTCCCCAGTCTTGCACTTTTATCTGCGCACTGTGATCCACCTGTGAAACCGTCACCAGAACACGAGAACTTTTCCGGCTATACCGGATTGCGTTTTCCAGCAGATTGTTCCACATGAGCTCGAGATCCTCGGGATCAGCTTTGATCGTCGGGCGGTTTTCCGCACGGACTTCGATCGCTACTTCGCCCGCAGCAGCGAACGCTCCAAGTCGATCGGCGCTCTGTTCGCAGGAAACCGCTAGGTCGATAGGCACGAGATCCTTTCTGCGATGGCCTGCCGCCGACTGTTCCGCACGCGCCAGACGCAACATGGAATGAATCAGCTTCTCGATGCGGGCAACATCCTCGAGCGCGATCTCGATACGCGCCCGGTATTCCTCCGCGGTTCTTGGCACTTGCACCATCGATTGCAGCGTGGATTTCAGAATGGCCACCGGAGTCTTCAATTCATGCGCTGCGTTGGCGAGAAATTCCTGCTGCGAGGTAAAGGCGCGGTACAAGTTCGCAAGCATCGTCTCCATTGCACGCGTCAACGGAGCCAATTCTTCGGTCGCGGTTGCGCCCTCCGGAAGATTAAGATTCCAGTCCGAGGCTGAAACTTTCCCCGCGCTCGTGGCCAAAGTCGCCAGCGGGGAAAGCCCCTGGTGAATTGCCCACGCCGCCACGACCGTCGCACTTGCGAGCAAAATAAGGCTGCCGATCAGAGTCAGAATCGCAGCATGCCATAAGTCCTCGCGAAACTCATCGGCTGGCGCCGCGTAGATCACCGTTATAGTTGCCGTCGATTTTGTATCCGGTCCCTCACGATCAAGAACCGGAAGATGATCCAGGCGAACCGCTCGGTATTTAACGCCGCCCACAGTGACGTTCCAATACTGACGGTTGGGTTTCCACGGACCGGCAAGAGTACCGGGCCAGTTCGAGGATGCCCCGATTACATGCCCGCTCTCGTCGACAATCTGATAGAAGTCGGGATGATGCGGGTCGAGCGGCGGCGGCGAAAGGTCTTTATCGAAAATCAGGTCATGGTTACCGTCTTCGGAATAGCGGATGAGTGCCGCAACGCTCATGGCTCGCCCGTGAAGTGCGGCGTCAAAGGCGGCGAGCAGTTGTCCCCGCGTAAAGTACGTGGCCAGCGCAACCAGCGCAATCGTAAGAATCAATTGCGTTGCAAAAACTGAAGCAATCAGCCGGCGACGGATAGAGAGCTTGGGCATCTTAATTTCGCAGCATGTACCCCTGGCCGCGCGAGGTTTGTATCAGGTCGCCGTTCCGATCGTCCAACTTGCGGCGCAGTCCAGAAATATAGACCTCAATCACGTTACTGAAGCGCTCCCAATTGAAATCGTAAAGGTGTTCGAGCAACTCAGTCTTGGAAATGATTGCACCTGAACGGTGCGCCAGATATTCAAGCACACGATATTCCATCCCCGACAGCACAATCAGTTTGCCATTGCGACGAACCGTACGATCCGCAGTGTTTATTTCCAAATCCTGCACTTTCAAGACAGGCGCGCCGTGACCTTTGCCGCGACGTATGAGAGCTTTGGAGCGCGCAACGAGCTCGCCCAGATCAAACGGCTTGGTTACGTAATCATCGGCTCCGGAATTCAGGACCGCCACGATGGACTCCTTCTCGTCCCTCGCCGTGAGCACCAGAACGGGCGTCGCGATTCCAGCACTACGCATTCGTTGCAGCACAGTTATGCCATCGATTCGCGGAAGCATAAGATCGAGGAGCACGAGGTCGTACGGATTCGACTCCGCCATGTAGAATCCTTCCTCGCCGTCAAAAGCAAAATCAACGGCGTACCCTGCACCTTCTCGCATGCTGCGCCCAATGTTGTCCGCAAGGCGCCGCTCGTCCTCAATGATGAGAACCCGCATGGCCTGAGATTACGCTCGCCAGGCATTTGTTGAAAAGTAGTTGGAGGTGGACGGTTTCTGGTTGGCTGGGAATGGCCTCCATCACGTCGAAGCAGACCTAAGACTGGCAGGCTAAGTTTTCTTTCAGCGTTCCGCTGTCCAATTCCCCATTCCATCGTGCGAGGACCAGCGTAGCTACCCCATTTCCAATCATGTTGACCAGGGCGCGGAACATGCTCAGGAAACGGTCGATTCCGAGAATCAATGCCATGCCTGCGACCGGGATAGTCGGGATTACGGACAGTGTGGCCACGAGCGCGATAAAAGACGCGCCTTGCACACCGCTGGCACCCTTGGAGGTGAGGACCGCGACGGCGAGAATGGTGAGTTGCTGGGCCAGAGTCAGATGCGTATTGGTGGCCTGCGCCACGAAAAGCGCGGCTAAGGTCATGTACAGGCTGGTTCCATCTGTGTTGAAGGCGAATCCGGTCGGGACCACCAGCCCAACCAGAGACCTCGAGCAGCCAAGCTTTTCCAGCTTCGCCATCAAGGTCGGAATCGCGACCTCGGACGAACTTACCGCCAGCACCAGGAGGATCTCTTCCTTGATGTAGGCTAGAAAACGAAAAATGTTAAAGCTCGCTGCCCACGCGATGGCGCCGAGGACGATTACGACGAAAAGCACTGAAGTGAGCCAGAAAGTTCCGATCAGCTTTGCGAGCGGGCCCAGAGAGGCGAGGCCGAACCTGCCGACCGTATACGCCATGGCGCCAAAGGCTCCAACGGGCGCGAACTTCATCAACAGTCTGGTGACTTCGAATATAACCTGGGTAAAGGAGTTGACCAGGTCGACCAGAGGTTTGGCACGTGTACCCATCGCTGACAACGCAAAGCCAAACAACAGAGCTACAAAAACTACTTCGAGGATATCGCCCTTGGCGAAGGCATCGACCACAGTGGTTGGGATGATGTGCATCAGAAAGTCGGTGACGTTCTGCGCCTTGGCCTGTCCCGCATAATCGGCGACTGCTTTTGCGTCGAGTGTGGCGGCGTTCACATTAAAACCGCTGCCTGGCCTTACTACGTTGCCCACTACCAACCCGATGAGAAGAGCGATAGTAGAGACGACTTCAAAGTAAAGCAGGGCCATGCCACCGACACGCCCAACTTTTTTCAAGCTCTCCATACCGGCAATTCCGGTGACAACCGTGCAGAAGATGATCAGCGTGATGATCATCGTAATCATCCGGATGAACGCATCGCCCAGCGGCTTCATCGCAACCGCGCGGACCGGGTCTACGTAGCCGAGCACGATGGCCAATCCCATGGCGACCAGGACCTGCACCCACAGGACCCGGTAGAACGGCGGTTTATGGGATGCGGGTACGGCGCTGATAACATTCGTCTGCACCGGTGGAAGAGTTGCCATCGTTGGTCGGTAGCCCTTTATCTGTCTTCGCTAGCAGTTGTCGAAAATGTCTTATTTCGCAGGTTCAGATTGAAGCGTGCGCACTTGCCACGGAATAATTACCTCTTTGAAGATGCGAGGATCAGGCCACACTTTTACCTGCCGTCCTAGGTGACCACCCTGGGGATTGATCCATGCCGTCTTCGGAACATCGCCTTTGTCCATCAGCAAGTAGATATCGGAGATCGGAACCTGGGTGTCGAGCACACCGGCCAGAATAAGCATCGGGGCCATTGGCTTGCCGAGCAACCCTTGTTTGACGAGCGACATTTTCGGCAAGACTTCGGCCATTTGATCTACGGTTGTCACGTTGTCGAAAATCGCCATCAATGCCGGGCCCTGATCGAAGAGGTACTCGCGATTGCCGATCAGGGAATTCATTAGAAAATCTTTTTGAAAGAAAGTGTCGACGGGCGGAGATTGGGCGCTGGCTCCGCGCAAGCGGTCGTGTTCGACAATGTCCATCTTCGTTGCCCAATATGCTCCCCAACTCACGCCATGCATGGTGACGCGGTTCTTATCGATCTCGGGTCGGGTGGCGACGTAATCAAGAATGCGCGAGAACATGCGGTCCGAAGTTTCGCTGACTTTAATCGGACACTGTCCGGTGCCCGGGCCATCGACTGCCAGAAAGCCGACGCCGAAAGGCAGGATTGCGCTAAAGCTCTCGGTCAGATCCTCCTTGCGACTATCCAGTCCATTCACGGCCAGAACAAGCGGCACAGGTCCATTCGCGCCCTTCGGCAGACGAAGGTAGCCGATGATCTCCTTGCCCTCGAAGTGAATTCTTACAATCTCGAGCGGGGGATCCCAGAAGCGCGCGTGATCGAGGAAAGCTTCGATCGCTTTTTCATACGATCGTTGTTTGCCGGGCGATGCGGGGATTGGCCAACGCCCGAATGAATAAAGTCGCCAGGCGCGAATATAGTCTGCGTTCGCCTTCTGAGGATCGGCCTTTTCTACCGCCTTAGCCTCGTTCATATAGCGATCCGCGACTGCCATGAAGGCCGCCGCCCACTCGTCTTTATCGCGCGTATGAATCGAATTGAACGCTTCTTTCACGTCGCCCGGATCGAGTCCGATTAACGGATACTGCCCCACTTCGGCGCGATGAATGGCTTCAGCTTTGATCTCGTCAATCGTTCGCTCGGAGCGCTGTTGGGAAAAAGAAAACACGCTAAGTGAACAAACCAGAGCCAGCAATATTGCCGACGTTCTCGCCAGAAACAGGGTTGTTCCATCAGACTGAATTTGACGCCCTAACAGTGTTGACACAGGATGGGTTCCTTTCCACTTGAAAAAAGATGGGGCCGGCGGGAGCTCCGGCCCCACTTCCAAAAGCCAGCCATTAGAAAAGAAGTTTCAAGCCCAGTTGGACGGCGCGCGGCCCGCCTGAGCCAATCACAGGATTGGCCGCAGCGACATCCGGAGTGGCGCAGCCGCAACCGAAGTTCGCGGCGGAAGGATCATTGAGGCCGAAACCATTCTGTCCGCCGTAGGGATTGGCAAAGTTCGGATGGTTGAAAATGTTGAAGAACTCAGCCCGGAACTGGGCGTGAAGCCGCTCGCCGAACTGCCAATTCTTCGCGATCGAGAAGTCCAGATTGCGAAAACCAGAATCGGGGAAAATGTTGCGGCTCATGTTGCCGAACTGCCCGAGCGCCGGTGGAATCATGACGGACTTGCCTTTGGCATAACAACCGAACAGGTTGAGCGCCGTGGTTGCTGGTCCCGCGGTGTTGCCTCCATCGAGAGCCAGGGCTTTCGCATTGCACGCCGCATCGTCGGTGGGATTTGTCTGACTGTGGTTGCCAGGGAAAAACGGAATCGCTGTTGGCCCCGACTTGAAATCATTCGGGTTGCCAAAGAAATTCCAGCGGATGGGACTGTTCGCCGGAGGACTAACGGGCAGCGGGCCCACTCCCGCGGCATCCGTTCCCTCGTCCATCGCCCCCCAGTGTTGCGGGCTCTGCAGGTTGATGATGGAGTTGATTTCCCAACCTTCCAACATCTGCCCGTAACCCTTTTTGCCCGGGATCGCGTAGGTGAGCGAAACCGTGAAGCGATGACGAATATCGAAGTCGCTGCTCCCATATTCGCTAGCGAGGTTATATGAATCCTGTGGCAGTCCCGACCCGTAACCGAAATCCCAGTTTGCAGCCACGTCATCTTGAGCGTGCGAGTACGTGTAACCGGCAACCATGCTCAAGCCATGGAAATTCCTAGCGTTCAGCGTGACTTGCAGGCCGTTGTAATTTGAACGGTAAACGTTACCCATTTGGAAGATGTTGCTCAGGTAAGGAAACTTGGTAGCGTACGGCCGGTTTGCTTCTTCGCCTCCCGTGCTGTCAGGGGCGCAAAACGTCGGATCGGTATATCCGGAAGCGACGCATGTAGCAATACTGCTGGCTGGCCAGCCCGACCCCACCGGCGGCTGATTGATATCGCGAATTCCAGTTAGATTCTCCCCGTTGTTGCCGACATAGGCCACATCAAGCGAGAGGTTCGGAGTAAATGCATGTTGCACACTCAAGGTCCAGTTCCAGACGTAGGGAGTCGTCAGGTTTTGGGCGACGCCCATGATCGCGCACGGAGAGGCGAAGCAGTTAATTTTCTGATTAAGGTTGCCGTAAATCGGACCGTTATCCCACGGGAAACTAGAAAGCTGTGCCAGGTTCCCAGTGTTGATCGTACCTCCGGCAGTGTCGTTCGCGGCGTCGATAATCGCTCCGGTAGGAACGCTGGGAAGGCCAAAGCTGTTGTTGAACGCGAGGAACGATTCCCAATTCACCGTTTCGTAAACCAACCCGCCACCGGCCCGCACCACGGTCGTTCCTTTGCCATTCGTGTCCCAAGCAAATCCAAGACGCGGAGCGAAGTTGGTGTGGTCTGAGTTATAGGGAGAACTGATCTGTTTGCCCACCTGCACCATCCCGAGATTGGGATCAAAGTTACCGAGCAGGTTGTTGGCTTCCTTTGGCGGCGTACTGATTTCATAGCGCAGCCCAAGATTTAGGGTCACATTCCGCGTGACCCGCCAATCGTCCTGAATAAAGGCGGCATAGCCCCAATTGTGAATTTGCCTGGTTGGATTTCCTGTCAGTACGGAGGTCTTGAAGGGTGCACCAGAAAAGAAATCCTCTAAGGTCGTCGTGTTCAGGAGATTCGCAGGATTTTTCGGGTCGGGCGTATTGGCGCCCAGGAAAGTGATGCTGCCGCGCGCATTTCCCCATGCGCCGCCGGTTACATAGTCCCTGTGAATCTCACCGCCGAATTTGATGGAGTGATTGCCGAGGGTGTAGGAAACATGGTCGAGGATTTGCGTGATGCTATCCGGCCCTTGGAACTTCGGCCATTTGAAGCCACCCAGACCGGGAAAGAAGTAGCCGCCGAACCCGATGCGCGGTAATCCACCGGTGTTCGGACCCGAGACACCGGTGTCAAGCCCATAAGCCGACGCAGGCGTGTTGAGATCGCCCGGCAATGTGGGTTGGTAAAGGCGATTGTATCCAAAACGCACTTCGTTCACCCAGCGGGAACTGGGCGTTGACACCCAGCTTGCACCGAATACCTGCGCCCGGGTGTGAATGTCCGACCGCCATTTCGACTGAAGTTCGGGAAAGTCTTCCACCGTGCCCGTGTTGTTCCCGAAGAAGTACATCCCGCTGATGCGGTTCTTTTGATTGACGTTGTAATCCACCTTGCCGACCGCGTTGTAGATCGTGACGTTGTTGGGGAAGCCGTTTGGGATGTTGATGTTCGGATTGTTGTTCGTCGGGAATCCGGTTCCGTTGCAGGTAACCGTGGCGCCGGACAGTGCGCACCCGGCAACTTGCAAACTGGCAGGACTTACCACGATTCCGCCCGCCTGCAGATCTGCAACTGCGTCCGGAATACTGTTTGCGCAATCACCGCTGGTGAGGAAAAGGCAATTGCCTGCGGCAGGCATCGCAACCATCGATGGGCTAGTGATGCCCCCGAAAGAGTTCCCCACGTTATACATTTGGCCCTCGTAGGCGCCAAAGAAAAAGAGTTTGTCTTTGACAATCGCCCCGCCGACGCTGCCCCCGTACTGCTCCAGTGAGGTGCCGAGCTTGGGATTCGGGACGGCGTTGAAATAATTTCGCGCATCCAGTGAGCCGGTGCGACCGAACGCGAATGCAGAGCCGTGAATCTGGTTAGTGCCTGATTTAAGGCCAACGTTCACGACTGCCCCCGGCTTCCAGCCGAATTCTGCGGGCGCGTTCTCTTCCACATTAAATTCCTGGATTGAATCGATCGGCAGAATGGTCGCCGAGTCGCCAGCGATCCCGGCCCCGTTGATGATGGCTTGTCCGGAAAAGGGTTCGCTGTTGAACAGGCCCTCAACGAAGTACGCATTGTCTTCTGCTCGCAACCCGTTCGTACTCGTCGTTGAGAATCCGCCACCGGGGTATCGCATCACACCGGGGCGCAGCTGAAGCAGGTTCTCGTAGTTGCGGCCGTTCAATGGCAAATCATTGATCTGCGCATTGCTCAGGGTACCGCCTAAGGTCGAAGAGGTCGTGTTGATGAGGGGAACCTCCGACGTCACCACCACCGTCTCGGAGAGCGATCCGGCTGGGAGTACAACGTCGACCCGCAAGTCCTGCGCAACTTCGACCATGATGTTTACGCGCTCCACAGTCTTGAAGCCCTTTGCCTCTGCGCGTACTTTGTAAACTCCGGGTTGTAACTCGGGAGCTGAATAGTTTCCGGAATCATCGGTGACGACGGTTCGAGCCGTGCCCCGCTGAACATCGGTGATGATTACTGAAGCTCCAGCCACAGCGGCGCCGGACTGGTCCGCGACAGTTCCCAAGATGCGGCCGGTGATCGATTGGGAAAACACGGGAACGGAGACGGCAGTCAGCAGGCATACGATACCTAGAAACCGAATGCCATTCGACGGAGAATGCATACGACCTCCAAATCCTAAAAAGGATGGAAGAGCTCTGAGTCGCACCTTTGCGACCGCTTCAATCTGGAATTGAAAAGATCTGGCGATTTGAAGGTATAGCCTTGACGCGGCCTACCCGTCAAGTAGTATTGTGGTTCGACCACAAGACCGCTGCCTAATGGGCCCGACCGCTTGAGTCCAGACAAGGTTGGGGCGTAGCCTAACCAAGTTGGAGGGGCAGAATAAGCATGGCAATAGCAACCATCAATCCTGCGACTGGCGAGGTCGTGAAGACTTTCGAGCCTCTGGGCGCGGCACAAATTGAGCAGAGGCTGCAACTGGCGGCTTCCGCGTTCCGAAAACATCGGCAGACTACGTTCGCGGAGCGCGCGAGCAAGATGATGCATGCGTCCGAGATTTTGGAGAAGGAAAAGGACGACTGCGCTCGCTTGATGACGCTCGAGATGGGTAAGCCTCTGACGGCTGCAGTGGCCGAGGCGCAGAAGTGCGCGGCGGGATGCCGCTACTATGCGGAAAACGCCGAGAAGTTTCTGGCGGACGAAGTTGTCGAAACGGGAGCAAAACGCAGCTTCATTCGCTATCTGCCAATCGGCCCCATACTGGCAGTGATGCCGTGGAATTTTCCCTTCTGGCAAGTATTTCGTTTTGCGGCCCCGGCACTTATGGCGGGCAACGTCGGTTTATTGAAGCATGCATCGAACGTTCCACAGTGCGCGCTCAAGATAGAAGATATTCTCCGCCGCGCCGGCTTTGCCGACGGCGTCTTTCAGACCCTGCTTATTGGTTCCGGGCCCGTCGATGGCATCCTGAATGACTCTCGCGTGGTCGCAGCAACTTTGACGGGCAGCGAGCAGGCAGGAATTCAAGTCGGAGTTTCCGCGGCGAAACGAATCAAGAAGGTCGTGTTGGAGCTAGGCGGTAGCGATCCCTTCATCGTGATGCCTAGCGCCGATCTCGATTCTGCGGTTGCGACCGCCGTCGATGCGCGCATTCAGAACAATGGCCAGTCGTGCATCGCGGCCAAGCGCTTCATCGTGTCGGAGAAAATCGCCGATGAGTTCGAGCGCAAGTTTGTCAAACGCATGCAGGACCTGCGCGTGGGTGATCCGTTTGACGACAGTACGCAACTCGGCCCCCTGTCGAGTGCTGACGCCGTCGCCTCTCTGGATGCCGATGTAAAAAAGAGCGTCGCTGCGGGAGCGCGCGTGTTGACCGGCGGCCATCCCCTGAATCTTCCTGGGAACTTCTACGCGCCCACGGTTCTCACCGACATCCCCAAGGACTCGCCCGCATACAAAGAAGAGTTCTTCGGTCCGGTGGCATCGCTTTTTCGCGTGAAGGATGTGGACCAGGCCATCCAAATCGCCAATGACAGCCGCTTCGGCCTTGGCGCCAGCGCTTGGACCAACGATCCTGCGGAAACTGAGAAGTTCATCAACGAGCTCGACGCCGGCATGGTTTTCCTGAACAAGATGGTGGCGTCGGATCCGCGTCTGCCTTTCGGAGGCGTGAAGTACTCAGGCCATGGGCGGGAACTCGCCGTTCAAGGCATTCGCGAGTTTGTAAATATCAAGACAGTTTGGATTCAATAGTCAGAAAGGAATTCGGCTGGTCTGCAGCGCGTTATGGTATAGTGGTCATACCACTGGACCTCTTATGGTTTATCGCGCCGTGCCGACACTGGACCTGATGACAGACGAAGCGCCTGACTCGCTGGATGCCAAGCCAATGTATCGGGCGGTGAAGACCTCTCGCCTTTACGAGCAGATTGTCCAGCAAGTGGAAGATTCCATTTTGAAAGGACAACTCAAACCTGGGGATCAGTTGCCTGCAGAGCGAGATCTGGCCCAGCGCTTTGGAGTAAGCCGCACCGCTGTGCGTGAGGCGGTCAAGACTTTGCGTGAAAAGGGTCTGGTCGAAGCCTATTCCGGCCGCGGCACCTTCGTGACCAACGGAACTTCACAAGCGATTCGGCAGTCGTTGGACTTGATGATTCGGATCAATCAGCAGGAAGGCTCGGCGAACCTCGCCGAGTTACGGTTGGTGCTCGAACCGGAGATCGCAGGCCTGGCAGCTACCCGCATCGAGGAACAATTGCTGAGCACCATGCGGGAGGCTGTCGCTGTGATGGATCGCAACTTGCATGACCCAGACGCCTATGTGGAAGCGGATCTGGATTTCCATCTGGCACTCGCAGAAGCAGCCGGGAATCCCCTGATCCTCTCGCTGCTGGATTCGATTGTGGGACTGTTGCGTGAACAACGGAGCCGGATTTTCGATGTTGAGGGGGGACCGGAGCGAGGCCAGTTCCATCACAAGTGCATTCTGGCAACGATCGAAAAACGCGATCCCGAAGCGGCACGAGCAGCGATGCGGGCTCATCTCCAGCAGGTGCTTGCGGATTCGTCTTCGTTGGGTAAAAAGTAGTCGCCAGCACAGCCGCAATTAAACGAAGGGAATTATTGAATGGCGAAGCTTGGGTTTATCGGTCTCGGTGTGATGGGTGGGAACATGGTAGCCCGCCTGCTCGAGAAAGGGCACACCGTGACCGGCCACAACCGGACGCGCTCCAAGGCACAGTGGTTGATCGACAAGGGAATGATGTTTGCGGAGTCTCCCAAGGCAGTCGCAGCGGCATCAGACGTGACTTTCAGCATGGTAACGAACGCGGGGGCGCTCGCCGCGGTGACCGACGGCCCCGATGGATTGCTGGCAGGACTCGGCCCCGCCAAGTTCCACATTGACATGAGCACCGTCAGCCCAGAAATAAGCCGGGCGCTGGCTGCGAAAGTACGCGAGAAGGGCGCCGACATGATCGATGCGCCGGTTTCAGGCAGCGTTATCACTCTGCAGCAAGGCAAGCTCTCCGTGATGGTCGGTGGCCGGAAGGAAACTTTTGAACGGCTGAAGCCCTTGCTTCTCGACATTGGGCCAAAGGTGACGTATGTCGGCGACAACGGCGTTGCGTTGTCGATGAAGATCGCGGTGAACCTGAGCCTCGCCGTGCAGATGCTGGCATTTTCTGAGGGCGTGCTGCTAGCGGAGAAAAGCGGAATACCACGAGAAGTCGCGGTCGACGTTCTGGTTCACAGCGCAATCGCCTCACCAATGATTCAGTACCGTGGCCCATTCGTTTTGCAACAACCGGAAGAAGCATGGTTCGACGTCAACATGATGCAGAAAGACATGCTTCTGGCCATGGAGTTAGGGCGCAAGCTGAACGTTCCGGTTCCCACTACCGCCGTCAGCAACGAATTCCTCACCGCAGCGCGCGGTATGGGTTGGGAGAAGTTGGACTTTGCCGTCATGTTTGATGTTCTGGCGCGAATGTCGGGTGTCCAAAAATGACGACTGCCACACAGCCAAGAGAAGCTCTGGAAAAAGTCGATTTGTGGCTTCGAATGTACCGCCAGATGGTCGCCATCCGGCAATTCGAAGCTCAGGTCAACGAACTCTACACACGCGCGCTGATGCCCGGGTTGGCCCATCTTTATATCGGTGAGGAAGCGGTCGCGGTGGGCGTGTGTGAAGCGCTCAAGCGTACCGACTACATCACAAGCACGCATCGTGGTCATGGACATTGTTTGGCGAAAGGCGCCTCCCCCGATCAAATGTTCGCCGAACTGCTGGGTAAGAAGGCCGGGTACTGCAAGGGCAAGGGCGGTTCCATGCACATTGCAGACCCGGCGACCGGCAACCTGGGAGCGAATGCGATTGTGTGCGGCAGTGCTGGCATTGCTACAGGCGCCGCGTTTTCATCCCAGCGCTTGCGCAACGGCCGAGTGGCTGTATGTTTCTTCGGCGAAGGCGCGCTCGGCCAGGGTGTGCTTTACGAGGTCATGAATCTCGCTCAACTTTTCAAGCTGCCTGTGATTTACGTCTGCGAAAACAATCTCTACACGGAATACACGCATTATTCGGAAACCACAGCGGGAGATATCCTGACGCGAGCAACGGCCTTCGGCGTCGAGGCGGCCAGCGTTGATGGTCAGGACGTGCGCGCTGTTCACGCCACCGCACAGCGGTTTGTGGATCGCGCCCGCCGCGGTGAAGGTCCCGCCTTTTTGCTCTGCAACACCTATCGCTACCACGGACATCATGTGGGCGATATCAATCGCGAATATTACCGCTCCAAGCAGGAAGAGCAGACCTGGAAAACGGAGCGTGATCCAATCGTTAATTTGGGCAAGTGGCTGATTGAGCAGAAGTTTGCTGACGCGGCTGGACTCGCATGGATGCAGACTGAACTCGAATCCGAGATGAAAAAGGCAGTCGAGTTCGCAGTCGCAGCGCCGTATCCGTCTGCTGACGAAGTAGACGAGGACGTGTATGCCTGAAACGGCCGATCGTGAGTTGACTTTCGCGCAGGCGATTCGCGAAGCGCTGGCCGAAGAAATGCGACGCGACGACACCGTCTGCATCATGGGCGAAGACGTAGCCGAGGCGGGCACGCCGTTCAAGGTTCTCTCCGGTTTGCTCGAGGAATTCGGCAAAGACCGCGTGCTGGACACGCCGATCTCCGAAGCGGGATTTACTGGACTCGCCGTCGGCGCAGCGATGACTGGAATGCGTCCTGTTGTCGACATCATGTTCGGCGACTTCATCACCTTGACCATGGACCAGATGGTCAACCAGGCAGCCAAGGTCCACTATATGTCAGGCGGAAAATGGCGGGTGCCGATGGTGATGCGCACGACCATGGGCGCGACTCGGCGCTCTGCGGCGCAACACTCGCAGTCGCTGCATGCGTGGTTTTGCCACGTACCCGGTTTGAAAGTTGTTCTGCCTTCGACGCCGTACGACGCCAAAGGGCTGCTGAAGGCGGCAATTCGCGATGAGAATCCGGTTGTCTTCTTCGAAGACAAAATGATGTACAAGCTTAAAGGTCCAGTGCCCGCGGATGACTACACCGTTCCTCTGGGTGTCGCGGATGTGAAGCGCTTAGGTGAAGACATCACCCTCGTCGCTACCAGCAGTATGGTGCAAGTAGCGCTAGGCGCGGCCACGCTTCTTGAGGAAATCGGAATCAGCGCCGAAGTAGTCGATCCCCGTACGATGTGGCCGCTCGACGAAAAAACTTTGGTCGACTCGGCGAAGAAAACGTCGCGGGCGATCGTGCTGGACGAAGGTTACGAACGCTATGGCGTCACCGCAGAACTTGCGTCCGTGATTGCGACGGGCGCATTCTACGACATGGACGCTCCGGTCAAGCGCATGGGCGCGATGCATGTTCCGATTCCGTTCTCGCCCCCTTTGGAAGATGTAACCGTGCCGACCGAGCAGACCGTGTTTGAAGCAGCCCGCAAGCTTTGCGGCCGATCCTGACAACACACTCAACTGGCAAAGGAGAATCCGATGGCTCTGCCCACATATGGAACGATGGCGGTGGATTGGGAAAACCGGGTTGACTTCGATCGCCTACGCCGCGAACGCCTGTCACGCGCGAAGGAATTGTTAGCCAAGTCTGAGATGGGCGCTCTGCTGTGTTTTGACATGAATAACGTGCGGTACCTCACGGCGACACACATTGGTACGTGGGCTCAGGACAAGGCGAATCGCTTCACTCTCCTTCCGCAAAACGACGAGCCAATTCTGTGGGACTTTGGATCGGCGGCGAAGCATCACCAACTGCATTGTCCCTGGCTCGGGGAGCGTTCGCGAGCAGGAATCTCGATGTTACGCGGTGCGATGACGCCGGAAATGGGACGAGCGGAGGATGTCGCAAAGAAGATTCGCGTCGAGCTGGAAATGCGCGGCCTGCACAAAGAGCCGGTGGGCGTAGACATTGTCGAGTTGCCGGTCCTGTTTGCTTTGCAAAAAGAAGGGATCAAAGTTGTCGACGGCCAGGCGCTCATGTCGGAAGCACGGCTCATCAAGACACGTGACGAGATCACGTTGCTCAACACGTCGGCGATGATGGTCGACGCTGCGTACGACGAACTTTACCGCGCCATGAAGCCAGGTTTGAGCGAAAACGAGGCAGTAGGTCTGGTGAGCAAAGTGCTCTACGATCTGGGATCCGAATATGTGGAAGCCGTGAATGCGATTTCAGGCGAGCGCTGCAATCCGCATCCCCATGTTTTCTCTGATCGCGTGCTGCGTCCGGGCGATCCAGTGTACTACGACATTCTCCACTCTTACATGGGATACCGCACCTGTTACTACCGCTGCTTCACCATTGGGTACGCCTCGCATGCAATGAACGACGCGTACAAACGTTGCCGCGAGTACCTCGACGCTGCGATTGAACTGGTGCGTCCGGGACGCACCACCGCCGAGATTGCCTCGGTCTGGCCGAAGGCACAGGAGTTTGGCTTCGCAAACGAGGAAGCCGCCTTCGCGCTTCAATATGGCCATGGGATTGGCCTCGCCATCTGGGAAAAGCCAGTGATTAGCCGGCTTGTGTCGCTGGAGCACTCCTGCGAAATCAAGCCCGGGATGGTTTTTGCGCTGGAAACCTTCTGGCCCTCGACCGATGGCTGGAGTGCCGCTCGCATCGAAGAAGAGATCGTAGTCACTGAAACTGGCCACGAAGTCATTACGCGCTTTCCGGCCGAGGAACTTCTGGTTGCCGGGCGCCACTATTTCACGGTGGAGGGTCCGCTGCCGGCAATCCGCGAGACCGAATCCAAACCTACCACTCGGGTGCGCGAAATGATTGAAGCAAGCTCCAAGCGCGAAAGAGTGGGCGTCCGAGACTGACAGGTCACTGCAAACAGAACTCAACCACTGTCATTCCGAGGAGCGTAAGCGACGAGGAATCTGGTGTCTCACGCTTAACCGAACAGACCGAGAGAAGGCAAGCGTCGCTTCCGCAAATACACACTTATGGCGATCAGTGTCGTAATGCCGGCGCTCGAAATGGCTCAAGAAACGGGCAAGCTCATTTCGTGGCTGAAAAAAGAAGGCGATTCTGTCGCCAAAGGCGAACCCCTTCTCGAGATCGAGACCGACAAGGCCGTGATGGAGATTGAATCGCCCGGCGACGGCGTTCTTGCCGGAGTGAAAGTCCAGCCGGGAGCAGATGTGCCAGTAGGGCGAACCATCGCCTGGATCGTGCGCCCCGGTGAAGTTCCTCCTGCGGATGAAGTCGCGACCGCGTCAGGAAGAAAAACGCCCGCCGTTGCACCACCCGTGGTTTCGAGTCGGGTGCCCGTAAATCAAAGTGCGGAATCTTCAACCCAAGCCATCAGGATTTCTCCGAAGGCGAGACGGCTTGCCAACGAACACGGCATCAATCCAGCGGCTGTGTGCGGATCTGGAGCCAACGGAGAAATTCTAGCGTCCGATATTCTCGCCGCTGCCGAATCCACAGCCACCGCATCACCCGCAATCGTTAACAGCGGCAGCCCCATTGCCCGGCTGATGGCGGAACGCACCACCCAAAGCTGGACGACGGTCCCGCATTTCTTCGTCGTCCGGGAAGTGGATGCTGGCGATTTGAACGAGGCCCGAAAGAAGCTGGGCGCAGAGATTGAAACATCGCATGGAATAAAGCTGACGCACACCGATCTGCTGGCGGCGTTGGTTGCTCGTGTTCTTGTCAAGCACCCTCGCATGAACGCAAGCTGGACTGGCGAAGGCGTTCGTGTCAACGCCGAGATCAATGTTGGTTTGGCAATGGCAGTAGAAGATGGAGTGGTAGCGCCGGTGATTCACAACGCCGACAAGGTCAAGTTAATCGAAATTGCGACTCAGCGGCGCGATCTTACCGAACGCGCCCGCAGCGGCAAGTTGCGCCCATCCGACCTCACGGGTGGCACTTTCACCATCAGCAATCTCGGAATGTTTGGCGTGGACGCCTTCACTGCAATCATTATTCCGCCCCAGGCCGCGATCCTTGCGGTGGGGCGTATCGTGGATCGAGTAGTTCCGGTTGAAGGTCGTGCTGAAATCCGTCCCATGATGACCCTGACGCTCTCTAGCGATCATCGTGTGGTGGACGGCGCGCGCGCCGCGGAGTTTCTGCGGGACTTAGTCGAGGCTATTGGCAGCCCGCAGCAATGGTTGGTGTGACCGCCTCCCCAGAATATTGCTCAGCCGGCGTTCTTTAGCATTTCGCTCAGTTTGTCCAAGTCTTGACCGCTGGCATCGCCGATCACGAAATAGCGAAGGCCATTCAGCACCCAGCTCCGAACTTGAAACGAAAGAATTGTTCCACTCGATTGTGCCCCCTGGGTCGCCCGCTCTTGGAAAATGAAAACCGAAATCTGATGATTGCGAATGCGAAAAATAAGCTCCGCCCCTGGCGACTGGTCGAGATAGCTCACCTTGCCTCCGACCAGGACGAACGGTGAATCCTTGAGCTCAGGCAGGTTGAAAGTAAAAGGAATCTTGCCTGCAAACCACGGTTTCACGGTATGCCGGTCGGTGGAAACTACATCAACGGGATTGGCGCTGGCGAGCGTTGCCACGTGCAAGTCAGCCAGTTCGCTAACAAGTTGCTGTTCCCGCCGGTCACGTTTCAGAGTCAAAAGAGATGCAATGACAATTACCGCGCAGGCGGTGGCAAGGATCGGCAGCCACCTTCGCGTCCACAGAGAAGGCCGCCGGGCCGCGACACTCTTTTGAATGCGCAAACGAAACGCTGGGTCCGGCACAAACCTCTGGCCGGCAGTCTGAACCGCGCGCTTTAGTTGGAGCCTCCGCAAACTCTCCGCGGTGCACGCGCGGCATTGGCGCACATGTGCATCCAGCGCACGCGCCTCCTCGGCAGAGAGTTCTCCGTCGAAGTAAGCATCGAGTTTTTCAGTCCACGACTCGCAGTTCATGATTTAGCTGATGTTGTCCAGTCCCCTTGCAATTCCTGCAAGGTGTCCCGCAAAGCCCGACGCGCTCGCGACAGACGTGACATCA
>Ga0210402_10001134_pt1 | contig 28006 bp, 23 predicted proteins | sample IncBWC7MmetaG_FD_161055 | JGI IMG/M metagenome (GOLD analysis project Ga0210402, IMG submission 161055) | Forest soil microbial communities from Barre Woods Harvard Forest LTER site, Petersham, Massachusetts, United States - Inc-BW-C-7-M | ecosystem: Environmental > Terrestrial > Soil >...
CTTCGTTTGGCCGAGTGTAATCGGGCACGCGAATAAACGCGCAAGGACGCAGGCCCATCCGAGGGGGTGCGAAATAACCGGGCGCGAGGCCCTGTTTGCCGGTGTAGGGAAAACCGACTTTATTTCGGCGGGCGAGGCCTTGGGATTCATAAACACACCACCTTGCTGCGATTCCCGGACATTAGAAACCCCGGGCGGGATTTTGAACTGTCTGAGCATACAGCAAGTCTTCGGCACGCGTTGAGATTTTTGCGAGACTCATTGGACTCGCTGAGCCAGGCGGGATTTTCAGCGGCGGTTGCTCTAGGACAAAGAGGATGCGGGTTGAGCGCTGCCGAAGATTGTTCGAGGAAAGACGGAGATGGTAAGCGATGGAAGCGAGGTAGACTCGCTAATTTGTGACGGCCTGATTCGGCAGGATGGGCGGTTCCACGATCTGAGCCAGAATCGCCTGACGGTCGGAAGTGGTCGGTTCCACGGGGCGAATGTCGTGCAGCGTCGTGGGCAGGATAGTGTGTGCCGAGAATCCGAAATATTCGCCGGCCCAGATGTAGGGCTGGTATTCGAAGATTTCGACGGTCGTATGCGATGAATCGGCCGGCTCGAGGTGAATCAGGAAGCTGCAACGGAACTTCGCCGGCGCATTCTTATAGAAATATTCGGAGTCCCAGAAGACATCACCGCTCGGCTCATCGAAATAAAAATCGTTGGCCCTATTCGTCGGCGGGATGCGCACATACGACTCGATAAATGAGTCCAAGCCACGGTTTCGGCGGATCTCTTCGTCGGAGGGGAAGAGGTGCAAGCCGGTGCCGTCCCGGCGCGAGAGGAAGAAATGGCTCCACTGTGACTCTCGAGCGGATTTATTGGCGAAACTTCCGGCTCGGCCTGGCCGCTCGAATTCCGACCACACATTGAAGGTGGACGCGATTCGCGCGGCGGTCGCGTCCACGCCGCCAGGAAGAATCGCAGTGACACGCTCGGCCGAAGGACCGCGCTTTTCAATGTGCTTTAGCCGGTGAACTTGGGTGGCTATGACTAAACCCAAGAACGCAGCCGACAAGACGACAATCGCTGTACTGATACGTCGATTCATTGCTTATGGGCCGGTACGCCGCGCCTGCCCCGATTGCTGCTCATTCCACGCCTCCAGGAGCGCCTGCGGATGCACCTCGACTAAAGACTATAACGAATGAGCTTGAGCCTCGCTAAACCTCAATAAGCAAGGATTTTCTAAGATTGCGCGGTTTTTGGGACCGGCGTAAGATTGTGAATGTAACTCCGACTCCGTTGGCCTGCGGGAGAGACATCCTATGGCGACCGGGCGAGGCGGCCGATGGCGACTGCCGAGGGTTCGGGTGGAAACGCCTGGGCCTCCCGTTGCGGTGCATGAGTAAGGACCGCGCTTGGAAAGGAGCACTATCACCGGAAATCCGCGGATTTCCGGCTAGAGCCCGATTCCATGTACGAATCGGGTTTTTCATTTTGGGGCCACGCTGATGACGCTTCACGACAAGTTCGGACGCCAAATCACCGACCTGCGAATTTCGGTCACTGACCGCTGCAACTTTCGCTGCGTGTACTGTCGCTCGGCGGACCCGGAAAATTATCGCGAGCACGAGGAGATTCTTTCCTGGGGCGAACTGGAACGGCTGGCGCGGGTTTTTGTGAACTTGGGCATTCAGAAGATGCGCATTACCGGCGGTGAACCGCTGGTGCGCGATGGAGCGGAAGGCTACATCCGGAAGCTGCACGAGCTTGGCGTGCCGGACATTTCCATGACCACTAACGGCCACCTGCTCGCCCAGCGCCTGCCCTCGCTGATCGCCGCCGGTCTGCACCGCATCAACATCAGCCTGGATTCACTGGACCCGATCAAGTTTGAAAGAATCACCCGCACACGTACCTACGATTTCGTAATGCGCGGAATTGACGCGGTGCAGGCTTCGCCGCTGGCTCCGGCGAAAATCAATGCTGTGCTCGTTCGCGGCTTCAATGAAGACGAGGTGGAAGCCTTCGCCGCGTTTGCGCGCGATCGCGGTGTGATCATGCGATTCATCGAGTTCATGCCGCTCGATGCCGACCGCCACTGGTCGCGGGAACTGATGGTTCCCGCCGAGGAGGTTTACCGGCGCATTCACGCCCAATGGCCGCTGGCGCAGATTCCTCACGCGAAGAGCGAAACCGCGCGCAAGTATAAATTTGCTGACGGCGCGGGCGGCGAGATTGGCTTGATCGCGCCGGTCACACAGCCTTTCTGCGGGCACTGTTCGCGCATTCGCTTGACCGCGGACGGCAAGGTGCGCACGTGCCTGTTCAGCAAGGACGATCATGACCTTCGCGCGCTGCTGCGGAACGGCGCTTCCGACAACGACATTGAAGAGCGGATTCGCGCCATGGTTATGGAAAAAGAGGCCGGCCATCGCATCAACGAACCCGGATTCCAGCCGCCATCGCGTACGATGGTTTTCATCGGCGGATAGGCCCCCCGCGCTCCACGCTTCGCCAGACTCCTGCTCCCACGCGTGCTATCCTTTCGATAGGCCCCAAGTTGTCCGGGGAACGGACGGAAACGTATGCCGGAAGACCACGACGACGAGCGCGAAGAACAGCCAGAACAGCCGCAGCGATTGTTCACCCTCACGGAGGCGGAGCGCACCCGCCAGGAGCTGGAACCTTTCCTGATTGAAGCCATTGGCGCGCGCAAGAAACTTTCCGTGCTGGAGCAGGATTTAACCGCAGTTTCCACGCGGATCATGATGATGGGCGGCGTGCTGGTGCCGTACGCGAAACTGGCGGAAAAGCGGATGGACCAGCAGAACCTTGCGGAAGTGATGAAGAGCAACCTGGAGAAAATTCTTTCTACGGGCTGCCTGATCAAAGATCTGGATGTCGGACTGCTTGATTTTCCCGCGATTGTGGACAACCAGGAAGTGTACTTGTGCTGGAAGCTGGGCGAAGACCGCATCCGCTATTACCACCGACAGGATGAAGGCTACTCCGGCCGCAAGCCACTGGACCCACGCGATCTCGGTCCCGGCACGCACTTGCAGTAAAATTTTTTCGACTTATGTAGAGGCGGCCGTCCGCGGCGGGCGCCTTTCATCAACACTAGACTGGACCTGCTCAACGAGCGACTCATCATGACCGAAAACCGACTGAAAGATTCGACCAGTCCCTACCTGCGTTCAGCAGCGCACCAGCCCATCAACTGGTATGAATGGGGGGAAGATGCTTTCGGGCTTGCGAAGAGCCAGGACAAGCCCATCCTGCTGGACATCGGCGCGGTGTGGTGCCATTGGTGCCACGTCATCGACCGCGAGAGCTACGAAAATCCCGCCATCGCCAAAATCATCAACGAGCATTTCGTACCCGTGAAGGTCGACCGCGACGAGCGCCCCGACGTCGATTCCCGCTACCAGTCCGCCATCAGCGCGATAAGCGGGCAAGGCGGCTGGCCGCTGACCGGTTTTCTGATGCCAGACGGCAAGCCGTTTTTCGGCGGCACGTATTTTCCGCCCGAGGATGTGGGCGGGCGCCCCGGCTTTCGCCGCATTCTTCTTGCGGTTGCCGACGCGTACAAAAACAAACGCGAAGATTTGCTGAAAACGTCCGAATCGCTCGCTGAAGCGGTGGCCAAGGCAGAGGCATTCGCCGGCGCCCTCAGCGAGTTTGACCTCGGCGTGATCGACTCACAAATCAGCTCACTGACGCAACTTTTCGATCTGCGAAATGGCGGCTTCGGCAAAGCCCCGAAATTTCCCCACGCCTCTGCCGTCGATCTGCTCTTCGAGCGCTTCCGCCAGACCAGTGAAAAGCATCTGCTGGCCATGGCCGAAACCACCCTCGAGAAAATGGCCAAGGGCGGCGTGTACGACCAGCTTGCCGGCGGCTTTCACCGCTACTCGGTGGATGAGCGCTGGCTCGTTCCCCACTTCGAGAAAATGAGCTACGACAATTCGGAACTGCTGCGGAACTATCTTCACGGATGGCAGGTGACGCGCAATCCGTTTCTCAAGGAAACCGCGGAAAGCATCATCGGCTGGGTGAACCTGGAACTTTCCGATCAGGCCGCCGGCGGATTTTATGCCAGCCAGGACGCTGACTATTCGCTCGACGACGACGGCGATTATTTCACTTGGACGCTAGCAGAGTTGTGGGCGGCATTGTCGGCCGAGGAAGCGCGCGTCATGGAGCTGTATTACGACGTCGAAGCGCAGGGCGAGATGCACCACAATCCAGAGAAAAATGTGTTGTGGATCGCTCGCGGGGCTGCGGAAATCGCCAAGTCGCTCGGGCTAGATGAATCCACCGTCCGCCTGACCATCGCCGGCTCCAAACGCAAGCTGCTCGCTGCGCGTAAGCCCAGGCCCACCCCGTTCATCGACAAGACGATGTACATAAACTGGAACGGGATGTTTGTTTCCTCCTACTTCAATGCCGGCCGCGTACTCGAAGGCGAGCTGGCTGAAGGTTCCGGCGCTTTTGCGCTGAAAACGATGGATCGCATGTTTCGCGAGGCGTGGAGCGAGGAAAGCGGCTTTGCCCACCGCATCGGCGGACCGGCGTTGAGGGGCTCGCTGGACGATCAGGTTTTCGGTGTTTTGGCGTTGCTTGACGCTTACGAAGCCACACTTGACGCAAAATATTTTCACGCGGCGCAGCGCACTATGGACCTGACCATCGAAAAATATGGCGACGCGGAAAACGGCGGGTTCTTCGACCGCGCTTCCGACGCTCCCGCCATGGGCGGGCTGGAAGTCCGCCGCAAGCCGTTCCAGGATTCCCCCACACCCAGCGCGAATTCCGTCGCCGCGATGGCGCTTACGCGGATGCATGCTTATACGGACGATCCGAAATATTTCAGCTGGGCGAAGAAAACTTTGGAAGCTTTCGCCGGCATCGCGCCGCAATACGGACTCTTCGCTGCGACGTATGGTTTGGCCGCGCTTCTTTTTGCGGAGCATCCTACCCAAGTGGTTATCACCGGACCGGAAGGGGACGTGGCCGCTGAGAAACTTGAACTTGCTGCGAATGATGTGTTTCGCTTCGGCAAGGCCGTTTTGCGCGTGACGCCGGCTACTTCGCTGGAGCATTTGCCTGCTGCCCTGCGGCACACGCTCCCTCATCTCCCCAAAGAAAAAGCAAGCGCCCTCATCTGCTCGGGCGACACCTGCTTGCCGCCTACCAGCGACGCCGAAGAACTTAAGCGCCTCCTCCAAAAGGGAATCGCCGGTACCGCCGCCGGCTAACTGTGGAGTGCGGGAGCTCTGCTCCCGCTTTAATGCTGCAAGAACTGGCCCCCAAAATACGGTTGGTAGCGGGCCTAATCCTCAAAAGTGGCGGCAGAGCCGCCGCACTCCAAAAGTACCCGTCACCAAAAGAGAAAGGGCACGATGCATTTGCACCGTGCCGTCGAGGATCGGAGGTGTCCGAATTCCTTAACTTCATTTGCTTCATTTACTTCCTTTACCTCGTTATTTCTTCGGCCTTGATTCTGGCGGCACCAGGCTGTTCGCCCGGTAGTAGACGACCAGCTGGCCGTAGTGCTCTCCCGAATGCTCGATCAGCCCGTATGCCACGTCATACAGCCGGTCTAGATGTGGTCCGCCGTCGTTGACCTCTTCCATCAGGCCCTTATCGCCCTTGGCCTTGATTTCAGCGGCGCCGTCTTCCACGCACTTCTTCACAAATGCCACAAGATCCACCCGGTCCTTGATATTCACGTCCTTGGGATCATCGGCGTAGCGGGGCTTTTTGCCGGCCGCGGTGTCCGTGAAGTAGTACATGGACGCCGAAGCGTGCACCATGTTTGCTACGAAGGTCCGCGATTGAGCCTGGGGCTTGTAGGAAAACTTGTCCTCCGGAAAATCCTGCGCCATGGCAATCAGCTTCCGTCCGATGTCGTTCCACTGCTCCAGCACAGCTTCCGACGGGCTGGGAGCCGGCCCCGGGGCCTTCTTTGGGGCCTCCTGGGCCCGCAGGGGAGCCAACGCAAAACACACCGCCAACCATACCAAGGCAAACCTTGAAAAACGTTTCATAGCTTCTCTCCTTTGAATGTTAAGGCGAAGGGCTTACTGTCCCCCATAAGACGCTCCGCTACCCCGGATGTTTCACTTTGTTGGGAAAAAGGCAGGCCAACCGGCCCCTGGTCGCCCGCCATCATACGTTATAGGCCCCCGGAAGTCGCGGGAAGGTGCGGAAAAGGGGAGGTTTATTTCTCGATACGGGGCCGAAAGACGTAACAAAAGGCTTACACCCCGCGTGTTACTCTGGTAGGACAGTCGAGGGAGTTACACATTGATTTGGAGTTGGTTTTTGCTGCGTGTTTTGATCGGCCTGTCGATTATGACGGTCCTGTTTTTGTCCCAGCGTTTCTGGTACCGGGCCTTGTGGCGCGTTACCGGGCACTGGGGCCGTACCACCCTGCGCGTGGGCGTCCGCCTGCTTTATATAGCGGGCTGGCTGCTGATCGTCGCCACCCTTGCGGATAATATCCGCCAGGATCACGGGCGGCTCCTGCCGAACCACTCTCCGGTCACCATTTTCGCGGGCCTGTGGTTTCTGAGCGCGCTTTTCGGCTATCTGGCTGTCAAATCCGTGCACACGATCGAGTGGCTCTGGCACCGCCTTCACAAGCCTGTGCCACAAGACTCCGCCAAGCTGCCGGCGCACCGCATTGATCTGGAAGACATTGTTCCCGACCCTTCGCGCCGCACCTTTTTCCGGACTGCCAGCGTTGTGGCCGGGGCTGCGCCCTTTTTGGGCGTGATGTATGGGTTTGCCGCGGAGCGGCTCCGCTATGAACTTCATCGTGTGGAAATTCCCATCAACAATCTGCCGGCGGAACTCGACGGCATGCAGATCGTCCAGATCAGCGACATCCACCTCAGCGCGTACATGACCCGCGAATCGGTTCGCCGCGCCGTGGATATGGCCAATGAAGTGGGCGCCGATCTCGCCGTCGTCACCGGCGACCTGATCACCGGCATGCACGACTCCATGCGGGATTGCGTCGAGGAAGTGCGCCAGTTGCGCGCGCCGTTGGGCGTTTATGGCTGCAACGGCAACCACGAAATTTACGCCCGTGCGGAAGACCTGGCTGAACGCCTCTATCAGCAGGCTGGCATGAAGCTGCTGCGGCGCGAAAACGCCATCATCCGTTACAAGGGCGCGCAGCTGAACTTGATCGGCGTGGATTACCAGCGCGAACGCGGTCCGAGTGGACGCAAGCAGCAGATGCTCCCGGATTTCGAGTCGCTGGTGCGCCGCGACATGCCCAACATTCTGCTATCGCACAATCCGAACACTTTTAATCGCGCCGCGGAATTGGGCGTGGAGCTTTCGCTTGCGGGCCATACGCACGGTGGGCAGGTGCAGGTCGAAATCCTGGACGTCAGCCTCAGCCCGGCGCGCTTCATCACCGATTACATCGCCGGTCTCTATCACCGGCCGCTGCTCATGCCCGATCAGCCCAAGCGCATGGGCGAAACCATCAAGCTCATGCCTAACGCCCCCAACGGCCTCGCCGCCCTCTACGTAAACCGTGGTCTCGGCACCGTCGGCGCGCCAGTCCGTCTCGGCGCCCCTCCGGAAATCACTCACATCGTCCTCCGCTGCGTCTAAGCCGGAGGCACTCTATCAATCCCGATATGGCTCCGAGTCGTCAGACTCGGAGCCGCCATGAGAAATAGCCACATGCGGGCCGTGTTATCGGGAGTCTCAGTCACGATCGCCGCAGGACTCGCGATCGTCGCGGTGAGAGCCGCTCGCGTCGTGGTTCGAGGTATCGACGAATACGAGGCCATCCGGATTTCCCAAACCAGCGACGATCGGAGTGATGACACCGGTAGTTATGTCAATGGTGCCAACAAAGGGCCCCCATCCGCCGCAGTGTAGGCAGCACCAGGCGCGAAGGCGTTCTTTTTTAAAGAAAAGGCGGTGTTCAATTTCTTATCGGGGAAAAGAATAAAGCCCTCGGTTGAGGTGACAAAGGCTGCGTCGTCGACTTCAACCGGCGTCGCCCCCGTGGACGAAACATAGCTCAGGGGCAGATGCAGCACGCGCTGATTGGGTGTGCCAGGGTTGCTGACAATGATTAATTCCTGTCCCCCTGGCTGTCCAGCACGATGTTCCCCTCAGGATCGAGTGTCATCGAGTCCGGATCCTGAAGGTTCAGTTGCACCGTTGCGTCCGTGGGAATATCCATGGCGCTGGCATTGCCAAGGAGCACGGGCGTCACTTCCACGGTGCTGCCTTCCAATTTTGCGCTGACAATCGCCGGTCCGACTTTGGGGTTGTTGGCTGGGTTCGAGGCGCTGATGTAGGCCTTACAGCCACCGAAAACGATGTCATCGTAGCCGCCGCCGTGAGCCGCCGAACTGAAGGTGTAATGTTTCTGATGATGAGTTTCAGGATCGATGACGACGAGATTGGCGTTGGCATCTTCGTTCTGCAGCGCCCAAAGTAGATGCGTGGAGGGATCGACCTTGAGACCGTCGCTGTGGCCAGGCACCGAGTAGATGTAAACAATCCTGCCGTCCATCTTGTACTCAACGATTTCGCTGTTCTTATTGTCGATCCCAGCGGGATCATGGCCATCTCCATCTCCGACAAAAACGTGATCGCCAATCACGGCAATGGAATCAGGCGCCGTTGAACTAACGCCAGAGATACGGGTCGGCTTCCTCACCGGCTGATGAGCGCAACAATCAGACCCTGTCGTACCACTGGCTTTTCCCGCGTGTTTTCCTAACTGTGACCCAAGTGCTAGAATCCGCATGGCACACCTATGACTATCAAGGAACGGAACTACTGGCTGGACACGGTGGCGGAGCCTGCCACGGGCGCGACCGGCGCTTTGCCCGTCAAGGTGGACGTCGTCGTCGTTGGCGGAGGATTATGCGGCCTCTCGGCGGCGCGTGTGCTTGCGCAGCGTGGCGTGCGCGTGGCGCTGTTCGAGGCCGAATCGCTTGGCTGGGGCGCAAGCAGCCGCAACGGCGGCATGGTGCTGACCGGCATGAAGCTGCCCGTGCCGACGCTGATCAAGCGCTACGGCCGCGAAGCTGTGCAGCGCATGTACGCCGCCTCGCTCGAGTCCATTGACCTCGTCGAGCGAATCGTCAACGAAGAGGGAATCGATTGCGATTTTTCGCGCTGCGGCCATCTGGAAGTCGCCTGCAAGCAAGCCCATTTCGATGATTACGCAGCGGCCGCCTCGCGCATTAAGAACGAGTTCCAGCACGAATTGCGCATCATCCCCAAAAACGCGCTCCAAAGCGAAATTGGCTCGCCAATTTATTTTGGTGGTATGGTCGACGAATCCAGCGCCAGCGTGAATCCCGCCCGCTACGTGAACGGACTCGCCAAGGCCGCGCAGCGCCACGGCGCTTGCCTCTTTGACCACACGCGTGTCACCAGCGTTTCCTCGCAGCCGGATGGCGCCAGCGGTAGCTTCAGCGTCGAAACCACTCGCGGCACACTCACCGCGGAAGAAGTCTTCCTCGCCAGTGGCGCGTACACCTCCGAGGCCACGCCCACCCTCCGCAGAAAAGTGATTCCCATCGGCTCATACATCATCGCCACCGAAGTTCTTCCCGAAGCCCTCGCTGCGGAAGTCAGTCCGCGCAATCGGATGATCTATGACTCCAAGCATTTCCTCTACTACTACCGGCTAACGCCCGACAATCGCATGCTGTTCGGGGGGCGCGCCGCGTTTTTTCCGGAGTCGGAAAGCACGGTGCGGGAAAGCGCGGAACTTCTGCGCCAGGGCATGATTCAGGTCTATCCCCAGTTGCGCGACACAAAAGTCGACTATGTCTGGGGCGGCACGCTCGATTTCGCGATGGACGTGATGCCGCACGCGGGAAAAATCGAAGGCATGTATTTTGCCGTAGGCTTCGCCGGCCACGGAGTAGCCGCCGCCACCTGGATGGGCGCGAAACTAGCGGGCGTAATCTGTGGCGATCCCGACGACAATCCGTTTTCCGGCATCCCGTTTCCCGCCGCACCGTTCGGCCTCCGCAGCGGCAACACTTGGGCCCTACCCCTAGCCGGCGCCTACTACAAAGTCCTCGACTGGCTGACGTAAGTCAGCCAATGTTCCCCTCGAAGCGCAATTTCTACTATCACCGACCGCTAAAGCAAACTTGTCATCCTGAGGCCATCCGACGAGGATAGCCGACGGATCGCAGTACAAAAATTGTGCAAAGTACTTACGTTGAGGTCCTTCGAAGCGCAAACTTCGCGCCCGTCAGGATGACAAGATAGTTTTGGTTCTTGAGAACGGCTCGGTTCGAACCGAAAGACGAGCGGACTACCCTCCCACCAACTTCCTGATTTGAGGAAACACAAAGTAAGCCATCACGCCCAGCAAGACCGGCACGGGCCCCCACTTCAGGGCGAATTTGTCGCTGAACACCAGGGCAACAATCGTCATCAGGATTGGCGCGATCACTACGTAAGCCAGGCCCGCGTTGCCCCACGGGATACGAAATGGCCGCGGGGTGTCCGGCTGCGTCTTGCGCAGCTTCCACGCGGCCAGGACGGTCAGCACGGTGACCAGGCTGCGCAGCCAGATGTATACGGTCAGGAGTTGCGCCAGCGTGTGGAAAGCCAGCAGCGCGTAAATCGCCGACGAAATCAGGATCGCGATCCACGGCGTGCCGTATGTCGGATGCTTTGCGGCAAAGAACGGTGGCAGGTAACCGTCTTCGGCCATCGAAGATGGCATGCGCGTGCTCGTCAACACTGTCGCATTCAACAGCGAAACGTTGCCCAGCATCGCTCCAACTGTTAGCGCGATGCCGAGCAGGCTTCCTCCGATCAAGATTCCCGCGATCGGCAGGTACGCCGTGTTCCATTTGTCCCAATTCCCCAGCGCCGCCAGTGAAAAAAGCGCGGGCAGGAAATACGTGGCGATTGAGAGCGGCACCACAATCGCCAGCGCAATCGGAAAATTCCGCTGTGGATTTTCGATTTCTTCGGCGACGCTCGAACACTGTTCGTAGCCGGAATACAGCCATAAACCCAGCGCCAGCCCTACCCCAAACACCTGGAATGACGGCACATGCGGCGGGACAAACGGATGAAACGGGTTGTGATGCCATTTCGCGGCCGCGATTACGCAGAGCACCAGCACTGGCGCGAGAACCGAAAATTCCAGCACCGTGGACACGATGCCCACCATCTGAATGCCGCGGACATTTATGCACGCGAGCAGCGCGATCAGCGTCACCGAGACCAGATAATGTTTCCAGCCCACCAGCGAGGGGAAAAATCCGCCCAGATAATCGCTGAACAGCACCGCGTAGCTGCCGCCGAGCAGCCACGAAGCGCTCCAGTTCCACCAGCCCGCCAGGAATCCCCAGAAATTTCCGAAGCCCGCGCGCACCCAGCGGTAGAATCCACCTTCGACGGGAATCGCGGTCGTCAACTCCGCCGCAACGAGCGAAACCGGAATGCACCAGAAGAGCGGAATCAGCAGGAGATAGAGCAGCGTCAAGCCCGGCCCGCTGGTCGTCACCATCTCTTCCATGCCGAACGGGCCGCCGGTCGTGTAGGCAAACATCACGAACACGAAATAGAAGAGCCCCGCTTTTCTTACTGTTGATCTGGTTGTGCTCAAGGTTTGCCGGAAGTGTACTCCACCTGGCGAACGATTGCTGGACTTGTCTGGCGGAGTGCGCGACACTCGGCGCGCCCGATTTCGAGCGTGACGCCCGAATTTCGGACCTGACGAATGATACTTCTCCTGATGGGAGTGACCGGATCTGGAAAAAGCACCATCGGCAAGATTGTGGCCGAGCGGCTGGGCTGGGTGTTTCTGGAAGCCGACGAGTTTCATTCATCAGAGAACATCGCGAAGATGCACAACGGCATTCCGTTGACCGACGCCGATAGGCTGCCGTGGCTGGATGCGATCCACGCCAGGCTCATCGAGTTGAACGCGGAAGGGAAGGAAGTTGTTCTCGCATGCTCGGCGTTGAAGGAGAGCTACCGCGAGCGGCTCGGGGAAAATCTGCCGGTCGAAATTGTCTACCTGAAAGGGTCGCCAGTGTTGATCGGCAGCCGTCTGCGTGAGCGCCGCGGCCACTTTGCGGGGGCGTCCATACTCGCGGGGCAGTTTGCCAACCTTGAGGAGCCGCGCGAAGCCTTTACACTTTCCGCTGAGTTGCCACCCGATGAGATCGCCCGCAAAATTCTTAAACATTTTTCTCTCGCGGCAAAAATGTCCATCGATGTGCCTTCGCTGCTGAAGAAACTTCGCTGGCGCCTGCTTCCGTTTCTGTTTCTCTTGTATGTGGTCGCGTATCTCGACCGCATCAACGTGGGCTTTGCCGCGCTGCAAATGAAGACACAACTCGGCTTCAGCGACTCGGTTTACGGCCTCGGCGCGGGAATTTTCTTTCTCGGCTATTTTCTGTTTCAGGTGCCGGCAAATCTGGCGCTTCAGCGCGTCGGCGCACGCCGATGGATTTCTTTCTTGATGGTCTGCTGGGGCATTATTTCCGGCTGCATGTTTGCCGTTCACTCCGTGGCTTCCTTTTATTCGCTGCGGTTTCTTCTCGGGGCTGCCGAAGCTGGATTCTTTCCCGGGGTAATTTTTTACCTGCGTTCGTGGTTTCCACCCAGCGCGCGAGCCAGAGTTGTCGCGCTGTTCATGACCGCCGGGCCCGTGTCCGGCGTCATTGGCGGCCCGATTTCCGGGTGGCTGCTGGATTGGAATCAGCGCGGAGGCCTGGCCGGCTGGCAATGGATGTTTCTTCTCGAAGCGATTCCCGCGATTCTGCTTGGTTTCGCTGCCTGGTTTTTTCTTACAGACCATCCCGGCGGCGCGCAGTGGCTTTCTTCGGCGGAAAAGTCCTGGTTGGTGCAAACCCCGGGAGGCGAAGCAAGTCCCCCACAGGCAGGTTCAGCGGAACATCCGAACCTGTGGTTTGCGGACACTCGCCTGTGGGGTTTTGCCCTGGTGTATTTCGGCTTGAACACTTGCACCTACGGCATCAGCCTGTGGCTGCCAACCGCGCTGCAGTCGATCACCGGTCTTTCCAATTTTCTCCTTGGACTTCTCTCTACGGTCCCTTATCTTGCGGCGGCGATCCTGATGGTCGTGATTGGCGCGCACTCGGACCGCAGCGGCGAGCGCCGTTGGCACATCGCGTTTTCTGCGTTCGCGGGAGGCGTGGCGCTCGCCGTCAGCAGTTTTTCCCCGGGCGCTGCCATCAGCGTTCTTTGTTTTGCCATCGCGCTGTCCGCGTCTTCCTCGATGGCCGGACCGTTCTGGGCCATGGCTTCAGGCTCGTTGACAACGGTTGCAGCAGCGGGCTCCATCGCCTTGATCAACGCCATCGGCAATCTCGGCAGCGGCTTTGGCCCGTACTGGATCGGGCATCTTCGCCAGACGACCGGCTCGTTTCGTGGTGGATTGTTGAGTGTTGCCGCCTTGCTCTCGCTCGCCGGTATCATCATCCTTTTCCTGGATCGAGGGGCGCCGCGTTCAGAGTAAAGCCGGCAAACTACACTTCAGCGCCTGGCGCACAAATTGGCTCCTTGCAGCTTGGCTGCAATCACGAAATAATCATGCTCTTGCACTTCAGGAGATATTCTTGAACAGATCAACCCGCTTCATTTTGTTTGTCGCCGGTCCCATCGCAATTGGCACTCTTACGCTTTATTCGCGCGCCACCGCCGACGAATCACCGCTGTACGGCTACTCCGCCGAATCGTCGCGCGCCGAGCGGCAGTGGGAAGAAAGGCTGCGCGCCATTCCGAGCCCCGACAATATGCGCGAATACATGCGGCGCCTCTCTGCGCGGCCGCACCACGTCGGCTCGCCTTATGACAAGGACAATGCCGACTGGTTGGCTGGGAAATTCAAGGAGTTCGGTTTCGAAACGCAGATCGAATCATATGATGTGCTTTTTCCCACACCGAAAGAGCGTCAACTCGAGCTTCTCGATTGCAAAGGCGCGTCCACCACAGACTGCGCCGTGAAATTCACCGCGAAACTGGAAGAGGCGACGCTCGCCATCGATCCCACCTCCGGGCAGAAATCCGAGCAGCTGCCTACCTACAATGCTTTTTCGAAAGATGGCGACGTCCTCGCGCCGCTCGTCTATGTCAACTACGGCATTCCCGAAGACTATGAGCGCCTGGAACGCCTTGGTGTTTCCGTCAAAGGCGCCATTGCCATTGCGCGCTACGGCCACTCCTGGCGCGGCATCAAGCCAAAAGTTGCCGCGGAACATGGCGCGGTGGGTTGCATCATCTATTCCGATCCAGAAGGTGATGGATATTCGCCCGGCGAAACTTTTCCCAGGGGCGGCTTCCGCCCGAGCGACGGCGTGCAGCGCGGCAGCGTCGCCGACGATCCAATATTCCCGGGCGATCCGCTTACACCCGGCGTGGCCGCGAAAAAAGATGCCAAGCGCTTGAAGGTCGAGGAATCCCCGGTCATTACCAAAATTCCCGTGCTGCCCGTTTCTTACGGTGACGCGCAACCGCTGCTGGCCGCGCTCGCCGGTCCGGTCGCGCCGACCGAGTGGCGAGGGAATCTTGCCCTTACCTATCACGTCGGTCCCAGCACGCTGAAAGTTCATTTGAAAATGAAATCGAACTGGCAGCTGAAGCCCATTTACGACGTTATCGCCAAGATTCCGGGCAGCACGAATCCCGGAGAGTGGATCATCCGTGGGAATCATCATGACGCGTGGGTTAACGGTGCGGAAGATCCCATCTCTGGCCTGGTTGCCGAGTTGGAAGAAGCGCGCGCTTTCGGCGAGTTGCTGAAAGCCGGATGGAAGCCCAAGCGCACCATCATTTATTGCGCGTGGGATGCGGAAGAACCCGGTCTGATCGGCTCCACCGAATGGGTGGAGGACCACGGAGACGACTTGATGAAACACGCGGTCGTCTATATCAATTCCGACACCAACGGCCGCGGTTATTTCGGCGCCGAGGGTTCGCACACGCTCGAAAAGTTCATCAACGACGTCGTCCGCGACGTTCAGGATCCTGAAGCCAAGCTTTCCGTCTGGAAGCGCGCCCAACTTCAAACTATTTCTTCCGCCACCAGCGCCGACGACCGCGCGGAAGCCCGCAATCGCGCGGATCTGCGCATCGGCGCGCTCGGCTCCGGCTCTGACTACGGCGCGTTTGTGCAGCACGACGGCATCGCTTCGCTCAATATCGGTTATGGAGGGGAAGACGGCGGCGGCATCTACCATTCCATTTATGACGATTTCTATTGGTATACACACTTCAGCGACACGGATTTTGTTTACGGTCGCGCGCTGGCACAAACGTCCGGCACCGCCGTCCTTCGTCTGGCTGACGCGGACATTTTGCCGTTTGAATTCACCGATTTCGCCGACACGATGCAGAGTTACGTGAAGGAACTGAAAACGTTGCTGCAGCAAAAGCAGGATGAAGTTCGCGAGCGCAACAAGGAAATTGAAGAAGGCGTCTTCCAGGCGATCAACGACCCCAGGCATCCAACCGTTGCGCCCAAAACGGAAGAGGTCGCTCCGTTCATCAATTTCGCGCCGCTCGACAATGTCATTACTGAGCTTACGAAAGCTGCCGAGGCGTACAAGAAAGCCTACGACGATGCTGGCCCGCGCGGCGATCTGACGAAGGCCTCCGCTTCGGCGCAGGAGCTGAATCAGCTGCTGATGGAAAGCGAACGCCGGTTGACGAATCCTGATGGACTACCCGGACGCTCGTGGTTCAAGCATGAAATTTACGCGCCCGGCCAGTACACGGGCTACGAAGCGAAAACCATTCCAGGGGTGCGCGAGGCATTGGAGTTGAAGCGCTGGAAGGAAGCCGAGGAGCAGGTCGGCGTCGCCGCGAAAACGCTGCAACGGGAAGTTGCGCTGATCAACGAAGCCGCTGCTAAACTGTCGGCGCTTCATTAAAATAAATTTGTGGAGGGAACGCTCCTCCCCAGGTTGCCGCGCATCTCGTTTCCGGGAGAACTCTCATTCCTTCCTACAACCTTGCCATCGTCGGCTTCGGGCACGTGGGGCGCGCCCTGTTGCGCCTGCTTATCTCCAAGGAAAGCGAATTGCGACGCAAATATGACGTTCGCTGGCGGCTCAGCGGCATCGCCACGCGCCGCTGCGGCTGGATCGCCGATCCCGAAGGGTTAAACCCCATCGCCGCGCTCAGCAGCCATTTTCCGCAGCTGGGCAATCCGCCGCGCAACGTGCGTGAGTGGCTCGAACGTTCGAAAGCCGATGTGATGTTCGAGGCCAGCTCGCTTAACACAGCTTCCGGCCAGCCCGCGATCGATCATCTCGTCGCTGCGCTCGAGGGCGGCGCTCACGCGATCAGCGCCAACAAAGGGCCGCTCGTCCATGATTATCCGCGGCTTGCGGCGCTGGCTAAAGTGAAGGGCAAGCAATTCCTTTTCGAGTCCACCGTCATGGATGGCGCGCCAATTTTTTCACTCTTTCCGCTGGGGCTTCCGGCTACGGATCTGCGCGGCTTTGCTGGCGTTTTGAATTCCACTACGAATGTTGTGCTTACGGAAATGGAAAAGGGCCGCTCGCTCGACGAAGCCGTGAAACGCGCGCAAGCGATTGGCATCGCCGAAACGGACCCGACGCACGATTTGGATGGCTGGGATGCCGCTGTAAAGGTTGCGGCAATCGTTAACGTTTTGATGGGTGTGCCGGTGGGGATTGAGCAGGTGCAGCGGACGGGCATTCGTGAACTCAGCGAGGAGAAAATCCGGTCGGTGCGCGCGGCGGGAATGCGCTACAAGTTGATCTGCAGGGCGGAGCGCCGCGGGGATGGAGTTGAATGCCACGTCGGCCCGGAGCTTCTGCTGATGACCGATCCCATGGCTGGCCTGGAAGGCACAAGTTCCGCAATTCGATTCGACCTCGATGTGATGAGTATTTCGCTTGTGGAGCACAATCCCGGCATCGAGGCCACCGGCTACGGGTTGCTGGCTGATTTCCTCCGCGCCGCTCAGTCCTGAGTTTCAGCCAGCCCGCGTTCCATCCGGTACCGGTTTTTCCGGCATTGCCAGCACCGATGTGACGCCGTCGGCGTGGCCGATATCGAAGAGCATTCCTTCGGAAATTTCGCCGGCCATTTTTCGGGGTTCCAGATTCACGACGAAGAGCGCCTGGTGGCCCTCAATTTCCCGGGGATTCTGTCGTTCTTTTTTCATTCCGGCGAGAATCATGCGCGTGTGGTCGCCGAAGCTGACCGTCAGCTTCATCAGCTTTTCTGAGCGCGGGACCTCTTCCACTTTTTGAATTGTGCCGATGCGGATGTCCAGAGCTTCGAGCGCCGCGAACGTCACGATGGGTTTTATGGGTGCGGGTTTGAATGTCGAAGTAATTTCGCTCATGGCTCACCTGCGAAAATTCACCGCGTACGTCGGCGTGGGAATGGAAACGTCGCAGCGTTCATCGCGGATTGGCGAGTCCGTCACCAACCGCAGCGGAATGATGCCCGCCCAGACGGAAAGCGCGTAATCCGGGCCGTCGTCTTCCACAGCGCCTGTGCGCACTTTCGCGGAAACTTCCGTCAGCGGCAGCTTCAGGATGCTGGTTGCTTTCAGTTCCTGGTCATTGGGCCGCCGCGCATCTTCCCATCGGCCGGGAAGCAGCTTTTCGGTGAATGCGCGCAGCGCGGCGAGTTTTTCCACGGGATCGGAAATCAGCGTGGCCGTGCCCAGCGCCACCACGGAGCGATAATTCATGGAGTGGTTGAACACGGAACGCGCCAGCACCAGGCCATCTGTGAGCGTCAGTGTAATGCAGACCGGCAAGCCACCAGCCGCCCCCCGCAACATGCGGCTGGCCGCCGAACCGTGAAAATAAATTGAGTCACCCACGCGGGCGAACATGGTGGGAATTACAAACGGTTGGCCCTCCGCCGAAAAGCCGACGTGGCAAACGAATCCCTCGTCCAGAATTTTATAAATTGCCTCGCGATCGTACACGGCACGGTTGGCTTCGCGCACAACCCGCGTGCGGTCGCTGACGGCAAACGAATCGGGCATGGAGGACCTCGGAATGAAACACGGCGCGGAGTTGATAGCCGGCGCCATCGCGGCATGAGTGGATTACAACTCATTCGATGGTACCACGCTGCTCGAACGGTTTGGCAGCGCGGCGAAAGAATCCCTGCGAGTCAGTATCTCTTTCTCTGCCTTTTCCGCTGCGCTATCGCTCATGCGAGCCACCTTTCTGAATCGAGTTGGTTTTCCGTCGCAACGCTCGAAATCAGACTTGGCATTTGATGATTCGATGAAGTAAAGGCAAGGTTGAATGCAATTCAAACCAGTGCTGAAAGCCTGCGCCATTGACTCCCGACGCTCAGAGTGAGAGGCAGTCGGAAGCACACGAGACAAATCAGCACCCAGCTTCGCAGTACAACTGCCCTTACCAGTATGAGAAACTAATCCTCGTCACATTGCGATTCTACTTTCGTCCGAGAAACGAGTTATGACCACACCTGGATTGAATGTACGCGCTACTCCCGCTTTTGATACGGCCTGGATTCGTTCGCAATTTCCCTCGCTTAAAATGCAGGTCAACGGCCAGACCGCCGCGTTTTTAGACGGTCCCGCCGGCACACAAGTTCCCACACAAGTCATCCATGCGATTCAAAGTTACTTGCTGACCTCGAACGCCAACACCGGTGGTGCGTTTCTCACCAGTCGCCGCACCGTAGAAATCATCGCCCACGCTCGCGCGGCCATGGCTGACCTTTTCAACTGCGAAAAAGACGAAGTGGTGTTCGGCCAGAACATGACCACGATCACCTATGCAATTTCGCGCGCCATCGCTCGCGAACTACAGCCCGGCGACGAAATCCTGCTGACCACGCTCGATCACGACGCCAATTACTCCCCCTGGCAGGCGCTGGAAGAAAAAGGCGTGGTCATTCGCCAGGTGGATATTCGCGAAGCCGATTGCACGCTCGATCTTGCCGAGCTGAAGACCAAGGTCAACGAGAAGACGCGCCTCGTCGCTGTCGGGTACGCTTCCAATTCCGTCGGCACCATCAATCCCGTTGCGGAAATCACCCGCCTGGCCCACGCGGCGGGAGCGATGATTTACGTTGATGCCGTGCACTATGCCCCGCACGGTTTGATCGATGTGAAGGCGCTCGACTGCGATTTCCTGGTGTGCTCGCCTTACAAATTTTTCGGTCCGCACATGGGCGCGCTCTATGGCAAGCGGCAGCACCTGCAGTCTCTGCGTCCTTATAAGGTGCGGCCGTGCACGGACCAGATTCCCGATCGTTGGGAGAGCGGCACGCAGATTCACGAGTTGATTGCCGGGATCGGTGCCGCCGTCGAGTATCTCGCCGAACTTGGCCGACGTTGTGATGCTGACGCAAAAACGCGTCGCGAAGCCCTGGCCGCGGCTTATCGCGCCACCGTCGCTCATGAAACCGGAATCATCTGGCGCCTCATTTCAGGATTGCAGTCCGTCCCTGGCGTCCGGATTTACGGCATCACCGACCCGCAGCGCTCGGCCGAACGCTGCTCCACGCTTTCCCTGCGCATTGGCGATCACCATCCCACCACTATCGCCACGTTCCTGGGCGAGCGAGGCATTTTCACCTGGGACGGCAACTACTATGCGCTGAATCTCAGTGAACGCCTCGGCGTCGAATCGCAAGGAGGCATGCTCCGCATCGGCCTCGTCCACTACAACACCGCCGAGGAAGTTGACCGCCTCCTCGCCGCCCTCCGCGAATTCGCTGGGTCGTCGAAATGAAAAAGACCGGGAGTGAGGCACCAAAGGCGAGCCCGTGTGCCGACCGTGATCGGCTCTGGAATGCCTTCCTGGCAGCGGGCAAAGAATGGAATGTAAAGCAAGACAAGATGGCGAAGGATCTGCGAGGCGACGGCAAAATCAATCCCGATGTGAAGAGAATCCAGGCAATCCAAGAAAAGTTAGACAGCTCGCACCGGTTGTTCGCTGAGCATGTTGAGAAGCACGGTTGCAGCACCTCAATGGTGGTGGATACTGCTGAAGTCGAGAAAAAATCGATCCGGAAAAAGAAATAATGCCTAAACGACCGAAACCTCTGGTACTCACCGTGTTAGATGGCTGGGGCTACCGCACAGAAACCAAAGGCAACGCCGTTGCCCTGGCGCGCAAACCCACTTACGACGAGCTGCTGAGCAAATTTCCCAATACTCTGATCCAGACTTCAGGCCCCGCTGTCGGGCTGCCCGAAGGCCAGATGGGCAATAGCGAAGTCGGCCACCTCAACATCGGCGCCGGCCGCGTCGTGCACATGGATATCACGCGCATCGATCTGCTCATCGCCAACAAGCAACTCGACCAGGTGCCGCTTTTTCAGCAGGCCATGGAACGCGGCCGTCAGCGGCAGTTGCATTTCATCGGCCTGCTGAGCGACGGAGGCGTGCATTCGCACATCAATCATCTCTTTGCGCTTTTGGAAATGGCGAAACAGTCGAAAGTCGAAAAAATGTTCGTTCACTGCTTCATGGACGGCCGCGACACTCCGCCCAACAGCGGCCGTGACTACGTCCGCCAACTCCAGCAGAAAATGCGCGAACTGGGCGTCGGTGAAATTGCCACGCTCGTCGGGCGTTACTACGCGATGGACCGTGACAATCGTTGGGAGCGTATCGAACTTGCCTATCGAGCTCTCGTCCACGGTGAGGCGGAAACGAAATCCAATGATCCCGTTGTGGCGCTGCAGCAGAGCTACGAACGGAGCGTCACCGACGAATTTGTGAAGCCTATCGTCATCACCCGCGGCCCCGGCCCCGCCGCGCCGCCCGTGGGCCTGATTGGTGACGACGACGCGGTCATTTTCTATAACTTTCGCGCCGACCGCGCCCGCCAGATCACCTATGCGCTCGAAGCCCCGGACTTCGACAAATTCGCCGATCCCAAGCGCCCCAAGAATTTTTTCTTCGTCGGCATGACCAAGTACGACAAAAACTGGCCGTGGCTGAAGTGCGTCATCACTCCTGAAAAACTGGAACAGATTCTGGCGCAGGTTTTCCAGGAGCTGCAGTACAAGAATCTGCGCTGCGCCGAAACCGAAAAATACGCGCACGTCACTTATTTCTTCAACGGCGGCGTCGAAAAGCCGTTCACCGGCGAAGAACGAATCCTTGTGCCATCACCGAAAGTCGCGACTTACGACCTGAAGCCCGAAATGTCCGCCGAGGGAATCACCGACACCGTCGTGAAGGCTATCGAAAAAGGCGAATTCGACGCCATCATCATGAATTACGCCAACGCCGATATGGTCGGCCACTCCGGCAAGCTCGAAGCCGCCATCAGAGCCGTCGAAGCTGTGGATGCGGGACTCGGCCGCATCTATCAGACTCTGAAGCCCCGCGGTGGCGCGTGGATCATCACCGCCGATCACGGCAACGCCGAAACCATGATCGATCCCGCAACCGGCGGCCAGCACACCTACCACACCACCAATCCCGTCCCGTTTATCTGCGTCACCGAAAACGATGCGCTGCAGCTCGCTCCTGGTGGTGCTCTCCGCGACATCGCCCCCACGATGCTCGGCATCCTCGGTGAGCCCGCCCCCGCCGACATGACCGGCCGCGACCTCCGCGTTAAGCCGAAAACCTGAATGATGCGCACCACACCAGAAAATACCAAGTTGACGATTTGCGTGCGGCACCCGTTTACGGAATGGCGCCCGCCTGCTTCACTTGCCGAGGGCGTTCGGAAGCGATGGCCGGCTATGCGCGTGGTGCATCTTCCGGACTATGACGGGCTCCGGCGCGAACTTCCGGATACAGATATTTTCGTCGGATACTCGCTGCGTGCAACGCAGCTCCTCGATGCCAAGAAATTGAAGTGGATCCATTCTACGGCGGCAGGCGTGGCGCAGTTGATGTATCCGGAGTTGCGCGACTCGGGAATCCTGGTCACCAATCCGAGCGGCATCTTTTCCGTTCCGATGGCCGAGCACACCATGGGGTTGATCATTGCGATGGCGCGCAATTTTGCGGATTCCGTGCGTCACCAGGACCAATCGCGCTGGGGGCAACAGGAACTTTGGGATCAGCCGCAGCGCCTCACGGAATTAAATGGCCAGGTTTTGTTGATCGTCGGTTACGGTTCCATTGGCCACGAGTTGGCGCGGCGTGCGAAAGCGTTTGACATGCGGGTATGGGGAGTGTCGCGATCTGGCAAGGGCGATTCAACGCTGGCCGAAAAAATCGTGCCGATCATGCGGCTTCACGATGTTTTGCCGCGTGCTGATTTCGTGGTCGTCAGTGCGCCCGAAACCATTGAGACGAAGCATTTGATCGGCGTCGCCGAGCTTGCCCTTATGAAATCCAAGGCTCGCCTGATCAATGTTGCGCGGGGCAGCTTGCTCGATCAGTCCGCGCTCATCGCCGCCCTGCAGCAGGGCAAAATCGCCGGGGCTGCGCTTGATGTCACCGATCCGGAGCCTCTCCCAGCCACTGACCCGCTCTGGAAAGCCCCCAATCTGCTTCTTACGCCCCACACCAGCGCCATCAGTGACCGGCTCTGGCAGCGACAAACTGCCTTGTTGTTGGATTTACTGGAGCGCTGGTTTGAAGGCCGCGAACTTTTCAATCAGGTCGATCTTCATCGCGGCTACTGATCATTCAATTCGACACGATCCGTGAGGCTGTCATCCTGAGGCTATCCGACGACGATAGCCGAAGGGCCTCAACGTTCAAATTTTGCATGATGTATCAGTTGAGGTCCTTCGGGCCGCAAACGGCGCGGCCCTCAGGATGACAAGTTATTTTTGTTTCGAGGATGGATCATAAATCTTGGCCGGCACGAACGCGGCGGCTTTCCCGCCGCACTCAATGATCCCGCACTCCGCCGCGCACTAATCGCCCACGCCGCCTTTTACCGACTGGTAGCCTTCGCGCGTGTAGACCACGATCTTCTGTTTCTTTCCTTTTTGATCCGTTACCACCAGTGGCCCGCCATCCGGAGCCACTAGTTCCACCTTGATCTTCCGAAACTTTCCGTCCTGGTTTTGGTTAGAAGGAGTGTACGAAATGCTGTACTGGTGCCGCAAAAACGCTGCGACCTCACGCATGATCCCGGGAATCTCGCCGTCAAATTGCGGGAACCACGCGAAGCCCCCGGTCATTTGAGTAAACGTCTTCAACTGATTTTCCGCCTGCAGAAAATCCATCCGGTTCATCGTGCCCAGCGCGCGATGCATTTCGAGGTAGTTGCTCAGCGGCTTGTCCAGTCCCACGGCAAAAATGGTGGTGTCCGTTCCGCGAAGCTGCTTCATGGTCTGATCCAGGGTGTGCTTCGAAAAAGTGTCCACACCTGAAGCCAGCACCAGAATTGATTTCTTGCCCTTCACGTCCTTCAACCGCTCGTTCGTATCCAGCAGGGCATCAAAAAGATTCGATTCGCTGAATCCTGGGTAATACAAGTGATAAATCGCGGTCTCCACCTCCTGCTTGTTTTGCGTGAAGTCCACTTCCGTCCGCGGCCGCATATCAAAAGTAACCAGCGCCACCCAATCTTTCTGATTCAGGTTGGGAAACAGCGCCCCGGCCCAATACTTGGCTTGATAGCCGAAATAGCCGTAAAAGCGCGCGCTGAACTCCATCAGCACTACCATGGTGATCGGCGCGTCCGTTGGCCCGAAGTTCGTGACGGTCTGCGGCTGGCCGTCTTCCAGAATCCGGAAATTTTCTTTTTTCAGCCCCGGGATGATGTCGCCGTTCTGCGTGGCCGCCACAACGTCCAGCGTCACGACCGGAACTTCGACGGAGATCGTCACCCCGCCTTCCTGGGGCTTCTGCTGTTGCGGTGTGGCAGGTTTTTGCTGTGGCGCCGGATTTCCTTGCGCGGGCGAAGTGGGCTGCGGCCCAGCGGGAGCCTGCGCCCAAACCGCCATGCTTCCGCTAGCTATTGCCCCAGCCAGCAGCACCCCCCGTGCCATCGCCTGCCAATAAAACGCTTTCATCCGTTTTTCCCCTAAGTTCCCCGGCCTTTGCTTAGATGCCGATTTTCAGCCCCACGTCGTATGCCGATAGGACGTATCCCGTATGAAATATGTAACGTCAGTGTCTCCCCGTTTCCAGTCCTTCCTACCCTGCATGTTAGTATGGAATTTATTTGTGGCAAAACGCATTCACAACTGGGGGGTGTATACGTGCTGCGCAGGCACACTACTTTTTCCATTCTAAGCCTGTTGTTCCTGGCCGGATTCATAAGCTGCAATTTGAACGCGCAAGTTGCGCAGAGGGCTCCCGCGCTGGGCATCCCGCAGACTCCTCCGCTGGTAGGGGACACGAGCGCCCTTGCGCTGGAGGCGCAGAACTGGCTTGTCGATCTGCTCAAGATTAATACCGCCAATCCTCCGGGGAATGAACAAGCCGCCGCCAAATACATCGCCGGGGTTCTGACCAAGGAAGGCATCACCGCCGACATTCTGGACCTCGCACCGGGCCGCAGCGCCGTAGTTGCTCGCTTGCGCAGCAGCGCCGTTGCAGATCCTTCGAGGGCGCTACTGCTGGTCGCGCACATGGACGTTGTCGGCGTGGATCGCAGCAAGTGGTCTGTCGATCCCTTCGGCGGCGTCATTAAGGATGGCTACCTCTGGGGCCGCGGCTCTCTGGACGACAAAAGCATGCTCGCCGCGAATCTTGCCGCGTTCATCGCCCTGAAGCGCGGCAACGTCCACATCAATCGCGACGTCATTTTTCTCGGCACGGCCGACGAGGAGCAGTTCGGCGACGCCAGCCTGAAAATGATCATCGCCAAGTATTGGGACAAAATCGCTGCGGGCTATGCATTGAACGAAGGCGGAAAGGTAGTTCTCGGGAAAGACGGCAAAGTGCAGTACGTCGCGCTGCAGGCCAGCGAAAAAGTCTCGGTAAACGTCAACCTCACGGTTACGGGCAAGGGCGGGCACGCTTCTACGCCGACGAAGGACAATCCGGTCGTCCACCTTGCCGCTGCAGTGGAAAAAATCGGCAACTACAACACGCCTGTGCATCTTACTTCCGTCGTTCGCCGGTATTTCGAAGCCCTGGCGCCCCTGGAGGACGAGGAGACCAGCAAGTGGATGCGTGTCATTGATACTTCCGATCGCGGTGAACATGCCCAGCGCTATCTTGCCGAGGCCAATCCGATGTGGAATTCCATGATGCGCGACACCATCGCGCCCACCATCATGCAAGCCGGATTCCGTGGCAACGTGATTCCTTCGGAGGCGCACGCCGTTCTCAACATTCGGCTTCTTCCGGGCGACACGATCGACGTGCTCGTCAACGACTTGAAGAAATTGGTTAACGATCCGCAAGTCCACTTCGAAATCGCGCCCGAAGGCGGCCTGGCTGCCCCCAACTCCTCTCTTGAAAACGATTTCTTTATCTTGATCACCAGGGCGTGCGCGCAGGAATTTGCCGGCGTGCCGGTGATTCCGTTCATGTCCACGGGTGCCACGGACTCTGCTCAACTTCGGCTCCACAGCGTGCAGGCCTACGGTCTTCGCCCGTTCCCGGTCAACGAAGTCGACGACGCCCGCGTTCACGGGGATGAAGAGCGATTGCCACTGGCGTCGTTTCCCAAGGGAGTGGACCTGGTGGTCCGGATTGTGGCGGAGTTTTCCACCAACAGGTAATCACCCAACTGTTCTACAATTGGAATCTACACGGCGATGAATTCGCGTCACTCAAAGATTGTCTGCACACTTGGCCCGGCTACCAATTCGCCGCGCATGATCCGGCGCCTGATCGAGGCCGGTATGGATGTGGCGCGCTTGAATTTTTCCCACGGCACGCATGAAACTCACGCGCAGTCGATCGCGATGGTGCATGCGGCTGCCGCGGAACTGGGCAAGACGGTTGGGATTCTTGCCGACCTGCAGGGCCCGAAAATTCGCACTGGCGCGCTGGCTGGCGGCGGCACCGTGAATCTGCGCGCCGGACAGCAATTCATCATCACCACGGCGAAAATCCTGGGCGATTCGACGCGCGTGAACACCACTTTTCGCCCACTGCCCCGCGAAGTGAAGGCCGGCGATCGGATTCTGCTCTCGGATGGGCTGATCGAACTCCGTGTCGAAAAAGTTCGCGGCCAGGAAGTGATTTGCCGCGTCGTCAATGGCGGAGTGCTCGGCGAGCACAAGGGAATTAATCTGCCTGGGGTGAAGCTGCGAGTGCCTGCATTAACAGCGAAAGATCGCGAAGACTTGCGTTTCGCACTGTCCCACAACGTGGACTTTATCGCTGCCAGCTTTGTCCGGCGCCCCGAGGATGTGCTGTTGGCCAAAGCTCTGATTCGCCGCGCGAAAAAAGACACGCCGGTGATTTCCAAGCTTGAAAAGCCCGAAGCCATCGAAAACCTGGAAGGCATTTTGCGCGTTTCGGATGGAGTTATGGTTGCGCGGGGCGACCTCGGGGTGGAGATGAATCCCGAAACCGTTCCCGTTGTTCAGAAAAATATCATCGCACGTGCGCGTGAATTCCGCAGGCCGGTTATCACTGCTACGCAGATGCTCGAGTCCATGACTCAGAATCCGCGGCCCACGCGCGCCGAGGCTTCGGACGTGGCCAACGCGATTTTCGATGGTTCCGACGCCGTGATGCTCTCCGCCGAGACCGCTTCCGGAAAATATCCGATCGAGGCTGTATCCATGATGGCGCGGATTATCGAGGAAGCCGAAGCCAGCATTCAAGAATTTCCGCGGCCCACCACTGCACAGGAACAACTGAAGGTCGCCGAAACCGTCGCCGAACTCGTTTGCCATGCTTCCCGCGAGCTGCACATGAAGCTCATCGCTGTATTCACTCACAGCGGCTTCACGGCGCGGCTCGTGTCGCGTTATCGCCCGCTGGTTCCCATCGTGGCGTTTTCTCCCGAAGCGGCAACGCGCCGCCGGATGTCGCTGCTATGGGGCGTCACTTCCCAGCATATTTCCGATCTCAAAAAGATCGACGGCCTTGCCGACGTTGCCGAAAAGCGCTTGCTTGAAGAGCGGCTGGTCAAAAAAGGTGACGTGATCGGAATCGTCGCGGGCACACCCATGGGCATCCGCGGCACCACGAACTTCATGAAGTTTCACGTGATCGGGGGAATGTAAACAGGACCTTCCGGATTAATTAACCCAGCTATCCGGCCGCGAAGGCGGCTCTTCTTTCGTCTTCTTCATGTACACCTGAAATTTCTTGCGGTTCCGCTCGAATCGCCAGTCCGCCATTTCATTCCGCACGCGATACAGAAACGACCCGCGCCGCAAGTACAGCCACCCGATCAGCATCCCGCCCAGGTGGCACAAGTGGCTGACGCCATCGCCGCCCGCCCCCAACGTGCCAAAGAATTCAATCGCACCCATCACCGCCACAAACGGACGCATCGGCATGGTCAGCGGCAGAGGAAAAAGCCAGATTCGCCGGTCCGGAAACAGAATTGCGTTGGCGATTAAGATTCCGAAGATCGCGCCGGAAGCGCCGATGGTAGGCGTGTCCCCCGGCCGTTGCCCCCAAAGCAGCGGCGTTATTTTCACCAGGATTGTAAGGATTCCCGCCCCGACTCCGCAGATGAAAAAGTAGTTCAGGAAACGCTTTTTTCCCCACACCAGTTCCAGTTCGCGCCCGAACATCCACAGCATCAGCATGTTGATCAGCAGATGCCCCAGCCCGCCGTGGAGGAAAATGTAGGTGACCGGCTGCCAGATACGTAATCCGGGGATCGGGCCGAGAGGCACGAGTCCAAAATGCAGATTGATCCAAACCGTGGCTGCATGCGTGACTGGTGATTCCAGCAGCCACGCCAGCGTCTGCAGGAGGAATACGCCCGTGCAGATCAAAACCAGGAGTTTCACCGCGGGAGTAATAAATCCGCGCCAGTCGAATCCTACCCGCGGCGCAAAGGTCGAGCTCATAATTGCAGTGTACGGCGGGGCATCCTTTTCAGTCAAAAGGGAAGAATGAGAGTTGGTGACCAGGTGAGTGCTGGGGCACTCTCTATTAAAATAGATCTACTGAGATTCCCGTTTT
>Ga0210402_10001135_pt1 | contig 28000 bp, 25 predicted proteins | sample IncBWC7MmetaG_FD_161055 | JGI IMG/M metagenome (GOLD analysis project Ga0210402, IMG submission 161055) | Forest soil microbial communities from Barre Woods Harvard Forest LTER site, Petersham, Massachusetts, United States - Inc-BW-C-7-M | ecosystem: Environmental > Terrestrial > Soil >...
TGACCAGCGGCTTCGGCGCCGGTAAGGGTGGCGGCGCGTCGCAGACGGTGAATCATCCCACGGTGGCGCGGGGTCCGAGCACGGCGATCGTGGAGCGGGCCGCGCCTTCCATCGCGCCGAGCGGTGTGGTCCGGCTGCAACTCCGCCAGTCCGACTTCACCACCTCGGCCAGGATCGTCGCAGCGGTAAACAAGAAATTCGGCGGCGACAAGGCCGCCAAAGCCGAAAACGCGGGCCTGATCTCCATCCCGGTACCGGCCGAATACGCCACGCGGACCACCGAATTCATCGCCGAGTTGGAGAACCTGGTGGTGGAGCCGGACCGTCCCGCGCGGGTAGTGATCAACGAGCGGACGGGAACCATCGTGATCGGCAAGGACGTGAGGGTAGCGCCGGTGGCGATCCTTCATGGCAACCTCAGCATCGAGATTCAGACCACGTTCGCGGTTTCACAGCCCAACCCGCTTTCCCAGGGAACCACCGAAGTGGTGCCGCAAACCACCGTGGTGGCCAAAGAGGACAAGGCGCGCAGCCTGGTGCTCAAACAAGGCGCCACGGTGGAAGAGTTGGTACGGGCTCTGGCGTCGATAGGCTCCACACCGCGCGACGTGATCGCAATCCTGCAAAACCTGAAAAGCGCGGGCGCTTTAGAAGCGGAAGTAGAGGTAATCTAGTGAGCGATCTGGCGATAACGTCGCGGGCGGATATCCCAACCGCCCCGGTACCGGACGGCGCCGGGCACAAACCCGACGACCCGGCAAGAATTCACGATGCCGCCCAGCAGTTCGAGGCGTTGCTGTTGGGCCAAATGCTGCATTCGGTCCGCGAGGGCGGCAGCAACTGGCTCTCGAGTGGCGAGGACGCCGCGGGCGACAGCGCCACGGATCTTGCGGAACAGCAGTTTGCCGCCGCCATGGCCCAACAAGGCGGCCTCGGCCTGGCTACTTTGATCACCAAGGGCCTGACGCGCAGTTGATTGGCGGCGGGGCGGCTCGCCTGACATCGCAAGCCACTCCACCGCACCGCAAGGCGAGCTCACGCTCGCCAGCCAGAGTCGAAAAAACACCTCGAACATCGGGAAATTCCCAGGGCCCGCCGGAGACTCTCATGATATGAAAACTCCGCGGGCCGCAGGCCATTTCCAAACAGACCCCGAGGACGGCGATATCCCGTCCACCCTCAGAAACTCCACGCCTGCGCTCCGGCCGATGCGGTCTCTTGCGGCAAAGCTTGTGCCCAGGGGCTGGCGGCCATGGCCGCGGGTCTCTCCTTTGGCTTCAAGCCTTCCCAGGCTTCCGACAGGGTCGAGAGCAGGCCAAGCACTTCGATGAGCGGCCCATCGCTCTGCTGAAAATTGGCTTCAGTCAAGCGGTGGAGCATGTAGTCGTATAGCTGTCCCAGGCGCTGGCTGATTTCGCCCCCGCGCTCGTGGTCCAGCGAGGTGGCCAACTCGATCAGGATTTCGGACGCCTTCGTAATCGACCGCGACCGCTCGGCGATCTCTCCGTTAGCCAGGTGGTGGCGCGCTTCCCGCACCGCCCCCGTACAGGCTTGGTACAGCAGATTCACCAACTCGATCGGATCGGCGGAAAGGATCTTGCTTTCCAGGTAAGCGTCATGACCGTTTTGCCACATTTTGTTCTCTTGTTCTCCCAAAAAACTTATCGGCTCGCCGCCCGGCTTCTTTACTGGAACAGCGCTAACTCTCGCGGGGTTTCAAGTCTTCCGCCAGGCGCAACACGTACTCCGCCGGAATCTGCGAAATCACGTCCTTTGTCTTGGGGTTGACCAACTGAACCGACGTGCCCTCGGTGATGGGATCCACTTGGAACGTAAGTTCGCTGTTCCGCCCGAACATTTCGGCGCCGTTCACCGCCTTGACGGCGCGCACCACTTCGCGGTTCTCGGCGGCCTTGCCGGCCGGAATTGCCCGCGCTGGCGCAGGCAGCATCTCAACGTTTCGACCGATTGCCGTGACATCCATAGCAGTTCCTTGAAAGATCCCGGCCGCAACATGGATGCCGGTACCTCTGCATCAATTCATATCGTCCTGCCACCAAGAAAATTCCAGGCAATTCAGAAATTCCCGGGGCCGGCCGAAAAGGAAACTGAGAGGTTCCACAAGATGGCAAACACCGTCACCATGATCGGTATTGATCCCACTGAACTCGGCTCGATCCGCCTGCTAGTTTTCCTGCTTCGCCATCCCGACCCCATGGTCCCGGAACTCACCCGGCAGGCCTTGCGCCACATCGAACAGGTGGCCGCCAATCGGGCCGTAATACAACCCGATATTCCGGGTCACGCCGGGGGTCACGCTGGTTGAGAGGATCCGCGCAAGCAGGCACGCCGGGTGGCCGGAATGAGCCACCCGCGGTTGCCTTACTTTGGCCAGAAGCGCGTGTCGAGGGCCTTATTCAAGGAGAAGGGGCACTCCTTCGGGAAACTGGTTCTCGGGAATCCGGTTTCGGCGGCGGCCATTTCTACCGCCCGGCGGTAGGCGGTTGCCTGTGCCTCCTCGAGCGAGCGGCGCAGGCTGGGCATCTCATCGAGCAGTGCGGCTATCTCGTGCCGCTGGTTGAGGATCGTGACGCGCCAGCTTCGGCTCTGATGCTCCGGCTGGGCCTGCCATTTCAGCAGGTGGGCGAGCAGCACGCGGAGCCGGCTGAGCAGTTCGCGGCGTTCCCGGCTTCCCATATCGCGGATCTCCTCGGCGATGTGCCGGATGTCGGCTTTGGCAACCTCCCCAGCGGAGAGGAGATCGGCGTTGTGGATGGCCCACCGGTAAAAGTCCTTCTCGTAGAGTTCCACCGCCTTCATGGACATCATTATAAGGGATGTGCGTGGGCGGCCTGGGTGAAGCCGGTTTGCCGCGCCCCGGTCCGCTGTTCTATACTAAATCGTTGAACTAAAATGCCGAAACGTACTTTTCAGCCGAATAACCGCCACCGCGCCAAGACGCACGGGTTCCGGACACGCATGGAAACCAAGAACGGCCGGGCCGTTCTGGCCCGCCGCCGCGCGCGGGGCCGTAAGAAGCTCACGGTCAGCTCCGAAGGGTAGTGCTCCATCCCTGGATTTCCTAAACGTGTCCGCCTGTTGCGACCGAAAGACTTTCGAAGAGTTTATGATACGGGTTCCCGTTTCTCGGGCCCCTTCTTCGCGGCGTTCTGTGTCCGCGAACCAAAGGCCGATGGACCGCACATCGGCTTCACCACTCCCCGGGCCCTTGGCAAAGCCGTGGTCCGTAACCGCATCCGGCGTCGCGTCCGCGAGGCCGTGCGTCTCCACCTCGATCGGTTGAGCCCACAGTGGTCTATCGTCATCAATCCCCGGCGCAAGGCGTTCGATGCCCCGATGGCGGAGCTATGCCGGGAAGTCCAGCGGCTGTTTCTGCGCTGCAGCGGCTCGTAATGGGAGCGCTGCGCTTGTACCAGATTTGTGTTTCCCCGCTGCTGCCCTCGGCTTGCCGCTATCGTCCGACGTGCTCGGAGTATATGCGAGAGGCCGTCGGGTACTATGGCGCGGCGAAGGGGATCTGGATGGGATTGCGCCGGCTGGCGCGGTGCCATCCGTTTCACGCCGGCGGTTTCGATCCCGTCCGGTAGCAACCAGCTTTAGACAACCAGGTTTTAGACAACCAGTTTTCATAACGGAATCTCTCAAGCATGGCCGAACCGGTAAATGGCGGTAGCAACAATCAGGCGCAGCCGCCCAAGCAAGAAATGTCGATGGAGATGCGGCTGCTGCTCGCCTTCATTCTGATGGGCGCCGTGATGTTCGTCTGGCAGTTCCTTTACAAGCCAGAGGCTCCGCCGCCCGTGAAAAAAGCGGCCGTCCCCACGCAAACTACCCCGGCCACCGACCAGCCCCCGCCCACGGAACCGGCCGCCGCCCCTGCCCCTACCGAGGCGGCCCAAACGGCGGCTCCGTCTGCCGCGCCCACCTCCCGTCCGACGGCGCAGCGGTCCGAACCGGTCTTGGTGGTGGAAACAAACTTCTTCAAGGTCACCTTCAGCAATCAGGGCGCAACCGTCCATAGCTGGATCCTGAAAGACCAACCCGGGAAGAGGTTTCGCGGCAACGACGACAAGCCTCTCGACCTCAGCAACGCATCTGCCGGCGCCTTCCCCTTCTCGCTCTATTTCGAAGGCCAGAAGCCCACCGACGACGACAAGTGGGCGGTGCTGGCCAAGAAACTGAATTGGGCCTGGTACGCGCAGACGCCCGATCCGGACGGCCTGGGTGTTACCTACAAGTTTTCCGACGGCCATAACACCGTCACCAAGGTCTTCCACTTCCAGAGGAACAGCTACCTTTTGACCATGTCGTGCGAGGTGGCCATCGATGGCAAGCCAATCCCCAGCATGGTGCAATGGCGCGGCGGATTCGGCGATCTGACCTTGGCCGGCGCGGCGTCCAACCAGCGCACCTTGTACTTCGATGTAACTCAGAACAAGCTGGTGGAACAGGTAGCCGCCAAGGCCGCCAAGAACGGTCCGGTCACGGCGGCTGGAACCTTCTCCTTCGCCGGCATAGCCGATACCTACTTCGCCGCCGTGTTCCTGCCGGAAAACAATACCCGGATGGAGCAGGTAACTTTCGGCGATACCGTGCGCACGCCGCTCGAAGAAAAGCCGTTGCCTTACGCGGGCGTCGCCGTTTCGGACGGGGCCGCCAACCGTTTCGAGCTGTTTGTCGGCCCCAAGGATGTCGATCTGCTTCGCAGCATTAACCCAAAACTGGAGCAGGTAGTGGATTTCGGCTGGCTGGGCGTGTTGGCCAAACCGCTGTTTCTGGTGGTCAACTGGCTCAACGATCACGCCGTGCATAACTTCGGCTGGGCCATCGTGCTGGTGACGGTGGCGATCAACTTCGTGCTGTTCCCGCTGAAGCTGACCAACATGAAGTCGATGCGCAAGATGCAGGCGCTGAAGCCGCAGATCGACGCCATCAACGACAGGTACAAGAACGTGGGCCTGCGCGACCCCAAGAAGGCCGAGCAGAACCAGGAAGTCATGGACCTGTACAAGAAGTACGGTGTCAACCCCATGGGCGGCTGCGTGCCCATGCTGCTGCAGATCCCGTTTTTCATAGCGTTTTACAAGGTATTTACGGTATCGGTGGAAATGCGCGGCGCCACCTGGCTGTGGGTGCACGATCTGTCCCAGCCGGAGCAGATCCCCATCAAGATTCTGCCTCTCACCATGATCGCCAGCCAGTTCATCATGCAAAAGATGACGCCTCAGGCCGGCGGCGACCCCAACCAGCAGAAGATGATGATGTTCATGCCGCTGATCTTCGGTATCATGTTCTACAATTTCGCCAGCGGCCTGGTGTTATACTACTTGACCAGTAATTTGGTGAGCATGGGACAGCAGTATTTCTTCAATCACACCGCGGTGGCCGAGGCAGCCGCCCGGTCGGTAGCGCCCCCAAAAAAGACAGGCAGGAAATAACCTGTGACCGAGCGAAAGTACAGTGTGGCTACGGCCGGTTTGCGAATCGACGGATTTCTGCAGGAGACGCTCCAGAATGGCGGCTTCAAACTGCAGTACGAGATCCTGGACAGCCAGGCCGTCGATGGCGATTTCGAAACCCCCGACATCATGGTCAAGTTCACCGGCCCGGATGTCGATGTGCTGCTGGCCAACCGGGCGGAGATGCTGCTGGCCCTGGAGCACGTCACCATGGAGATGCTGCGCATGCCTTCCGAGGACCATTCGCGCATTTCCTTCGACGCCAACGATTACCGTCTGCTGCGCATCGAGGAACTGCGGCTGGCTGCGCAGACCGCCGGGGAAAAGGTGAAGCGCACGGGCGTTCCGTTCCGCTTCAACCCCATGAACAGCCGCGAGCGCCGGGTGATCCACCTGGCCTTGCGCAATGAAACCACGCTGCGGAGCGAATCGGGCGGCACGGGGCCGGGCCGCCACGTTGTGGTATATCCGGCCGGCATGCCAAGCCTGCCCGACCCGCCGTATGTGCCGGAACCGCGCCGGAGCAGCAGCGGTCCTCCGCGTCGCGATGGTGGACCTCGCCGCGATGGCCCGCCGCGCCGCGGCGATGGCCCTCCTCGCGGTGGCGATCGGCGGCGGTGAGTGGTGCCAAGTATTGCCCAAGCCAAGGCAGAACCTTCGTCCTTGGTAGAGCAGGTACAAGAAGGCGATGAAGTGATTCTCGCCGAAGCCGGCAAACCAGTCGCGAAGCTGATCGCGTATCGGGGGTGCCTGCCGCTTCCCGGATGCCAGGTGTGATGGCAGGACAGATTTGGATTGCTCCGGACTTCGATGAACTCCCCGGTGACATGGCGGAAAAGTTTTGGGGTGCCGGAGCCGCGGCGGTGAAGGTTCTCATCGACACCCATTTGTTACTATTGTGGTTGTCCGCACACCCATCGCTTTCGCAAGCCGCGAGTGCGATGATGAGCGATCCTGAGACCACGGTTTTCATCAGTGCAGTCAGCCTTTGGGAGATCTGGCTCAAACAGAGCTTGGGCAAATTACGAATACCCGCGGATTTCGAGCAACGGATCGCACAGGAGTCCTTCGAGAGTTTGCCACTTACTGGTTTGCTGGCCCGTGAAGTCGCGGCCCTGCCTTGGCATCATCGCGATCCGTTCGACCGCATGCTGGTGGCGCAAGCGCGTGTTGAGAAACTGACTTTCTTCACTGCGGATGCACGTATGGCTGCGTATGGCGATTTCATGAGACTGGTCCGCTGAATCACCTCGGCTCTTCACCAGCCGGCCGCGAAGAACTGGAGCCACAAGGGCCGGGAGGCCTGTGCCACTTGCACCTGGACGACACCATTGTTGCCATTTCCACCCCGCCCGGCCGTGGCGGCTTGGGTGTGGTGCGCCTGTCGGGCGGCGACTCTCGAACCATCGCCGCAGCATTTCTGTCCGCCGTGGAGTGGCGGGCGTGGCAGGCCCGGACGGCAGACCTGCTCGACCGCAGCGGCCACGTCATCGATCGCGTAGTCGTCACTTTCTTCGAAGCCCCGCGCTCTTACACCGCCGAAGACGTGGTGGAGATTTGCTGCCACGGTTCGCCGGTGGTTCTGCGCCATGCCGTGGAGCGCGCGTTGGAAGCCGGCGCCCGCCTGGGGGAGCCCGGCGAATTCACGCTGCGCGCCTTCCTGCACGGCCGATTGGACCTGCCGCAGGCCGAGGCGGTGCGCGACCTCATCGAAGCCAACACGCTTTACCAGGCCCGCGTGGCCGCGCAGCAGGTCTCGGGCTCGGTTTCGCGCCGCATCGCGCCGCTCAAGGAGCAACTGCTGGAATTGATCGCACTGCTGGAAGCCGGCATCGATTTCGCGGAGGACGATGTAAGCGTGGCGCCGGCCGCCGAGATCCTGCGCCGCCTGGCGCCGGTTCTGGAGGGCGTGTTCCACCTGGCCGCCAGCTTTCAATACGGCGGCCTGGTGCGGCAGGGGCTGACTCTGGCGATTGTTGGCCGCCCCAACGTGGGCAAGAGCAGCCTGTTCAACCGCCTGTTGGAACAGGACCGCGCCATCGTCACCGACATCCCCGGCACCACTCGCGACCTGGTCTCGGAGACGGCCTCCATCGGCGGCATCCCGGTGAAGTTGTACGATACCGCGGGCGTTCGCGAATCCACGGAACTGGTGGAATCGCTGGGAATCGAGCGCACCTACCAGGCCATGGCCGATGCCGATTTGACGCTGGTGGTGGTGGATATCTCGCAGCCGCCGACCGCCGGGGACGAAGCATTGATCGCCCGCGCCCAGGCGTCGCGCCACCTGATCGTGGGCAACAAATGCGATTTGCCTGGTGGCACAGGCATTCTTGCCTGTATTTCCGTTTCCGCCCTCACGGGCGCCGGCATCCCGCAACTCCGCGAGGCCATCCTCAATGCCGTCGCGCCCGAAGGCGCTTTCGAGCAGGAAACCGGCTTCATCACCAGCCTGCGCCATGAGCGGTTACTGAGCGAATCCGCCGCCGCGTTGGAGAAGGCTCGCGCCGCGGTGGAGTCCGGTATCCCGCACGAGATGCTGTTGCTGGATCTCTACGGCGCGCTGCGGCCCATCGACGCCATTACCGGGGCGACCACGGCGGACGATATTCTTAACCGGATCTTTTCGACGTTTTGTATCGGGAAATAAGAATAAGGCGAAAGGACGATGACGGGTTGAAAGTGCAGGTCCGCCTGAAATAGCTCGGAAGCGCTACTCGGAAGCCCACGGCCTTCAGAGAGCTTCCGAGTAAGGGGGGAGCCTGGAAAACTGGGCTCCGCAATGCCTTGATGCGCGCGCCAGCGATGTGCGGAAGGATGCGCCGATGCGCGGAGATCGCGGCAAACCGGCCCGAAAGACATACCCTCGTAAATCTTCCTGTTGGTGTTATCCTATGCTTTCGGGCACGGTGAAAGAGTTCGGATACTTCTTATGCAAAAAGACTCGGGGGTGAAAGTCCCCTGGCTTCCGGGTTTGGCTGTTCCTGCCTGTTGATTTTGGCCGCGGTGAAAGTAGCCGGATACTTCTCTTGACAAGAAGGGCCGCAAGGCTCACTTCCGGTTGCGCATGTTCCCGGCCATCCAGTTTTCGGGCGCGGTGAAGTGTATCGGCTACTTCTGGTAGAGCATCGAAAGGTGCTGCGGTTCGATCCCGCTGCGCCGTACGCGAGTGTTCCCGCCCGATTCAGTTCAGGCACGGTGAAGATTTCGGATACTTCTATATACGCTGCGGGTCGCTGGTTCGAGTCCAGCCGCTTTCCTTCGGGGGAGCGTAGCTCAGTTGGTAGAGCTGCAGCCTGAAAACGCCGGAGTCGTTTGTTCCTGCCTGATTCAATTCCATGAAACTCAACACCGCCGCAAGCAGCGCCACGCCGATTGAAACCCAGGAAGGAGGCCGCGCCACCCGAACCGATCCCATCCACGAACTGAAACGCGCTGTCCTGACTTGCCTGTTATGGGAGTCGAATTTCTACGACAAAGGCTCCGATGTCGCAGCCCGGATCGCCTCCCTGGTTCCCCAGGTGAAGCCGGAGCAGGTGGCCGCCCTGGCCCGCGAAGCCCGCGACCGGATGAACCTGCGCCACGTACCGCTGTTCCTGGTCAGCGAGCTGTCCAAGGTGAAGGGCGCGGGTACGCTGGTGGCCGAAACGCTGGCGCATGTGATCCAGCGGGCCGACGAGTTGTCGGAATTCCTGGCGATCTATTGGAAGCACGGCTCACGCTCCGGCAAGCCGGGGAAGCATCCGCTGTCGGCTGGAATCAAGCGCGGCCTGGCGCAGGCGTTCTGCAAGTTCGACCGGTACAAATTATCCAAGTGGAATCGCGCTAGCAAAATCAAGTTGCGCGACGCAATGTTTCTCGTGAGCCCTAAGCCGAAAGACGAAGAGCAGGCAGCCCTCTGGAAGCAACTCGCCGACGGCACGCTGGAATCGCCTCCTACCTGGGAAGTGCTCCTGTCGGCGGGCCGCGACAAAAAAGCCACCTTCGAGCAGTTGATGCGCGACGGCCAGCTAGGCGGCATGGCATTGCTGAAAAACCTGCGCGGCATGCTCGAAGCCAACGTGGACGAATCCCTGATTCGTGAACGCCTGGCGCAAGGGGCCGCCCGTGCTTTCCCTTACCGCTTCGTGGTCGCCGCCAAATTCGCGCCGCGCATCGAGGACGCCATCGAAGGCGCGATGTTCAAAGCCATCGAGGGCCTGGAGGCGCTACCGGGCTCGACCGGCCTGCTGATCGACGTGTCCGGTTCGATGGACTACAGGCTGAACACGCGCGGCGAATCGCGCACGGTGTTCCAGCCGGGCAAAGTCGCCGCCAAGGAACAGACTTCGCGCATCGACGTGGCCGCCGGGCTCGCCATCCTGCTGCGCGAGAAATCGGCCGGCGTGCTGATCGCGACATTCTCCAACTCCGTGGTGGAACTTCCGCCCCGCCGCGGCTTCGCCCTGCGCGATTCCATCCAGCAGAGCCAACCGCACGGCGCGACTATGCTCCGGGCCTCCCTGGAAGAGTTGAAGGCCCATTTCGCATGGAAGGACATCGAGCGGCTGATTGTGATCACTGACGAGCAATCGCAAGACGGCATCAGCGACGCGTGGGCGCCCAAATCCTACGTCATCAACGTGGCGCCTAACCAGAACGGCGTATCGTACCGGAATGGATGGCGGCATATAGATGGATGGAGCGAACATTGCATCGAGTATATTCGTGAGTATGAAGCCCTCGAAGAAGCGCCCGCGCTGTGAGCCGCGGCACCTGACCGCCGCACCGTGTGCGAGGGGTTGCGGACAGGCACACCACACTTTTTCGGCCACCGTGGCCCGGAATTTTCAGGACGTTTTGTTGAAAACAAGAAGGTTATCGGTCGATTTTTCAGGCCACGTTGGCCCGGATTCCGCTATCCGCCCAGGTTCGCAAGATCCCGCGGCCGTTTAAACACCCCGATCAGAGGCGCTTTCCCACCCGGTAGACCAACACGCCGGCCAGGTTGCTAATCACCACCACCGCGCAGATTTTCCCGGCGAAGGCGGCCCGGCTGACCACATCCACAATCGGATACACCGAAATTGCGAGCGCCACCAGGCTCGACAGCAGCCCGCCTCCGGCCGCCACTTTGAGCCAGCCCGGCAGGCGCGCACGCAGCACCGCACTCCCAAAGAGCGGCAGCGCGAACAGCGCCACATAGGCGATGGCATAATGCACAATGGACGCCATCGTGAGCAGTTGTGACGATTCCTGCTCCCCCACGCCCAGCAGGCTGAGAAGAATCATCCCCATCACCATCGCGGACACGAACAGAATCGAATTCACCGGCGTCCGCCGCCGCGGGTGGAGTTCGGTGAACCAGCGGGGCACCACATGGTCCCAACCCGCGGTCATCGGCAGCCGGGTCAACCCGGTGAAGATCAGGCTGGCGCTGGCAATGGCGCGCGCCACCAGCAGGCTGATGCCCAGCGGCGCGGCCCATGCCGCTCCACCGTTTCTGCCGAACGCCACCCGAAAGGTCTGCGGGATGGGGCCGATCACGTTGATCGGCTGGTTGCCCAGGAAAGTAAGCACGGTGCTGGTGCCCAGAATGAACATCAGCGCGATCACCGGCGCCGAAAGGATCACCGATTGCCCGATGGTCCGCGCGGCGCTACGGCATTCGCCGGCCAGGATGGCGACGTACTCAAACCCGCTCAGCGCGCCCACCGTCATCTGGCCGAATACCGCCAGGCCGAACCAGTCCAACTTCGGCCACTGCCAGGGAATGGCTTCGAATTTCGTCAGGCTGCCGCGCCACAGCGCCCATAATGGCAGCGCCAGCAGAATCGCGTAGGCCGTGAGGATCATGACGCTGCCGGCGTTGTGCAGCCATTTGCCGATATCCAGGCCGCGCATTGCCACCCAGGTGATCCCGGCCATCACGGCGCCGGTCAGCGCCAGGGTCGCCAGCTTGCTGGAAGGCAGCCAGCCCAGCGAAGGGAACATGTACGAAATATCGGTGGGCACCACGAAGATGATCGCGCCCACCACGACTACCGCATAAACCCAGAGATTCCAAGCGATCAGGAAGCCGGCCATCTCGCCGAAGCCTTCCTTGGCCCATTGATACAGCCCGCCTTCGAGCGGCATCAACCGGTTGAGATAGATCACCACCGCCGCCAGCGGCAGGTAGAACAGCGCCATCGCCACCAGCCAGAACACCACGTGCGCGCGCCCCAGTTTCGCCGCCACCCCGACCCAGGAAGAGCCCACGACGCACAGCACCTGCGCCAGGACGAGGTCCCGGAGCCCGAGTTCTTTGCGAAGACTGGTTTCTTCGTTGGCGGTGGAGTGCATGGGCGGTCCATCAATGATGGCACAGGGCGGGGGCCCGGGTGTCGGTTTTGGCGGTCGGGGTTCCCTTCGTGCCATCGCCGTTCGGCCTCGATGAGCCCGTGCGCAAGCTCTACGGCTACTGGCACGTGACCCTGCCGGGGTCGAAGCGCGGTATTCGCTGCAATAGCATGTTCGGCGGCAACACCGGCGTGCGCCCTCCCCAGCCCGGACGAACTCTGGAAAGGTCCTACTGGGGAATCCGCAATCCGGCAGGGGAACACACTACCAGATGAACTTCAACGCCAATTGGATCTGTCGAGATGTCGTAGCCGTCGTCTTCAACAGACCTGCGGTCGCCACCGGCGCGAAGGTCTGGGTAAAGATTTGGGCCGCGGTCCGATCCGGCACCGAGAAATTGGTGTGGTTCAGTGCGTTGAACAACTCCACGCGGAATTGGAGGTTTAGCTTTTCATTGTGAACGTAGTTGTTCTTGAACAAGGACGCGTCGAGATTGGTCAGACCCGGTCCGATCGCGATGTTGCGGCCGCTATTGCCCAGCCGCGTCGCCGGCGCTGGCGCCGCGAAACATTCTGTCTTGATGTAGTGAGTCGCGCTGCCGGAGTTGACCGGATTGTTGCACCCTGGCAAGTTCAGGCGGTCCGGAAAATCGAAGGCAGCGGCATTGCGCAGCCCCAGGGCGTCGCCGCCAATCACGGGCGTGAATGGAAGCCCTGTCGCGGCGCGGAAGATACCGCCCAGTTGCCAGCCGTTGGCGGACCATCCCATAAGTCCGGTGGCGCGACGGGAGCGCGGCAGCAGCCAGACGGCGTTCAGCACGAGGTTTTGACGGACATCGAAATCGGAAAGACCGCGCGCCACCGCCGGATCGAAAATGAACGAGCCCAGTGCCGAATTGTTGAAGTTGGTGACCGCCAGCGAAGACGAGCTGTCATCGATACTTCGGGAAAATGTGTAAGCGCCGCCCAGCCGCAAGCCTCTCCGTTCCCACGCTAAGCCAAGGTTCATGGCTTCGTAGGTGTTCGACGACGTCCATGCCAGTGCGTTGATGGCGCCAAGGTCTGGGTTCAGGCGAGCGCCGCTTCCTCGCGGTGTGGGCCAAACCAGGCCGGGCGCAGTCTCGGCCGGCAGAACGATATTGGCATCGCTGGTTCGCAGTGGCTGATGCAGTCCATGCTGGCCCGAATAGCCGGCGCTCGCCGTAATGCCGCCGCCCAACTGGCGCTGAACGTTCAGACTCCACTGTTGCACATAAGAGCGCTTCGGGTCGTGCTGGACCCACGCATAGCCAAGGTTATTCGCCGTGAGTAACGGAAGCCCGCCGGCCGGGAACGATCCCTGGGGTAACGTGGTGATCGATCCGGTCTGGAAGTAAGGCGCAACGTTGAGGGCGAGCAGCTCGAACTGGTACGTCAACGGCAGGGTGTCGTAGATGCCGAAGCCGCCCCGAACCACTGTCCGGCCGTTCCGAAACGGGTCCCAGGCAAAGCCCACTCGCGGCGAGAAGTTTCGCAAGGTGGGATTCCGGAAGTACGGCGAACCGAGCCTGGGAGTGGCGGCCGTCAGACTATCCAGGTTGCTCAGGCGGCCGTATTTTTCGGTGGGAACTGTGGCCATCTCGTAGCGCACGCCCAGGTTCAGGGTCAGATTCGGTTTGATTCGATAGTCGTCGCGTGCGTAGAATGCCGGAACACTCTGCCGCAGATAGATCGTCGGGCTCTTGCCCGGAATCGTGGAGGTGAAGCTCTGCGGTTGGTTGGTCAGGAAGGCCTGCAGTGAACCGAACGCGAAGCGGCCGTTTGGACCGTCCGCGCCTGATTCATTGAATTCGATCCGCTCCATGGCGAAGCCGGCCTCGACAGAATGGGCGTTGTGTGTATAGAAAACGTCCTCGTAAAGCTGCCAACTGGTGTAGTGATAATTGCTCTGGCTCGCCGATCCGATTCCGCCAATGACAGTGGTAATTCCTGGGATCGTAATTCCGCCTGCTGGCGTGCCCGGCAGAAACCCCAGCGACGGGTCCGCCGCGAGCGGATTGATGCTTCCGGTCTGCGTGGGCGCCGCCGCGATCGAGCGGCTATAGCCGGCGCGAGCGGTGTTTAAGAAACTGGAGCCGAAGACGTGGGTCTCTTCGAACGCCGCCAGCCGGCGTTGCGACGTCTGGCCGGTAACCACGAAGTCAGTCCCGTCCGGCGATGCAGTGTCCGAGTTTTCCACCAGGAAGCTGCCGTGCATCGTATCGCGATCCGACAACTTGTGGTCTACCCGGCCAGTGTACATATCCACGGACGTCTGGGCAGAGGACACGAACGAGTACACTCCTGTGTCGCCGGACTCGGGTCCGTTGGCCAGCGGGAAGATCCGGAGAAAGGGCACAACCTTCGGATCCACGGTGACCTTGCCGCCGGCAAGCTGGCCGGTGCGCGCGGCCCTCGAAGGGACCGTGGTCAACGTGGTGGAACTCAGGTCTTGCCGCAAGCTCTCTACGTCAAAAAAGAAGAAGGTCCTGTCCTTGCGGATTGGCCCGCCCATCGCGCCGCCGAACTGATTGCGCTTGAAGGGCGGCGTTTGCCCGCCATCGAAGTAGTTGCGGGAATCCAGTGCGCCATTGCGCAGGAACTCGTAGGCCGAACCGTGAAAGCCGTTGGCGCCCGCGCGCGTCACGGCGTTGATCACTCCGCCCGATGTCTTTCCATAATCGGCGGAAGCGTTCCCGGTAACCACGGAGAACTCCTGGATGGCGTCAGCCCCCAGCACCGATCCCAGGACGCTGCCGGGGCCGCCGCCCGAATAGTCGTTGATGCTGATCCCGTCCAGCCTGTAGTTGTTCTGCTGCGGGCGGCTGCCGCCAACCGTCAATTCGGCGCCCCAGCCGCGATTTGCCCGGCCGTTGCTTCCCACCGAGATCGCCGTCTGGGCGTCAATGGTGTGCACTCCCGGCTCCAGCGCGGCCAGCAACGTCCAGTCCCGCCCGTTGAGCGGCAGATCGCGTACGGTTTGCCCGCCCACCACGTTGCTCGAGGTCGAGGATGCCTGCGCGATACCATCCGTTTCCGCTGTCACATCCATCGAACTCTCGACGGCGCCGGCGCTGAGCTCAAAATCGACGATGAGCTGCTGTCCCACATCCACCGTCAGGTTCTTTCTCATCAGCTCGAAAAATCCGGCGTGGCTGGATGAAACGGTGTAGCATCCCGGCAGGAGGCTGGGCGCATTGTAGAAGCCCTTCTCGTTGGTGCGCAGCGTACGCGACGGACTGGTAACCTGGTTTTGAATTGTGATCGTGACGCCGGGAACCGCAGCCCCAGACGCATCGGTGACCCTGCCGCTAATACTGCCCCCGGTCACCTGGGCGGGCGCCGGGGTGGAAACACCGAGCAGGATGAGGGTGAAAAAAACCTCAAGCGTTCTCATGCGAGTCGACCCTGTGCCGCCACACCCGACTCTACCAGAGGCCGCCAAAAGCCGGAATCACTCGGAAATGGTGTTTGCGATTACCTCATTCGTGGTACGGAATCCTGTGCGATCAAGTCAACTTCTTCGAAACGTGAATTGCACGATTTCGGACGGGATGATGAGATAATCGTGGAAGCATGGAGGGAGCGTACCGGCGAAGACCGCCCGCTTTCATGTTCGGAACTGTCCTTGCCGGCATACTGGTGGCGGCGTCGCCTTGCGCGTTCGGATTGAATCCGTCGCTGGACATGAATCAGTACGCGCACAAGGCCTGGAAAATCAGCGATGGCTTTTCCAAAGGCGCTATCCACTGCATTGCCCAGACGCCCGACGGTTATCTCTGGCTGGGTACGGAATTCGGACTGAATCGGTTTGATGGCGTCAAAAATGTGGCCTGGCCGCTCCCGCAGGATCAGCATCTTTCCACGAGCCAGATTCGAAGCTTGCTCGCCGCGCGCGACGGCACCCTTTGGATCGGCACCTCCAGAGGGCTTGCCAGTTGGAACGGCGCCCAACTCACTCAGTACCCGCAACTGGCCGGGCAGAGCATTTTCAACATCATCGAGGATGGTGAGGGCGCCGTATGGGTGGGCGCCTACACGGTGCCCACCGGAAGGCTCTGTGTAATTCAAAATGGCGCCGTCCGCTGCTACGGAGCGGATGGCAGTCTCGGCTTTGGTGTCTCCGGCTTGTATGATGACGGCAACGGGCTATGGGTCGGGGTTTTGAACGGGCTGTGGCGATGGAAGCCCGATCCCCCGGTATTCTACCCGCTGCCAGGCGAGCCGAACGGTATCCAGGGTCTTAGCGGAAGCGGTGACGGCGGACTCTTGTTCACCATGCGTGACGCCATCAGCCGGTTGTTCGATGGGAAAGCCAAAGTGGCATATCGGCTTCCCTTCGAGAAGCCACAGGCGCGAAGGCTCCTGCGCGACCGCGATGGCGGCTTGTGGGTCGGTACGTCGGGGCGGGGACTCGCACACCTCCACCAGGGCAGAATCGACATATTTGCCCAGCAGGACGGACTCTCGGGCGATGACGTCTCCAACCTCTTTGAGGATCGTGAAGGCAATATCTGGATATCGACATTCGACGGCCTCGACCGCTTTCGTGATTTACCCGTGGCAACCTTTTCGGTAAACCAGGGCCTGTCCAATCCGCGCGTCGTCTCCGTCCTGGCCGCGAGCGATGGCAGCGTGTGGATCCGCACCCTCGATGGCCTGAACAGATGGAATCAAGGGCAGGTCACGCTCTATCGCGAAGGTGATGGCCGCTCTCTCCACGCGGCTCCTGCGCCAGCGGGCCCACAGGCATCCGCGCCGAAAATCGTCAATAGCGGACTGCCGGATCGTGGCGTGGGTTCCCTCTACGAAGACGAGCATCACAGAATGTGGCTCTCCACGCTGGGAGGATTCGGCTACCTGGAAAATGACCGCTTTGTCCCCATAAAAGGCGTACCCGGCGGGAGAGTGCATTCCGTTGCGGGGGACGCCGAAGGAAATATCTGGATCGCCCACCAGGATCTCGGCCTGTTTCGTTTGTCCCAGGCTGAGGTTCGGCAGATTCCATGGGCCGCGTTCGGCCATCAGGACTTCGCGGGTGATCTCGCCGTGGATCGTCTGCACAACGGCCTCTGGCTCGGATTCTTTAAGGGCGGCGTCACCTACTACGCCGATGGCCAGGTCCGCGCCAGCTACACAGCCGCCGACGGGCTCGGCGAGGGTCGTGTCAACAGCCTGAGACTCGATTCTGACGGTGCCCTATGGGCGGCGACGGAAAGTGGGCTTAGCCGCTTGAAGAATGGCCGCGTTGCCACCCTAACCCGCACGACCGGGTTGCCCTGCGACGCAATAAACTGGTCCACGGAAGACGACGCGCATGCGCTCTGGCTCTACACCGTGTGCGGCCTGGTGAGCATCGCCCGTCCTGAATTGGATGCCTGGACCGGCGCGGTGGACAAAGACCGGCACACCACGCGCACCATACGTGTTACGACTTACGATAGCTCCGATGGAGTGAGGAGCCGTGCCAATGCCGGCGGTTTTAGCCCGCACGTGTCCAAGTCTCCAGACGGAAAACTGTGGTTCTTCCCTTTGGATGGCGTCAGCGTCGTCGATCCCCGCCGTCTTGCCTTCAACCGCCTTCCGCCGCCCGTGCGCATCGAGCAGATTGCCGCCGACGGCAAGATCCGCCAGGTGGCCCCTGGTGCGAACGGGTCCTGGCGCCTGCCATCATTGACCCGCGATCTGGTGATTGACTACACCGGCCTGAGCCTCGCCGCTCCGGAAAAGGTCCGGTTCCGCTACAAACTCGAAGGCCACGACAGGGATTGGCAGGACGCAGGCACTCGCCGGCAAGCCTTCTACAACGACCTCCCCCCACGCAACTATCGCTTCCGCGTGATTGCCTGCAACGACAGCGGCGTGTGGAACGGGGCCGGCGCGTTCTTGGGTTTTTCGGTCGATGCCGCCTATTACCAGACCATTTGGTTCCGTTTGTCGTGTGTGGCCGCCTTCCTCGCATCGCTGGCGGCGCTATATCGGCTGCGCCTGCGGCAGGTGGAGCGGCAATTCCAATTGCGTCTCGAAGAACGGCTCGCGGAGCGGACCAGGATCGCGCAGGAATTGCACGATACCCTCCTGCAGGGCTTTCAGAGCGCCGTGATGCATGTCGCAGTCGCGGCCAACGTTTTACCGCCGGACTCGAAAGCTCAACCTACCCTGACGCGGGCAATTCAACTGATGCGCCAGGTGATCGATGAGGGCCGCAATGCCGTGCGCGGATTACGCTCATACGGCACCGGCTCCATCGGTCTGGAACAGGCGCTCTCGCGCGTGCAGCAGGAAGTTGCCGCGGATGCAAACACCAGCGAGCCGGTTCGATTTCGAGTCGTTGTAGAAGGCCGGCAGCGGCCCTTGCGTCCGTTGCTTCGCGATGACGTGTATCGGATCGGCCGGGAGGCGGTGATTAACGCCTTTCGCCACTCCCGCGCGCAACAGATCGAAGTCACGCTCGAGTATTCTCCGAGCCAACTGTGTGTCCGAGTCTGCGATGACGGCTGTGGAATCGAGCCGAATATCCTCAGTTCGGGCCGGAACGGGCACTGGGGACTGTCGGGTATGCAAGAAAGAGCAGATCGAATCGGCGGTCGTCTGCGTCTTAGCAGCAGCGCGGCCGCCGGCACGCAGATCGAACTCTCGATCCCCGGCAACGTCGCATTCCTGAATCATTCCGAACGCCGGCTGAGTTGGTTTCGCAATCGACATCCATCGGCGAGCGCCGGGGAAGACTCTGGAATGGTGACCGACAAGAATGAATGATCGATAGGTCGATCTTGGCGCTGCTTCGGTCGGATCGCGCGCCATCCGGACGCTGGCCCAATGGGGCCGGCCCCCAATCTCGAATTCCCATACGGTCCGTTGTTTCGGCGCAGCGGCGCGCCGCGGCGGGGATAAAAAATTCCAATTCCACCGATAGAAACTTCCGTCTCCAGAGGATAATGGCGTGACCGACAATGGTTAAACTGGTATTTCCTTGCAGGGATATGGTCCCGATGTTGACCGGTCTTCGAAAGATCCGCGGCGCCGCTGGTGGTCTGAGCGTGAGCTTAGAGCTGTAGCTCCGGCAGGCGCACCTGAATTAGGATTAGGACATGAAAAAGATCGAAGCAATCATCCAGCCTTTCAAACTGGACGAAGTGAAGGAAGCGCTGAAGAGCATCGGGATCGATGGCATGACCATCACCGAAGTGCGCGGCCACGGCCGCCAGAAGGGCCACAAGGAAGTGTACCGGGGACAGGAATACAACGTGGACCTGCTGCCCAAGGCCAAGGTGGAACTGGTGGTGGCGGATGGCCGTTTCGAAGAGGTGATCAAGACGCTGGGCAGCGCGGCGCGAACGGGAAAGATCGGCGACGGAAAGATTTTCGTCTACGAAGTGGCGGAGGCAATCAGGATCCGGAATGATGACCGCGGGGAGTCCGCGCTTTAGCGCCGATCTAAAACCGATTCAGCAGGGTTTCCTTGCTACCGGCGATGCGATGACCGCACTGGCCGAGCGCACGGCCCAGGTGGACCGCGTCGTGTTGGAGTCGGCGGAGCGCTTTCTGTTCCCGGTGGTTCCCGCGGGTCTGGCAATGCTCGCCGTGGGCGGTTACGGCCGGCGGCAGTTGTTTCCGTACTCGGATATCGACCTGCTGCTGTTGTTCGAATCCGAGCGGCTGGCCGTGGCCCACAAGGAGGCCATCGCGGCTTTTCTGCAGAGCCTTTGGGATGCCGGGCTGCGGATGAGCCATTCCGTGCGGACGCCGGCGGAATGCGTGGAGGTCCACGACCAGAACGTGGAGTTGAATGTCAGCCTGCTGGACCAACGCTACCTCACCGGCGACCGCGCGCTGTACGCCGGGCTGGCCGCGAAATTGCCGCGATTCATTCAAGCCAACCGCGATTCGTTGATCCGCAACTTGTCCAAGCTCACGCGCGACCGCCATTCCAAGTACGCCGGCACGTTCTATCATCTGGAGCCGAACGTGAAAGAGACTCCCGGCGGTCTGCGCGACTACCAGCTTATCTGCTGGCTGGAACAGCTCCGCGGCGCCGGAGCCACCCGGGTGGGCATGGCCGAACCCACTGCTGAACTGGAGCAGGCATTCAAGTTTCTGGCGCGGCTGCGCTGCTGCCTGCACTGCCAGTCCAGGCGCGACAACAACGCGCTCTCCTTCGACGCCCAGGATGCCATTGCGGAACTTTGGCGCCACGCCGATGCGGCGCATTGGATGCGGGACTATTACCGGCACGCGCGCGCCGTCTGCCGGGCCGCCATACGGGCGCTCGAAACCAACGAGGCGCAGGCCAGTTCGTTGTTCTCGCAGTTTCGCGACTGGCGGTCGAGGCTCTCCAACAGCGAGTTCAGCGTGCTTCGCGAGCGCATTCATTTCCGCGAGCCGCAGCGGCTGGACGTGGACGCCGAACTGGTGCTCCGGTTGTACGAATTCATTGGCCGCCACGGCATTCGCGCCGCCTTTGAAACCGACCAGCGCATCGAACTGCGCCTCGGCCTGTTGCGCCAGCACTTCCGGGACTCGCAGCCTCTCTGGCCGGCGCTCAACCAGATTCTGTCGCAGCCGCACGCGCCTCTGGCAGTGCGGTCCATGCATGAGAGCGGCGCGCTCAACGCCATTTTCCCGGAGATGGAACAGATCGAGTGCCTGGTGACGCGCGACTTCTATCATCGCTATACCGTGGATGAACACACGCTGGTGACCCTGCAGAACATTGCCAGCCTGCCGGGCGCCGAAGACCCGCCCAGGAACTGGTTCGCCAATCTGCTTTCCGAAGTCAAACAGCCGGGCGTGTTGTTGTTCGCGCTGTTGTTCCACGATGTAGGCAAGGGTACGCCCGGCGAAGGCCACGTGGATGCGTCGCTGCGGCTGGTGCAGCCGGCGATGGCGCGGATTCAGATGCCGCAGCAGGATCGCGAGACCGTGCTGTTTCTGATCGGCGCGCATCTGGAGCTTTCCTCCGCGATGCACTCCCGCGACATGTTCGATCCGCAGACCATTCGCGACGTGGCGCAGCGGGTGAAGACGGTGGAATGGCTGCAGTTGCTGACGCTGTTGACCTGGGCCGACATCAGCGCCGTGAACCCGACGGCCATGACGCCCTGGCGCGCCGAGCAACTGTATCTGCTCTACCGGATGGTCTCCAACGAGCTGACCCGCACGTTGGAGAGCGACCGCATCGAAGCGCTTCCCTCCGGGCCGCCCGCGCGCATCGCATTTCTGCAAGGATTCCCTACCAGATACCTGCGGACTAACACAGAGGCCGAGATTGACGCGCACATGGCGCTGGAGGAAAAAAGCCGGCAGCGGGGCGTGGCGGTAGACGTTCGCAAGCTGGACTCGGCGTGGCAACTGACACTTGTGACACGGGACCGGCCCGGGCTGTTCGCGGCGGCGGCCGGAACGCTTTCCAGCTTCGGGATGAATATTCTGAAAGCCGAGGCCTTTTCCAACCGCCGGGGCCTGGTTCTGTCCACCTTCACCTTCGCCGACCTGGGGCGGCAGTTAGACCTGAACCCTTCGGAGATCGAACGTCTCCAGTCCATCGCGGAGCGCGCGGTCGCGGGAAAAGCCGACGTGGCCGAGTTGTTGAAGAACCGCCCGAAGCCGACCTTGCCCAGCCGGAAGGCGCGCATACCGGCCAGCGTGCGGTGCAATTCGGAAGCCAGCAGCTCGGCGACCCTGGTGGAGATTGTAGCCGAAGACCGCCCCGGACTGCTGTACGATCTGGCGTCGGCGATTTCGTCCCAGGGCGCCAATATCGAAGTCGTTCTGATCGACACCCAGGCGCATAAGGCGATTGATGTGTTCTACCTTACGGCGGATGGGAAAAAACTAGGGGCCGCCCAAATCGAAGCGTTACAAGAGGCGCTGCAGCAGGCGTGCCAGCCAGCCGCATAGTAGAGTTCCAAGTGGGACAGGCCATCGTTGTTTGTGGCCTGTTGGGATGGGCGTTCCGCCCGCGAAACTTCATTAAAAACCACGCCAGGCTCCGGGAGATTCCGGATGGGCGAGGTGGTTTTTCGACCCTGTCAGCCCGACGTGCGTTTCACGACGCCCGGGGACGACAGACCACGAAAGACGATGGTCTGTCCCACCTTGAGTTCAGTTACGGTTGCGGTTCCGCCGCCGGTGCGCCCTTGCGAATGGCCTCCGCGATCTCCGCCGCCCGCGCCCGCGCCGTATGCATGTAGTTCTCGTTTTTGACGATGCGGTCCAGCGTGGGCAAATACTGGTCCAGGCCCACCAGCCGCTTGCGGTCCATCGCCGACCACAGCAGGTTCAGCGCCTTCACTAAGCCCAGGTGGTCGTACTTGGCGGCGCGATCCAGATCGATGCGATGCTGGGCCGATTCCGTCATGCGCTCGAACCATTCCCAGAGGGCGCTGGCAGCAGGATTTTCCGAGTAGTTGAATTGAACCTCGTGCTTCTCCGTGCCCTGCTCCATGCGGAAGGTCTTGGTGCCCATGAAGGCCACCTTCAGCCCGGAATCCACCGGATGCTTGAAGTTGTCCAACTTCTCCGCCAAGCCGTAGACTTCGGCAACCTCGGCCTCGGTCAACTTGAATTTTAGCGGATCGTCGTCGTCCGCCGCTTCACGGTATTCTGTGTCGCCGCCCTTATCCAGCGTTACCTGGACATAGGGCGGGACACTGCCGGGAAAGTTCTTTGAGTAGAAGAGCCGGGGCCCGTCAGCGGCGAACAGCGAACTGGCGAAGAGCAGAAACAGAGTCCACTTCATAGCGTCACTTCAAAACGCCGCTTCCAAGGCGTCACTTCGTAGGCGTCGCTCATTGGCGATTCGTTACGCCAGCCGGCGGCTGGTGGCTTCATGCGTGGCATGACAGATGGCGACAGCCAGCGCGTCGCAAGCGTCTTCGGAGTCGATCGCCTCGGGCAGCCGCAAAAGTGACTGCACCATTACCTGCACCTGGCATTTCTCGGCGCGGCCGTATCCCACCACGCTGACCTTTACCTCCAGGGGCGAGTATTCCGCCAGTTGCATCCCTGCCTCCGCGATGGTGAGCAGGGCGACTCCCCTGACATGTGCCAGCTTCAGGGCCGTCTTCACGTTGGCCGCATGGAAGACCTCCTCCACCGCCGCCAGTTCGGGTTTATATTCCCGCATCAGATCCCGCAGCCCGTTGGCAATTTCCAGCAGCCGCTTCTCAAAGGGCCATTTGGTATTGGTTCGAATGACCCCGGCGGCCACCATCCGATGATCGCGCCCATCGCTATCGATCACGCCATAACCGGTACGTTGCGAACCGCAATCGATACCGAGGACGCGCACGCTATTGTTCCATCGCCTCCAACTCCTTCTCGTCGATATCGAAGTTGGAGAAGACGCTCTGCACGTCGTCGTGATCCTCCAGCAGTTCCGTCAGCCGCAGCATGGCGCTGGCGTTCTTCCCTTCCACCCTGACCAGGTTCTTGGGAATCATGGCGACGCCGGCTTCTTCATGCGGAATCTTGTTCGTCTCCAGGGCTTTGAGCACGGCCTCGTGCGCTTCGGGAGGCGAGAGAATCTCCCAGCGGTCGCCGTCGCTTCGAAGGTCGTCGGCGCCGGCATCCAGCACAATGGCCATGAGGTGGTCCTCGGTGGCCTTGTCGCCGGCAACGAAGATCTGGCCCTTGCGCTCGAACATCCAGGCCACGCTGCCCTCGGCGCCCATGTTGCCGCCGTTTTTCGAGAAGGCATGCCGGATTTCGCTGACCGTGCGGTTGCGGTTATCGGTGGCAACGTTCACCAGCACGGCTGCGCCACCGGGGCCGTAGCCCTCGAACATGACTTCTTCGATTTGCCCGCCTTCGAGCTCGCCGGTGCCCCGCATGATGGCCTTTTTGATGTTGTCCGCCGGCATGCTGGCGGCCTTGGCAGCCAGAATGGCGGTGCGCAGGCGGGGATTCGAATCCGGATCGCCGCCGTTGCGGGCCGCGATATTGATTTCCTTAATGATGCGCGTGAACGACTTGCCGCGCTTGGCGTCCAGAGCCGCCTTCTTGTGCTTAATGGTGGCCCATTTGGAATGGCCTGACATGTGACCCTCTCAAGGTAGGCCCAGCCTCACAGCCGGGAGTGATGTTTTGGTGATTTCAACCGTATTGAGGATAGCAGAATCAGGAATTTGGCTCAACCGGCGTGGGATGGTGGCCACGAATCCTTGCGGGGCAGATTGTCAAAAGCGGCGACCGCCGGCGGAGTTAACGAAGCCGCTGGAGTTCAGCCCCGCCGCTCGATCTAATCTCTTTATGTTATGGACGGGCCATTGAGATGTGGGCTATGCTTTCTCAATCGATCAGCTCAATCGATCAGGAGTAACCGCGAACGTGACCAATGGCACCGAGCGCAGCCGGCGAACTTTCAGCTTGGCCCTGCTGGCCTGTCTGGCAGTGTCGCTAATCTGTGTGGCCTACCCAATTTACGTGATCCGGCCGTTCCGGCATCAGGAAGCGCGCGAACTGGCGCTGGCGCTGGTGGTCACCGAATTCCGGCCGGTAGTCACCGTCATCAGCGCCATGGCGGCGGTTCTGGCGGCGATCGGATACTGGCGCCGGCAGCCGCGGAAGTGGTGGCGGGCTTGGCCGGCGGCGGGCGCTGCCCTGGTCATCGTGCTGGCGTTTCTGGCGCGCGTCAATGTTTATGAGCTGATGTTCCACCCGGTGATCCATCCTTCGTTCACCGCCGTGCGGGAAGTCAAGCTGGATGGAGCCGAGAAGGTGGTTGCCGTACGCATCGGCCGGGAGGCGCGCGCGTATCCCATCCGCGGCATGTCTTACCACCACGTAGTCAATGACGTGCTGGGCGGCGCCGCCATCATCGCCACCTATTGAACGCTCTGTCACACCGGTCTGGTGTGGACGAGGGATGTAGCCGGCCTGAGGCTGACGTTTCATCTGGCCGGCATCAATAACCAGAACTTCCTCATGCGCGACGAGGAGACTGGCACCTATTGGCAGCAGATATCGGGCGCCGCCATTTCGGGGCCTCTCAAAGGCCGCCGGTTGACCCTGGTTCTCTCCGATGAGCTGACGCTGGCCGCCTGGAAATCGGAAGAACCGCAGGGCACCGTGCTGGATGATGTCCCCGCGTATATTTCGGGTTATGCCAAGAGGGACTGGGATGTTCGCATGCAGCGCGCGCCCACCGTTTTGGATTTTCCGGAGCATGCTCTCACGGCACGCGACTTGATGTTGGGAATCCAGACTTTCGATGATTTGGGACAGAAAGTAGCCAGCCGTGCGTTTCTATATGACCGGGTGGTGAAGGAAAAGCTGGTCAAGGATCACGTGGGTTCCGAGCCGGTGCTGCTGGTGGTGGGGCCCGACGATCTGTCCGTGCGGGCGTTCCGGGACCGTATCCCCGGAGTGGACGGAGCCACTGACTTCTACCGGATCGTGGGAAAACCTTCGGGCGTGCTGCCCGGCGTGCTGCCCGGCGTTGTGCTCATGGACGAGGCCACCGGGAGCGAGTGGAACTTCCAGGGCTGCGCCACTTCGGGAAAAGCGAAAGGGCTTTGCCTGGAGCCAATTCCAATGCTCAAAGATTACTGGTTCGACTGGCGGAACTACAATCCCACAACCACCGTCTACGGCAAAGAAAAGTGACTTACCAGGTAACGCGCTTCAGCCTGGGAACAAAATCGAAATGTTGGTCGCGGCTGAGCAGCGGCAACATATGTTGCCGAAGCGGCAACATATGTTGCCGAACCAAGGCGGCAATCCAGAGGTCGTTGGCGGGAATCGGGCGCCCGATTCGTTTTAGTTCGTCGCGAACCTCGGCGTACTTTTCGGCGGTTGCCTCATCCACAACGAGCACCCGATATAACGGAATCGTCTCCGCCAGCCATCCCTCATATTGAGCCCGGTTCCGCGACTGCTTGATGCCATACCGGAATTCGCCGAGCACGATCACCGGGACCGCGATCTCCGCCGCCCGATGCAGGAGGGGTTCCAACGTCAAGTCGCCGTCCGCTATCGCCGACAAGCCGTTCGTGTCCAGGATCACCGCCAGTCCTCAGGCTCGATCTGACCGAACTAATCCTCGATGATTTTGTTGATGCGCGCAGTCTCCCAGCGCAGGCTACGCAGCTTGCCGAACGTCTTCAGCCAAGGTTTGTCGTCGTCGCCCCGGGCACGCAGTTTGTCAACAAGTGCATCCGACACCAGTTCCCGCAAGGAAATTCCCTGTTCCGCCGCGGCGGACTTGGCCCGTCGAAAGAGGGCGTCCGGGATCTCGATGGTCGTCTTCACCCTGCGGCCATTGTCCTATATTTACGGGAGACCGCCAGCCGGTGAAGTGCCCACGCTCAGCCCCACCGTCACCGGAAAGTTCAGGCAGAGCGCCACGAAGCCGGCGTTCAATCCGAAGACAAGGTCCTGTTTACCGATCGCCAGAATGGCGACGGTGGCCACGCCTGTCACCATTCCGGCAAAGACGCCGCGCATGGTGGCGTGCTTCCAGTACAGGCCCAGCACCACGCCGGGGAAGAACTGGGTGATGCCGGAGTATCCCAGCAGCAGAAGCGAGACGAGCGTGGTGGAACTATAGATCGCGAAGTACAGGCTGGCCAGGCTGAGCACCACCACCATCACGCGGGCCAGGCGGGCTACCTGGTCGTCGGTCATGGCCGGCGCGAAGGATCGCGGCGGGGGCGGGCCGTCTCATGAGTTACACGCGCACGAACCAGCGGCGGCGGTACATGGCGTACGCGAAGAGGTAAATCACCAGCGTATACGCCACTCCGTACAGCAGCGACGCGTTGATGGGCGAAAGCAGCGGCGCGAACAGGTGGTCGAATATCCACTGATGCAGCGTAATGGTGCGGCCTTCGGACGACGTTTGGGACGACCAGCGTATCCAGCCGAAAGCTTCATCCAGAAACTCCGACGCCAGATAAACCACAATGGCGTTCATCCCCATGATCACCAGCGGCTTCACCACGCGTTTGTAGCCCAGACCATCCACCAGCCAGAGGAACATGGCGAAGATTACGAAATCCAGGCCGGCCATGAACAGCGAGAAGGAACTGGTCCACAGCTTCTTGTTGATGGGCAGCCACTGGTTGCAGATCAGGCCGGCGGCGATGAGCAGGTTACCCGCCAGAAACAGCCACGTGGTCCGTTCGGCCAGGGTGCGCTTGAGCCGCAGGATATGGCCCGCCAGAATTCCGAACAGCGCCGTGGCGATGGCCGGAATTGTGCTGATGATGCCCTCGGGGTCCCACGTCCTGGTGGAGCGGTAGTTGTGCGAGCCGAGCACCAGGCGGTCGATATAGTGGGCGAAGTTGCCCTCCACGTCCAGGCGGCCGGAACCGTATCCGGGCACTGGCGCGAACGCCATGATGAGCCAATAGCCGGTGAGCAGGCCGGCGATCCACGCGATCTGGCCGCGAATGCCTGTGGTCAGGTAGATGGCCGCGGCGATCAGGTAACAGATGGCGATGCGCTGCAGCACGCCCAGAATGCGCTGGGTTCCCAGGTCGAAACCGGGGTAGACATAGACCAGCACGCCCAGCACGAAGATAATGGTCGCCCGGCGAAGGGCCCGGGTGAGCAAGTGGGCGCGCGATGCGCCGGCAGCCACGCTCCGCCCCATCGACAGGGTCATCGCCACGCCGACGATCCAGAGGAAGGACGGAAACACCACGTCCGTTGCCGTCCAGCCATGCCATTCGGCGTGCTGCAGCGGAGCGTAGGCGTGGCGCCCGTCGCCAGGAGTATTCACCAGAATCATGAAGGCGATAGTGGCGCCGCGGAAGGCGTCGAGCGAAACCAGCCGCTCGGTTGCGGCGCCGGGCAGCGTGACGGGCGCCGCGGGCTTCGGAATTATGGTTTCAGTGGAGGCGTCTGGCATAGCCGATTCGCGGAGTAGTTTCTCATCATACTCTGTTGGAACCGATGCCGGATGCTCGCTGGCGTTCGGATGCCGGATGCTCGCTGGCGCTCGGATGCCGGTGGCCGGATGCTGGTGAACACACGCCGCGCGACCAGAGGAATACTCGGTTTCGAAGGCCCTCAGCCGATGCACGCTGAATGGCCGCGACGCTTTCGGCCTCCGATCCGGCATCGGCGGCGTAAAAGTCCGACATCCCCATGCAGCCAAGGCCGAGCGCGGAAGTTACCAGTCCCTGACGTCCAAGATTGCGCTGTTCGATTCTTCTACTGTGGCGGATGCCGCGG
>Ga0210402_10001136_pt1 | contig 27989 bp, 38 predicted proteins | sample IncBWC7MmetaG_FD_161055 | JGI IMG/M metagenome (GOLD analysis project Ga0210402, IMG submission 161055) | Forest soil microbial communities from Barre Woods Harvard Forest LTER site, Petersham, Massachusetts, United States - Inc-BW-C-7-M | ecosystem: Environmental > Terrestrial > Soil >...
ATCTGCGTCCATCCGCGTATGAAAGAACCGGGGCTGTCTATGTGCTGATTGTCACTGATGGGTAGGGTATCCGTTCCATCCGGTGATCCGCGGAAAAAAGGGCGACGGCCGCCAAAATTTTCGCCCCATGGACGACTTTATCCTTGTGCTTGGCCGGAACGATGTGTTTTCCTGACCATCCCTATTTTCTCTCGCGCGTTGCCGGCTCCCGCCCGCCAACGCTTTCCTTCCGAAGTTCGGGGTGCAAATCACGAATCTTCGAACCGTCCACTTTTTTCTAAAAAGTTCTTGCTGACTTTTTAGTCGAAGGTAGCGTCAGCCTCTTTTCTCAAATTCCCGCCCTTATTTTCTCGTCATGCCAACCATCAACCAACTCGTACGCAAAGGCCGCCGCAAGGTCGTCACCAAGTCGAAATCACCGGCTTTGGCAGGCAACCCGTTTCGCCGCGGCGTGTGCGTGCAGGTCATGACCCGCACTCCCAAGAAGCCCAATTCCGCCATCCGCAAAGTGGCCAAGGTGCGCCTGACCAACGGCAGCGAAGTCATTTCCTACATCCCCGACGAGGGCCACAACCTGCAGGAGCACTCGATCGTGCTCGTACGCGGCGGCCGCGTGAAGGATTTGCCCGGCGTTCGCTACCATATCGTGCGCGGCGCGCTGGACGCGGCCGGCGTCGAGAAACGCCGTCGCAGCCGTTCCAAATACGGTGTCAAACGTCCCAAGAAGGACGCCGCCAAGAAACCCGCCGCCGCATAAATTAAGAGAAAACTTTTCCCATGTCACGCCGTCACAGAGCCGTAAAGCGCACCGTCCAGCCCGATATCCGCTACAGCAGCCCGCTGGTGGCGCATTTGATCAACGTCATCATGAAGTGCGGCAAGAAGAGCCTCGCCCAGCGCATCGTTTATGGCGCGTTCGAGAAAGTCAGCGAGAAGCTGCAGAAGGGCGACCCGGTCGACCTGCTCATCGGCGCGCTTGAAAACGCCCGTCCCCGCCTCGAGGTGAAGAGCCGCCGCGTCGGTGGCGCCACCTACCAGGTCCCGATTGAAATTTCATTTGAGCGCCAAGAAAGCCTCGCGCTGCGCTGGATCGTCAGCGCGGCCGGCAGCCGCAAAGGCACGCCGATGCAGGAGGCCCTCGCGGCCGAGCTCGTCGACGCCTACAATAACACCGGCTCGGTGGTGAAGAAAAAAGAAGACACCCACAAGATGGCCCAGGCCAACCGCGCCTTCGCCCATCTCCGCTGGTAAGGAACCGTGCCCATGTCTGCCACTGCCACACCTGCCATTACTGTCGTCACCGACAAAGCCAACGTTTCCCCGGCCAACGCCAAGGAACGTCCGTTTCCGCTCGAGTGGACGCGCAACATCGGCATCGCCGCGCACATCGACGCTGGCAAGACCACCACGACCGAACGCATTCTCTTTTACTCCGGCGCCGTCCATAAGATGGGCGACGTCGACGATGGCAACACGGTGACCGACTGGATGGAGCAGGAACGCGAGCGTGGCATCACCATCACCGCCGCCGCCATTTCCTGCGCCTGGAACGCCTCGTGCGGCCCCTGGAAGGGGATCCAACAGCGTATCAACATCATCGATACGCCGGGACACGTGGACTTCACGGCCGAGGTCGAACGTTCGCTGCGCGTCCTCGACGGCGCGGTGGCGGTGTTCGACGCCGTGTCCGGCGTGCAGCCGCAATCCGAGACCGTCTGGCGCCAGGCCAACAAATACCACGTCCCGCGCATCGCTTTTATCAACAAAATGGACCGCGTGGGCGCCAATTTCCACCGTGCCATCGAGGACATTCGCACGAAGCTCAAGGGCAATGCGCACCCGCTCTTCCTGCCCATCGGCGCCGAGGAGAATTTCACCGGCATGATCGACTTGGTGCAGATGGTCGCCTACATTTTCCCGACCGAAGACAAAGACCCGCTCGGCCTCAACCCGGTCACGACCGAAATCCCGGCCGACCTGCTGGCCTCGGCCAAGGAATACCGCGACAAACTGATCGAGGCCGTGGCCGATTACGACGATGTCCTGGCGGAAAAGTACCTCAACGGCGAGGCCATTGGCGTCAACGAGTTCATGCTCGCGATCCGCAAGGCCACCGTGTCTCTCAATTTCTGCGGTGTGGTCCCGGGCTCGGCCTTCAAGAAAAAAGGCGTGCAGCGCCTGCTCGACTGCGTCGTCAATTACTTGCCCAGCCCGATCGATGTCCCGGCGATGAAAGGCCAGGACAGCGATGGCAGTGACGTCCTCGCGGTCGTGGACGACAAGAAGAAGCTCGCCGGCCTCGCGTTCAAGCTTTGGAACGATCCGTTTGTCGGCAAAATCGTTTTCTTCCGTGTTTACACCGGGACCCTGCCCAGGGGCATGTCACTCTACAATCCGCGCACCCGCCGGACCGAGCGCGTCAGCCGCCTCGTGCTCATGCGCGCGATGGATCGAGAAGAAATCGACAAAGCTTATGCCGGCGACATCTGCGCCCTCGTCGGAGTGAAGGACGTCATTACCGGCGACACGCTGTGCGATGAGGATTTTGACATCCGCCTCGAACCACCGTCGTTCCCCGAGCCGGTCATTGCGATGTCCATCGAGCCCAACTCGAAGGCCGACCAGGAAAAATTAGGCACGGCGCTCCAACGGCTCGTGGCCGAGGATCCCACTCTGCGTGTCAAGACCGACCCCGATACCGGCCAGACGATTCTCGCCGGCATGGGCGAGCTTCACCTCGACATCATCCGCGATCGCATGAAGCGCGAGTTCAAGGTCGAGGCCACCGCGGGCAAGCCGCAGATCGCCTACCGCGAAACCGTCAACAAGAAGGCCGAGGGCGAGGGCAAGTTCATCCGCCAGTCCGGCGGCAAGGGCCAGTACGGCCACGTTTGCATCACCCTCGAGCCAAATGAAAAGGGCAAGGGCGTCGAGGTCATCAACGAAATCGTCGGCGGCACCATCCCGAAGGAATTTATCAAGCCGGCCACCGAGGGCATCCTCACCGGCTGCAACAACGGCGTGGTCGCGGGTTACCCGGTGGTGGATGTCATCGTGCGCCTCACCGATGGCTCGTTCCACGAGGTGGATTCATCTGAAATGGCGTTCAACATGGCCGGCATTTTCGCGTTCAAGGATGCGATGAAAAAAGCCGACCCGATCCTGCTCGAGCCGATCATGAGCGTCGAGATCACCACGCCTGAGGAATACCAGGGCGACCTGATTGGCGACATCAACCGCCGCCGCGGCAGCATCCTCGGCCAGGAAAACAAAGCCGGAGCCACCATCATCGATGCCCGCGCGCCGCTGGTGATGCTCTTCGGTTACATCACCGACATCCGCTCGCTCTCGAAAGGCCGCGCCAACGCCGCCATCTCTCCCTCGCATTTCGAACAGGTGCCCAATTCGCTCCTCGCCAAAATCGTCGAAACTTCGTCCAAAGCCCCGGCCCGCACTTAATCCTCTGTTCTTTGTCCGCCATGAAAGGTCAACAACGCATTCGCATCAAACTCCAGGGTTTCGACTATCGTGTCATCGATCAGTCGGCCTTGGAAATCGTCGAGACCGCCAAACGCTCCGGCGCGCGGGTTTCCGGCCCGATCCCGCTGCCCACGCGCATCGAAAAACTTTCCGTCAACCGTTCCCCGCACGTGGACAAGAAATCCATGGAGCAGTTCGAGTCGCGCACCCACAAGCGCCTCATCGACATCATCGAACCCACCTCGCAGACGGTGGATGAACTCAAGAAACTCAACCTCCCGTCCGGCGTCGATATCACCATCAACGTTTAACCCTCACCCTTAAGTCCATCGTTGGCAGTTGCCTCGCGCACCGCCGAGGCTTCGCACTCGTCGCCGCTGGGCCCCCGCCTAATGTAGGTCTCAAAACGGAAAACCTTCCACCTACCGCTTAGCCATGATCACCACACTACTCGGAAAAAAAATTGGCATGACGCAGGTCTATGACGCGCAAAACGTCCTGGTCCCCGTCACCGTGGTCGAAGCCGGTCCCTGCGCCATCGTGCAGGTCAAGACCACCGCCATCGACGGCTACAACGCCGTCCAGCTCGGCTTCACCACCAAGAAAACCAAGAACACCTCGAAGGCGGAGCTCAGCCACGCCAAGAAGGCCGGCCTCGAGCAGCCGCCCCGCGTGCTGGGCGAAGTCCGCCTTGCGGAGACGCCCACCGCCAAGCTCGGGGATGTCCTCAACGTCGGTATTTTTCAGGAAGGCCAGCTCGTCGATGTCATCGGCATCACCAAGGGCAAGGGCTTCCAGGGCGTCGTGAAACGCTTCCGCGTCGCCGGCGGTCCCGCCGCGCACGGCTCGATGTTCCACCGCCGCATCGGTTCCATCGGCATGCGCCAGACTCCCGGCCGCGCCTGGAAGAACCAGCGCATGCCCGGCCACATGGGCACCCTGCAGCGCACCATGCAGAATCTTCGCGTCGTGAAAATCATCGCCGACAAGAACCTCATCCTCGTGAAAGGCGCCATTCCCGGCGCCAACGGCGACGACGTCATCGTCCGCTCCGCCCTCAAGGGCCAGCCCAAAGCCGCCAAATAATCCGCCGGAGAACCGCTACCATGATACTTAAAATTTTCAGTCCCGACGGCACCACCTCGCGTGAAAAGGATTTTGCCGGCCTGCCCGTGTTCGACGGCGACAAAGGCCTGCAAGCCGTCAAGGAAGTCATCGTCGCCCACCGCGCCAACGCGCGCCTCGGCACCCACTCGACCAAGACCCGCGGCGAAGTCCGCGGCGGCGGCAAGAAGCCGTGGCGCCAGAAGGGCACCGGCCGCGCCCGCGCCGGCTCCAACCGTTCGCCCCTCTGGGTCGGCGGCGGCGTCGTCTTCGGCCCCAAGCCGCGCGACTACTCCAAGAAAATCAATTCCAAGGTCAAAGCCCTGGCCTTCAGCCGCGCCCTCTTCGACCGCGCCTCCGCCGGCGAGATCGACGTGATCGAGCACTTCGAGATCGAGCCGGTGAAGACCAAGGCCGTGAACCTGGTCGTCAACCGCATTGCCCCCACCGGCAAAATTCTGCTCGTGGACGCCCCCTTCAGCGTCGGTTCGCTGCGCGCCGCGCGCAACCTGCAGCGCGTCACGCTCCAGGAAGCCGCCAAGCTCAACACCCTCGACCTCGCGCAGTACAAGAAAATTATCGTGAGCCTCAAGGCCATCGAAAAGATCATCGCCCGCGTTACCGGAGAGACCAACTGATGAAAGCCGACCAGATCCTCAAGCACGTCCGCCTGACGGAAAAATCGAACAAGCAGAGCGCCGAGTTCGGCCAGTACACGTTCGAGGTTTTCCCCGGCACCAACAAGCACCAGATCGCCGAAGCCGTCGAACAGACCTTCAAGGTCACGGTCACGCGCGTCAACGTCCAGAACTACCGCGGCAAAAACAAGAAGAGCCGCCAGGGCCGCCCGAGCACGACCTCCGACTACAAGAAGGCGATCGTTACGCTCAAGACCGGCGACAAAATCGAGCTCCTCTGAGCCGTTTAACGGAGAACCGCACCATGCCACTCAAACCTTTCCGCCCCCTCACGCCGTCCCAGCGCTACACGGTCACCAACGCCATCAAGGGCCTGACCAAGAAGCGTCCCGAGCCCGCGCTGACCGAGTCCCTCCATAAGACCGGCGGCCGCAATTGCTACGGCCGGCTCACCTCGCGCCGCCGCGGCGGCGGCCACAAGCGGCTCTACCGCATCATCGATTTCCGGCGCGCGGACAAACTCGACCTGCCCGGCAAGGTCATTGCCCTCGAGTATGATCCCAACCGCTCGGCCAACATCGCCCTCATCGAATACGGCGACGGCGACAAGAGCTACATCCTCTCGCCCAACGGCCTGAAAATCGGCGACACCATCGTCGCCGCCACCACGGCCACGACGAACGACTTTATCGTCGGCAACAACTTCCCGCTCGCGCTCATCCCGCCCGCCACGCGCGTGCATTCGGTCGAGCTCTTCCCCGGCCGCGGTGCGCAGCTCGCCCGTGCCGCCGGCGTCGCCCTCGAACTCGTCGCGGTCGAAGGCGACCACGCGCAGCTCAAGATGCCCTCCGGCGAAATCCGCCTCGTCAATTCAAAGTGCCGCGCCACCATCGGTGAAGTCGGCAACGGCGAACACAACCAGCAGCTGCTCGGCAAGGCCGGGCGCAACCGCTGGCTTGGCCGCCGTCCGCGCGTGCGCGGCATGGCGATGAACCCGGTTGACCACCCGAACGGTGGCGGCCAGGGCAAGTCCAAGGGCGGTGGCGGCCGCCAGCAGGTCGTCTCCCCGTGGGGCCAGCTCGCGAAGGGTTTCCCGACCCGTCGCCGCCGCCAGCACTCCAACTCGCTCATCCTCATCCGCCACAACGGCCGTCCGCCGCGCGGCAAGAAGTAATTTTTTCACGGATACACTACCATGGCTCGTTCAATCAAAAAAGGCTTCTTTGTCGATTACCACCTCCTCGAAAAAATCGAGAAGGCGGTCAAAACCGGCGTCAAGAAACCCATCCAGACCTGGTCCCGCCGCTCGACGATCACGCCCGATTTCATCGGCCACACGTTCAGCGTGCACAACGGCAAGTCGTTCCTGCCCGTTTACGTCACCGAGAACATGGTCGGCCACAAGCTCGGCGAATTCTCACCCACGCGCAGCTTCAAGGCCCACGGCGGCATGACGCGCAAAGAAATTTAACCACCACCGTCCACCAACCAAAAGGGCAGGGCGCTCCGCGCTGCTGCCGCCGAACCCGGAATCCTCCCATCATGGAAGTTCAAGCCCTCACCCGCTACGCGCACATGTCACCCAAGAAAGTGCGCGAGGTGGCCCGCACCATCCAAGGCCGCAAAGCCCCGGAAGCCGTCGATTATTTGACGCTTATCCCGCGCAAATCCGCGCGCCTCATCGCCAAGACGCTCCGCAGCGCCATCGCCAACGCCGAGAACAACAACAACCTCTCGGCCGACTCGCTCACCGTGAAAAGCGCGGTCGTGGAAAACGGCCCCGTGCTCAAACGCTTCAAGGCCGGCGCCAAGGGTTCCGCCATGCCGCGCCGCAAGAAAATGTCCCACATCCGCATCATCCTCTCGGACGGCGTCGCCTCCAACTAAATTTTACCATGGGCCAAAAAACCAATCCGATCGGTTTCCGTCTCGCCGTCCGCCGCAACTGGCAGTCGCGCTGGTTCTCCGGCAAGAAGGGCTTCGCCAACCTCCTCCATGAGGACCAGATCATCCGTGAGAAACTCATGGAGAAGCTCAAGCAGGCCAGCGTGCCGCGCATCTTCATCGAGCGCGCCTCCAACCGCGTGCGCGTCAAGATCTACACCGCGCGTCCCGGCGTCGTCATCGGCCGCAAGGGCCAGGAAGTGGACAACATCAAGGCGCAGCTCGCCAAGCTCACCGGCAAGGAAATCCTCCTCGACATCCAGGAAGTCAAAAAACCCGAGATCGAGGCCCAGCTTGTCGCCGAAAACGTCGCGCTCCAGCTCGAGCGCCGCATCGCCTTCCGCCGCGCCATGAAAAAGGCCGTCGAGCTCGCCATGAGCCTCGGCGCCGAGGGCATCCGCATCCAGTGCTCCGGCCGCCTCGGCGGTTCGGACATCGCCCGCCGCGAATGGCAGCGCAAAGGCCGCGTGCCGCTGCACACCCTGCGCGAAAACATCGATTACGGCTTCACCGAGGCCGCCACCGTCTACGGCAAGATCGGCGTCAAATGCTGGATCTGCAAAAAAGAGGCCGACCCGGCCCCTTGAATCCGTTTTACTGATACAATTTAACCAGAGGCAACTCCCATGGCTCTCGCACCAGCCCGCACCAAATACCGCAAATCGCAAAAAGGCTCCCGCGCCGGCAATGCCAAGCGCGGCAACACGCTCGCCTTCGGCGAATTCGGCCTGCAGTCCCTCACCCGCGGCCCCATGACCGGCCAGCAGATCGAGGCCGCGCGCGTCACCATCTCTCGCCACCTCAAGCGCAAGGGCAAACTCTGGATCCGCGTTTTCCCGCACAAGCCCGTCACCAAGAAACCCGCCGAGACCCGCATGGGCCATGGCAAGGGTGCCGTTGAATACTACATCGCGCAGATCAAGCCCGGCGCGGTGCTCTTCGAGCTGGCCGGCGTTTCCGTCACCATCGCCAAGGAGGCCTTCCGCCTCGCCGACGCCAAATTGCCCTTTCGCTGCCGTTTCATCGTGCGCGAAAGCTTCGCCGCCTAAACTGCCACCATCATGAACACGAAAGAAATCCGCGACCTCGCGCCGGCCGAAATCGAGACCAAGCTCCGCGCCACGCGCGACGAGCTGCTCCAGCTCCGGCTCAAGAAAAATACCGGCCAGATTGAAAAATCGCACGTCCTCCACGTTCTGCGCAAGGACATCGCGCGCCTCGAAACCATCCTGCGCGAAAAAAGCATCAAGGCCGCCTGAAACATTTATGATTCAAGACTTATGATGTACGATTTACGCTGCTGCGGCTACAATCATTCGCACACCAATCAACTATCATAAATCGCAAGTCATCCATCACCAAATTTAAAACCATGTCCACCGCCACTTCCAGTCAACGCGCCCAGCGCAAGACCCTCGTCGGCTTTGTCGCCAGCCGCTCTGGCGACAAGTCCGTCAAGGTCACCATCGCTTACAAGACGCCGCACCCGCGCTATCACAAGGTCGTCAACCGCCAGACCGTCCTGCACGTGCATGACGAGAAGAATGAGTCCAAGGTCGGCGACAAGGTCGAGGTCATGGAGACCCGGCCGATGAGCCGCCTCAAGCGCTGGCGCATTGTGAACGTCATCGAGCGCGCGGTCGCCGCCGCCGCCGCCATTTCCGAGCAGGACGTCGCCGAAAGCGTGCCCACCAAGCTGGTGCAACCACAACCGGCCCCCGCGCCGCAGGCCTGAACCTTTCAATTAACTTTAATAACCACGGAGGTTCGCCATGATCCAACTACGCTCCATTCTCGAAGTCGCCGACAACACCGGTGCCCGCAAGGCTGCCATGATCAGCCGCAAGGGCCAAAATACCGATACCGCCGGCGTTGGCGATATCATCACGGTCCACATCAAGGAAAGCACCACGGACGCCACGGTGAAAAAGGGCGAGGTCACCAAGGCCGTCGTCGTCCGCACCCGCGCTCCCGTGCGCCGCAACGACGGCAGCTACCTGCGCTTTGACAGCAACGCCATCGTCATCATCGACGCGACGAACAACCCGAAGGGCACCCGCATCTTCGGCCCCGTGGCCCGCGAGTTGCGCGCCAAAAACTTCATGAAAATCATCTCCCTGGCGCCGGAGGTACTCTGACCATGCAAAAATTCCACCTCAAACGCGGCGACGAGATCGTCGTCATTGCCGGTTCCCACAAGGGCAAGTCCGGCAAAATCCTTGAAATCCTTCCCGCCAAGCAACGCGCCCGCGTCGAGGGCGTGGCCATGATCAAGCGCCACCTCAAGAAATCGCAGGATCATCCGCAGGGCACCATCGCCGAGCGCGAAGGCTCTGTCCACATCTCCAACCTCATGCTCAAGGCCCGTCACGACGAGCGCCACGCCAAGCACCCGGCGCCGGCCACCGCCTGATGCACAAATCGCTTGCCAATCCACCACGCCAATTGCGTTATTGACCCTCCTTCACCTGAAAACCACTGCCTCCGCCTCCGGGCCTGGAGTCCATGGTCGCACCTAAAATGAGCAGCTACACACCCGTCCTTCAAAAATTTTACCACGAGCAGGTCGTACCCCAGCTCGTGAAGAGCCGTGGCTACAAGAACAAGCACCAGGTTCCGCGCCTCCTGAAAATCTCGCTTAACACCGGCATCGATGCAGAGGCCGACAAGAACCAGATCGCCGATGTGCTGCGCGACATGGGTGTCCTCGCCGGCCAGAAGCCCGTGCCGGCCAAAGCCCGGAAGGCCGTCGCCAACTTCAAGCTCAAGGAAGGCCAGACGGTCGGCTGCTACGTCACGCTTCGCAGCCAGGCCATGTGGGAATTTCTTTACCGCCTCCTTGCCGTGGCCCTGCCCACCATCCGCGATTTCCGCGGCGTCTCGCCCAAGCTCGATGGCCAGGGCAATTACAACCTCGGCATCGAGGACTTCACCATTTTCCCCGAAATCACCGTTGAAAACGTCAAGAAGACCATGGGTCTCGACATCACGTTTGTGACTTCGGCCGAAACCGATGAAGAGGGCCGCGAGCTGCTCCGCCTGCTCGGCATGCCCTTCCGCCGCACCGAACCCGCCGCGCCCAAACCGACGGCTCATGCCGCATAGGTCCGGGACCTATAGGGCCAATCTAATATAAAACCTCACCCGCCATGCCGAAAACTTCCGCCATCGAACGCAACAAGAAGCGCCAGCGCCTGACCAAAAAATACAAGGCCAAGCGCGCCGAGCTCAAAGCCATCCTCCTCAACCCGGCCACGACCGACGAGGAGTTCTTCGCCGCGCAGAAAAAGCTCCAGAAGCTGCCCAAGAATTCCTCGCCCAACCGCGTCCGCAACCGTTGCTGGTACAGCGGCCGCCCGCGCGGCTACATCGGCAAATTTGGCGTCTCCCGCATCACCTTCCGTGAACTCGCCCTCGCCGGCAAAATTCCCGGCGTCACGAAATCCTCCTGGTAAACCACTTTGCCGGCGGGAGTCGGATATGACCCGCCGGCGACAAAAACCAAACATCCACCATGACCGACCCGATCGCTGATTTTCTCACCCGCCTGCGCAATGGCAGCAAGGCGAAGCTCGCCGAGTGCATTATGCCGCACTCCAACCTCAAGGAAGGCATCGCCGCCATCCTGAAAACCGAGGGCTATGTCGCCGACCACACCAACAGCGTCGACGAACAGGGCCACAAGACCCTCGTCGTGAAGCTCAAGTACGTGGACGCCGCCCCCGCCATCACCGGCATCAAGCGCGTTTCCACGCCCGGCCGCCGCCTTTACTACAGCTACTCCGATGTCCCGCGCGTCCTCAACGGCCTCGGCATCGCGATCATTTCCACTTCCAAGGGTCTCATGAAAGACCAGGACTGCCGCCGCAACAAAGCCGGCGGTGAACTGCTCTGCAACGTTTGGTAAGGAGATCCACATCCCATGAGCCGCATCGGCAAACAACCCGTTCTCATTCCTGAAAAGGTCAAAGTCGACATCAAGGACTTCACTGTCCACGTCGAAGGCCCCAAGGGCAAAGTCACCAAGACCTTCGCGCCCGTCGTGAAGATCGTCATGGCTGACAAAAAAATCACCGTCACGCCCACCGAGGATTCGCGCTTCTCGAAGGCCATGTATGGCACCGCCCGCAGCATCATCGCCGGCATGGTCAAAGGCGTCACCATCGGCTACCTGAAGGAACTCGAAATCCAGGGCGTCGGTTTCAAGGCCATCCTCAAAGGCAAGCAGCTCGAGCTCGCGCTCGGTTTCTCGCACGCGATTCTGATGGATATCCCCGACGGCATCAAAGTCACCGTCACCGACGGCACGAAGCTCAAGGTCGAAGGCGCGGACAAGCAAATGGTCGGCGCGGTCACGGCCGAGATTCGCAGCTATTATCCGCCCGAGCCTTACAAGGGCAAGGGTGTCCGTATCGTCGGCGAGCACGCCGAACGCGTCCGCCGCAAGGAAGGCAAGACCGTCGCTTAACGCCCATTTCAAATCTCAGGCCCAAATTTTTTCAGATGAATACCATCCTCAAAGCCAAACTCCTGCAGAAGCGCCGCTGGCGCGTCCGCAAGAAAGTCATCGGCACCGCCGCGCGCCCACGCTTGAGCGTGAAATTTTCCGCCAAGCACATTTATGCGCAGGCCATCGACGATGCCGCCGGCACCACGCTGATTTTTCTTTCGAGCCTCGATCCCGAGCTCCGCAAACAAAAACTCCACGCCAACCTTGCCGGGGCCAAGGCCCTCGGGGTGGCCTTCGCCATCAAAGCCAAGTCCGCGGGCATCAGCCAGGTCGTTTTCGACCGTTCCGGCGCCCGCTACCACGGCAAAGTCAAAGTCTTTGCCGACGCCGCGCGTGAGGGCGGTCTCGTTTTTTAATCCATGAGCTCCGCCAATACCTATACCGCACCGAATGCCGCGCGAGGCTCATCGTCTGATGCTGCGCCTGAATTCGTCGAGAAAATCGTCTTTATCAACCGATGCTCCAAAGTCGTCAAAGGCGGCCGGCGCTTCAGCTTCTCGGCGCTCGCCGTGGTCGGCGACGGCAAGGGCCGCGTCGGCGTCGGCTTCGGCAAGGCCAATGAAGTGCCCGATGCGATCAAGAAAAGCACCGAGCACGCCCGCAAGCGCATGCTCCACGTGAAACTCAAGGGCGACACTATCCCGCACGACGTCATCGGTGAATTTGATGGCGGCCGCGTCCTCCTTCGGCCCGCTTCGCAGGGCACCGGCCTCATCGCCGGCGGCGGCGTCCGCGCCGTCCTCGAGGCGGCCGGGGTGAAGAACGTCCTCACCAAGTCCATGGGCTCGAAAAATCACATCGCGGTGGTCAACGCCACGGTCAACGCCCTTCTGCAGCTCCGCCTGGCCGAGGACATCACCGCCCTCCGCAAAGCTTAAACCATCTCCGAGTCCCCGGTGCTTTTCCGCCGGGGGCGCATTTAGGAACCATTATGAAACTTCACGAACTTAAGAATGTAGCCGGCGCCATCCACCGCCACAAACGCGTTGGTTGCGGCGAAGGCGGCGGCCATGGCAAGACCAGCGGCCGCGGCGGCAAGGGCCAGAGCGCGCGCTCCGGCAGCAGCATCCGTCCCGGCTTTGAAGGCGGCCAGATGCCGCTCTATCGCAAGCTCCCTCATCGTGGCTTTAACCGCGCCCGCTTCAAGGACGTCTACGCCGTCATCAATGTCGGCGACTTCGAGAAGCTCGACGCCTCGGTCACGGAAGTGAATGCCGTCATGCTCGCGCAGGCCGGCCTGATTCGCCCCGGCGAAACCTATGTCAAAATCCTCGGCGACGGCGAGCTCACGCGCGCCTTCAAGGTCACCGCGGCGAAATTCTCCGGTTCCGCCAAGGCCAAGATCGAGAAAGCCGGCGGCCAGGTGGTCGTCACCGAATAAGCGGGCAGGGCGCGTCGAGAAAAATTTACAACCCCACTTCCGTGCTTTCTGCTTTCACCAATTCAATGAAAATCCCCGAGCTGCGCTCGCGGATTTTATTCACGCTGGCGTTGCTCGCGGTCGCCCGAGTCGGCGCCCACATCCCGCTGCCCGGCATCGACCCGCACCCGCTGCAAAATTTCTTTGCCAACCAGACGGGCGCGACCAGCGCGGCCATCGGCCTCTACAACATGTTCACCGGCGGGGCGCTCGTCAAAGGCGCCATCTGCGCGCTCGGGATCATGCCGTATATCAGCGCATCGATCATCTTTCAGCTGATGACGGCGGTGGTGCCAACGCTCAGCCGCCTGCAGCAGGAGGGCGATGTCGGCCGCCAGAAGCTCACGCAATACACGCGCTACGCCACCCTGCTCATCTGCCTGGTCCAGGGCACATTGATGATCCTGGCGCTGGAAAACCCCAGCAAGCTTTTCCCCGGCTACGACGTCAATACCTACGGCCCGATCGTGATGGTGAACAATTACTGGTTCCTGGCCACCTCCATCGTCTTTATGACCGCGGGCACGATGCTGCTCATGTGGCTGGGCGAGCAGATCACCCAGCGCGGTGTCGGCAACGGCGTCTCGCTGCTCATCACGGTCGGCATCCTCTCCGACATCCCCGGTGCGGCGGCCCAGACTTACAAGATGTTTTTCGGCCCGATCGGCACGACCCGGAACGGCTGGGTCGGCGTGGGCATGCTCGGGCTCTTCGTGCTGGTGGTCATGGGCATCATCCTCGTGGTGCAGGGCCAACGCAAAATCCCCGTGCAATACGCCAAGCGCGTGGTCGGCAACAAGGTCATGGGCGGCCAAAGCTCGTTCCTGCCGCTCAAGGTGAATTATTCCGGCGTCATGCCGGTTATCTTTGCCTCGGCAATTTTGTTGTTTCCCCAGCAGATCCTTTCGTGGGTTGGCGTGATCATGAACTGGAAGCGCCTCACCCAGGCTTCGCAGCATCTTTTGCGCGGCGATTGGTTTTATTACACGGTGGATGCGACCCTGATCCTATTTTTCAGCTACTTCTGGGTCTCGGTCATGTTCAAGCCCATCCAGGTGGCCGATGACCTCAAGAAATACGGCGGCTATGTGCCGGGCGTGCGCCCGGGCGAGCCCACGGCCCAGTTCCTCGATTTCATCATGACGCGCCTCACCCTGGCCGGCGCGATCTTCCTCACGTGTATCGCGGTCATGCCGGACGTCCTCCTCTACTGGATCAAGGTGCCGCCTCGCGTGGCGTACTTCTTTGGCGGCACCGGCATGCTCATCAACGTCGGCGTGCTCCTCGATACCATGCGCCAGATCGAGACGTTCCTGCTCCAGCGCCACTATGACGGCTTTCTGCGCAAGGGCCGCATTCGCTCCCGCAGCTCCATGGGTGGGTCGGTTGGCGCCCTGGGCGACGCGGCTGACTCGAAAACCGTCGGAGTGCTCTGGTTTTGGCTCGGTTTGCTCCTTGCGGTCGGCCTCATAGCCGGAACCATCAATCACTTTTCGCATAATCCGTAAAACTTCTTTACTTTTGCGGGAATGTCTTCACCTTCTCGCCTCTTTTCCCTTGGCGGTGATCCCGCCAGGTTAAAAATCCTTCTCCTTGGCCCGTCCGATTCTTTTACCGAACACGCGATGGCCTGGGTCCGTTCTTTGAATCTTGAGCACGTCTCTCCCGCTGAATTGATGCGGCAGGAGATTTCGCGTCGCACTTCGCTCGGCCAGTCGGCCGCGCAGGCGCTTCAGCGCGGTCAAGCCGTCGCTGATCCGGTCCTTTTCGCAATTCTGCGGAAATGGTTCTGGGCGCGCAAACCCGATGCGGGTTTTGCCCTCGCAGGCTTCCCGGCTACGCTGCTCCATGCCCAGGTGTTCGACGAATGGCTCGACGCGCGCGATGAAGCGCTCGCCGCCGCCCTCGTCGCCGGCGCTTCCAGCGCCGCCGGCCCCGTCGCCGAACACTACCGAACGCTCGGCCTCGACATCGTCGAGACCGCCCGACTCGCCGCCTGATGGCCATTCCGATTAAAAACAAGGAAGCCATCGTGCGCATGCGCGAGTCATGTGCCATTGCCGCGGGCGTTCTGCACCAGCTCAAGCAGCTCGTGCAACCGGGCATCAGCACGCAAGACCTCGAAGAAGCCGGCCGCGATTTGATCGCGAGCCATGGCGCACGCAGCGCCTGCTACGGCTACACCATCGGCTCCCGCCGCTATCCTGCCCATACCTGTATCTCGGTCAACGAAGAGGTCGTCCATGGCATTCCGTCCATCCGTCGCATTCTGCGCGATGGGGACATTGTCTCCCTCGACATCGTCATTGAGCGCAACGGCTACATCGGCGACAACGCCGCCACCGTTCCGGTCGGCCGGGTCCTCCCCGAAGTTGAGAAACTCCTCCGCGTCACCCGCGAGGCCCTCGACCTCGGCCTTGCGCAGGCCGTCACTGGCCATCGCATCGGCGATATCTCGCACGCCGTCCAGGCGCACGTCGAATCAAACGGCTTCAGCGTGGTGCGCGACATGGTCGGCCACGGGGTTGGCCGTTCGATGCACGAAGAGCCGCAGATCCCAAACTTCGGCAAACCCGGCAAAGGCGACCTCATCAAGCCCGGCATGACCCTTGCCATCGAGCCCATGGTCAACCTTGGCGGTTACAAAACCAAGACGCTCGCCGATGGTTGGACGGTTGTCACCGCTGACGGTTCGCCCTCCGCCCACTTCGAACACACCGTGCTCACCACCGAACGCGGCCCGGAAATCCTCACGTTTCCGCGTGCCGCGGAAATCTCAAACTTCAAATCTCAAATCTCAGATCCCACTTTCAAATCTCAAATCTCAAATCCTAAATCCTAAATCTTATGCCACGTCTCCTTGGTGTTGAAATCCCGGCGAAAAAGAAAATCGCCTACTCCCTCCGCTACATTTACGGCATCGGCCCGGAACGCGCCGACCAGGTCGTCAAAGAGGCGAGCCTGAATCCTGACATGCGCGCGCAGGACCTTTCCGAGGAACAGCTCAACAAGATCATGCACGTGATCACGGAGCACAAGTGGGTTGTCGAGGGCGATCTCCGCCGTGAGCTCGCCGCCAACCTGAAGCGTCTGCAGGCCATCAACTGCTACCGTGGCGTCCGCCACCGCCGCGGTCTGCCCGTCCGCGGCCAGCGCACCAGCACCAACGCCCGCACCCGCAAGGGCCCGCGCAAGACCATCGGCGTCACCAAAGTCAAAGAATAATTTCATCCCACCATGGCCGAAGAAAAATCCGCTCCCAAGAAAGAAAAGGCCCCCAAAAAGGCCGCCGCTGCTGTTGCTCCCGTTGCCGAAACCAACGTTCCCGCGACGGAAAAGCCTGCCCGCGAAAAAGCGCCCAAGGCCGCTGGTGACGAAAAGGCCGCTGCGCCTGCCGCTCCCACTGCTCCGGTTGAGTTGATCGGTGGCGTGGCCAAGCAGCCCACCGCCGAGGATCTCCTCAAGGAAGAACTCAGCGCGGTCAAAGTCCGCAAAGCCAAGGGCTCCAAGAACGTCACCTCCGGCGTCGTCAATGTCCTGGCGTCCTTCAACAACACCATCGTTTCCATCACCGACCAAAAGGGCCAGGTCATCGCCTGGTCCAGCGCCGGCAAGTGCAATTTCCGCGGTTCGCGCAAATCCACCGCCTATGCCGCGCAGGTGGTCGCGCAGGACGCCGCCCGCAACGCCATGTCCCACGGCCTCAAGGATGCCGTCATCCGCGTCTCCGGCCCCGGCCTGGGGCGCGACAGCGCCATCCGCGCGCTGCAGTCCATCGGCCTGGAGATCAGCTCCATCATCGATGTCACCCCCATCCCGCACAACGGTTGCCGTCCCCGCAAGCGCCGCCGCGTGTAATTCAACCCACTCCCTCAACTCCGGATTCAAACTTTAAATCCCTTTATTTTACCATGGCTCGCTATATCGGACCCACCACTCGCATCAGCCGTCGTTTTGGCCAGCCCATCTTCGGCGCAACCAAGGCTTACGAACGCCGCACGTATCCACCCGGCCAGCACGGCCCCAAGTCCCGCCGCAAGCACTCGGAATACGGCATCGGCTTGAACGAAAAGCAGAAGCTCCGCTACATTTACGGCCTGCTTGAGCGCCAGTTCCGCCGCGTCTTCGCCATCGCCAAGAAAGAGCGCGGCGTCACCGGCGAGCGCTTTCTCCAGCTGCTGGAGACGCGCCTCGACAGCGTGATTTATCTCCTCGGCCTCGCCCGGAGCCGCGCCGCCGCCCGCCAGTTTGTCAACCACGGCCACATCCGCGTGAACAACCACAAGGTCGACATCGTCAGCTACAACGTCCTGCCCGGCGACGTCATCGAAATCAAGAACATGCCCGCGTCGCGCCAGATGGCCACGCGCAACCTCGAGGAAAACCGCATTCGCAACGTTCCCGGCTGGCTCACCCTCGATGCCGAGAACTTCCGCGCCACCGTCAACCGTCTGCCCACCCGCGACGAGATGGAGCCCGGCATCAACGAACAGCTCATCGTCGAGTTCTACTCGCGCTTCTAACCTGCGCCGCCCGCACCCGCCATTTATCACGCAACCTTAATTCTTCATTGTCATGCCTAAACGCCTCGGAAAGTTCGAACTGCCCAGCAAACTCACCAAGATTGAGGAAGGTTCTTCCTCCACCTACGCCAAATTCATCGCCGAGCCCTTCGAAGCCGGTTACGGCCACACCGTCGGCAACTCCCTGCGCCGCGTCCTGCTGAGCTCCATCGAGGGCGCCGCCATCACCTCCATCAAGATCGACGGCGTCAACCACGAGTTCCAGAGCGTGGACGGCGTGGTCGAGGATGTCACCGACATCGTCCTCAACCTGAAAAAAGTCCTGATCGTCTCGCAAAAGCGCGAACCCCTCAGCCTCACGCTCAAGGCCAGCAAGGCCGGCGCGGTCACCGCCGCCAACATCCAGGCCGACGCCAACATCACCATCGTCAATCCCGACCAGGTCATTTGCACGCTCGACAAAAGCCGCTCGTTCGAAGCGGAGATCGAGATCAAGACCGGCCGCGGCTACTATCCCGGCGAACTCAACAAGAAGGAAGAGCAGGCCATCGGCGTCATCCCCATCGACTCGCTCTTCTCGCCCGTCCGCCTCGTCAAGTACGCCGTCGAGAACACCCGCGTCGGCCAGATCACCGATTACGACAAGCTGATCCTGGAAATCTGGACCGACGGCCGCATCACCCCGGACGATGCCCTCAAGCAGTCCGCCTCCATCTTCAAGCATCACCTCGATGTGTTCGACCGCGTCAGCGAAGAGCACTACGAGTTCGAGAGCCAGCAAAGCGCCGTCAGCGAAGAGGAAAACAAGCTCCGCAAGCTCCTCAACATGTCGGTCAACGAAATCGAACTCTCCGTCCGTGCGGCCAACTGCCTCAACAACGCCAACATCACCACCGTCGGCGAGCTGGCGATGAAGAGCGAGCAGGAGATGCTCAAGTACCGCAATTTCGGCAAGAAATCGCTCAACGAAATCAAGGAAAAGCTCGAAGCCCTCGGCCTTTCCCTTGGCATGAAGTTCGACGAACGCCTCCTCGACACCAAGAAGGAAGCCTGAGCGCGGCTTCGCCGTGCAAGTAACAAGTAACCAGTAGCAATTTCCAAGAATAACGAACCAGTTCCAGTTTTGTCGGCGAGTATCCTGATACTTGTCACTTGATACCTGGAACTTCCTCCCCATGCGCCACAATAAACACCACGCCTCCCTCGGAGTCACCCGCGAGCACCGCGAGTCCATGCTGGCCAACCTGGCCGCCTCGCTGATCAAGCACGGCCGCATCCAGACCACGCTGGCCAAGGCCCGGGCGCTCCGGCCCTTCATCGAGAAGATCATCACCAAGGCCAAGCATGCCTCCGTCGCGACCGACAAAAGCGCGGCCCTCCATCTGCACCGTCTCGCCATGCGCGATGTGCGCGACGAGGCCGCCGTCACGCTTCTCTTCAGCGAAAAGGTTGCGCAATTTGCCAGCCGCGCCGGTGGTTACACCCGCATCTACAAGCTCGGCGCCCGCCGCATCAGCGATGCTGCGGAGCTCGCCCTCATCGAGTTTATTGCGGCCGAGGACACCGGCTACAAAAAGTCGAAAGGCCGCAAATCGGCCAAGCGCAAAAAGTCCGCGGCCAAGGTGGAAGCGCCGGCTGAAGTAGCGGTTGCGGCCGAGACTCCGGCAGCCGCGCCGGATGCCGCGGCGGCTCCGGCCGAAGGCGAAGCGAAAAGCTGAGCTGCCGTCTCTTTTCTGTTTTTCAAAATGCGCCGAAGCCTGCTTCGGCGCATTTTTACTTTTCATTTTGTCATTCCGAAACCCTGAGCAAACCGCGAAGCGGATTGCGTGGAACGCATTGATGAACCGATTCGCGCGGCAGCGCGGGTGGAGCGCGACCCTCCGGGCGCGCTCTGAGCGCGTCGGGACGACACGCTCCACTTTGGAAGGCTGAATTTGAGCCATAACTGGAATGAGTTCATTGGCAGCGGAACGAGAAAACCGGATCCATGCACAATTTAACCGCGAATGAACGCGAATAAGGCCGCTGCGGACAAGGTTGGGAAAAGTGGCTTCCCTCTATTCGCGTTAATTCGCGTCCATTTGCGGTTTCCCACCGTGTGGATTTCTGCCAACATCGGTCCATGTTCGCCCTGTCTACTGCGGTCGTCATCTACTGCCTGCTTGTCGCGGCGATCTTTCTCAGCCTGTGGTTTTACTACGACCGCCGCGATCATGCGCGTTTCGAGGGCGAGCGCCGCAAGGCCACGTTTCACTGCATCACCTGCGGCCATCTCTACACGGGGCCGACGGGCGCCGAAGTCAGCCCATGCCCGAAGTGCAACCACGAAAATGCGCGGCTCAAATTTTAGTTTTTTAACCGTGGTTAAAAAACTAAGGTTGATTCGCGGTTCCTGACCATTCTTTATTCCGCATGGCACAAACCATCGCCGTCCTCGATTTTGGTTCGCAACTCACGCAGGTCATCGCCCGCCGGGTTCGCGAGTGCCAGGTTTACTCGAAGATTTACCACTACACCACGCCGGCAGAGACGCTGCGGGCGGAAGGCGTGATCGGCATCATCCTTTCCGGCGGGCCCCAGAGCGTTTACGCCAAGGGTGCGCCGCATCCCGACTGCGCCATCTTCTCGCTCGGCGTGCCGGTGCTCGGCATCTGCTACGGCGTGCAGCTCATGGGACATTTTCTCGACGGCAAAGTTGCGCCGAGCAAGGCCCGCGAGTACGGCCACGGCGTCCTGACGGTGAAAAAGCCCGGCCAGCTCTTTGCCGGGTTGCCCCGCAAGTTGCGCGTGTGGAATTCCCATGGCGACAAGCTCACCCGCCTGCCGCCCGGTTTTGCCGCCATCGGCACGACGGAAAACTCCCCGTTTGCCGCGATCGGGGACGTGGACCGGCGTTTCTACGGCATCCAATTTCATCCCGAGGTGTTTCACACCGAGCGCGGTGTTGACCTCATTCGCAACTTTCTCGTGCGCATCTGTGGCGCGGAGCAGGATTGGACGACGCGCGACTTTATCTCGCACGCCGTGGCCGGCATCCGCGCGACGGTCGGCAAGTCGCGTGTCATCCTCGGCCTTTCCGGTGGCGTCGATTCGTCGGTCGCCGCCGCGCTCATCCACAAGGCCATCGGCCGCCAGCTCACCTGTGTTTTTGTGGACAACGGTTTGCTCCGCGCGGGCGAGCGCGCGGCGGTCATTGCGCTCTACAAGAAACATTTCCATATCGACCTTCGCGTCGCCGATGCCTCGGTCATTTTCCTGCGCCGCCTGCGCGGCGTGGCCGACCCCGAGGAGAAGCGGAAAATCATCGGCCGCACCTTTATCACGGTGTTTGAGAAATCCCTCCGTTCGATCGGCCGGGCGGAGTTTCTCGCCCAGGGCACGCTTTATCCCGATGTGATCGAGAGCGTTTCCATCGGCAACAACCCCGCCTCGCTGATCAAGAGCCACCACAATGTCGGCGGCCTGCCCGAGCGGATGAAGCTCAAGCTCCTCGAGCCGTTGCGCGAACTTTTCAAGGACGAGGTGAGGGAGGTCGGCGCCGCGCTCGGCCTGCCGCGCGAGGTCGTCTGGCGCCAGCCGTTCCCCGGTCCCGGCCTCGGCGTGCGCGTCCTCGGTGAAATTTCTCCCGACAAACTCGTCATCCTGCGGGCGGCCGACGCGATCCTGCAGGAGGAGATGATGGCCAGCGGCTGGTATTGGAAAGTGTGGCAGTCGTTCTGCGTTTTCCTGCCGGTGAAGACCGTCGGCGTCTTTGGCGATGAGCGCAATTATGCCTACGTGATCGCGCTGCGCATTGTCGAAAGCATCGATGCGATGACGGCCGACTGGACCCGCCTGCCTTATGAATTGTTGCAAAAAATCTCCAGTCGCATAACCAACGAGGTGCGAGGTGTTTCCCGCGTTGTCTTCGATGTCAGCTCAAAACCCCCTGCCACCATCGAATGGGAGTAAACAATTCCCTGTGGCGCAGGTCTTACTATACTCCCATGACCAAGTCTTTTAACTTTCTAACCATCGCGTTGTTCACCGCCTGTCTCGTGACGCGCGCCTTCGCCGATACCGATGCCATCATCGCCAAGGCGCGTGCTTATCTCGGCCCGGACGCCACGCTCGATGCCATCACCTCCATCCGTTATGTTGGCACGCTGGCCAGCGAAGAAACGATCAAGGACAAGGACGGCCGGCAAATCACGCGACCCTTCAAGGGCACGATTGAAATCATTTTTCAGAAACCCTATAGTCAACGCGTCACCCTGGTTTCCTACAAAGGCACGGAGACCACGGCGCTCGACGACTTCGAAGCGTGGCGCCACCTGCAAGATGCAACCGACGCCAAGCGCTGGAGCCTCACGTTGCTCAACAAGGACCAGGTCAGGAGCCAGCGCGCCAACACGTGGGAAAACATCGCCTTTTACCGAGGCATCGAGCGCCGCGGCGGCCATGTCGAGGATCTCGGTTCCCATGTCATCGACGGCCATACCTGTGAGAAACTGGCTTTTGTGCATGAGCCCGGCCTTACGTTTAATCGTTATTTCGACGCGGCCACCGGCGAGCTTATCCTGACGGAGACGGAAAACGGCAACCTCACCCGTGAACAAGGGGAATTGATGGTCAATGGCGTGCGTTTTCCGAAATCCCTCATAAACATCACGAAGGATCCCGTCACCGGCCGGGAAAGCACCCTCGTTATCACGTTGGAAAAAATCACGCTGAACGAAGTTTTCCCCGAGCGCCTCTTTGCCGTGCCGATGTACACGGTCAAGTGAAAGCCTGCTTGCAGGCTTTCATCCTGAGCGAAGCGAAGGATCCCCATCCTATTGCAGGCTGTCACCTTTCTCTGGCCACACCACGGTTTTTTCGTTGAGCTCATTCTGTGCGTCTCCTTCGCTTTTCTGATCCGGCCTTCGCCACCGACCTCGCCACCTTTTGCCGCGGCGCCGAGGCCTCGGCTGAAATTTCTGCGGCCGTCGCCGCGATCCTCGCCGATGTCCGTTTGCGCGGCGATGCCGCCGCCGCCCATTACGCGGAGAAATTTGACGGGGCCAAACTCGCGCCCGAACACTTCCGTGTGCCCGCCGCCGAGCTGGCGGCCGCCGCCCGCCGCCTGCCTGCCGCCGAACGCGCGGCCCTGCGCGCCGCGCATGCCTCCATCGTCGCCTTCAACCGCCGCGGACTGCCGCAGGCCTGGACCGGCCGCAACCCGCAGGGCGCGCTCGTCGGCGAGAAATTTGACCCCATCCGCCGGGTCGGCCTCTACGTGCCCGGCGGCCAGGTGCCGCTCGTCTCCACGGTGCTCATGACGGCCACGCTCGCGAAAATCGCGGGCTGCCCGGAGATCGCCGTCTGCACCCCGTCCGACCGCGAGGGCCGCATCGCCGACGGCATCCTGGCGGCGCTGCACCTCGTGGGCGTGCGCGAAGTTTACGCCATCGGCGGCGTGCATGCCATCGGCGTGATGGCCTACGGCACCGCCATGATCCCGGCGGTGGACAAGATTTTTGGCCCCGGCAATGCGTATGTCTGCGAGGCCAAGCGGCAGGTCTTTGGCGCGGTTGGCGTGGATTCGCTGCCCGGCCCGAGCGAGGTGATGATCATCGCCGATGGCACGGCGCGGGCCGATTTCATCGCGGCCGATCTCCTCGCGCAAGCCGAGCACGGCTCGGGCAAGGAAAAGATCTACCTCGTCACCACCTCGGAAAAAACCATTGATGCAGTCACCACGGAAATCGCCGTGCAGCTGAAGGGCCTGTTGCGCTCGGAGCAGGCGCAGCGCGTGCTCGACCATGGCTTTCTCGCCGTCGAGGTGAAGGCGTTTACCCAGGCCGCCGAAGTGGCGAACTACGTCGCGCCCGAGCACCTTGAGCTGTTCGTCGACAAGAAATCCGCCGCCATGCTGGTGAAAAAAATCACCACGGCCGGCGCCATCATGCTCGGCGCGGACACGCCGACGGCCCTGGGTGATTTCACCGCCGGGCCCAGCCACGTGCTGCCGACCGGCCGCGCCGGGCGTTTCTTCAGCGGCCTGCGCGTGGCGGATTTCCTGCGCCGCACGAGCATCATCCGCTACGACCGCGCCAGCGTGAAGAAGGGCCACAAAGTTGTCGCCGCCTTCGCGCGCATGGAACAACTCGACGCCCACGGCCGCAGCGTGGCTGTGCGGCTTAGTTGAAGGTTGAAAGTTGAAAGAGGCGAAAGCTTCGATTTGCAAAGACGAGCTTTCAACTGTCGTCTTTCAACTTTCAACCAAGACTACTTCGCCATGTCTGACCTTACCTCATTTTCATTGCCGCATATTGCCAGGCTTCACGCCTATACGCCCGGCCTTCAGCCGGGCGAATCCGGCTGGCTGAAGCTTAACACCAACGAAAATCCCTATCCGCCGAGCCCGCGCGTGGCGGAGGCTTTGCTCCGCGAAATCGGGGCCGACGGTGTGTCGCTGCGGCTGTATCCGAACCCGGCGAGCGCGCCGCTGCGGGCTGCCCTCGCCAAACATCACGGACTGAAGCCGGAAAATGTTTTTGTCGGCAACGGTTCCGACGACGTGCTCAACCTGCTGGTGCGCTGCTTCTGCGCGCCGACGGTCGCGGCCGGCTTCACCTGGCCCAGCTACTCACTTTATCCCGTGCTGGTCGAAATCCAGGATGGCCGCGCGGCCATGATTGAATTCGACCGCACGATGCGCCTGCCGCTGGAAAAAATTGCCGCCTCGCATGCGAGGGCGTTTTTTCTCACTTCGCCCAACGCGCCCACCGGGGTCGGTTTTGCCAATGCCGGGATCGAAAAAATCCTGGCTGCGTTCCACGGCATCCTTGTCGTGGACGAAGCTTACGCCTCGTTCGCCAGCGAAAACGCCGTGCCGCTGCTCGCGCTGTATCCTCGACTGGTCGTCGTCCGAACCTTCTCCAAGTCGCACGCGCTGGCCGGCATTCGCGTGGGTTATGCGCTCGCGCATCCCGAGCTCATCGGCCTGCTCGACCGGGTGAAAGACAGTTACAATGTCAGCCGCCTGTCGCAGGCCGCTGCGCTCGCCGCGCTCGGCGACTCCGGCTACTACGATGCGATCATCGGCAAAATCGTGGCCACGCGAGATGCTTGCGTCCGGGAATTCTCCACCCAGCGCGGCTGGTTCACCTATCCGTCGCAGGCAAATTTCATCTTTACCGAGCCATGCGACGCCCGCGGTGGAACCGGGCCGAATGTCGCCAAAGCGCTCTATGACTTCCTTTTTGCGCGTAAAATCCTCGTGCGCCATTTTCCGAGCCACGCCTTGACCGCGTCATTTCTTCGCATCAGTGTCGGCACGGACGACGAGATGCTTGTCCTCTCCGAGGCCCTCGACGCATGGCAAAAACAAAAACCAACTCCCGCGTAGCCACGATCTCGCGCAAGACCGCCGAGACCAATATTTCGCTTACCCTGGCGATCGACGGCCGCGGCACTGCGCAGATCGAGACCGGCGTGGCGTTCTTCGACCACATGCTCACGCTGTTCGCCAAGCACGGGCTGTTCGACCTCACGGTGAAGGCGAAGGGCGACACCGATGTCGATTATCACCACACGGTCGAGGACGTAGGCCTCGTGCTCGGCCAGGCCTTCAAGGAGGCGCTGGGCGACAAGCTTGGCCTCCGCCGTTACGGATTTTTCCTGCTGCCGATGGACGAATCGCTCGCCCGCGTCGTCGTGGATATCGGCGGGCGGCCGCACCTGGTTTACGAGGTCGAGGCGCCGACCATGTTCGTGCGCGATTTCAACCTCGCGCTGGTGAAGGAATTTTTTCGGGCCTTCAGCAACGCGCTCGGTGCGAACGTGCACGCCAAGCTTGTTTACGGCGAGGAGCCCCACCATGTGGCCGAGGCGCTCTTCAAGTGCCTCGCGCGTGCGCTCGACCTGGCCACCCAGATCGACCCGCGGGCGGAAGGCTTGCTGCCGAGCACAAAAGGGCAAATTTAGTTAAATTCAAGGTTCCCTGTTCTAGGTTCAAGGTTGGTTGAGCTCACAACGTTGAATCTTGAACTGGGAACCTTGAACTTCTCTCAACGAACTTCTGCTTTCCGAACCTTGAACAGGGAACTTTGAACCTAGAACATCCAGTTATAGCCGTGATCGACAACGGCGTTTGCAACCTCCGCAGCGTGACCAAGGCGGTCGAGGCGGCGGGAGGCCTGCCGCGTGTCGTCACTGTGCCTGACCAGGTGGGCAAGGCGGACGGCCTCATCCTGCCCGGGGTGGGGGCGCTGGCCGACTGCGTCGGGGCCCTGCGCCGCACCGGGCTGGACGAGACCGTGCGCGCCTGGATCGGCGAGGACCGGCCGTTTCTCGGCGTGTGCCTCGGCCTGCAGGCGCTTTTCGAATTTTCCGAGGAAGCCGACACGCCCGGCCTCGGCATTTTCCCGGGCCGCGTGGTGCGCTTCCGCCTGCCGGGCGACCTGAAAGTGCCGCACATGGGCTGGAACACGGTGCGCTTCGTGCAGCCGGGTTCGCCGCTCGCCACCGGCCTCGCGCCGGAGGGCGAAGCTTTCTATTTCGTGCACAGCTACTACGCCGTGCCGAGCGATCGCGCGCTCGTGCTGGCCGAGTGCGACTATGGCAGTCCCTTTACCGCGGCCATTGCTCGTGGCCGCTGCTTTGCCACGCAATTTCACCCCGAGAAAAGCCAGGCGAAAGGCCTGCAGATTTATCGTAACTTCATTGGCGTGGCGACCGGGGCGCTGTCGCCGGTCGCAGCCTGATACCAATTTAAGGTAGGGCGCGACCGCCGGGCGCGCCGAGGCCTTCCGAATCCATTTTTACAGAAGGTCGCAAAGGACACAAGAGACTGGTGTTGGCTCGCACCAAATTTCCACGCAGGCTCTGTTATTGCCTTTGATGGTGAAATTCCCGCGACTCTTCGCGATCTTGGTGTAAAAATCATTTCGAGAACCACGGCGGGCCCAGCGGCGACGAGTGCACAGCCTCGGCGGTCCCGGCCTACCCCAGAATTCAAACTAAGGTCGCCCTAGCAGCCCATCTTCTACTCTTGAAGCCCTGTGCTAATGGTGCCCGGGCCGGAGGGATAGGATCGAACTTTTCTTTGCCACGGAGGAAGTTTATCGCACTGTTATTCCCATGGCTGATACCGCCCTCCTTAAACTCGATACCAAGGAAGTCACCCTGCCGGTCATTGTCGGCACTGAAGGCGAACGCGCCATCGATACGCGCAAGCTCCGCGCCGATACCGGCTACATCTGTTTCGACCAGGGTTATGGCAACACCGGCTCGTGCGACAGCGCCATCACTTATCTCGACGGCGACAACGGCATTCTCCGTCACCGGGGCTATCCCATCGAGCAGCTCGCGGAAAAGAGTAATTTTGTCGAGACCGCCTATCTCGTGATCTATGGCGAACTGCCGAACCAGGAGCAGCGTCGAGCCTTTGGCCAGAATTTGCGCGAGCACGCTGCCATCGAGATGCAGATGCAGGAAATCTTCAAAGGCTATCCCAAGGATGCGCCGTCGATGGCCATGCTCTCGTCCATTGTCGGCTCGCTCGCCGCGCATTATTCGACCCTCGCTACCAATAACTTTGAGAAGGACCTCAAAAACTTCGACACCGCCGCGGCCATCGCCATCTCGAAGATTCGGACCATTGGCGCGATGATCTATCGGTATCAGCGCGGCCTGCCTTACGTTTTTCCCAAGCACGAGCTGCCGTTTTGCGAGAACTTCCTGCACATGATGTTCACGGAACCGTACAAGGACTACGTGGCTGTGCCGGAAGTCGCCAAGGCGCTCAACCTCGTGCTGCTTCTGCATGCCGACCACGAGCAGAATTGCAGCACCTCGACCCTGCGCATGGCGGCTTCGAGCGCGGCCAACCTCTTCACCTCCATCGCGGCCGCCATCTGTGCGCTGTCCGGCCCGCTGCACGGCGGCGCCAACTCGGCCGTCGTGGAAATGCTTCAGGCCATCCACGACGAGGGCGACGACGGCTCGCGCTTCATTGCGGCGGCCAAGTCGGGCAACAAGAGCAACCGCCTGATGGGCTTTGGCCACGCGGTCTATCGCAATTTCGATCCCCGCGCCAAGATCATCGGCCGGGCCTGCGACGAACTGCTCAACAAGCTGGGGGTGAAAGACCCGCTGTTCGACATCGCCAGGAACCTCGAGCAGGCCGCGCTGCATGATGAGTATTTTATTTCGCGCAAGCTTTACCCAAACGTCGATTTCTACAGCGGCATCATCCTGCGCGCCCTCGGCATCCCGGTGAACATGTTCACCGTCATCTTTGCCATCGGCCGCACGCCCGGCTGGATCGCCAACTGGCGGGAAGTGGCGGCCAATCCGAAAGGCCGCATCTACCGCCCGCGCCAGATCTACGTCGGCCCGACCAA
>Ga0210402_10001137_pt1 | contig 27975 bp, 19 predicted proteins | sample IncBWC7MmetaG_FD_161055 | JGI IMG/M metagenome (GOLD analysis project Ga0210402, IMG submission 161055) | Forest soil microbial communities from Barre Woods Harvard Forest LTER site, Petersham, Massachusetts, United States - Inc-BW-C-7-M | ecosystem: Environmental > Terrestrial > Soil >...
GGCCATGCTCCATGGTGACGCGAATTGATTTTTGAAAAGAGATGGGGCTCTCCAGATGCCAGCGGTAAAGACAGTACCGCGCGCCCACGCGTTCTGGATTGACCATCAGCGGCGCTCCGTTATGCAAATATCCAAACGGGCGCGGTTCATCAATTCCTCCAAAATCCCACGCGCCGTTGTAATAATCCTCGGTACCAGTGCCATTGATCACCGGTTCGGGCTGGCCATCAATAAAAATCATTTCATCGCCTTCGCCCGGCCAGCCATCCTGGTTTTGCAGAATAGCGTGAGTTACGCCGACGAAGTGTCCATGCCCTTGGGCTTCGAGGAACGTGTAATTGCCTTCGCCACTTAAGTTCTTCTTATCGTTTGTTAGTGGCTCGTAATTGCTCTTCCAGTTGTCGGTCCAGCCCCGGCATGGCGTTGCCTGCCGGTATTGCGCATGGAAGTATCCGAGATCGGAGGGCAATTCCGCGACCGCCACATAATCAATATTGTGATAGAGGTTTTGGACGCGCTGCTTTCCATCGTTGCTGATCGTCAGGCGAGCAGACTTGGCGAACGGCATGGGAAAGTACGCGTTCATAGCTTTAATCGAAGCGACCGTCGTCAGCGCCGATTGGTACAAGAAATATTCACCAAGTCCCAGCCCGAAAAAATCTCCGATGGGCACTTCGACCGACGGCCCGGCTTCTCCATCCCAATACGCGCGCAGCACCAGTTTCTTCAGATGGAACGCTTCGTCGGAGTTAATCGTGAACCAGAGGTGAGTAACGATCCCTGGCCCCGCGGCGTCCAGAAGCGTGGCGGTCTGGCCCGGATCGAGCACGATGAAGTCGGCGTTGGCTCCGGTGCGATCGTAGCTGGAAGCGCGTTTGTTTTTGTAATCGCGAAATCTTGCGAGATTCACCAAGTTTGCCGGCACGGAACCGGCGGAACCTGCGCTTTTACCTTGAGGTTCAGCGTGCGCGGATGTTCCAAGTCCGAGGACGGCGCCAGCGGATGCCAGCCACGTCAGAAGGTCGCGGCGTGGAAGTGCGGGCTGATCGGCTGGTTGCAACGGATTCTTGTTTTTCATTTAAGCTCACCGGAAAAATTTATTTTATACAGGTCCCGACACGGGAACAGCCTGAATTCACGGAAGCGTCAGGCAAGGTCGGGATTGGGAAGCATGATATCCCGGATTATCCCGTCTAGGTCGTGACATGCGGTAATAAACTGGCGCAGCGTTCGGCTGGTCGCAGGGAATGCGTCGAACTCATCGATCGGCAAACCATCCAGTTCGAACGCACGCCGAAAATCCACAAATTTGGCGCTCAGCGCTTGCACCACGCGAGGTTCAACGGGATCTTCGATGCGGGGGCGCACTTCGATGTCGCTGGCGTTGAATCGCACTTGCCAGTTGCAAGGAGGTGAAATCACTACATCGCCGCCGATAAACTCGCTCCAATGCATGTGATTGCGGAACGCGGCCGAAAGCAACCGGATGCGATAGCCACGCTCGCGGAAAAGTTGATATGTTTTTTTGAAAACGGCCACGCCAGCCCATTCAAGATATCCGGGATCGATGGAAATATTTTCCTTTTCCATCACCACCTTGAGCCAATCATCCAGCCGGCCAACCATAATCGTGCAGACTGGACCCATCGAGGCGATTTCTTTGCCTTCACGCTCCCGGCGTTTCAGGCCTCGTTCCACTGCTTCGGCAACAGCGACGCACTGCGGCAGGGTAAAACAGACGGTGGCGTTGATGCTGATGCCACGATAGGTGGCTTCTTCAATGGCAGGAATTCCGGCGCGGGTCACGGGAATCTTCACGATCATGTTTGGTGCGAGCTTGCTGAACTCTTCGGCCTGACGGACGACGGCTTCAGTATCGCGATAGAGACGAGGGTCGGTTTGAATCGAAAGACGACCGTTGCGGCCGTTGTGCTCGTCGAAAATAGGTTTCAGCAAGGCTGCGCATTTGACGGAAATTTCCCGGACGACCTGCCATGCGATTTCGTCCTCGGTGGCAGCAGAGCGTTCCCGCAACAATGTTTCGATGCGGCCCTTCCATTGAGGAAGTTCTTTTTTCAAAACGCCGAGCACGATAACCGGATTGCAGGTTGCTCCGACCGCGCCGTGTTCGATGGAATACGTCAGCTCGAGAATGGAAGCGGAGTCGTTCCACAAGCAAGTAGGAGTGGTTTGAGTCATCTGGTGCAATGGGCTTTTGTAAGATTCGCGGGTCGCCGTTCGAGTCATGGTTTTCTCCGTTGGCGTGGTGCTACTCGCGGGCCGCTTTTTCCCGAGCAACTTTGCAAGGTTGGCCGCGTACATAGGAATTTTCCGCCGCGACGGCAATCTCGAGGGCGCGCAGTCCATCTTCACCGGTTACGCGCGGAGCCTTCTCCGCCAGCATGGTGGTCACGAAATCGCGAGCCTCCGCCAGGTAGGCGTCGGCGAACCGCGAAAGGAAATGGTCGGCGAGAACCTCGCTGCTGCCGCGACTGGTAAAGAAAGTTACGGGCGCGCCTTGCAGACTGCCAATAAATATCGAGCCCTTGGAACCGATAATCTCGGTTCGCACGTCGTAGCCATACAGCGCCTGCACATGGGAGTCGACGTTGCCGATCGCGCCGTTCGCGTACTTCATGTTGACGACGCTGGCCACCACGTCGCCGTACTTTGCGATTTCAGGGCGAATGGCAGTGGTGCCGAAGGTGTGCACTTCGATCACTTCGTCCTGCATCAGCCAGCGGGCCAAATCGAAATCGTGAATGGTGTTGCTGTACAAAAGAGTTCCGTTGACGCCGGACTGGTAGGCGGCCATGGGCGGCTCGTCCTTGTCGCGGCCGAGCGACTTGAAGACTACCGGGGTACCGATTTCGCCGGCCTCGATGCGCTTCATCGCGGCGGAATACGCGGGATCGTAGCGGCGCATAAAACCAACTTGCATGCGAACACCGGCGCGAGAAACCGTTTGCAGCGCGGAGGTTGCATCTTCCAGGGTCAGCGCCAGCGGCTTTTCGCACAGAATGTCTTTGCCCGCCGCCGCGGCAATGCGAATTGACGATCCGTGAAATTTATCCGGCGTGGCAATCACCACCGCGTCGATGTCTTTCCTTTGCACCATCTCCTCGAGGCTGGTGTAGGCATGCTCGATTTCCAGTTCATCGGCAACCTGCTTGCCGCGGTCTGCGGAGACGTCGGCAATGGCCACCAATCGGGCATTGGGCACCAGCCGGCGCATATTTTCGGCGTGACGCTTGCCCATCTCTCCAACTCCAAGCACTCCGACTCCGAGCTTTCGCATGGTGGCTCCTCGACGGGAATCTTAGCGCTTTGACGGAAAAATGGAAACAAGAAATTGCACGCAACCGGATTGCCTTTGGAGGTTCGAGATTGCGATCAGCGCCAGGCGGTGCCCGCGATTGAGGCCATTTCTTGGGCGAAAGCGGCAAAAATGAAGCTGGAAAAGTTCCGCCTACGCGTGGGAATATAGCCGGAAGGGTATTGGGGACAACGCCAAGCGAGCGGTCGCGGTGTTCGCGAGCGATGATATGTATAAACGCTTATAATGATGGTGTTGGAGGCAGGGGGTGAGTTACGATACACTCTGCTGGTTTCCAAGCACATGCAACGCAAACCCAAATCGGCCAAGCCGGGCAAGTCCGCCAGCATCTACGATGTTGCGAAAGAGGCGCGAGTTTCGGTTTTCACGGTCTCCGCGGTGGTCAATCAGAAGAGCCACGTCGGCAAGAAATTACGGGAACGAGTGGAAACGGCGATTCGCAAGCTGAATTACCGTCCCAATCTGCTGGCGCGCAGCCTGGCAAAACAGCAGACGCACACCATTGGCATGATCGTTCCGGATATTGCCAATCCATTTTTTCCGATGGTGGTGCGGGGAGCGGAAGACGCGGCGCAGAAGCGCGGTTACAACCTGCTGCTCTGCAACAGCGATGACACCCAGGAAAAAGAGGAAAGCGCCCTGGAATTGCTGCTTTCGAAGCGGGTGGACGGAATACTGTTGACCAAGGCGCTTAGCGAAATAAGCCCTCCGTTGCGGCAAATGATACAAGAGACGAAAATCCCGATCGTGCTGGTAATGCGCACGTTCCCGAAGATTTCCAAAGATGCGGTCATTACCGACGACTATCAGGGCGCGTACGACGCGGTATGCCACCTTGCGCGCGCCGGGCGAAAGCGAATTGGATTGATCGGCGGCCCGCGAAAAATCAGCAATGGCAAGGCGCGGTGGGAAGGTTTTCGCGATGCGCTGAAAGCCAACAATCTTCCCTACGACCCGGAATTGGTCATCGAAGGCGACTATCGCATCGAATCCGGTTATCGCGGGGGAAACCTGTTGCTGTCGCACCGGCCGGACGGGGTCTACGTTGCGAACTTTCTGATGACGGTTGGACTGCTTAAGGCTGCTGAAGAGATGGGACTGCGCTGCCCGGAAGACTTTGGCATGGTGAGCTTCGACGATTACCCGTGGCTGGCAATTTTCCATCCCAAACTGACTACCGTGGAACTGCCGAAGTATCAGCTGGGAAGTGAAGCGGTGGAACTGCTGCTCGAGCGCATCGCCGGGAACGACGGTCCGGGAGTGGTGAAGAAGCTGATGCCAGAGTTGCGGGTGAGAGAGTCTTGCGGTTTCAAGCAAGCAAAACCGGTGGTTGCCACGGCGGAATAATGTCGGCGCCCTCTTCGCCCGCCGAAAGCTAAAAACCGCTATTGCGTACGATCTAGTTGATCATCAGAAAGTGCTTTGCAGACTGCCATTTATGTGATAAAAGCGCTTAGAAGTATTTGTGTTCGAGGGACGGAAGTGCAGCGGCGGTCCCGCTGCAGCAGGCGTGCGGCAATTGGTTTGGCGTCTCATTTCATAGGGAAAAAGGAAGATCATGAGCAGACTCAAAGAGCGGTTCCTATTCGCGTGCGCGCCGGATAGCTGGGGCGTGCTGGATTATCCTGGCCCGTCCTGGGAGCAGTCTTACGAACAGATGCTGGATGACATGGTAGAGGCCGGTTACACGGGAACGGAACTTGGCCCGTACGGATTCTTCCCGACTGATCCCAAGATCCTTCAGCCGCAATTGGAAAAGCGCAAGCTGAGTCTGCTCGGTTCGTTTGTGCCGGTCAAGATGACGGATCCGGCCGCGAACGCATCGGTGATCGAGCGGATCCGCAAAGTCGGTCATCTGCTCGCTACGTTGAAAGCGCCGTTCCTGGTGATGGCGGACGACATGTCTCCGGAGCGCAACGCGTTTGCCGGAAGGATCTACGATCCTGACTGTCCAAGACTCAACGCCGAGCAGTGGAAGCACGTTGGACAGATTGTTGCTGATGCCGAGAAAGTGGCCAACGAATTTGGCTTAGACCTCGTCTTTCATCCTCATATCGGGACTTATGTTGAATCGCCGGAGGAGTGCGAACGTTTCTACGACGTTACCTCGCACACCAACATCGGGCTCTGCCTGGACACCGGGCACTGCGTTTATGGCCATGGCGATTCCGTGAAGGAAGCCGAAAAGTACAAGAGCAAGCTGCGGTTTGTGCACGTGAAAGATTGCGACGCGAAGATTCTCGAACAGGCTCGGCAAAACAAATGGAATTTTGAAGAAGCGGTCGAGCACAAGGTGTTCACGATCATCGGACAGGGAAGTATCGACTTCCCGGCGTTTTTCCGAACCTTGCTGAAGAACGGGTATTCGGGCTGGTCCGTCGTCGAGCAGGATGTGAAATTTGGAGCCGCGGAAATACCGCCCAAGGTCAGCGTGGCGGCAAGCTTGAAATATTTGAACGGTGTGATCGAGCAGATGGCGAAATCGGCGACTGCATAGGGCGAGGTTCGAACCCGGCGCGACGGTTAGAAAAAGAACCGTTCCTTTTTGCGGGCTTCTTCATACTCAGCTCGCGCCGCGCGCACGGCCTCTTTTTCCGAAACTTCGGCGATGGCGACATCCCACCAGGACTCATAGCCCGGGACTCGTTTTTCGTACGAAGTCTCGACCACAATTACGGTGGTCTGCGGTTGCCGTGCCGCTTCGGCCATAGCGCTCGAAAGTTCAGCGCGAGTCTTGGCTCGCGTCGCCCACGCGCCCAGGCTCGCCGCATTGCCTACAAAATCCACCGGCAAGAGTTCGCCGTCATACGAATCGCCGCGGCGATAGCGGTAATTGGTGCCCATGCCGTCGTTGCCGCAACTGCGGCTGAGGCCGCCGATACTTGAGAAGCCGTGATTGTCGAGCAGAATGATGTTGAGCTTGAAGCCCTCCTGTATCGAAGTCACGATTTCCTGCGCCATCATCAGGTACGAGCCATCTCCCACCAGCACGTACACTTCACGCTTCGGATCAGCCATTTTTACGCCAAGTCCGCCGGCAATCTCGTAGCCCATGCACGAGTAGCCATAGTCCATGTGATAGCCGCCAGGCTTTTTGGTTCGCCATAATTTGTGGAGGTCGCCGGGAAGGCTTCCCGCAGCGTTGATCATAGTGTCGTCGGATTGAATCACGGAATTCACCAGACCAATGAGTTCGCCCTGGCCGACGGGGGACTCGTTGCGAATGGCGCAGACTCGATCGACTTCAGCATCCCACTCCGCCCGGAAGGTGGCGATTCGCTGGCGATAATTTTCGTCCACGGTGTAACCGGAAACCGCGTGGTGCAGTTCGTCGAGCGTCGTTTTCGCATCCCCGGTCAAGGGAAGCGCCGCGTGCTTGTAGGCGTCAAACTCAGCGACGTTAATATTGATGAAGCGTACGTTCGGATTTTGAAACGCGGTTTTGGAAGCGCTGGTAAAGTCGCTGTAACGCGTGCCGATACCGATGATTAAATCGGCTTCGCGGGCCAGAATATTTGCGCCGGGCGTGCCGGTTACTCCGACCGCGCCGACTTCCTGCGGATGGTCGTACGGCAGGGAACCCTTTCCGGCCTGGGTTTCACACACTGGAATACCGGTGGCACTGGCAAATTTTGCGAGTGTTGCACCGGCTTCGGAGTAAAGCACGCCGCCTCCGGCAATGATTAGCGGTTTCTTTGCCTCGCGAATCCACTGCGCCGCCCGCATCAGAAAAGTTTGGTCGCTGCGGCCGCGCGGAATTTCCCAAACATGCCTTTGAAAAAATTCTTCGGGGTAGTCAAAGGCTTCGGTTTGGACGTCTTGGGGGAGGCACAGCGTCACGGCTCCGGTTTCGGCCGGCGAAGTCAGCACGCGCATTGCTTCCGGCAATGCCGTGAGAAGTTGCTCAGGGCGCTGAATGCGGTCCCAGTATCGCGAGACGGGCTTGAAGCAATCGTTCACCGAGACGTCTTGGGTGCTACTCGATTCAAGTTGCTGCAGGACCGGCGCAACGTTGCGACGCGCAAAAATATCGCCGGGTAGCAGAAGCACTGGAAGGCGGTTGATGGTGGCTAGCGCAGCTCCGGTAACCATATTGGTTGCGCCGGGGCCGATGGAAGAGGTGCAAGCAAGCGTGCGCATACGGAAGCTGGCTTTGGCGAACGCAGATGCGGTGTGCACCATGGCCTGTTCATTCCGAGAAAAATAATATTTCAGGCCTTTGTCTTGTTCGAGCGCCTGCCCGAGTCCGGCGACGTTGCCATGACCAAAAATTCCGAAAATTCCAGGGATAAACCGGTGTTCCTGGCCGTCGCGAGCGGAATACTGGTTTTGCAGATAGGCCACAATCGCTTGCGCCATGGTCAATCGGCGTTTCATCGAGCCATTCTCCTCGCGCGCTCCCAGCCCACAACGGCACTAGCATGCCGCAGAATCACGTGTACCGCCAATCGCAGTCACCTGGGATTTTCACTTCACCAGGGGCAATCGTGAATCTGTTTCTTTCCAGGAAGACTTGAGCCACACGTGATCGGGATCTTCGGTCACCGCAAGCGTGCGCGAAGTCCCCGCCAGAAAGTTCAAGTAGTAGACGTTGTAACCGGGACCTGCGACCACCGGGTGGTAGCCGGAACGCACCAGAACTGCGTCGCCATTTTCGGCACGCACCGTTAAATCTTGCGAAGTAGCCGGTGAATACAGTCGCTGTAGCGCAAAGCCGGTGTCCGGCCGATCGATGCGGTAATAGTAGATTTCGTCGAGGTCCACTTCCGCGGGTGGATTGTGTACATCATGCTTGTGCGGCGGATAGCTGGACCAGTTTCCGCCGGGAGTATAGACCTCGATCACCACCAGTTTGTCGGCCGGGAAGTCAGTAGTGATGATGTCGACGATCTGGCGCGACGCGTTTCCGCCACCGCGCAGGCCGGTCACCACGTCTTTTGGGGTGATCAGCCGCGGCTCCAGCTTTGCCTGCGAGGGAACACGGCATTCTGCGATCTCGCAAACGGTCGTCGCGTGGAATTTCACCGCATGACCGGTTGGCAGATATAGGCAGTAGGGAAGTCCATCGAAAACATTCTTGCGGCCGCCGATTTGCTGGTCGCCGATGCCCCAATTGGCGGTACAGAGGCCTCCGAGGATTACGAATGCCGCTTCTTCGCCCTTGGTTACAGTCTCGTAGGATTCGCCGGGATTCAAACGCCGCGCCGACATGCTCATCCATTGCCAATGCACGGTTTCGCGGGAAAACCCTAACATCTCGCCCGATGCGCCATCTGCGAGTTTTCGCGATCGGACTAAGAAGGGTTCAGAGCTCATCGAAAACTCCTTTTTAAACCGCCACGAGGCTGAGCCGGCAAAACCGGCGAGCTTTTAGCCAAGTGGTCAAAGCGCTTTGCCATTCTATACATTTTTTGCAGAAAATATACCTAAAAAACGCGAAAGGTCTCGAATTCCCACCATGTTCGCAAGAATAACCGCATAGAGTAGGCATTTTTTCTGCGCCGGCGGGACCAGAGTTGGCGTTGTCAAACGAATGGAATCGGAGTGCTTCAGGGCAAAGTCACAACCGCCACAGAAAACGCATGGAGCGTAAGCTTGTCCGAATTCAGCTTGCTGGAGGCTGGCGGACGAAATCCAGTGCTGCTGTCCACGTAATCCAATTGGGCTCCGGCGGCGCCGGCGATCGACACGTCCAGATTGCGGTCACGTTTGTTGATTAGCAGAAGCCTGCGCGCGCCATGCCTGGTTCGAATGGAGAGTGCGGAGACGACGGAATCGTCAAAGCCGGGCGCGCTGACTGAGGTGCTTTCCACGAGGTTTTCGCCGGGAGCAAAGTTGTCGCGCAGGAGTCTCAATACCCACAGACGCGCATTCGGTTTGCCGTTGTTCCAGTCCACCATGGAGACACTGGGGAACTGGGTGGGATAACCGACCAATTGCGATTCTCCGACGACGTCTATCCCGATTTTGGTTAGTTCGGCGAAGAGGTACGCGTATTCGGCTCCAGCAAGATTCCAGTATGTGTCGGGGATTGGCTGGGCGACGTGATGGGGATCGGTCTGGCCGCTGTCGTCCGCCGCAATGATCCCAACTTCATTGATCATGGTGCGGGTTGCCGGGGCCAATCTTTTTCGGATGGCCTCGGCGTAGCGCACGGTATTTAGGAAGCCATCGGCCTGGGCGAAAACCGTGTGCTGCTGAATGTCGGGAGTTTCATCGGCTGTGGGAGACGCATAGAAATGGTAGGAAACGGCGTCCAGCGGCACGCCGGGTTGGTGGTTTTTCGGATTAAGAAAATATTCGAAGAACTCAGGATTTAGACCAGGCAGGGCCATCGCTATTCCGACAAATTTCGTTTCTGGCTGCACCTTCTTCATCTCCGAGACGATCGCGTCGTATAAGCGCGTGTAGCTTTGTGGAGTCATGTGATGCTCAAAATCAACTTCGTTCAGGACTTCCCAATAGGGAATGGAGTAGTGATAGCCGGATTCGTGGTGTTTGCCGTATTCGTCGGTAAATCCGCCTTTGGTGTACCAGGACAGCAAGCGCGCGAAATACTCGGCCACCTCTTTGCCGCTCGGGTCGCGCAGATCGGTGCCTTGTTCGTAGTCCCAAACGGCCTTGTTTGGATCGTCTGGATAACTCACCGGCTTATCGGTCTTGTACATCCACTGGGGTATCGTGCTGAAGTTGAGGACGACCGAATGACCTTTGGTGGCCTCCAGAAAATCGATGGTCATGGGATCAATCAACGAGAAATCCCAGGAAGTCTTGCCGTCCTTGGGTGCTTCGAGTTCCGCCACGCCGAGCCGGGGATACGGAAGCCAGGGAACATAGCGGACGTAGTCGGCACCGACGTCGTGCAGTGACTGGAAGGCGTTGTCGTGAACCGCAGTTCCTCGGCGGAGCGGCGGATTGACGACTACTTGCAAAGTGGGCGTGGTTTTGGATTCGGCGATTACTTTGTCCCAATGGATCGTGAACTGAACTGGAGCGTCCTGGGCAGCTAGCGAAGGCATGGTAGCGGCCATGAATGCTGCTAGGATCCCGAACCGCAATGAATACTTAGCTCTCATCGAATGCTCCCCGAGCTGGCCAGTGAATTGGGCGAATTTCTGACGCAATGCCCGTCATTGACGATCGCGCGCCAACAAATTAGTTCAGGCGCCGAGTTCGTTCAATAGGCAATTGCGTTTTGGTATAGGATGCAGTCCGGCAACGTGCGGATCCGGCGGGCGCATTGTTGCGGAGCAGACGCAAGCATGAATGAGACAGGATCGAGCCAAGTATTCAAAGTCGGGATATTCGGGATAGGCCTCGAGGCCTACTGGCCGCAATTTGCAGGACTGCAGGAACGTCTAACCGGCTATACCAATGTAGTTGCGGAGCGACTTGCAAGACCGGGCGTTTCGGTGGTCAACCTTGGTCTGATTGATTCTCCGGAGAAAGCACAGGCTGCGGGGCACGCATTCCGGCAGCACGACGTCGATCTGATTTTTCTTTGTGTTACGACCTACGCGATGTCCTCAACCGTGCTTCCGGTGGTTCGAAGGGCGAGAGTTCCGGTAGTCCTGCTGAATCTTGCGCCCTCGGCGGCGATTGATTACGCGGCACTCAATCAAATGGGTGATCGAACTAAAATGACCGGCGAATGGCTCGCCTACTGCCAGGCTTGTCCAGTGCCGGAAATCGCCAACGTCTTCCGCCGGTGCAAGATTCCATTTTTTCAGGTTACGGGCACGCTTGAAAACGATCCGCTGGCCTGGGACGCAATCACCGAGTGGATTGATGCGGGCCGGGTCGCCCACGCCATGGAGCACAACCGGCTCGGCGTGATGGGTCATTACTACGGCGGCATGCTGGACATTTATTCAGACCTTACACAACAGTGCGCGTTTTTCGGCGGGCACATCGAAATGCTGGAAGTGGACGAGCTTGCAGCTTTGCGCCGACAAGTATCTAGCGAAGAGATCAGCGCTCGCGCACAGGATTTTCAGGAAAAATTTGATATTCAACCGGATTGTCCTGCGGTGGAGGTGGAGCGCGCCGCGCGCACTTCCGTCGCGTTGGACCGGCTGGTCGAGAATCATCAGCTCGGGTCTTTGGCGTACTACTACCAGGGTACAGGTAACTCCGAAAATGAAGAGGCCATCAGCTCGATTATTCTAGGCACCAGTTTGCTTACCGCGCGCGGTATTCCAGTGGCTGGCGAGTATGAAATCAAGAATGCTCAGGCCATGAAAATAATGGATTGCTTCGGAGCCGGAGGGTCTTTCACCGAATATTATGCGGTTGATTTCAATGACGACGTAATCTTGATGGGCCACGACGGCCCGGGCCACATCGCGATCGCGCAGGGCAAGACCAAAGTGCGTCCGTTGAACGTGTACCATGGAAAAGCCGGACGGGGGTTGTCGGTGGAAATGTCGGTCAAACACGGACCGGTCACCTTGCTTTCGGTGGTGCAAACGTTTGATGGAAAACTGAAATTACTGGTGGCGGAAGCGGTCTCTGAGCCGGGTCCGATACTGGAAATCGGCAACACTAACAGCCGCTACCGGTTCCCGATGGGCGCGCGAAATTTCATGAACGCGTGGAACGCTGAAGGCCCTGCGCATCACTGCGCGATTGGCGTTGGCCATATTTCGGGGAAGTTGCGCAAACTGGGTGAGCTGCTGGGCATGGAATGTACGGTTATTGGTTGAGTCTGTCCGGCAAATGATAAGCGAAATGAACGCGCAAATTGAAAGTTGGCGGTGCTTTCTGCCAGGCGCAGAGTGCAATCAATGACCGGAACTACTGACAGCCTAATACAACGCGATTCTTCGTTGGCGGAGAAGACGTTGTCCGGACTGTTGGCGCGACAGAGAAAAGCATTCCGCGACGCACCTCCCGATTATCAGAAGCGCTTGAACTCGCTGAAACTAATCGAAACGGCGGTGATTGACCGACAATTGGAAATCGTTGCAGCTGTGGATTCGGATTTTGGCGGTCGCGCGAGGCAAGAGACATTGGCACTGGAGTTGGCTCCGCTGGTGGATGCGATCCGCCATACCCGAAGGCATCTTGCCAAATGGATGAAGCCGCGGCAGGTGAGTGTTGGGCTGAATTTCTTTCCGGCTACCGCGCGGATTATTTGCCAGCCGCTCGGAGTGGTCGGCATCATTGGGGCGTGGAACTATCCGATATTTCTGGCGTTATCGCCGCTGGTGGACGCTATCGCCGCGGGAAATCACGCGCTGGTGAAGCCGTCGGAGCTTGCGCCCGCTAGTGCCGAACTTCTTCAGAAAATCGTCGCGGACCTTTTTCCGGAGGAATACATCGGGGTGTTCACCGGCGACGCCAAAGTAGCCGCGGAGTTTGCCGCGCAGCCTTTCGATCATTTGCTTTTTACCGGCTCGACGCGAGTTGGGAAATTGATCATGCGCGCGGCCAGCGAGAACTTGACGCCAGTGACGCTGGAGCTTGGCGGAAAGTGTCCGGCGATTATTCATCCAGAATTTCCGCTGCGCACCGCGGTGGAAAGAATTCTGACTGGGAAGCTGTATAACGCCGGGCAGACTTGTCTCGCGCCGGACTACGTATTTGTTCATGAGTTGCGGCAAGAAGAGTTTGTGCGGGCGGCAAAAGAGGTGGCACAGCGTCTTTATTCGCAGTGGGCTGGAAATCCCGATTACTCGCGGATTATCAACCGGGCGCACTACCAGCGTTTATGCGATTACGTGAAGGATGCGACAGCGCGTGGCGCGCAAGTGGTTGCGCTTGGGAAAGATACGAACGGATGCAACGCAGAAAATCGGGTTCTCCCACCGGTCATCCTGCAAAATGTTACTGATGGAATGCGGGTGATGCAGGAGGAGATCTTCGGGCCAATTTTGCCGATTTTGCCATTTCGCGAGCTGGATGAAGCGTTGCAGTACGTCAACGATCGCGAACATCCGCTGGCTCTTTATTATTTTGATTACGATGCGCGGAGAGTTGATCGTGTCTTGCGATCAACAGTATCCGGCGGAGTGACGATTAATGACGTGATTTACCACGTCGCGCAAAACAATCTGCCATTTGGCGGGGTCGGCGCGAGCGGAATGGGCTGCTACCACGGTAAGGCTGGATTCGAAACGTTTTCAAAGAAGAAGGGCGTGCTGATGCAAAGCCGATTCAGCACGCTGAAGTTTTTGCGGCCGCCGTATGGGCCGATGGCAGAACGGGTGATTCGCTTTCTTCTGCGGAAATAATTCTTTCACGTTTTTGGTTTTCCCACACCGACGGCGACCCGAACATTTTCTGTGGATGCGAACGCAGCCCAGTCGGGCGGTGGATTGCTTACCCGCCAAAAACTTCCATAGGGCGCAAGAAGCTCGATGGCAACCTCGGTCATTCCAGAGGTGCGGGCGCCGAGCATGACTACGCGGCATTTTCGTCCTTCGGCGGAACCTAGATCTGAGACGGCTAGCACTTGCCCTACAGTAACTTCATGATTCAACAAAATTAGCGCGCCGTGAGCGTTGACCACCACCGTTGAAGTCTCTTCCTCCCACTGCACTCGCTCTTCGACCAAGAAAGAAATACGGATGGGCATGGTGAACCAAATGCGCCTGCTGCGGCGGGGTGTGGAGTAGGTGGTGGATTGTGAGCTGGTAACCAAACGGTTGCGAATCGAAAAGGTCCGCACATTTCTATTTAGCAATTCGAAGTCCGTAGTTTGGGCGTGGGTACGGACGTGCAGCAGTAAGCGCGCGCGCCGGAACCGAGTGAGAGCGCAGCGTGCGAATGAGAACTATCCAATTCGTCATGAATGAAATTTAATGCGGCAAGGCAATGGCTACAAAGAAGTTTAGTCACTTGAATCGCATGAGTGAGGGCAAGCGTGGCAAGGAGAATGCGAATTCAGGTGCGTGCTAAAAGCGGCGAAAGGCAATGCCGTATTGGGACAACTGTACTGAAGAGGAGAGATGGGTAGCGAAGGCGACAACGAAATTGTTCAGGAATTTCTCATCGAGAGTCACGAGAATCTCGACAACCTGGACCGCGAATTGGTGACGCTGGAGAGTCGTCCAGACGATACCAAGGCGCTGGGCAGCATTTTTCGAATGATCCACACCATCAAGGGAACGTGCGGGTTTCTGGGGTTTGGGAAGCTAGAAAAAGTCGCCCATAGGGGAGAGAACCTGCTGTCGCGGCTGCGCGATGGGGAGCTGCGGCTGACGCCCGAAATGACCACAGCGCTGCTTCGAACGGGAGACGCAATTCGAAAGATGTTGGCGAGCATTGAAGCACATGGGAACGAGGGCGAACGCGATGACGCGGAGTTAATTGAAACGCTGACGCGGTTGCAGCAAAACGAAGGCGCAATGTCCAGGATCCCGACGCAGAGTGCGCAAGTAGAAGAGGAGAGGCGCGCGATGGCGCCGGATTTGACCACAGTCGCGAACGAGTCTGCTGCGTGGAACGGAGCCCGGGCTAATCACCAGGACGCGCCCACGGAAGTGAGAATAAACGAAGGTTCAGCCAGAGAACAGGCAAACCTGCAGAACAAGACCGGCGATAATTCCGCAGCACCAACGGGAAAAGCGCAAGCGAGTGACAGCACCATTCGGGTGGATGTAGTGCTTCTCGACAAGCTGATGAATCTGGTTGGCGAGTTGGTGCTGGCGCGCAATCAGGTGCTGCAATTCAGCAACGCCATTCACCATAACGGACTGCTGGCGGCAAGCCAGCGGCTGAACTTGATCACTACCGAGCTGCAAGAAGGCGTGATGAAGACGCGCATGCAGCCCATCGGAAACATCTGGAGCAAATTTCCGAGAACGGTGCGCGACGTTGCAACCACCTGCGGTAAACAAGTGCGAATCGAGATGGTGGGCCGCGAGACCGAACTCGACAAGACCATTATCGAGGCCATCAAAGATCCGCTAACGCACATGGTGCGAAATGCGGTGGATCACGGTGTTGAAAAACCAGAAGTGCGGCGGTCGGCCGGCAAGCCCGAGGAAGGCACGATTCTGCTGCGCGCGTATCACGAAGGTGGCAAGGTCAATATCGAGATCAGTGACGACGGAGCCGGACTGAATTTCGACAAATTGCGGGCGAAAGCCATCAAGCGCGGATTAATCACCGCGGAACAGTCCGAGCGGATGAGCGACCGCGAAGCGGTGAATTTGATTTTCCATCCCGGGCTTTCGACCGCGGAGCAAGTCAGCAACGTTTCCGGGCGCGGCGTCGGCATGGACGTGGTGAAAACCAACATCGAAAAGATCGGCGGATCGGTGGACGTTTCTTCGACACTGAGCGCGGGTACCACGGTTCGAATGAGGATTCCGTTGACCCTAGCAATCATCCCCGCACTGATCGTTACCAGCGACGGAGACCGCTATGCAATTCCACAAGTAAGTTTGCTGGAGCTGGTGCGGCTAAAAGCAGGACAGGCGGAATCAAAAATCGAACAGATTCAAGGCAATCATTTCTACCGCTTACGCGGGCGGCTACTGGCGCTGGTTTATTTGAGTCACGAATTAATGCGCAAGAAAAATAGTTCAGCGGAATCGGCGGTGCATAAAGCAGTGAATATTGTGGTACTGCAGGCGGATGACCGCCAATTTGGCCTGGTGGTGGATGAAATCAACGACACCGAAGAAATTGTCGTGAAACCGCTGGGAAAACAGATCAAGAGCGTCAGTACCTTTGCCGGGGCCACGATTATGGGTGACGGAAGAGTGGCGCTGATTCTGGACGTGATGGGACTTGCGCAGCGTGCCGGGGTGGTCGGACAAGAACGAGAACGCGGATCCTCCGAGCATTCCGACGGAGCCGGCAAATCAGAAAAGCAACAGGCGCGGCAGACCTTGCTGTTGTTCCAGGGGGCGCAGGGAGAGCGTATGGCGATACCGCTGTCGCTGGTAGCAAGGCTGGAGGAATTTCCGCGCGATGCAGTGGAACGCACGGGAGAACGGGAAGTTGTTCAATATCGCGGTCACATCCTGCCGCTGCTGCGGATTTCCGATTTTCTCGGGCGGTATCGTAACGGCGGAGTGAAGCGTCTCGGGTTCGAGGCTGCTGCCGGCGTGGCCGAACTTGACACGCACGAGACTGAAAAGCTGCAAGTGGTGGTGTTCCGGCAAGGCGAACGGAGCGTGGGGCTAATCGTGCACCGGATTCTGGATATCGTCGAGCAGGAAGTGGCGTTGGAGCATCCTTCGAAGGAAGAGGGAATCCGCGGATCCGCAGTGGTGCAGAGCAAAGTAACGGACTTGCTGGCCGTCGAGGAATTTCTACAGCAGCAGAACCACGCGGCGGAAGAAGAGTTGGTCGGCAGCGGAGGGTACCCGTGAGCGCGCAGCCACAGCAGTTCTGCACATTTTTTGTGGACGGACATTATTTTGGCGTTCCGGTGCAGCAGGTGCAGGAAGTTCTGCGCTACCAGGAGATGACCGAGGTGCCGCTGGTGTCGCGAGTGGTGCGCGGGCTGATCAATCTGCGCGGGCAAATCATCACCGCGGTGGACTTGCGAAGACAACTCGGCATGAGCGACCGCTCGGAAAAACAGAAACCGATGAACGTGATCATGCGCACCGACGAAGGCGCGTTCAGTCTGCTGGTGGATGAAATCGGCGACGTGATCGAAGTGGAGCGCGACCACTTCGAGCAGCCGCCGGAGTCGTTGCAGGGAATCGCTAAGGGAATGTTGCGAGGGGTTTACAAACTGCCGTCGCGCCTGTTGCTCATCCTCGATACCGAAAAAGCTGCGCGCGGCTCGGAAACGGAATCACGCCACGAGGCGTAAAGAAAAAGGGAGAAATGATGAAGTCCACATTGGTTGAGAAGCGGGCTGCGATGGATCGCAAAAAGAACGGTAGACCGGCGGCAAAACGCGCGACCGCTTTGACCACACAAAGGCTGAAATATGCGGACTACGCGGGGCAGATAGCTGCAATTCGCAAATCGCAGGCGGTCATCGAGTTCGAAATGGACGGTACCATTCTTGATGCCAACGAGAATTTTCTGCGGGTGCTGGGCTACACGTTGGAAGAAGTAAAAGGCCGCCATCACAGCATGTTTGTGGACGAAGCCTATCGCCAATCGGCTGACTACCGTGAGTTCTGGGCCAAACTCAATCACGGCGAATATCAGTCCGCGGAGTACAAACGTATCGGAAAGAGTGGCCGGGAAGTCTGGATTCAGGCGTCGTACAACCCGATTCTCGATTTAAGCGGTAAGCCGTTCAAAGTGGTGAAATTCGCCACTGACGTCACGCAGAAAGTGAAAACCAGCCTGGAAGTCACCGACATTTCACAATTCCTCGCATCCGCAGCCGAAGAACTTACAGCGACCAGCCAGCAAATGAGTGCCAACGCCGAGGAAACCTCAGCCCAGGCCAATGTCGTTTCCGCGGCATCGGAGCAGGTGAACAAGAATCTGCAGACGGTCTCCGCCGGAACCGAAGAAATGGGCGCGAGCATCCGCGAAATTGCCAAGAACGCCACCGAAGCGGCGAAAATCTCGAGGTCCGCGGTGAAGTTGGCGGAGCAGACCAATCACACCGTGACCAAGCTGGGCGATTCCAGCACCGAAATTGGCCAGGTGATTGAAGTAATCACCTCCATCGCTCAGCAGACCAATTTGTTGGCGTTGAACGCGACGATTGAAGCAGCCCGCGCCGGCGAAGCCGGCACAGGCTTTGCGGTCGTGGCCAACGAAGTGAAAGAACTGGCCAAGGAAACGGCCAAGGCAACGGAAGACATCAGCCGCAAAATTGAAGGGATTCAAACCGACACCAAGGGCGCGGTGGATGCCATCGCTTCGATTACCTCAGTAATCACCGAGGTGAATAATATTTCCAGCACCATTGCTACCGCCGTCGAAGAGCAGAACGCCACGACAAACGAAATGGCGCGAAATTTGGGCGAAGCGGCACGCGGCAGCGGCGAGATCGTTCACAACATTACCGGTGTCGCGGAAGCAGCGCAAAATACCACGCGCGGAGCGCTGGATACGCAAAAAGCGGCGGCGGAACTTGCTCGGATGGCTACTTCGCTCAGGGAATTGGTGGGACGATTCAAGAGCCAGTGAGAATCTCAACGATGACGAGCTCGTTGATCAAAGTTCCTGCGATGCACTAGACCCGTTCGAGCGCGAATGACACGCCTTGTCCGACGCCAACGCACATCGTCGCCAACGCGCGCTTTGCCTGAGTTTTCTGCAATTGATGAATAGCTGTGAGGATGAGCCGCGTGCCGCTCATGCCCAGCGGGTGCCCCAGGGCAATCGCTCCGCCATTTGGATTTACGTGTGGCGCGTCGTCGGCGATGCCAAGTTGTCGCAAGCACGCCAGAGACTGGCTGGCAAAAGCTTCATTCAATTCGATGCAATCAAAATCGGCGATGGAAAGTTTCAGCCGTGCGAGGAGTTTCTTGGTCGAAGGAACGGGACCGATGCCCATAACGCGCGGCGCCACGCCTGCGGCAGCTATGCCGAGATAGCGCGCGCGCGGAGTCAGCCCATTTCGCTTTACCGCATCTTCCGACGCGACAATGATTGCGGCAGCGCCGTCGCTCACACCTGACGCGTTTCCCGCGGTAACCGTTCCCGGCGTTCGAAACGCAGGGTTCAGCTTTGCCAGCGCCTCGATCGTCGTGTCGTGGCGCGGATGTTCGTCGATCGCCACGATTGTAGTGCCTTTCTTGCCGTGAACTTCGACCGGAATGATCTCTTCTGCAAAAAATCCTGCCGCTTGCGCGCGAGCCGCGCGCTGCTGACTGCGCAAGGAAAAAGCATCCTGATCTTTCCGCGAAACGCCGAACTCCTCGGCGACGTTCTCCGCGGTTTCCGGCATCGAGTCCACGCCATACTGTTTTTTCATCAGCGGATTGATGAACCGCCATCCGATGGTAGTGTCGAAGATTTCAGCGCTGCGTGAAAACGCGGTGTCTGATTTGCCCATGACGAACGGCGCCCGAGACATGGACTCCACTCCGCCTGCGATCGCGAAGTCCAACTCGCCGGCTGCGATGGCGCGCGCAGCGGAGCCGACAGCTTCCATCCCCGAGGCGCAAAGACGATTGACGGTGGAACCCGGTACAGTCTCGGGCACGCCAGCGAGGAGCAGCGCCATGCGCGCGACGTTACGATTGTCTTCGCCGGCCTGATTTGCGCAGCCAAGAATCACTTCGTCGAGATGATTCCAGTCGGCCTTCGCATTGCGCTGCATCAACGCGCGAATCGGGATTGCCGCGAGATCATCGGTTCGAACAGAGGAGAGCGCGCCGCCGTACCGTCCGATCGGAGTTCGAATCGCGTCGCAAAGAAAAACTGTTTTCATGTTAGGCCGCCGTCAGATTTCCGTGCGCCAGTTTGCTGCGCCGTTCGAGATCCCGCAAAGTTTCCAGTTCGAAGGCAGTGGGCGCCGAAGTCTCCGCTAATTGATCCGCGAAGCGAACTTCCCAACCGGTCGCTTTTGCCACCTGCTCTCTGGTGACTCCTGGATGAAGCTGGGTAACCGTAAGCTCTTTGCTCACCGGGTCGGGCCGCATCAGGCAGAGATCGGTCACAACAGCGACCGGACCTTTCCCCGGCAAACGCAGCCGCTGACGTGCATCGCCGCCGTCAAGATGGCCGACTGAGGTCACGAAATCGAGTTTTTTCACGAAGGCCCGCGCCGATTGTTTCAACACCAGCACCACCTCACCGGCACAGCTGGCGATTTCCGGAGCGCCGCCTGCGCCGGGAAGCCGCGTGGCCGGCACTTTGTAGTCGCCGATCACCGTGGTGTTGATATTTGCGAAGCGGTCGATTTGTGCAGCGCCGAGAAATCCGACGTCCACGCGGCCGCCCTGCAGCCAGTAACGGAAAATTTCCGGCGTGGAAACCACCGTGTCTGCGGTTTCGGCGAGATTCCCATCGCCTATGGATAACGGAAGCACGGCAGGCTTCGCGCCGATGGGCCCGGATTCGTAAATCAGGACGATGTCCGGCGCATGAGTCAGCCGCGCGAGGTTCGCCGCGGTCGATGGCAATCCGATTCCCACAAAACACACCGCGCCATTTTTCAGCAAACGGGCTGCCGCGATGGTCATGATTTCGTTGGTGCTGTAAGCAAGAGGCCCCGTCATCGCACACCTTGCGAATTCGATTCTTGCAGCACCCGGCGGTACTCTTCGAAATTGCTGGTATTGAGAATGTGGGTCTTGATCCAGCTTTGAAAGGTGCCGCGTTCCCTGGCGATCGCGTCCCATGCCTGATAAAAACGGTTGTCGCGTTCGTAGTAGCCGTGTGCGTAAGACGGAGAAGCACCGCCCGGCGCGCAGCACACCGCTGAAATCGTCCAGCGCGGCAGGATGCAGGCATTGGGCCATGCCTTCAGGTCGTCCACAATCTCTTCGACGGTGACGATCGCTTTTTTTGCGGCCAGCACCGCTTCTTTTTGCACGCCGAGGATCCCCCACAGCAGCACGTTGCCCTTGCGGTCGGCTTTCTGCGCGTGGATCACCGCCACATCGGGCTGAACGGATGGCACCGCCGCCAGCGTTTCTCCGGTGAAGGGACACTGAATGAATTTTATTTTGTTATTGTGTTTCGGAAGATCGGACCCGGCATACGCGCGCAACACCGCGAAGGGCAGATTCGATGCGCCCGCAACATACGCGTTCGAAAGATCGCCGTGGCCATGCTCCTGGATTTCCAGAGGCGCGGGCCAATCATTTTCGACCGCGTCGCGCAAGCGGTGCAGGGAACCGACTCCGGGATTTCCGCCCCAGGAAAAAATGAGCTTTTTGGCGCAACTGGCGCCGATAAGCTGATCGTAAATGACGTCCGGGGTCATCCGAACGAGTGTCAGATTTTTGCGCCCTTGCCGAATCACTTCGTGCCCCGCGGCGAACGGGATCAGGTGGGTAAATCCCTCCATGGCGACAAGATCGCCATCGCGCACCAGCCCCGAAACTGCCTCTCGAAGTGAAGTAATTTCCGCCATTATCGTTGGATGACTAACGCAAGCTGGACACCCGTCAAGCCCAACTGCCCGCGCATTTATAATACACGGAACGACGCTAGTACCCTGAGCAGCTGTCTTCAAGCCGGCGGTTTGCCACACCAGCCTTCCCGAATTCGTTGTAGAATGTCGCGGTTTGCCCGAAGCCGATTCACTCCCGCGATTTCAATTCTCCCGCCCGCCGAGGACGTTCGCCGTGTGGCCGGAAAGGTATCCATGATTCCGCAAAACTTGAAACGTGCTCTCCTTTTCATTGTAGTGGCTCTATTTGTTGCTTGCTCCCTACAGGCGCAAACCAAATTGCTGCGCTTCCCCGACGTTCATGGTGACAAGGTCGTCTTCACCTATGGCGGCGACCTCTGGCTGGCCTCTACCTCCGGCGGTCTTGCCACACGCCTCACAGCCCATCCCGGCATCGAAGTGTTCGGAAAATTTTCTCCGGACGGAAAGTGGATCGCCTTCACCGGCCAATATGACGGAGACGAGCAGGTGTACGTCGTTCCCGTCACCGGCGGCGTTCCCAAGCAGCTAACCTTTTATCCGGCGCGCGGACCGCTCGCGCCGCGTTGGGGATACGACAATCAGGTCTATGGATGGACGCCCGATGGCAAGTCGGTGATTTTCCGCTCCGGCCGCGAGTACTTCGATTTGGGCGATAGTCGCCTTTATACCGTTCCAGTGACCGGCGGTATGCCCGAAGCTCTGCCCATGCCCAAGTCCGGCGCCGGTGATGTTTCGCCGGACGGCTCCAAAGTCGTTTATTCTCCGCTGTTTCGCGATTTCCGCACTTGGAAGCGCTACGAAGGCGGCTGGGCTCAGCAACTCTACATTTTTGATTTGAAGACTCACGCCTCAGAGAAAATAACCGAGGATCCACGCGCTCACCGCGATCCCATGTGGATCGGCCCCAAAATTTTTTATTCGTCGGATCGCGATGGCACCAACAACCTGTTTTCGTACGATCCGGCAACGAAGAAGACCGAGCAACTCACCCACAGCACCAAGTGGGACGTCCGCTGGCCCAGCTCCGACCACAAAACGCAAATCGTTTACGAGCTGGACGGCGAGCTGAATGTCATGGACACAGCCAATGGCCAGGCGCGCCACATTTCGATTGAGGTTCCCAACGATGGCGTGTACATGCGCCCCACGCAGGTTTCCGCCGCTGAGCAGATTGAAAACGCCAGCCTCAGCCCCAAAGGTGAGCGCGCCCTTTTCGTGGCGCGCGGAGACATCTTCACCGCTCCCATCGAAAAAGGTCCCACGCGCAACCTCACCAACTCTTCGAATGCGCACGACAAGTGGGCGCGCTGGTCGCCTGACGGCGCAAAGATCGCGTTCATCTCCGATTTGGACGGCGAAGACGAAGTCTACCTCATCAATCAAGATGGTTCCGGGAAGCCTGAACAAGTGACCCACGGCTTCCAGGCAATGCTCTACGCGCCCGAGTGGGCCGCCGACGGCAAACGTATCGCGTTTTCCGATAAGGACGGCAAGCTTTTTGTTCTGACGCTCGACGACAAGAAAGTTACTCAGATTGCCAAAGACGCAGGCGGAAACCTTCGCGATTACACCTGGTCGCACGATGGCGGCCAGCTGGCCTTTACCTTGAGCAATCCCAACGGTTTCAGCTCAATCTACATCTGGAGCGCTGCCAGTGGCGAACTCCACCGAATTACCACCGACCTATTCGACGCCGGTGATCCGGCTTGGGATCCGGACGGCAACTATCTGTATTACATAGCTGCTCACGATTTTCAGCCGGAGATCAGTCAAATCGAGTTCAACTACGCTACCGATCGCAGCTTCGGCATTTTTGCACTCGCGCTCCGCAAGGACGTGAAGAGTCCATTCCCGCCTGAAAGCGACGAAGTTACGATTGCGAAAGAAGGCGAGAAATCCATTGGCGGCGATAAAACGAAATCAGAAGAGAAAAAAGACGAAAAGAAGGAAGAAAAGCCCAAGGAATACGTTCGAATCGATTTCGATGGCTTGGCCGACCGCGTCACCCGCGTTCCGATCGAAGGTGATAACTACCGCGGCCTTGCTATCACAAAAGAGTATCTCGTTTATGGAAAAGCCGGCGCTCCTTTCTACGGCCGCGACGGCTATCCTCCCACCTCTTTGATTCTTTTTTCCTTCAAGGATCGCAAAGAAACGACCCTCGCGGAAAAGCTGAACGGTTTTGCGGTTTCCGACGACGGGAAAAAAATTCTGGTGCGTTCCGAGCACGACTTCAAACTGTATGACGCCAAGCCAGAGGGCAAATCCAGTCCCAAGACCATTTCCACCGCGGGCCTGATGGTGGACCGCGTTCCGCAACAGGAGTGGACCGAAATCTTCAACGAAGCCTGGCGCCGTTACCGCGATTTCTTCTACGTCAAAAACATGCACGGCTATGACTGGGAGGCATTACGCAAGCAATACGCGGCGATGGTGCCGTACGTCGCGCACCGCTCCGACCTAAACTACGTGCTCGGCGAAATGGTGTCGGAGCTCAGCACGTCGCACTCTTACATCGAGGGCGGCGATTGGGATATGCCCAAGCGCCCACAGGTCGCTTTGCCCGGGGCAAAATTAGAACTCGATCATGGCGCCGGCCGCTATCGCATCGCCAAAATCTATCGCGGTCAAAACGAAGAAGAGCTCTATCGCTCGCCGCTTACCGAAGTTGGCGTCGACGCCCACGAGGGCGACTACATTCTGGCCATCGACGGCGAAGATTTGACGGCTGAGAAGAATCCTTATCAACTGCTTCGCAACAAAACAAATCGCCCGGTGCAGCTCACCCTGAATTCCAAGCCTTCCACCGACGGCGCCCGCAAGGTCAGCTACCGTCCGATCACTACCGAACGCAATCTAATCTACCTCGATTGGGTGAATCACAATCGTGAAGCCGTCGCCAAGGCCACCAACGGCCGCGTTGGCTACATCCACATCCCGGATATGGGCGCGAACGGCATCCGCGAGTTCATCAAGTTTTATTATCCGCAGATCCGCAAGGAAGCGCTCGTAGTCGACGTCCGCGGCAACGGTGGCGGCAACATTTCACGCATGCTCATTGAACGCCTGCGCCGCCAACTGCTCGGCACCGACTTTAGCCGCACCTCGGAATATACTGGCACGTACCCCGACGCGGTTTTCTATGGCCCGAAAGTTTGCCTCATCAACGAAACTTCGGCTTCTGACGGCGACATATTCCCATATATGTTCCGTGAGGCCGGACTCGGTCCGTTGATTGGCAAGCGCACCTGGGGCGGCGTTGTCGGCATCACTGGCCGCGGCCCGCTGCTTGATGGCGGCACCGCGTTCGTGCCGGAATTTGCCACCGCTTCCGTCGACGGAAAATATGTCATCGAAGGCCACGGCGTTGATCCGGATATCGTTGTGGAGAACGATCCAGCAGCCGTAATCGGCGGTCGCGATCCGCAGCTCGAACGCGGTATCGCTGAAGTCATGAAGGCACTCGAAGCCAATCCTAAGAAACTTCCTTCGCGACCGCCCGATCCCGTGAAGACTCCCAAGCGCTAACTGAGGCTTCTTCAGATTTGTAGTGTTTTGATAAGCGCACTGAGTCCGTTCCAGAAAATCTGCACCCCGATGCAGACCAGCAAAAACGACGACAATCGCAAGATTACGTTCATCCCGCTCGGCCCGACTGCAGCGGCCAGCCGCGACGCGTAGCCATAACAAATGTAGATCGTCAGCGCAATCAGTGCCGAGCCGATCGCCGCGGAAATCAGCGCGACTACGTTCGTACCCAGGTGGCGCGGCTCATTCGCTCCCAGTGTGATGGCAATCGAAATCGATCCTGGCCCGACCGTCAGCGGCAATGTCAGCGGGTAAAACGCATTCTTCAAGATGTCCTGTTGCGTCACCGATTGGTGAGACTGCCCGCGATCCACTTGATCGCTCCGCGTCAGCATTGCCCAGCCTGTGGACACCACGATCAGCCCGCCGCCCACTTGCACCACCGGCAGCGAAATTCCAAAAAACGAAAGAATGTGCGTGCCTACCACCACCGAAACAATCAGCAGGATGAAGCTGTTCATCGCCACCCGCCGCGCCAACAGCCTTCGCGACGGTTCCGAATAGTCTTGCGTCAATAATAGGAAAACCGGGCTGCCACCGATCGGATTCACGATCGGAAACAGCGCGGTAACGATAAGCAGGATGCTCTTGGCAGTTTCAAAGAACATGTCGGTCGGAGGAGTATACCCGAATCAGCAAACTGAGTAGCGGGTTGCCATGCTATGCCGAGCGCGCAGCTCGAACAATTTTCGCCGTGGTGATCGCCTGCCCCACATGTCGCTGCGTGTGCTCGGCAATGTGCACCAACAGGCCGCCTATAGTCGTCGGCAGCAATTGCCGCCCCACAGTTCTCGGCGCTTCCAGGTCAGCCGCGGAGAACGCGCGCACCCGACTCCCGGCCCGCTTCAGCGCTTCGCGCAGTTCGTTGAATACCGCTGCAGGATTTGTACTCGGCGCAAGTTCGTTTTTCAACGATTCCAGTTGCTCTTCGCCAAGCTCTCGCCCTTCGGCATAGGTGAGCAGGCGATCCACACTCCGAGCGATGTGCCGCAAATGAAACGCAACCGGAGCCACGCCGCCGGGCCGTGCGTTGAACTCTTCAACGCTGAGTTCAACGCACCATCGTTCGAGATCTTCACCCGCAAGTTGCAGCGCGTGCAGCACTGTACGATGCACCGCGGGCAGTTCGGTCAACGTTCCTCGTAGCCACGGCTCAGTTCTTACTGCCTCCGTCATTAAGCCTCGTCAATTGCCGGCCGTTATGGCCCGACGGAAATTACTCCGAACGTTCCGCTGAAGTAATTGCTAGGTCCCGCGGTGAAAAAAAGCTGATTGTGTTTGCCATTCGGCCCGCCATCCTGGCCAAATTGTATCGCCCAGAGGCCGTCAATCTCTATCGGTTTTCCACTTTCATCGCGCAGCACACCAAGAAATGCTCCGGTGTTCGGATCGAAAGCATTGATGCGGCCGCGCGAAATATTATTGCTCACCAGCAGGGCATTACTCATCGGCCCGAAGTCTGCCGGAGCCTTCGCGATTCCCCACGGCGAATGCAGCGGGCCTTGCACCGCAAAATGGTGGACCAGAACTCCCGCTGTGGTGAATGCATCTACGAAGCCGCCTTGTGCCTTATTGAGAGCAGTGTAGGTTACCCAGACGGTTTCGCTTCCATCGCTGTTGGTGATAGTCTGGATTCCGTACGGCGTAAAATTCCGGGGGATTTTGGGATCGGCGAAAGCATCGGGGCCCCAATCCGCCAACTGAAACGTCGCATCGAATACGTCTATTCTCCGATTGGGTCCGTCGTCAGCAGCGAACAGAAAATTGTGGCCTCCGTTGCTGCCGATCGCCAACCCAGTATAAACAGCACCCACATCGGCGCGGTCTTTGTTGGCGATCGTAGCGTTGGTGCCGCCCACGCCGGGATTCCAACCGCTGATGGTGCCGTCCAGCGTGGCGAAAATGAAGATCGCGTGCCCCGATTTGCCACTATCCTTATCCGTGACGACAAAATCGGTCGAAACTGGATTTCCCACAATCCCCGTGGGCGTTCCTTGCGCGCCGTTTAGCCCCGGAACCGTAACTACCAGGGGGATCTGTTGCCCCGCGCCGGTATACAGTGTGGACTTGCCCGTAGCATTGTCACTTACCCAGAACGGACTCCCCGGCAACGCTACCAGGCCCCACGCGTTTACCAGGTTTGGGTCTGCCAGCGTTCCGCCCGCACCGCTGTTGGTGACTAGATCGGTTCGAACGTATTGCGCCAAAGCCTGGCTGCAAGACAGCAGCGGAAGAAAAGCAGCCGCGACGAACATTTTTCTTAACGTAGACATGGACACTTCAACCTCTTTCTGGGCAGAGCGTTATACGGCGGTTTGCTCTGCCGTCTGCTTAGAGTAAGAAAGGTTAAACTGTGGATACTTCGATTTGTCACCAGAAGGTCAAATTAGCGTCAATTCTGATTTCTCTAATCTGCCGATTGCTGGCATGATGGCGCAGCGCCACCGGCATAAGTTTGCCCAGGCCCAGAAGAGTGCCAGAGGAGTGTATGTCCACTGAAACGAAACAATCTGCCAGACACAAATTCGCCGTCTCCGACAGCGGCGAACGGGTCAAGGTCCTGATCTCTCGCGCCAAAATCCAGCGCAGAATCAGGGAAATGGCTCAGCAAATTCGCGAGGACTTTCCCAACGAACCGCTGCTCCTTGTCGGCGTTTTAAAAGGCGCGGTGATGTTCCTTGCCGATTTGGCTCGCCAAATTTCCGGTGAAGTCACCTTTGACTTCATCGCCGTCTCCAGTTATGGAAAAGATTCCAAATCTTCCGGCCAGGTAAAATTGAACAAAGACCTTGATTCCAGCATCGAAGGAAAAACAGTCATCGTCGTCGAAGATATTCTCGATACCGGCCTCACGCTTCGCTATCTGCTTAATATGTTCCGGCAGCGAAAACCGAGAAACCTGCGCGTTGCCGTTCTTCTGGACAAAGTCGAGCGCCGCCTCACGGAAGTCCACGCCGATTATGTGGGTTTTCCCATTCCGAACGAATTCGTCGTCGGCTTTGGTCTCGATTACGCCGAGCGCTACCGCAATCTGGCGGACGTCAAGATATTGTCGCTTCCCGCT
>Ga0210402_10001138_pt1 | contig 27941 bp, 35 predicted proteins | sample IncBWC7MmetaG_FD_161055 | JGI IMG/M metagenome (GOLD analysis project Ga0210402, IMG submission 161055) | Forest soil microbial communities from Barre Woods Harvard Forest LTER site, Petersham, Massachusetts, United States - Inc-BW-C-7-M | ecosystem: Environmental > Terrestrial > Soil >...
GAAGAGGGCCAAAACCGCCCTCAACCTCAGGTATCCGGGGAATGTCGGTTTAAGAGGGTCCCACGGTTTTGACCGTTCATGGTCGTATGCCAACGGCGCAATTCATCGAAGGCCGAGGTCTTCAGATCGGGATTCTTGTCGCCTTCGCTGTGCCTGTTTTCATCCTTGTCGCTGGTATTTTACTCCGTGACACAATGTATGTCTCAAAAAACTATAACGAGGGATGGAACGCGTTTCACGCTGCGTCCTTTTTCTCCGGGGAAAATCTTTATTTTCCATCGTCAGCAACCGTAACAAATAATTACCCTCCCCTTTCTTTTGTCATTGTCGCCGGTATAATGCATTTCATTCCAGATGCGGTGTTCGCGGGACGCATTGTTGCCACATTGTCGTTTGTGGGCATCGCTATAGCTATTGGTTCAATCTCTTATCTACTGAACCATGACGTTGTCGCTGCTTTCATCGGAAGCCTCCTATTTGTTGCTATCATTGCGGTGAACCATAACTACATTATGGGATCGGACGATCCACAGATGCTTGCCCACGCACTCATTCTATTGGGCTTATACTTGTGTATTCGGTTCTTAACAACCGGCAAATCCCCCATTCTTGCGGCACTGCTGATGTGCTTGTGACTCTTTACGAAACACAGTGTGATCGCGCTGCCTGCAACCCTAGCTATTTGGTTCTTCCTGTATGATCGCAACGCCTTTTTTTGGTTCACAGGTTGCAGCGCTCTGATTGCTATAGGCGGATTGTTCGGGAGCTGGCTTACTTTTGGCTCGGACTTTATAACGGGCCTCATCGCGCCCCGCCGCTTCTTACCGGTTGAAGGATATCGATCATTACTCCAGTGGCTTCCGCCTATGACCCCGCTACTCATGCTATCCGTGTTGCCACCATTGGTCGCGGGGAGAAATCTCTGGTCGGCATTTTTCGTTATATATGTCGTGATTTCAGTTATTGTGGGCAGCATAGAGGCTTTTGGTTCAGGGGTTGGCCCGAACGCAATCTATGATGTCGTGATAGCATGCGCGTTAGCAACGAGCTACGTCATTGGCAGACTTGGCGCAGCTCGGTCCTATAGGATTCAACGATTTCGCTTTTGGATAATTTGCACTTGCCTCCTCTCGGCAGTCTTCAATTCCAATCTCGTGGGCGCGAAAGACGTCACCTTCGCGATGCCTTCATGGATCATGGTGCAAAGGACTGAAGAGTTTCGGATGCAGAAGGTGGTTGCAATGGTAGCTTCAGCCCCGGGTCCTGCACTTTGCGAAACGCCAATATTGTGTTATTGGGCTGGCAAAAGATTCGAAGTTGATCCGTTCAATTTCATGGAAGGGGTCGCTGCAGGAATTAAGAACGAAGCTACTGTGCTAGAGCGCCTTCGCTCCAGTTATTATGGGATTGTGGAAGTTTTCTCTCCCGATACAACTTCTCATTTTTCACCGCACTTTTTCTCTGTCTTGAGATCGCACTATGCGCCTGTCGCGAGCCCCTTAAATTCTGTCGAGCTTTTCGTTCCGCGTTAGACTTGAGACCTGGGCGTTGCATTTGCCCGCCATCGGAACCTGCCTGCTCGGCTGTCGCCCAAAAACCACCAGACGCAGCGGTATGTAAAGGAGGAATCCAATCCTCGAAGCCCGATCGGGCTTCCGCGAGCAGGGGTCGAGGACGGGCGTTTTGACAAATGGAGGCAGGACATGATGCGCACCGGATTGCCAGCGGCCGTCGGTTTGGCCAAGTCGCGGACCGGCGGAAACCATAGGTTGGGCCCCCGCCTGAATCCCGCCTGTATTTTCAGGCCCGACAGAAGGAGGGGCTCGCGTGATGCGCGGAACGAACACGCCGAGGCGGATAGGTGCTTCAGTCGGACCGATTGGCTTTGGAATTTTGAAAGCCCGCAATGATTTTCAGGAGTGCCAAAGCCGAGTTCTGCGAAAGCCTCTTGCAGCCGGGAGAGCTCGTCTGCCCGATTTTTTGTTGCGGGCTGCGCACACGAGAAAGAAACCGCCCAGGAACGGCTATCCGGGTCCAGCTAGCTCGGCGGTCAGCGGGTGAGCAGATCACTGGCGCGCATGATCTCGATGTAGAGCCGTTCGACCGCAGCATGGCCGTCATGGGTGTCGGGGACCTGTCGTCTGGGTTGCTGGCGGCCCATCCCGAGACCCCGTGCAGCAAAAGAGGAGCCGAGGACGCGGATGCGATAGCGCTCCACCGCCGGCGGCAGTTTATCGTATGGCCGTCCGCCGCCGATCCAGGAATCCATATTTCCCGGACCCCAGTTGTACGCCGCGATCGCATCAGGCCAGCTGCCGTAACGTTTGTACATCAACGCGAGGTAGGCGCGGCCGAGGGCGCGATTTTGCCGCTCGTCAAAACGGTCGCCGCCGCCGGCATCCTCGGCTGCGGCGGCGGATACTTGCATCGGTCCTTGCGGCGCGTCGGGGTTGAGGCCCCACATCTTCGGGTCGGTTCCGTGACTCGACTCGACCCCGTCAATGGCGAAGGCGATCCGGTCGAGCGCAGCAGCACCGCCGCGGTCGAGCCCGCTCGTCGCCTCGGCCTGGCTTGGGCGGTTCGGCTGCGCGGCGACGTTGCTACCGGACGCCTCCAAACCGAGGACCAGGATCAGGGTTGAGCCAACGCGGCTGCCATCCACAAGGAGACGGCGGAGCCGGTATCCAATCTCCGGCTTCATCGCGCCCACTGTGTGTTTCTCTTCTTCGCCTACTCCCAATAGGCCTGGACGATTGTGTTGTCGTCGCCGAGGATCAAGTTCAGCCGGTTTGGGTTGTGGGTGATGCCGCGGATGCCACGCGCCGGGATGATCCAGCGCAGTATCTTGGGCAGGTCCTCCTGGCGCACGATGCCGGGCTGCCCGGCCGCAGCTTGGCCGCGTTCGGCAAACTTCTTTCCGATGCAGTCCTTGCAGCTATTGGTGGTGACGCTCGCCTGCTTGACACCGGGGAGCGGCTTGACTTCGATCGTGTTCTCCGATGCGCGGACGCGGACCCCCTTGAACGGATGGTCCTCCTCCAGGGTGAAGACCGCTCCGATCGGAACGAAGCCCTCGGCCGCCTGGGATTGCAGCGGCGCGGTCGCGATGAATTGCAGATCGAGAATGTCGTCGAAGGGTTTGCCCCAGAATGTCGGGACCAGTTGCGGCGCGTTCCAACCCTGCGAGCTGGTCAACCCGGTCACCCGCACGATGTCGAGCTTGGGCTCGGTGCTGGTACGCAAGATCTCGACACTGGTGGCGTAGAGCACGGGAAGCTCTGGCGCCGTGGCGGATCCAGGACCCGCCGCCGGGACCGCCGACGGTGCAGATCCGGGAGAAGCATATTGCTGCGGTTGGCCGCCGGCCGGAGCTGCCGGCGGGTTGGCCTGCGCGAGGGCCAGTCCGACCAGGCATCCCTGCATCGCGGCGACAATGCTGAACGCGGCCAAGCGGCGGAACGTGTTGTTCATCCTGTCCTCCGAACCGACTGAGCTCATTTGCAAACCTCGGCGCGAGAAACGGTTTCCCGGCGCGTCTTTTTGAGGGGAAGCCGCTCCAGGGCATCGAGCACGAGATCGGTAGCTTGCATCTTGGCTAGACGACAGTAGGTCGTCTCGGTGCTGGCAAAGCTCCCGTTCTCGGCGAGCTTGTTGACGGGTTCGCCGCCGCCGCAAACACTAAAATACTCGCAGCTCTCCCTACACATCTCGATACCCGACCGGATGTCGGCAAGCATCCTGGCGAAATTCGCTCGCCGCGGCAAATCGACGAGGGCGTCGCGATTGATGTTGCCCAGCAGAAAATCTTCATAAGCCGGGTTCTTCAGTCCGAGCAGTTCGGGCGAAAAAGTCGAGATGTTGCCGGCCCAATCCATGCTGGTAATTGCGAAGGGCTCGACCAGCTGGTTGGTGAAAGGTACGTGAGCGGGCCGGATGACCTGCTGGATTGCATGCTCGATTTCACGAATGAAGCTGATCTTGCCGGGTGTGGCGGCCGACAGTCGCCAGATTTCGCTTAGAAACCGGTAATAAGCAGCCTCGACCCCGATTTCGGCGAAGGATCGCGAGACATGGTCGCCTTCGGATTCTTCGACGTTGAAGCACACTTGGTCGATCCCCTCCTCGACATAGAAATCAAACATTTCCTGGGGTGCGGCCATGCTGGCTCCCGACAGCACCGAGATCACGTGAAAGGGAACCTCACACTGGCGCAACAGGCGGATGCCCGCGATCGTCCTGTCGAAAGTTCCTTTGCCCGAGCGGGTCAGACGGTTGCGATCATGAAACTGTCGGGGGCCGTCGATGCTCACCCCGAGATTGACATGCTGGTCGGCAAAAAATGTGCACCAAGCCTCGTCGATCAACGTCCCGTTCGTCTGAAACGAATGCAGCACTGTTAAATTTGCGGGTCTGAGACGATCGATCATCTCGAACGCGTCCCGGTAGAACGCGATCGGCATCACCATCGGCTCGCCGGCATGCCAGACGACCGATAGGCACTCTCCTACCCAGCCTGAGGCGAACACCTGGGAAAAAAGATTGGAAAGAGTTTCTCGGGCGACGACCGCCTTCGAGTTGCGATCCGGGAGATAACAATATCGGCAATCGATATTGCAGAACGGGGTGGGCTGGATGACCAGCAGCTCTATGTGGGGCACGAGGCGGCTCGCCGGGCAATCCCCAACGACAGGCCTACCAATTACGCCACCAGTTGTTCCAATTGTTCCAGTTGCGCCAATTGTTCCAATTGGGCCAGCCGCCTCCCCAGGGACGCCCCCACCCCCAATTGTTCCACCAATTGCCCCAGGCGAGATGAAGATCGCCGTCACGCGGGTGCGTCGCCTCGCCTTGTGCTTCTGCTACCGTGGAGACGGCCTCGCGAATGGCCGCGAGTCGTTCGGAAACACCGGCCCGGCCCGCCGCCGAAGGCTGCAGTCCGGCGGGATGATCGGCGGCGGCGCTCGGCGCCATTGTGCCGAGAAAGAGCGAGACACCGGCCGCTCCGGCGGGAACGATCCCGGACAAGATCCGACGGTATTTCTGCCGCAGCGACATGAGATCCCCCTTCATCGACGACCCCGCGATCGCCGTCGGGTCTATAGCAAAGCGTGGTCAGCGGGGTCAAATCTGCCGGACCTTACCGCGCCGGAACGTTATCGGCTTAACCGCGCTCGGCTCGACCGCCGGTTCACCAGTTATGCCACCAATTCGGCCAACCATTATGCCAGCCGTTGCGCCAATTCCCCCACCCGCCGTTACGCCATCCGCCGTTGCGCCACCAATTCCCCCAGGCCAGCTGCTGTTCGCTTTCGTTCGACTTGATGCTCGGCCCGGCGAGTTCGGAGACTGCCGCGCGAATGGCGGCGAGCCGTTCGGAGACCCCCGGGGTCGCCCACGGCCACGAGCCCGACGGATGTTCACCGGCATCGCACGGCGTGACGGCGCCGAGGAGCAGCAAGACACCCACCGCACCGGCTGGAACCATGCCGGACAGGATGCCGAGATATTTCGACCGAAGCGACATCAGGACCCTCACTCTTGTTTCGCGATCCAAGAATCGCGAGGGCAGCCAAACCAGCCCGAAGCTTGTGATGGAAACCTTACCAACCCCTTCAATATGCGTGGTCAAGGCCCTCGGCCGCTCGCCCATGGCGGTGCGCATTCGAGGATGCGGGCAAAGACCGGACAGTCCGTCTCGTGGGCCCCGGGCAGATAGCCGATGCTCATCAGAAATTCGCCGACAATCTGCCCGCCGGTAAAGCGAAATGTCCGGCGGAAGAGCTGGGTCCACGCCTCCGGCGAACGCGGATGATGAGCTGCGAGCCATTGGGCGAACGACCCGTGCGACTGCCGCAGCGCTTGAATCCGTCGCGCATCTTCGGTGGCCGCCTCGATTTTGAGCCGGTTGCGGATGATCCCCGGATCGGCGAGCAGTCGTTCGATCTCCGCTGCGCCGAAAGCGGCGACCCGATCGACCGTGAAGTCGGCATAGGCAGCGCGAAACGCTGCACGTTTCCTGAGGATCGTCGCCCAGGAGAGGCCGGCCTGATTGATCTCGAGCATCAGCCGCTCGAACAGCACGCTCTCGTCCTCGGTTGGAAAGCCGTATTCGGTATCATGGTACACGCCGTGGGTCGGGTCTCCGGGTGCGAACCGGCAATACGCCGAGCTCATTTTACGGCTCGCGGAGACTGAGCCATGGAGACCTCACCAAGGCATAAATCGCCAGCCAGATGACCGCCGATACGGCAGTCGTGATAGCCACCTTCGCCAGCAGCCGCGGCCGTGCCGGAGCACCGGTCGCATGACCTGGGTCGTCGGGCTGGGCCGGGGTCACCCATAGCGGCAGCACGGCAAAAAGAGTGACCCACCAGACGAGGAAGTAGACGACGATCCCGGTGACCCAGCCCATGGTCGACGGCCCGACGCAGCGGCCGGCTCACGCCTCTTCGAGCTCGATCAAGGTCCCGCAAAGATCTTTGGGGTGAAGGAACAGCACGGGCTTGTCATGGGCGCCGAGCCGTGGCTCGCCGTCGCCGAGCACGCGTGCGCCCTCGGAGCGCAGCCGATCGCGGGCGGCGATAATATCGTCGACCTCGTAGCATAGGTGGTGCATCCCGCCCTCGGGATGGCGTTCGAGAAAACCGCGTACCGGCGAGTTGGCACCGAGCGGCTCGAGCAGCTCGATCCGCGTGTTCGGCAACTCGACAAACACAACCGTTACGCCATGCGCCGGCAATGCCAGCGGCTCCGAGACACGGGCGCCGAGCGCGCCGCGATAGAGCCCGCTTGCGGCTGCGAGATCGGGTACCACGATCGCGACATGGTTGAGCCTCCCAATCATCGCCGCGCACCGCAGGTCAAGTGTCATCCCAGCGGGAGGTGGGGCCATAGGGCTTGGTGCGCAAGCGCTGTGGCGGTCGACGCGCTCGGTAATGAAGCGGTCGATTGCTTCGAGCCAACGATTGCGGATCGGGTCGCGCTCAAGGAAGGGTTCATGCTTCGAAGCCGGTAGCTCGACCAAAGTACAGTCGGGAAGCAACCTGGCAGCACGGTGATGAGACTCGGGCGACACAAAAGTCTCTAGTCCGGCGCTGGCGAGCAGGATCGGGATGTCAATCCCGCGAAGAAACTCCTTCCGGGCGAGCTTGGCGGCAAGGCGGAGTGATGCGTCGAGCCAGCCCCAGGTCGGTTCGTCGACGCGCAGGCCGGCACGGGCCACAAACCATGCGTATTGCAGGCGGCAACGTTCGGGATCATTCGACACGCGGCTGCGCTCGGGCGACGGGACGCGATCGGGTCGCCAAGCACCGGCTCCCGGGATGAAACAGATACCGAGGCCGGTAGCCCGTGCGAGGGTACTGATGCAGCGGACGAGAGAAGGCGGCATGGCGCCGGTCCGGATCCCGAGCATCGGCGCCGAGAGGATCGCCGCATCGAAGAGATCGGTATACCGGCGCAGGCAGAGAAGTGCGATCGCCCCGCCCATCGAATGACCGATCAGCAGCCGCGGCCAACCCGCCGCCGGTATTGTCCGGGTAAACAGCGCGAGCTCACCAGCATCACGGTCGAAGTGGCGTGGCCGTGGGCGGCTCGGAAGGCGCCTCGGACGCTCTGAGCCGCCTTGCCCACGCCAATCAAGACACCACACCGAGAGGCCGCGCGCCGCCAGGTCGGCGATCGTCTCGAAGTACTTTTCGATGCACTCGGAAAACCCGCCGACCATCACACAGTCCGCTCGCGGCCGCCGGGCCGGCAGGTGACCCCAGCGCAACCGCACCCCGTCGGCCGCGGCAAGGCTGCCCCAGGTGAACCCGGGCGGCTCGAGGAAACGAGCCGGCAAAGACGGGGGCTCGAAGGCGCGGGTACCAGCCGCCGAGGCCGGTTCGGAATGATCTAGCAACTGCACTTACTGTGTCGTTTTCAGCTGGCTCGGGCGCTCGGCGCCGCGATCAATCCCACTGCTGCAAAGGCTTCCCGGCACGTCAAGCTCGGCATGTTCGTTCGCGCGTCACGCGAGACTCTCCTTCTGTCGGGCCTGAAAATACAGGCGGGATTCAGGCGGGGCCCAACCTATGGTTTCTACCGATCCGCGACGTCGACCAAACCGGCGCGCGCCAGCCGCCGGCAATCCGGTGTTCATCATGTCCCACCTCCATTTGCCGAAACGCCCGTCTTCGACATCGCACGGAATTCTTAGTACAGATAGCATACTATTGCGATATTGTCAATACCGTAGGCTCGCGCGAACTCGCGAACGATCTTGACCTCGATCCGGCGGAGACGCTGCCCGCCTGATACCCTTCAGGCCGGCGCCGGAGACCCCTCCGTCACTGTCTCCAGCAGGCCGACGGTCTCGCGGCCGAACAACAGCGGGATGAAGGCGCCGATCGCCACCACCGCCAATATCGTGCCGAAAAATATCGTCGCGGAACCGGTGTGCGGTGTCATCAGGAAGGGCGCCAGCACTCCGGAAAAGACCCGCCCGGTCGACTCGCCAAAGGCATGTCCGCGCCCGCGCAAGGCCGTCGGGAACTGCTCGGAGAGGTAGACCCGGAAGGCGGTCGCGGCCGACAGCGCGGTGAAGCCGGTCAGCAGCGCGCCCGTGACCATCAGCACCGTTGCATAGGAACCTGCTCGATGCGCCATCATCATCATGAAAAGGCCGGGCAGCGAGGCGGCGAGGGCATAAAAGATTGTCCAGCGTCGCCCGATGATCTCCATCAGGAAGCCGGTGAAACCTTTTCCCGGGATGCTCGCCGTGAACACCAGCGAACTGACCCCAAAGCTCACGGTTACGGCGGCGCCCTGATCGACCAGAGCCTTCGGCAGCAGCACCGAGATCAGAAAAAAGGCGGTGCCGACGAAGACATAGCTGGAAATCCCGATTGCCGTCCAGCGCAGTTGGCCGCGCCGAAACAACGCCCGATAGGGCGGCAACTCTTCGCGCGCCGTCTGCAGATTGTCGCCGAGTGCGGCAACCGTCAGCGACGGCACCCGGCTGCCGGCGCTCCGGATCATACGGTTGACGGTGTCTATCGCCGCCTCGGTGTGGCCTCTGCGCAGATACCACCGCGGGCTTTCGGGGATCAGGAAATAGATCAGCGCCGGGATGACGAAGAAGGCGAGCCCACCGGGCAGCGCCATCAGCCGAAAGGCGTTCGGATTGCCGGCGAGCAGAAAGCCGACGAAGGGTAGCACGGCGAACGAGCAGGCGAGCGCCATCTCATAGACGGCGGCAAAGGTGCGCCGATGCCGCGCCGGCATCAGCTCGGCGGCGATCGGGAACGGTGCAAAGACCGCAAAGCCGCCCGCGAGGCCCGTCAGCAGACGCACGATGATCAGCTGCTCTCCCGTCTGCACCAAAGTGAGCAGCAAGGTGAAAAAGGTTATCCCGGCGACGCCGATCAGCATGATGGTCTTGCGGCTGTAATGGTCGGAGATCGTTGAGGCTAGGAAGCCGCCGACGACGATCATCATCGTCGAGGCGACGGCAAGAAAGCGCACTTGGTCGGGTGTCAGATGCAACGGCTGCTTTGCCAGCACCAAGAGCGAGCCGGTCATGACGAGGTCGTAGCCGTCGACGAAGCCGACGAGCGAGAGCACCGCGATCAGCATCATGTGGTAGCGGCTGAACGGAATGCCGTCGAGCTTGCGGCCGAGCACATGGGCAGCGGGTGATGTCGAACCACCAACCGGACGGATTTCGGCCATGCCGATCACCTCGCCTCAGGCCAGCGCCGGAACCACTTCGGTCACGGTTTCGAGCTGGCCGACGGTCTCGCGGCCGAAGACCAGCGGGATGAAGGCGATCGCCACGACCACAAATATCGTGCCGAAGAAGATCGGCGCCGGTTCCATCAGGAACGGCGCGAAGCCGCCGGCGAACAGCCGCCCGAACGACCCGACGAGGACCAGCACGGCGATGATCAAAATGTGGTAGCCGCTGAACGGGATGCCGTCGAGCTTTCGCCCGAGCACAAAACTTGCCGGAGCTGCCGACCTGTCGATAGCACGAATTTCTGCCATGGCGACCTCCTCAACAGGTCGAACCCGGAGGACCATGCGAAACCGAGAAGCGGGCGGGGCCGCCTCGGCTGCTTTTCTTGAGGGAAGCGCTTCGATCTAAAGTGCTATTACTTTGCTGTTGCCTCCGCAGATTTCAGCAGTCGCACCGTGCTGCCAGGTTGACGCGTTGCGTTTGTTTCAAACGGGGCGGTTTTGCCGACCCAAATTCACCCTAGTCTTGCGGTATACGGTTGTCACGCGGGAATATCGAGGCGATCGAGCAACCACGCGCATAGAAAACGCTATCCTCCGCTGCGCTGGCGCAGCAGGAACTCGCGCCCGGCCTTGACCATCGGCACGCCGTCATATGCAATGATGTCCGCTGTCGCGTAGGTCTCGCTCCACAGCTCGGGCAGGTAGGAGCCGGTGCCGATCACATCGATCGGCGCGTTCGCCGCCGCCATCATCCGGCACTTGGCCGGCCCGAATCCGGAGCTGGCGACGATTTTGACGGCGGGGAACCCGGCCTCGTCGAGCGTCCGCCGCAGCAGCCAGATCGCGGCTGCAGAAACGCCGGTGCCGACGAGATGGCGCAACTCCTCCTCGCTGCGATAGCCGCGGATCGATTGCGGCGCGTGGCGCTCGAGCACCTCGTAGGAGCGGGCCGGATCGAGCCCCTCGCAGTAGCGACCACCGGGGGTGTCGATGCGCACAGCTAACCGGCCGGAAGCCGCAAGCTCGGGAAAACGCCGCGCGACCGCGACTGCGTCCGATATCTCATGCCCGAAATAATCGATCAGGACCGTCATCGGCTCTTCCGGGAAAACCTCGCGAAACATCTCGGCGGCGCGCACCGTCGAGCCGGCATAGCCGATTAATGCGTGCGGCATAGTTCCCGCACCCTTCTCCTGGCCGAAGAACGCGGCAGTCGCATCGGTCGCGCAGCCGACAAAGCCGACCGCACCCGCCTCGCGCCGGGCATGCTCCGAGCCGACCGAGGCGGCGTAGGCCATCATGTCGGCCATCTCGGCTCCGGCGCAATGCCGTGCATCCATCGCCAGAAAGGCGACCTTGGGAAGGTCGGCACACATCGCATAGGCGTTGTAGGCGGCGACGCAGGGGGGACCGAGCTTTTGCAGCAGCACGGTTTCGAGATCGACGAGATGAAAGAGCGAGCCCGTCACGTAAAGGATCGGATCGCCGGCGCCGACCCAGGCGCCCTCGGGATGGTTCAGCTCGATCGCGAAGTCAGCACCGCGCTCCGCGGCTTGGCTTCGGAGAAAATCGAGGGCCAGTCGCGGCGTGCAGATTACCGGCCGGCGCATGAACACTGCATAGGACGCCGGACGATCGCCGAAGCGGCCGACGATCGCCTTCGTCTTCAAAAAATAGCTGTCGGTTTGCGCCGCGAGCGCGAGCACCGCGTCAGCTGCCATCGGCAACGCCTCAGAAGACCGCCGCGAGCCGGCCGGTGCGCTCGACACCATTACCTTGACGCGCGCTCTTCAGTGCCTCGGCGATTTCAAAGGCAAGCTCGAGCGCCTGGGTTGCATTGAGCCGGGGGTCGCAATGCGTCAGATAACGATCGGCGAGCGAGGCCTCGCTGATCGCCTGGCCCCCGCCGATGCATTCGGTGACGTTCTGCCCTGTCAGCTCGAAATGTATGCCGCCAGCATAGCTCCCCTCGGCAGCATGGATCGCAAAAGCGCTGTGCAGCTCGTCGAGGATCCGATCGAACCTGCGCGTCTTGTATCCGTTGGTGGACGTGATCGTGTTGCCATGCATGGGATCGATGCACCACACCACTTCGCGCCCCTCGCGCCGCACCGCGCGGATCAAATAAGGCAATCGCGCTTCGACCTTGTCGGCGCCCATGCGGGTGATCAAGGTCAGCCGGCCGGGCTCGTTTTGCGGGTTGAGCCGGTCAATCAGCCTCAACAGATCGTCGGGCTCGAGAGTCGGTCCGCTTTTCATGCCGATAGGATTCTTGATCCCGCGCAGGAACTCGGCATGGGCGCCGTCGACCTGACGAGTACGGTCACCGAGCCAGACGAGATGGGCCGAGCAGTCGTACCAGTCGCCGGTCGTCGAATCGATCCGGGTCAAGGCCTCTTCATAGGACAGGAACAACGCCTCGTGCGAGGTGTAGAACTCGGTTTCGCGGATCTGTGGCGTCGTCTCCGAGGTGAGCCCGCAGGCTTCCATGAAATTGAGGGTCTCGGTCAGGCGATCGGCGAGTTCCCGGTAGCGCTCGCCTTGCGGCGAGTCGGCGACAAAATCCTGGTTCCAGGCGTGCACCCGGTGCAGATCGGCATAGCCGCCCTGGGCGAAGGCGCGCAACAGGTTCAAGGTCGCCGCGGACTGGCTGTAGGCCTGGACCATGCGCTGGGGGTCAGGCTCGCGGGCCGCGGCGTCGAAATCGAGGCCATTGATTATGTCGCCCCGGTAGGAGGGCAGGGTCCGGCCGTTCTGCGTTTCGGTCTCCGAAGAGCGCGGCTTGGCGAACTGCCCAGCGAGCCGGCCGAGCTTGACCACCGGGCAGCCGGCGCCATAGGTCAACACCACCGCCATCTGCAACAACACCTTGAACATGTCCCGGATGTTGTTGGGATGGAACTCGGCAAAACTCTCGGCGCAATCCCCACCTTGCAACAAAAACGCCTTTCCCGCCGCGACCGCCGCCAGGCGTTGCTGCAAGCGCCGGGCCTCGCCGGCAAAGACGAGTGGGGGGAAACGCCGAAGAGTCTCCTCGACATTGGCGAGCGCGGTTTCGTCGCAATAACCGGGTACTTGGCGTATCGGCAGGCCACGCCAGCTGTCGGGGGACCAGTTCTCGCTCATCACTCAACACCTCCAGGTTGGAGGCCGCTCCACCATCGGCGACATCGGATCGGGAGGACCCTAAAACACGAAAGCCGCCTCGGTCGGGCGGCTTCGGGTAAACGCAAACGCGATCCTAGGCCGCCGTCATATACCGGCGGTACCAAAATCGCGCGCTGAGGGGCGCGCCGTGAACGTCCAAAGCTTGTCCCATGGCGCGCACCCTACCTGGACAACGCAAGCAACGCAAGGGACTTGCTTATCGCTCGACGACGAAAGGGCGGAGCGCCAACGCGAACTCTCTTTCTGTAGACCGCCGTTCGATCAGGTCGATGACGGGCACTTCCCACAAAGCAGAGTCTTCGATTGCGAGGTCGTACCCGTTGAGACGAAGAGAGTGCCACATTGCCTCGAAGGCGGTGCGCTTGTTCCCCTGTTCGAAGGCATGGGCAAACGCAATACCGGCAAGCAACCTGACCGCAAGGACAACGACGTCCTCTTCACCGTAAGCGAACGCGTTCTGTGGGCGCGCCAACGCGCTCTCGAGCAATCCCTGGTCTCGAAGAAAGTGCCGTTCGCCGGTTTCTTCGACTTCAAGCCGATTGTGTTCGATCACCGCTTCGATCGGCAGCCACCGCGGCTCATTTGGCAAGGGCCGCTCGCAGCTTTGGAAACCGCGCGATGAACTCGCGACTCAACGCGTCATGATCGACTTCACCTTGGACTGGGTTCGCGCGCAGAACTTCATCGGCAGGGCGCCGCTCTGCCGCCAATCTCAGCAACTTTTCACGGGTGTTGCAGTAAAGCGTTAGCCAACCCTCGGCTATTTTGATGCTTTCCTGGCGGGCTCGTCGGACCTCCGGGGGCATGTCGTTGCCTGGAGCAGCGAGTTTTCGTTGAAGCGCGTCAATCTGGGGGTAAAGCTTTTCTGCCGCAGCGCGCCCCCATTCGCCAATCATTGCGGCTACCTGGGTAATCTCCTGCCAGCCCGTATCCGGCGCAACAGCTCGCTCGTAAAGGGTATTGAGTTCGGCGCGACGGCTTTCCAAAGCCGTAACAGCTCTTTCCTGCGCGGAGTGGAGTTTATCCCATTTGCTCGCCGCCTCTGTCGACTCGATTGCGTCGATCAGCGCAGCTAAGGGCACCTCATAACGCGACGCGTCTAACGCATCAGGCATGTGCCATAACTCAATTATCCGCAGATGTGCGTACTAAATCGTCCGATCGCAAGGCTATCGTTCTTGTGAGACATTCCTATTCCGCCGCGGCCTTCTCCGGCGGCCGGATGTATTTGTCGCGCAACGTGACGAATTCCTCGGCCGCACTCGGGTGGATGCCGACGGTCTGGTCGAACTGCCGTTTGGTCGCGCCACATTTGACCGCGATCGCCAGCCCCTGGATGATCTCAGGCGCATCCGGCCCGAGCATGTGGCAACCGACGACGCGGTCGCTCTTCGCATCGACCACGAGCTTGAGGAAGGTGCGTTCACCCCGACCCGACAATGTGTTCTTCATCGGCCGGAAACGTGCCTGGTAGACGTCGATGTCGCCATATTGCCGGCGCGCCTCCTCCTCGGTCAGCCCGACCACGCCTACGGGCGGATTGCTGAACACGGCCGAGGGCACATCGGCATGATCCATCTTGGTCGGGTTGTTGTTGTAGAGTGTCTCGGCGATGGCGCGACCCTCGGCGATCGCCACCGGGGTCAGGTTGATCCGATCGGTGATGTCGCCGACCGCGTAGATGTTCGGCACCTTTGGCGCACGCTGCCATTCGTCGACGACGACGGCACCATTCGCGGTGAGCTCGACCCCGAGCTCGGCTAGCCCCAGCCCCTTGGTATTGGGCGCGCGGCCGGTCGCATACATGACGAGATCAGTGTCGATCCGGTCGCCCGCGGTGGTCGTTACGGTGTAACCCTCACCGCTTCTGTCGATGCGCGCGACATGCGTATTGCCGCGGATGTCGATGCCGCGCCCGCGCATCTCCTCGCCGAGGTAGACGCGGATGTCCTCGTCGAACCCGCGCAGCACCTCCGGGCGCCGGACGAGCTCGACGACCTCGCTGCCGAAGCCGTTGAAGATCCCGGCGAACTCGACCGCGATATAGCCGCCGCCGACGATAGCGATGCGTTTCGGCAAGGTGGGCAGGTCGAGCGCTTCGTTCGACGAGATCACATGCTCGATGCCGGGGAGCTGCGGGGTCTCGGGCCAGCCGCCGGCCGCGACCAGGATGTTGTCCGCGGTGTAGCGCTTCCCGTTGACCTCGACGGTGTGCGGATCGACGACCACCCCGCGCCCATCGATGATCTTCACCTTCGCGTTGTTCAGCATATTGATGTAGATCTGCGACAGCCGCCCGATCTCCTTGTCCTTGGCGGCAATCAGCTTAGGCCAGTCGAAATCGGCAGTCGGCACGGTCCAGCCGAACCCCTCGGCGTCGGCAAAAGCATCGGCAAATTGCGCGCTGTAGACGAGGAGCTTCTTCGGCACACAGCCGCGCAGCACACAGGTGCCGCCTACCCGCAGCTCCTCGCAGATCGCCACTCGCGCGCCGTAGGCGCCGGCGCGGCGCGAGCTGGCGACGCCGCCCGAGCCTGCTCCGATTGTGAACATGTCGAAATCATAGCGCGGCATCACGCGGGCACTCCGTCGTCATGGGGGTTGGCCAATATGTTGGTTGTCACAACCCGCAGTCCATCGCAAGGGCCGTTGTCGCCGCCGCCGCCTGCGTGTTATTCGCACCTCCGAGCCGGGCACCACCGGACGGAGTTCGATCCGATGACCATGCCCATAGCGGTAAAAAGTTCGAGCCCGCTCCCCCAGAAGATGACAGCGCCTCTGACTCGCGCGGCGATCTTTCTGGTAGTGACGATCGACCCCGGCGCCGACAATTGCACGGCGGTCCGATCGCTGTGCGGCGACCTCGCCGGGCTGTTGCGCGCCGTCGGATTTCGCGAGCCTGACGAAAACCTCAGCTGCGTCATGGCTTTTGGGTCCGAGGCGTGGGACCGGGTTTTCGGGGATCCACGGCCGGCCGAATTGCACCCGTTTCGTGAGATCAAAGCGGAAGGGCGCCACGCCGTCGCCACCCCGGGCGACCTCTTGTTCCACATCCGTGCCGGGCGCATGGATTTGTGCTTTGAACTGGCCGGGCAGATCATGACGCGGCTTGGGATTGCGGTTTCGCCGGTGGACGAGGTCCACGGCTTTCGCTACTTCGACAACCGCGACCTGCTCGGCTTCGTCGATGGCACGGAAAACCCGACGGGCCGGGAGGCCATCGGCGCCACCGTCATCGGCGAGGAGGATCCGGCCTTCGCCGGCGGCAGCTATGTCATCGTGCAGAAGTACCTCCACGATCTGGCCGGATGGAATGCGCTGCCGACGGAGGCGCAGGAACACATCATCGGCCGCACCAAATTGTCCGACATCGAGATCGATAAATCGATCAGGCCGAGCTCGGCGCATAATTCGCTCAACACGATCGTCGAGGACGGCAAGGAGATAAAGATCGTTCGCGACAACATGCCCTTTGGTCGGATCGGGCAAGGTGAGTTCGGGACCTATTTCATCGGCTACAGCCGTTCGCCGCGAACCATCGAGCTGATGCTGCAAAACATGTTCGTCGGCCGGCCGCCGGGCAATTACGACCGCATTCTCGACTTCAGCCGGGCGGTCACCGGTAACCTGTTCTTCGTTCCGTCGGCGACGTTTCTCGACGAGGTGACGCCCGAGGGGCCGCCGGCAGTGGAAACCGTCGCCGCCGCGCGGCCCGCGGTCGAGCCCCCACAACCGATCCCGCCATTGTCCGATACCTCCCTCGGCATCGGCTCGCTCAAAGGAAAGCCCCGCTGATGAACAACCTGCACCGCGAGCTGGCCCCAATCTCCGATATGGCATGGGCGCAGATCGAGGAGGAGGCGTCGCGCACCCTCAAACGCTACCTCGCCGGACGCCGCGTCGTCGATATGCACGGTCCGAGCGGCGTCTCTCTTTCCGCCGTCGGCACAGGGCATCTGCAGAATATCGCGGCGCCGAGGGACGGCATTCTCGCCCGCCAGCGCGAGGTCAAGGCGCTGGTCGAGCTGCGCGCGGTGTTCGACCTCGACCGCCGGATGATCGACGACGTCGAGCGCGGCGCCAACGACTCTGACTGGCAGCCGGCAAAGGAAGCCGCCAAGAAGATCGCCTTTGCCGAGGATGTCGCGATCTTCGAGGGCTACGCCGCGGGCGGCATTCAAGGGGTCCGTCAGGGGACGAGCAATCCGATCGAAAGTCTGCCCGCCGATGTGCGGAATTATCCCGACGCCATCGCCCATGCCTTGAGCCAGCTGCGGCTCGTCGGCGTCAACGGCCCCTACTCGGTGCTGCTGAGCGCCGACGCCTATACCGCCGTCGCCGAGGCCAGAGACTACGGATACCCGGTGCTGGAGCATCTCAAGCGCATCGTCGACGGCGAGATCATCTGGGCCCCGGCGATCTCAGGGGCATTTGTTTTGACCACCCGCGGCGGCGATTTTGACCTCCATGTCGGCCAGGATTTCTCGATCGGCTATGCGAGCCACACCGACACCGCTGTCCGTCTCTATTTGCAGGAAACATTTACATTTTTGCTGCTCACGACGGAAGCTGCCGTTGCCCTGGCACCCGCCGCGTAAACCGGCTCTCCGAGCGGGAAGAAAGGGGGACGAAAGCGCGCTGCGGGGTTATCATCGTCGCGTTGGGACGAGCGCGTAATAGGGGAAACGCACGATGGAGAAGAGATTTGGCGTGGTCTCCGCGGATGGACACTGCCGGCTGATGCATCTGCCCTTCGACTTGTGGACGAAGCGGCTGCCGCAGAGATTCCAGGACGACAGGCCGCGCGTCGTGCAAGGCTCCGACGGCACCCGACAATGGATCGTCGAGGGCCGCCCGTGGAGCGGGGTCGGCTGGGCCGGCGTGGGCAGAGGGCCGGTCAACTGTTACACGCGCGCCGGCGTGCCCGAGGAGCCCGAGCCCGGCATCTTTCGCGCCGCCAATGCCAAATATCGCTGCGAAGACATGGACCGCGACGGGGTGGACGCCGAGCTCGTCAACGGTCCCTATGAGCAGATCTCGGCGATCACGGATGCGGAACTGCGGGCCGCATGCGTTCGCGCCGTCAACGACTGGGCGCGCGAGCTCTACGAGGAATCGAACGGCCGGTTCATCATGCTTCTGCCGTTGCCCTGCCAAACGCCGGAAGAGGCCGTCGCCGAGCTGATGCGGGTCGCCGAGTTCGGCCTGCCGACAGGGGTCATCTTCGATTGGGTGAACGCTCCCGAACCCGTACTGCACCAGATGTGGGAGCCGGTCTGGGCGGCGGCCGCGGAGACTGGCCTGCCGGTCAATCTGCACGCCAACCCGAGCGGCGGGTCGCGCCAGATGGGGGTCGGCGTCTCCGGTCTCGAACCGCGCAACCAAGCTCTGATGCGGGTCGCCAACTTCCCGATGGGGGCGATGGGCGAACTGATGAGTGCCGTTGTTTTCTCGGGCATCTGCGACCGCCATCCCGGGGTGCGCTTCGTCCTCGAAGAGGCCGGCGTCGGCTGGGTCCCGTTCCTCTATTGGCGCTTCGACCGCGAGTACGATTTCGGCGGTCCGGAGAGCCGCGTCTTCAAGCCCGATGTCGAGCTGTCCGACAAGCCGACCGAGTTCGTCAAGCGCCAGGTCTTCTTCACCTTCGAGGTCGAGGAGGAGGGCGGTTTTCGGCGCGTGCCCGAGATTGGCTTACGCAATTTTCTGTGGGCCAGCGACTTCCCGGGTCTCGACAGCCCGTGGCCGCACTCCAAGGAGATGGGGCACACCCCGGCGGAGACGGCGCTCGGCAAAACGGCTCTCGACCAACTGGTCTTCGAAAACGCGGTGAGCCTCTACAAGATTCCGGTCACATTGCCGAGAGAGCGAGCGCCCGCGTAACACGAAGCTAACGCCAGGGCCAGGTCTGGTCGTGGTCGCCGGAAAATGACCCGCCAGAACCTGCGCATCAAGCGCGTCTATGAGCCGCCGGACGCAGCGGACGGCGTCCGCGTCTTGGTGGATCGGCTGTGGCCGCGGGGTCTGTCGCGCGAGCGCGCGAAGATCGATCTCTGGCTGAAGGACGTCGCACCGAGCGATGCCTTGCGCCGCGAGTTCCATCGCGATCCCTCGGTTTGGGGCCGCTTCAAGAAAGCTTATTATTTCGAACTGGAAGAGGCCCCGGCGCAATCGGCTCTCCGGGCCCTGCTCGACCGACTGAGCGGTGGGCCCGTCACCCTGCTCTTCGCCGCACGCGATCAGAGCCGCAACAACGCCGTCGCGCTGAAGGAGTGGTTGGAAGATCGAGTCGGCGGAAGCGTCCGCAAACTATAGGAAACGACGGGAGGAGACATAACGGTGAGTACGGCCACATACGAGACGCTGTCCGCGTCCGACCACAGCGCACAGCTGCGCAAAGCGGTCATCGCATCGACCATCGGCACAACGATCGAATGGTACGACTTTTTCATTTACGGCACGGCGGCCGGGCTGATCTTCGGTAAGCTCTACTTCCCCAACCAAGATCCACTGACCGCGACGCTCGCGGCCTTCGGCACCTACTTCATCGGCTTTGTCGGCCGCCCGATCGGCGCCGCGATATTCGGCCACTTCGGCGACCGCATCGGCCGCAAAGCAACCCTGATCGCCACCTTGCTGTGCATGGGCATCGCAACCTTTCTGATTGCCTTTGTGCCCACCTACGAGGTGATCGGGATCTGGGGTGCAGTAATATTGACTGTTCTGCGCATGGTTCAGGGGATTGGCGTCGGGGGGGAATGGGGTGGTTCGGTGCTTCTGGCGATGGAATGGTCGCGTCATCATGGCCAGCGCGGCTTGGTGGCGTCGTGGCCGCAATTCGGCGTCCCATGCGGTCTCTTCGTGGCTAATCTTTCGATATTGGCGTTCAGCGCGTGGTCAGGCGATCAGTTCGCCACCTGGGGCTGGCGCATCCCGTTCGGGCTCTCCATTATCCTCGTTGGAGTCGGTTTGTGGATTCGGCTCGGCATTCTCGAGACACCGGTGTTCCGGCAACTCCTGAATACGAGGAGAATCGAGAAAACCCCGATTGTCGAGGTAATCAAGAAACAACCGAAGGAAATCATCCTGTCGGCATTGTTGCGGATGGCCGAACAGGCCCCGTTCTACATCTTCACCGCATTCATCTTTGCCTATGCCGTCGGGACCCTGCATATGTCGCGCAGCCTGATCTTGAGCGCGGTCCTCGTTGCGGCGTGCGTTTCGTTCATCACCATTCCGCTATCGGGACACATCTCGGACCGCATCGGGCGCAGGAAGATGTACTTGATCGGCGCCGCGACGGTTGGTTTGTTCGGCTTCCTGTATTTCGGCATGGTGGACACCGCCATCCCCTGGGCGGTGTTCGTCGCGATTGTCCTGTCGTTGATCCCGCATGACATGCAATACGGTCCACAAGCTGCGTTGATCGCCGAAGCGTTCACACCTCGACTGCGCTACAGCGGTTCCTCGCTCGGCTATCAACTGGCATCGGTGATTGCAGGCGGGCCGGCGCCGCTGATCGCCACGGCACTCTTCGCCCACTATCAAACGGGCTATGCGATCTCGATTTACATCGCCGCTTGCGCAGCGGTGAGCCTGGTATCGGCGGCATTCATGCCCGACTACACCGGCAAGGACATTTCAATGGAATATGACGACTGAGCCGGCAGCCGAGGGCCTCGGACCGCTCGAGCGCAAGCATCTCCAATACGCGAGTTTTCGCGCTGTCGCCGGTGGCGCCGAAGTCACCAGGACCCATTGGCACATTGCCGTGGCCAATGGGCTCGGCTGGGGCTTCGACGGGATGGACAGCATGGTGTTCTCGCTGGTAGCCCCGCTGGTCATCACGGAATTCGCGCTCGACCTGCAGCAGTCGACGGGGTCGTTCGCGCTGGCGTTCCTGTTTATCCCGGCATTGATGATTGCGATGGCCGCCGGCGTTTGGTTGTCGGTACCCGAGCATGCGGGCAAGGAGCTCTATGCGATCATCATGTGAGTGCGTTGGCGGGTCTAGGACCGCGCTGCTTTGGACCCTCTGAAAAAGCAACTAAGGGGTTGCTCTTTGCGGCGAAGGCATTATATGGATCAGCAACCAGGAGGTTGCGCATGGCCGATCGCATCGAAAAGACCATCGAGCTCAAGGCCCCGATCTCACGCGTCTGGCGAGCGCTGACCGATCATCACGAGTTCGGCACGTGGTTCCGCGTCCGCTTGGACGGGCCCTTCGTGGCCGGCAAGGTCACGCGGGGTCAGATAAGCTACCCCGGATATGAGCATTTTACGATGGGAGGCCGTGGTCCAGAAAATGGAACCCGAGCGGCTGTTCTCGTTCACTTGGCATCCTTATGCGATCGATCCGAACCACGATTACTCAGGCGAGCTGCCGACACTCGTCGAGTTTACATTGCAGAGCATCGCGACCGGGACCTTGCTGCGGGTCGTCGAGTCGGGTTTCGACAGGCTTCCGAGCACCCGCCGGCTCGATGCATTCCGTATGAACGACGGCGGCTGGAGCCAGCAAATCCAAAACATCGCGGAGCATGTCGAACGAGCCCCATAGCCGGCTTGATCTGTTCAAGTCACCGGCCTCTGTGTTTGCCGCGCTCGGCGACGAGACGCGCCTGGCGGTGCTCACCAAACTCTGCGAGGGCGTGCCGCAGTCGATCTCTCGTCTGACCGCGGGCACCAATCTGTCGCGCCAAGCCGTAACCAAGCACCTTCGCGTGCTGGCGAATGCCGGGGTGGTGCGCAATGTACGCGTCGGTCGCGAAAGCTTGTTCGAGCTGGAGCCGCGGCCGATCGCCGAGCTCCGCAATTATCTCGATCAGGTAGCCAAGCAGTGGGACGATGCGTTGGCCCGGCTGAAGTCGCACGTCGAAAAATAGAGAGCCGACCCCGCCGTCCGCCCGCGCTAGAGCCCTATCAGGGTGGTCGGTGTCCCATTTTCTCGGGCTCATGCTCTATCGATGCGGTAGAACAGCTCGAAACTAATCACGCGTTTTGCAAAGGGAGGGAGCTCATGGAGCAGCTGAGGGTCGGCGTTACCGCAATCCTATTTACCCTGTCGATCATGATATTCGGCGCCCCGGCCTGGGCCGACGCCGCGGCCGACATCCGAGCGCTCGAGAACCGCTTTGTCGCGGCGTTCAAGGCGAAAGACCCCGACGCGATCATGAAGGTCTATGCACCCGACCAGACGCTGGTCGTCTTCGATGTGGTCCCGCCGCGGCAATATGTCGGTGCGGCGGCCTACCGCAAGGACTGGCAAACCTTCTTCGACAGCTTCGAGGGGCCGCTAACCGTCGAACTGACCGACCTCGACGTCGCCGCCGACCGCAACCTCGCCTATAGCCACAGCATTCAGCACGTGGCTGGCACCGACAAGCAGGGCAAGAAGCTTGACCTGACGGTGCGGGTGACCGACGTCTACAGGAAAGCGCGCGGCCGCTGGCTGATCGTCCACGAACATGTCTCGGTGCCGGTCGACCTCGATACCGGCAAACCCGATCTCGCCTCCAAACCATAGCTTTGCGGCAGCGTCGTGCTCTGCCCGCTCTCGCCGCCCATCAGCGGATCTCCAGCGACACGATCTTGTGGCCATGGAGCTCGAAGATGTGATCGAGGTCCAGCGGGCTGCCGGGGAAATTGCCCGAGACCCTGGCCGTAACGACTGTCTTGCCATCTCGCTCGATGACGCTGAGCGGCTCGACGGTGTGTTGGTACTTCCGGCCGGTCTCGATCCGCCACGCCTTGATCGCGGCGATGCCTTCGACCGTCCGTCCCTCGTCGCGCACGATGGCATCGACGGCGAAGCAGTGATCCACGCCCTCAGTGTCGCGAGCGTTCTCCGATGCAAAATAGGTGTCGATCGGTGCGGGGAGATGAATGGCCATCGGTCCTCTTCCTCGTTACGAAAAACGCGGGCTCTCTCGGGCCGCAGTGCTCGGGAGGCAAGATGCAGATAGGCTTACGAGATGACAAGAACATACAAAAAAGTGTAGTACTTACCCGAAAGTAAGGACCGAGGGCACACACACCCGCTTCGGCGGCAGAGGACGTAGAGCAGGCGCTCAAGATCCTGGAGGGGCGGTGGAAGCTGGTGATCTTGTTCCACCTGTTCGGTGGTAACCTGCGGCGGTTCTCGGAGCTGGAGCGCGCGATCCCGGCGATTTCACAGAAGATGCTGATCCAGCAGCTCCGGCAAATGGAGGCCGACGGCATTGTCCGCAGGATCGTCCATCATCCGGCGCCGCCCAAGGTCGAATATTGCCTGACCGAATGGGGCCAGGCGCTCTGCCCCGCCCTCGATGCGCTGCTGAAGTGGGCCGCCTTGCGCGAAGACGGTGCGGACGAGGACTCCACGAGGAGCCCGTAGGGACGGCTTCCCTGCCGGCGAGGGGTTGGCAGCCGCCCACGCAGGGTTATTTGCGTGGTGATGACGCGCGCCACCACGCGGGAGAAAAGCGATGGCGAAGTTCGATGCGGACACCTTGCGGGAGTTACGCGATTTCAAGGAAGTCGCGATCCGGACCGAGAAACACCCCGAGAGTGCGGTGGTCATCTGGGTAGTGGTGGCCGCGGACGAGGTTTTCGTGCGTTCGGTCCGCGGCAGCAAGGGGCGCTGGTACCGGGACCTCGCGACCGGCGGCTCCGCCACATTGGAATTCGCCGGCCGCCGGCTCGGGGTTCAGGCGCTCTCGGTGAGCGACGCCGAAGCGATCGTGCGCGCCAGCCGCGAATATTTGCGAAAATACCAGCCGAGCCTCTACGCGCAGGCGATGGTCCGCGCTGAGGTCCTGCCGACCACGTTGCGGCTGGAACCGCGCTGACGAGCAGCACATCGCCCGCCCCCAGGGCTTCGGACCCTTTCGGGTCCTTGGCCATCTCGACGCCCTCTGTATCGCTCTTGAAGCGGTAGAGCGGGGCGACGGGGCCGAAGGTCTCCTCCTTGGTGATGACCATGTCGGTCGTGACATCGGTGAGGACCGTCGGCTCGAAGAAGCTGCCGCCTTGCGCGGCCCGCTTGCCCCCGGTGACCACCTCGGCCCCCTTCTTCACCGCGTCGGCGATGTGGGCCTCGACCTTCTCGACCGCCTTCATGTCGATCAGCGGCCAGACCACCGCACCCGGCTCGAACCCGTCGGCGACGTTCAGCGGTCTCTGCCAGCACGCTTGGTGAACGCGCCATGGGCGGCATCCTGCACCAGGATGCCGTTGGTGCACATGCAGGTCTGGGCTAGAGCCCGATCAAGGCGGCCAACTTCATGCGAACTTCGTTCAGGGTTTCGGCGGGAACCGCCGCTCCCGCGTAACTGATCGGGCGGGCCAGCGTGTCGATGCTGCGCACGTGGCTGGTCAAGATCTCTCCGGAAACCGGCAGCCCCATCGGCAGCACGACGCTGGTGCCAAAGGGGCGAACGCGCGTGGTAATCGGGCAGACGATCGCGAACTCGGTCACCCGGCAAAAATCGGCCGGTGAGACAACCAGCGCCGGGCGTCGGCCGCTCTGCTCGCGGCCGACACGAGGATCAAAATCGGCCCAGATAAGATCGCCCGCCTCCGGTGCGTACGGCATCGCCTTACTCGATGATCTCGCGACCTTTATCCGGTCCCCAATCGAACGCTTCTCGCATTGCTTGCGGGGTCATCCCCTTCAACAAATCGGAGAGGACATAGCGTGGGCGAGCCGGAGAAATGATGATACGGTCGCCCTCTGCCTCTAACTCGACCCGGGCTCCCTCGCGCAGACCCGCTCGAAGCGCAATGTCTTTGGGGATGCGCAGGCCAAGGCTGTTGCCCCAGCGTGCGACCTGCACTTGCATCGGCCCCTCCGTTCGGCATCTAGGATATACATAGGATATCCGATCATCGCCGTCAAGCGAGCGGTCGATGCCGCTTTCCTTCATGCCGCCGAAGGGCGCGATCTCGCCAGCGGGATTTCGGCGAGATGATGCCCTCGTTGATGCCGACGATGCCGTATTCGAGCGCCTCGGCGACGCGCCAGATGCGCCCCCTCCCAAACCCTCCCCCGCCAGCGCCGCGAGCGGGGGAGGGAAGGGTGGGGGCATCATTGGCCATCTTGATGGCCTCGTCTTCGCTCTTGAAGCGGTAGAGCGGGGTGACGGGGCTAAAGGTCTCCTCCTTGGTGATGACCATGTCGGTCGTCACGTCGGTCAAGCCGGTCGGCTCGAAGAAGCTGCCGCCCAACCTCTATATTGATGGGCGCGGCGCGTTGTCGCCCAATTCAGAGCCTGGGCTCGAGTTTATACAACGCGCATGTCGATCCGCAGCGCGCTGGTTCGTCGACCTAGTTAGCGAGACAGTTCGGCGGCGATGGCGTCCGCGGCTCGCCTCAGGAGGAGTTCTCAGATGCGCTTCATGTTCATAGTCAAATCCGCCCACCCCTTTGGACCTCCGACGCCGCAATTCATGGAGGCGATGAACAAGCTCGCCGACCGGGAGATCAAGGCCGGCCGCCTGCTCGACAATGGCGGGCTGATGCCGCTCGCCATGGGCGCGCAGGTGCGCATCACGGACGGGCAGCTCAGCGTCGTCGACGGCCCGTTCGTGGAGGCCAAGGAAGTCATTGGCGGCTATGCCACCTTCGAGCTGCAGAGCAAGGAGGAGGCCGTGGCCGCGGCGACGGAGTTCATGCAGCTGCACAAGGACTTCTTCCCGGGCTGGGAAGGGACGTGCGAGGTTCGCGCGTTCGCCCATACCGGCCCTTGACGCGAGGGGCCCGCAGACGCGGTCGGCGGCCATGACGGCCGCCGACACCCATCGCGCGATCCTGGCCGTCTGGCGGATCGAGCAGCCCCGGCTGATCACCAGCCTGGCGAGGATGCTGCGCGATGTGCCGCTGGCCGAGGATTTGACGCAGGAAGCCCTGTTGGCCGCCCTCGAGCGGTGGCCTGCGACAGGCGTTCCAGAAAAACCCGGCGCCTGGCTGATGGCGACCGCCAAGCGCCGGGCCTTGGACCATTTGCGCCGCGGCCGAATGCTCGAGCGCAAGCACGAGATGATCGCCTGGGACATGGAGGCCGAGCAGCAGGCCATGCCCGATCTGGACTCCGCCCTGGACGACGACATCGGCGATGAGCTGCTTCGGCTGATCTTCACCGCCTGTCACCCGCGACTGTCGCGTGAGGCCCGCGCGGCTCTGGCGCTGCGGATGATCTGCGGCCTGACGACCGAGGAGATCGCCAGAGCCTTCCTGCTGCCGGACGCGACGATCGCCCAGCGCATCGTGCGCGCGAAGCGGACCCTTCGGAATCGGGGCTGGCCTATGAAACCCCACGCGGCGAGGAGCTCTCGGAGCGGCTCTCCTCGGTGCTCGAGGTCGTCTACCTCATTTTCAACGAAGGCTACACCGCGGCGCGCGGCCAGGACTGGCTGCGTCCCCAGCTCTGCAATGAAGCGCTCCGCATGGGCCGCGTGCTCACCTCGATCGCGCCGCACGAGCCCGAAGCCCATGGACTGCTCGCCTTGATGGAGCTGAACGCCTCGCGCACGGCGGCGCGTACCGACGCAGCGGGCGAGCCAATCCTGATGCTCGACCAGAACCGCGCGCTCTGGGACCAGCTCCAGATCCGGCGGGGAATGCAGGCGCTTGGGCGAGCGCGCGAACTCGGCGGAGCGGGCGGCATTTACGCCCTCCAGGCGGCGATTATCGCCTGCCACGCCGAGGCGAGGAATGCGGGCGATACCGACTGGTCGCGCATCGCCGGACTTTATGCGGAGCTGGCAGCGGTCGTGCGCTCGCCGATCATCGACCTCAACCGTGCGGTTGCCGTCGGCATGGCCGAGGGCCCGGAAGTGGCGCTGGCGATCGTGGACCGCCTTGTGCGCGAGCCGGCGCTCAAAGGCTATCACCTGCTGCCGAGCGTTCGAGGCGACCTACTCCACAAGCTCGGCCGCTACGAGGAGGCGCGCGCCGCGTTCGAAGCAGCCGCGGCGCTGGCGGCCAACAGGCGCGAACATGACCTACTGAGGCGGCGCGCCGCCGAGGCGGCCGACGCAGCGCTATCATCATAATCCGGTGGCGCCCGGCCAAGGACATGGTCGACCGCGCCAGATGCGGCCGATGTCACGACTGTAGAAATAGGAGGCGAGGCCGAACTCGGTGTCGTTGGCCATCTTGATCGCCTCGTCCTCGCTCTTGAAGCGGTAGAGTGGTGCCACCGGGCCGAAGGTCTCCTCCCTGGTGATGACCATGTCGGTCGTCACATCGGTCAGCACGGTCGGCTCGAAGAAGCTGCCGCCCCACCTTCATGTTGATGCGCGGCGCGCTTGCCGCCGGTGACGATCTTGGCGCCCTTCTTGACCGCGTCGGCGATGTGCGCCTCGACCTTCTCGACCGCCTTCATGTCGATCAGCGGGCCGATCCCCGCACCCGGCTCGAAACCGTCGGCGACCTTCATCGCCCCCGCGGTTTTCGGCGAGGCGCTTCGTAAAGGCGTCGTAGACCCCGTCCTGCACCAGGATGCGGTTGGCGCACACGCAGGTCTGGCCGGCATTCCTATATTTCGAGGCGATGGCACCCCCTGCCTCCGCAGGGGCAAGCTCTTGACCGCCATCTCAATATCGGCGTCGTCGAAGACGATAAACGGCGCGTTGCCGCCCAGTTCGAGCGACAGCTTCTTGACCGTGCCAGCGCATTGCTGTATTAGCAATTCCCCGACTTCGGTCGAACCGGTGAAAGTCAATTTGCGGACGATCGGGTTCGAGATCAGCTCGTCGCCGACCATGCAGGTGTACCCGAGCCCAGCACTGTGAACTCTCGTCTAGGCCTCATCCCCTCGCGCCAAGAGCAGCCCCCTGAAAGTTACGGGATTTCGTGTTCTCTGGCCTTGACGAATATCGGTTCTCGGGGGACCAGGCGCGTACCATCACCGATTTCAAACCATTTAGGTGTACTCTTTCTCTCTACCGGCGCAGCTATCGCTCCGTATCCCTGTCCAGCCAGTGCAGGTTCACTAAATGTTCTAGAATTTCCGCTCGCCTTGAGGTAGCATAGGCCGGTCGATCAGGGAGGGGGTCGGATGGCTGGGCTC
>Ga0210402_10001139_pt1 | contig 27923 bp, 23 predicted proteins | sample IncBWC7MmetaG_FD_161055 | JGI IMG/M metagenome (GOLD analysis project Ga0210402, IMG submission 161055) | Forest soil microbial communities from Barre Woods Harvard Forest LTER site, Petersham, Massachusetts, United States - Inc-BW-C-7-M | ecosystem: Environmental > Terrestrial > Soil >...
CGAGAAGACGATCTCCACCAGCAGCGCGGACGTAAACAGGATGCCGATGAATGCCTGCGGAAAGCCGGCGACGATGAGCAGCATGGCGTTGCGAAACACGTGGCCGTAGAGCACGCGCCTCTCGCCGGCGCCCTTGGCTCGCGCCGTCACCGTGTACTGCTTGCGGATCTCCTCGAGGAAGCAGTTCTTGGTCAGCATCGTCAGACTGGCGAAGCCGCTCGCCACCACGGCGATGGTCGGCAGCACCATGTGCCAGGCGTAGTCGGCGACGCGCGCCGGCCAGCTCCAGTTAGCGGCGCCCTCGCTGGTGAGGCCGCGCAACGGGAACCACTGGAAGAAGCTGCCGCCAGCGAACAGGACCACCAGAAGGATGGCGAACAGGAAGCTCGGCACGGCATAGCCGACCAGAACCACGGCGCTGGACGCGACGTCGAAACGGCTGCCGTCGCGCACCGCCTTGGCAATGCCGAGCGGGATGGACACGACGTAAACCAAAAGCGTGGACCACAGGCCGAGCGAGATCGACACCGGCATCTTCTGCAGGACAAGCTGCAGCACAGTCTGGTCGCGGAAGAAACTGCGGCCGAAGTCGAAGCGCAGATAGCCGCCGACCATGTCGACGAAGCGTGTCAGCGGCGGCTTGTCGAAGCCGAACATCTTCTTGATGTCATCGACAATGTGCGGATCGAGGCCACGCGCGCCCCGATACGTGCCGGCGCCGCCGAATTCCGACGTGGCGGCACCCAGCCGCGATGACAGGTCGCCCTTGCCGCGCAGTTCCGCGATCATCTGCTCCACCGGGCCGCCCGGCGCGAACTGGATCACCGCGAAGTTGATGGCGATGATGCCGAACAGCGTGGGGATGACCAACAGCAGACGGCGGAGGAGGTAGCCGGTCATTCAGGCGGGGTATCCATCCCCAGCTCCATCAATTACTGCCCCTTCGCCGCGTCCAACGCTGCGGCCTTTGCCGCATCGACCCACCATGTGTCGAAGTTGAAGCCTTCGCGGATCGGCACGTCGGGATGGCTGAAGCGGTCCCAATAGGCGATGTGAAACGTCCTGCTGTCCCAGTTCGGCACCAGGTACCAGCGCCACAACAACACCCGGTCCAACGCGCGCGCGGCGGTCTTCAGCGTGTCCCGGTCCTGCGCCGTGATAATCTTCTCCACCATTGCGTCCACCGCCGGATCGCAGATACCCGGCGTATTGAAGCTGCCCTGCGCCTTGCTCGCCGCACAGGTGAAATAGTCGCGCAGTTCGTTCCCCGGCACGTCGCTTTCCGGATAGATCATCATGATCATGTCGAAGTCGAAGTCGTCGGTCAGGTGCTGGTACTGCGCCGGATCGACCGTGCGCACGCGCGCGTCGATGCCGATCTTCTGCAGCAGCTGCACGTAAGGTAGCGCCACACGCTCCAGCGAGGGCTCGTCGAGCAAAATGGTAAAATTCATCGGCTCGCCGTTTGCATCCACAAGCTTGCGTTCCTTCACCGACCACCCGGCCTGCTGCAGCAGATCGAGCGCGTGACGCAACTGCTCGCGGTTGTTGCCCGAACCGTCCGTCACCGGCAGCCGGAACGGCTCGGTGAACAAGGCGGGCGGCAATTCCTTGCGGTATGGCTCCAGCAGTTTCAATTCATCGCCCTGCGGGATTCCCGACGATGCGAGATCGCTGTTGCTGAAATAGCTCTGCGTGCGCGTATAGGTGCCATAGAACAGGTTTTTGTTCGCCCACTCAAAATCGAACACCTCCGCCATTGCCTGGCGCACCAAAGGATTAGCGAACACCGTCCTCCGCGTGTTCATCGCGTAGCCCTGCATTCCGGTCGGCAGGTGGTGGGGAAAATCCTGCTTCTTCACCAGCCCGCGCGCGACGGCCGGAAAATCGTAGGCGGTCGCCCAGTTCTTCGAGATGTTCTCGCTGCGCAGATCGATCTGGCCGGCCTTGAACGCCTCCATCGCCACTGTCGAGTCGCGGAAATACTCGACACGCACGCGATCGAAGTTGTTGGTCCCCTTGCCGGTCGGCATGTTCGCTGCCCACCAGTCGGGCCGCCGTTCGTAGGTCACGCTGCGGCCCAGTTCGAAGCTCGCGATGCGATACGGGCCGGAGCCGATCGGCGGATCGGTCAGTGGCCGGGTGAAGTCACGGCCGTCAAAGAAGTGCTTTGGCAGCACCGGCAGACCCCCGAGGATCAGCGGCAGCTCGCGGTTCTCGTTGGACTTGAAATGGAACACCACGCGGCTCGGGCTCTCCACCACCACGTCCTGCACGTCCGCCATCTGGATGCGGAAGCTCGGCCTGCCCTGCTCCAGCAGCGTCCGGTATGTCCACGCCACGTCCTCGGCCGTTACCGGCGTGCCGTCGGAGAATTTTGCTTCCGGCCGCAACTCGAACGCGACCCACATCTTGTCGGCCGGCAGTTCGATGGTCTTTGCCAGATGGCCGTAGCCCGATTCCGCCTCGTCGGCCGAGGACGTAAGCAGGCTTTCCCACACGTGCCCGACGCTGGAGCCGGAGCCCGAGCCGCCGGGCAGCACCACCCAGGGGCTGACCATGCCACTGGTCGCCGTGCCGCGCAGGATGAACGGATTGAAGCTGTCGTAGGTGCCGATCGATGCCAGCGTGACCTCGCCGCCCTTGGGCGCATTCGGATCGACGTAAGGGAAATATGGAAAGTCGGGCGGCAGGGCAGGCTTCGCCAGCACCGCGATTGCATTGCTGCGGGTGACCGGCGCATCGGCCAGCACGGGCGTTGCGATGAGGCTGAGAAGGAGAATGGCTATGGCACGCATCGGCCAGCATGTGCCGTCAATCGGACGGTCTGACAACTGAAGACTCGTTAAGCCACGGATTATTCCCGTGTGGCAGCCAGCCACCGGATCAGGGCCTTGCCGCGACCGGCGCCGGCGCCTTGGCCTGCTTCTCTGCTGGGAGCACGTCGACGCTCGCGGTGCGGCCGACCAGCAGGTGGACTCCCGGCGGCACGTGATCGATCGCGATCCGCACCGGCACGCGCTGCGCCAGGCGCACCCAGCTGAAGGTCGGGATGACATTGGCCAGCAGGTCACTGCTGCCCTGCCGCTCACGGTCGGCGATGCCGCCGGCGATACTCTGCACATGGCCTTCGATGAGCTGGCTTTCGCCCATCAGGCGCACCCGCGCGCGGTCGCCAGCCTGGATTTGCGGCAGCTTGGTCTCCTCGAAGTAGCCTTCGACGTAGATGCTGTCGCTGTCGATCAGCGCGAATACCGGCGAGCCGGCGGTCACGTAGTCGCCGGGCCGCATGCTGAAGTTTGTGACAACACCGTCAACCGACGCCTTCACTTGCGAACGGTCCAGGTTGAGCTGGGCCACGTTGCGATCGACGACCGCCTGCTGATAATCGGCGGAAAGCTCGACGGCCCTGGCATTGCTCTGCTGCTGCACCTCGACCGAGACCTCGAGGTTGTTCAGCTCGTGGTACCGATTGTATTCGCGCAATGCCTCCTGCGCGGCGGATTCCTTGCTCGTCACGACCGCCGTCGCTTGCTGCAGCGCATACTGAAACCGCACCGGGTCAATGCGGAACATGACCTCACCCTTGCGCACCTGCTGGTTGTCGCGCACCAGCACCTCGCTGACGAGGCCCGACACGTCCGGCGCCACCTTGACCACATCCGCACGCACGGTGCCGTCGCGGGTCCAGGGCGCCTCCATGTAATAGACCCAGAGCTGCCAGCCGACGATGGCAGCGATGGCTGTGGTGACCAGCGTGACGGCAAGCCGTCCGGTGAGCGACGCGAGGTTCACAGCGCCAGCCATCGCGCCTGGAACGCAACGACACCGCCCACAACAATGACCAGCAACGCCAGGTCGAACAGTGGCCGGTGCCAGACAAAGCGATAGAAGCCGAGCCAGCCGAGAACGCGGCGCACCACGGCGGACAGCACCATCGCCGCGCCGATCCACAGCAACATTGGCGCGACCAGAAGCCCGTAGACGTCAGCCTCGCTGATCATGCCGGCGTCCCCTCCTGGACGGCCGCGCGGGGTGATACCGGGGCCGGTCGGTACGGCGGCGCGTCTGGAAACAGGTTGTGGCGGATTCCCACCAGCTCCAGCAATAGCTGCCCGATACGCGGGCTGGAAGCGGACGTGACGGCGACGAGGGCACGATCGATGCCGCGGCGCAATGCGTCATTCGGCGCGCGCGGTGCGCGCTCGAGGAAGTGGCCGGCGATCTCATGGAGCGCGCTGTCCACCCTTGTGCGGGCATCGGCTGGAAGGTCCGCGCTGTCCTGCTGGAGGTTGACCATGTTCAGGCCGGTGCGCAATTCGATCAGCGCGTCGGTCATGACCTCGTCGGCATGCGGCGCCGAGGCGGCGAGGCGCGGCACCAGTTCGCACAGCCGGTCGAGGGTCAGCGCGGTCAAGGTCGCGCGATCGAGGGCGTTTCGCCGCAGGGCGGCGCGGGCAATGTCGCGGCGGTTGGCGCGCATCAGATGGCGTGCACTCCAGACTGCGCCGACCGAGCGGAAGATGCGGGTCAGCGTGGCAGCGGCTCCCATGCCGACCACGATGGCGATCGCGTTGTTCACGTAGGTTGCGAAATCGGCATTGTAAACGCTGGAAAGCGTAAGCATTGCCGCGACGTTCACGGCGATGGCCATCCCGAGGAAGCTCGTCGCCGGCATGGCGATCAGTACCCCAAAAAGCAGGAAAACCGGCGCAAATACCAGGGCGAGCATTTCGAAGGCAGCCACCTTCGGCAGGACGACGAACAGATAAACCGCTCCAATCACTGCCGAGATCAGGACATAGCGCAGGAATTGCAGGATTGCGGGCGCAGGATCGTCCTGGGCGGCAAAGAAGCTGCATCCCACCGCGGCAAAAGTGGCCGCGCCGCCGCCTTGCGGCCACGCCGTGACGATCCAGAAGGCGCACACAAGACTGGTGGCCAGTGCGGCGGAGATTGCCGAGAGCAGCGCCATGCCGTGATCGCGGAACCGCGTCGCGTCGGGAGCAATGCCACGCGGCAGTGCAAGCGCGGGAAGCTCCGGACTGCCCGCGGCAACCTGAAGGCGCAGCGCCCGCACGTCATGAACGATGTCAACCAGATCCCGCAGCCGCATGAGCAGCGCGGTCAACTGGATTGCATCCCAGCCGGATGTCGGCCCGATTGCGGGCTCCGCACGCTGGATCTCCGCGTGCAGCCGCGCCGCCTCCGCCTGCGGCGCATCGTCGCCGGCCGCAATCCAGCACGCGAGCCTCTCGATGAGCGCCTGCGCGGCGGCGGGTACTCCACCAAGGGTGCGGAGCGTGGCGATGCGATCGGCGACCGCGCTCAGCACCGGAAACAGCAGCAGGATGCGACGCTCGAGCACCTCCATGGGCCGGGTTGCCGACTGCAGGTTGGAGGTGTCGTAGGCGAGATGGCTGGTCAGCAAGCGGATCTCGACCGCATCCGCCGCGAGTGACCGGCGCATAGTGCCGACCGCGCCGTCGTCCGCTCCTCCGCGCAGGGCGTCGAGGGACAGGCTCCGCGCCCGGCTGAACCAGTCGTCGATGCGCGCCAGGAGCGCCGGGCCGAGCGGGCGGGGAAACACGACGGCGCCGATCAGCGTCGTGCAGACGATCGCGAGCGTGGTCTCCTCGAGGCGCGCGAGCGCGGTGTCGAAAATCGCCGCGGGCGCGTCGACGCATGGGAAACCGATGACGGGCGCGGTGAACCCGGCAAGCAGAAAGACGTAGCTGCGCGGGGTGCGGTCGAGCAAGGCGAAATAGATGCAGACACCGACCCACAGCGAGAGTGCGGCGGTGAGCAGCCAGGGAACCGTGACAAGGTTCGGCACCAGCGCGATGGCTGCGACCGCACCGAGGAGGGTTCCCGCAAAGCGGAAGAGCGATTTGGAGCGCATCGCGCCGGTGAGCGGTTGGGCCACAATGTAGACCGTCATCATCGCCCAGTATGGCCTGTCGAGGTTCAGATAAAGGGCAATCCACAGCGCGATCATGGAACTGGCGAAGGTCTTCGCCGAGAACACCCACTCACGCAGCCCTGGCAGCATCACGGCAGGTCAGTTGAGCAAGGCGACGATCACCGGCAGCAGCGCCGGATCGCCGACCGACAGGACCCGCCCGTCGCCATCCGGTCGCAACTTGTGGCCGGACCAGTCGGTGACCTTGCCGCCGGCGCCCTCGACCACCGGCACCAGCGCCGCCCAGTCCCACAGCTTCATGGTCGTCTCGGCGATCACGTCGATTTGGCCGAGTGCGACCAGGCCGTGGGCGTAGCAGTCGCCGCCCCAGTAGTTGCGCTTCACCGCGCCGGCGAGGCGCTGCCAGCGTGGCTGGTCGGGACCCAGCATCTCGGGGCTGGTGCACGAAAGTTCCGCATCGGCCAGCGAAGGGCACGGGCGGCAACCGGCCCGTCCGCCATACGGCCCACGGAATGTGGTGGCGCGGCCAACGGCGCCGACCCAACGCTCACCGGTCACCGGCTGGTCTATAACACCAAGTATCGGCGTGTCGCCTTCCAGTAGCGCAATCAGGGTGCCGAAGGTCGGCCGGCCGGTGATGAAGGCGCGTGTGCCATCGATCGGATCGAGCACCCAGCGGCGACGCGCGTCGGGCCGATCGATGCCAAATTCCTCGCCGAGGATGCCGTGGTCCGGAAAGCGCTCCGACAGCACCGCACGCATCGCCTGTTCGGCGCTGCGATCGGCGATCGTCACCGGCGAGCGATCGGATTTCAGGTCGGTGGCGATGCCGGCCCGGAAGAACGGTCGTACCACGGCGCCCGCAACATCGGCCGCCGCCTCGGCCGCGGCGATCAGCCGGTCGGTGTCACTGGCTGGCAAACAGCGCCATCACGGTTTGGGCGGCGTGGCCGGCGCTGCCGCCGGCTGGGACGAAGCGGCGGGAGCCTTGGGTTCGGCCGGTTTCTCGCCACCTGCTGCTCCGGCCGGCGGCGCAGCCTGCTGGGCTTCCTGGGGCGACGGCAGTGGCTCAGGGCTGTCCGAAAGGCTTCGCAGATAGGCAATGACGTCCGCCCGCTGCTTGTCACTGGTGATGCCGGCAAACGTCATGCGCGTGCCGGGAGCGTAGGCGCTCGGCTTGAACAGCCAGTCGTTCAGGGCATCGTATGTCCAGGGCTGGCCCTTGAACTTCTGCATGGCGGGAGAATAGTTGAATCCGTCCTCATGATCGTGCGGCGCACCCACGATCCCATACAGATTCGGACCGACGCCGGGCTTGCCGCCCTTGTCGAAGGTGTGACAGGCCACGCAGATCTTATGGGCGAACTGATCGCCGCTCTTCGCATCAGCCGATGCGAGCAGCGGCGCGATGGGCGCAGGCCCCGCCGGCTTGGCCTCGCCGCCACCGGTCGGGGCAGTCGGAGCGGTGGCGATGTTGAGTACCGGCTTTTCCGGCACTGTCTCGCGAACGAGGTTGTCGCCGATCAGGCCTGTGAGAAAGAAGGCGATGCCAGCCACCAGGACGGCGGCAATGCCTTTGTTGACCTCCATGCTATCCATGCGGCGTGACTTCCCGTGACTTCCCCTTGGGGACCAACCAAACGCACGAAGCGGACGACCGGCTCGCCGTTGCGCGCGGCCGTGCGCCTCCATAAGGTGCGCGCACCATAGGGAAACGACCATTACCCATCAACCCACCCGGTCCGCCGCGCGCCCGTGAACCCGATCGTAGTCATACCGTCCCGCATGGCGTCCACCCGGCTTCCCGGCAAGCCGCTCGCCGACATCCACGGCCGGCCGATGATCGTGCACGTGCTCGACCGGGCGCGCGAGGCGGAGATCGGACCGGTCGCGGTGGCGTGCGGCGATTCGGAGATCGCCGATGCGGTGCGCGCCTGCGGCGGCATCGCTGTGCTGACCGATCCAACGCTGCCGCGCGGCTCGGACCGCGTTCACGCGGCGCTTGCGGAACTGGATCCGCAAGGGCGGCATGATGTGGTGGTGAACCTTCAGGGCGACCTGCCGAGCATTCCCCCGGTCTATTTGCGCACCGTGCTGACGCCGCTGGCCGACCCGGGGTTCGACATCGCCACGCTGGTGGCGCCGATTGATACGGACGAGGAGGCGGCGTTGCCGTCGGTGGTGAAGGCGGCCTGCGCATTCGACCGCGGCCGGGCCGTCTCGCCGGCACTGTATTTCTCGCGCGTGCCGATCCCGTGGGGCGAGGGACCGCGCTGGCACCACATCGGTATCTACGCATTTCGGCGCGCGGCGCTGGCGCGCTTCGTCTCGCTGCCGGAAGCGCCGTTGGAACGGCGGGAGAGCCTGGAACAGCTTCGCGCCCTGGAGGCCGGCATGCGCATCGCCTGCGCCCGCGTCGAACATGCACCCTACGGCGTGGACACGCCGGCCGACCTGGAGCGGGCGCGTCGCGATCTGGCGCCGAAGGAGCGGGCGCCATGACCGGCATCATCGCGTTCCAGGGCATCCTGGGCGCCTACTCCGACCTTGCCTGCCGGGTCGCCTACCCGGACATGACGACGTTGCCGTGCGAATCGTTCGAGACGGCGATGGATACGGTGCGGGACGGGCATGCCGACCTCGCGATGCTGCCGTGCGAGAACAGCCTCGCGGGCCGGGTGCCGGATATCCACCACCTGCTGCCGGATTCCGGCCTTTTCGTGATTGGCGAGCATTTCCACCGCGTCGAGCACTGCCTGCTCGGGATCAAGGGGGCGACGGTCGGCGACTTGAAGCGGGCGCATTCGCATTCCGTGGCACTCGGGCAGGTGCGCCACAGCCTGCGCCGGCTCGGGCTGACACCGGTGGTGCAGGCCGACACAGCGGGCGCCGCTCAGCTCGTCGCCCGGTGGAACCGCAAGGAGGAGGCCGCGATCGCCTCCGGGCTGGCCGCCGAGATCTACGGGCTGGATGTGCTCCAGGCCAATGTCGAGGACGCGGCGCACAATACGACGCGGTTCTACGTCATGGCGCGGCGGCCGGCGACGTTCGATCCGGTGCGCCCGGACCTGATGACCACGTTCGTGTTCCGCGTGCGGAATGTGCCGGCGGCGCTGTACAAGGCGCTGGGCGGGTTCGCCACCAATGGCGTGAACATGACCAAGCTGGAAAGCTACATGCTCGGCGGCCACTTCGCCGCGACGCAGTTCCTGTGCGACGTGGACGGGCACCCCGAACAGCCGGGGCTGCGGCGGGCGCTGGAGGAGCTGTCGTTCTTTTCCTCCGAAGTCCGCGTGCTGGGCGTCTATCAGGCCGCGCCGTTCCGACTGACACAGGGGGCGTGAGCAGAGGCTGGTGATCGCCCCATCGGCCCGGCAGTCCAGCCGGGCACGCGCACAGCCCACGAATAGTAACCGCCCACAACTCCGCGGGGCAAAGCCCCAAAGCGCGATTGGTTTAGCATGCCCTCCAGCATTACCCTTATCGCCGCTCGTCACTAATCGACCATACACGAAGGCCTTGGAATATGGAGACAAGCGACTGACCTACCGGCGGGTTGGTGCGGCCTAAGACGCCCAAATCAATGGCGAGATCCTTCTTCAGATGGAAGGCAGAACGAAATTCGTGATCTCAAATCGAGCGGGATTCTAATTTTCCTCGCTTTGTTCGGCAGGCGGGCGAACAGCGCTGGACGGGGAAAACCGTGTGAATAGCCTGTCCAGGTAGATCAGTATCCATGGAACCTCTAGCCATCTGGCGAATCCGATTAGAAGCACAATCGAAATCAGAATTATGTACGCTGTCCATATGAATGAATCTACGAACTTTACCAAGATACAACTAGCTAGAATCGTAATAGGGACGATCCAAAAGAATCTTTCGACTTTTCTTTGAGCCTTTTCTTCTTCCAGTAATGCCTCCAGCACCGCGGCGCTGACAGCCGAAGGTCCTCGATCCCTCTGTTCAACTAGTTGGTCAATCGTGCTTGATTTGTCCTGCCCTGATTCGCTCATTGAATTCCTGGATGATTGCTGAATCAGGAATTCTGGTACCCCTGACCCCCGGAATATAGTTTCTAGCCCACGCCCCTTTTTCCCAATGCGTGATTTCTACTAGCTCGCCCGGACGCAACGGAAGCAGATCCCTACATGCGTCCGAAAGTATCTCTCGCCGTTTGCTCGTGTCAGAGAATGGTCTCGCCTCGAAAAAACATCCCGAATGGGGGACGAGCCAAACATTCGCACTTGGCGATAGACCTTGGGAGAGACAGGCCCATAATCCCAAGCCTCAAATGCGGTGTCAGCCAAGCGATCGTGCTCAAGACCAAGATAACACATCTGGGAGAAATATAAAATCTTCTGCAGCTGGAGGTTGGTTACTCGCCAATCTCCCGCTTTGCAGATAAACTTACATGCAGAGTCAGTACGGGCAGCCATCAGTCCTCGCTTTTGGGGTGCCGATAGGCGTCGTCAGCATCTGTCAGTGGGAGAATACGTCCTAGATAACTAAGCTGCTTGCTTCAGTTCGCGAGGATCAAAGCGTACAGTTTTTGCCATTGCTCTAGCAGTTTGATAGCTCTTTGTTAGTCTCTTTCTCTCCACGTGATCGGTCATGCCAGATGCCATGCCAGCCGTCATGGCGACCTCCAAAATAGACATAAGCGGCATAAATTCGTCATCTGGTAAGGCGCGCCCTTGCGCACGAATAATCGCCTGAAGTTGCTTGAAAAGAAACTTGCACCCCTTTATCTTGAGGCCAATCGCACGATGCTCGCGCGGATGTAAAAGCAACGTCAGAAAGCTGCCCACACGATCAGCACGGTAGGGCACGTCCTCTCGTAGATAAAGAATGAAATCCATCGCCTCATAGTAGCGGGCGCAAGCCTTGAATTCCTCTACCGAGAGGTGTGTTGCATCGAGCGGAAACGCTTCGCTCACGCTGACTAGGGCCTCTGCCACACCAGCCTCCTGTAACGCGTCTGATATCCATCAGGCAGATGAGGGACCGAGGCATCTGCCAACGTCCATTCCCAATAGAGAATAGCCCCTCCGATGGTTTCCCCTGGAAGGGTGGCCCGCACATCGTCTACCACGTCCTTCGCTAGTGTGGCAAACGAAACAAACACCGAGTCAGTGGGCGCCGCTGTCTGAGTTGGAGGGGAATGAGGGCCTGATACAGAAAAAGTAAAGCTCACATGTGGCTTGTTAACATACACATAGACAGAAGCATCGAGGCTTCCTCCAAAGATCGGACGGTTTAAGCCTTGAAAAATTGCCACAGGATTCTCAAGAATACCCATGCCATATATTAGTCCGACATACTCACCCAACCCTGCCAGTCTTCTTGATGCAGCCATTGTTCTAGTAGTCTTGTGATGAACACCTAGATATACATCGGCACCACGCACGGGCGCACGCGCCAGAACGATCCTCACGTTTCGGTGCCTAAGAGCCATGCAATTCAATGCCTTAGCCGCCTGGTTTCGAGTCTAGCAAGAAGAACTTTTACGTGCCCGACCAGACACGCGCTTTTTTGTCAATTAGCGTCTTTTTGTGCGAGAACTTGCCTCCTGTGAGGCCTTGGCTGGCTTCGGCGTGGTCAACATGTGCCGAGCCACCTCTTTCGCGCGGCGCTTGGCGTCGCTGGGTGGCAATTCGTCGTGGCAGGCCGTGTCAGCATGATCCGATGTGATCTGCTATGGTTCGGAATTGCAAGCTTACCCCAAGCGCCAGGAGTGGTGCTTGTTGGCAGAGCTGAGCTGAGCCCCCGTCAGATGGGCGAAGAAACTTGGCTGGCGTCGCTTGCCGCCCGCAACGCGGCCTCCAACCGTCGCGCCGAATCAGCGGCCAGCGCCTCGGGCGTGCCAGCGAATCCCATGACCAGCCCAGACATCCGCGGCTTCCCGGCGTAGTAGGCCCCCAGCGGCGATACCGCGAGACCGCGGCTACGGCAGGCCCGCACAGCCGCCGCTTCGTCCACGCCGTCCGACAGTCGAGAAACCATGTGCAGCCCGCCCGGTGCCGGGATCGGCGAGGCGGACGGCGCATGGCGGGCAAGCGCGGTCAACAGGGCGTCGCGGCGGCGGGCGTACTCGGTGCGCATGCGGCGGATGTGCGGGGCGAGCAGGCCCTGGCGCATGAATTCAGCCAGTATCGCCTGATTGAGCGTGTCGATGCCACGATCCATCAAGGTCTGCACGCGCACGAACGCCGCGACTAGCGGGGCCGGAACCACGGCAAAGCCCAGGCGCAGCGCCGGCGCCAGGGTCTTGCTGAAGGTGCCGCAATAGATCACGCGTCCCGCGCGGTCGAGCGTGGCCAGCGGCGGCAACGGGTGGCCGGTCCAGCGGAACTCCGAGTCGCAGTCGTCTTCCAGCACCCAGGCGTTGGCTCGTCCGGCCCAATCGAGTAACGCCAGCCGCCGGCCGATCGGCAACGCGCCGCCGAGCGGCGTGGCGTGCGATGGCGCCACCAGGGCAAGACGCGCGGTGGGCGCCAGCCGAATGCCCGCCGCAACATCTAGCCCCTCGGTATCGCTTGGAACCGGAACCAGTTCCGCCCCGGCGGCAAGCAGCGCTCCCCGGCCGGCGATGTAGCCTGGGTCCTCCACCCAGGCCTCATCGCCTGGATCGAGCAGCAGTTCGGCCGCGATGCGCAATGCCTGCTGCGTTCCGGCCGTCACCACGATGTTGGCCGGATCGGCGAGCAGACCGCGCGTGGCGGCGAGATGCGCGCCGATCTGGGCGCGCAGCCCGGCGAAGCCCTGCGACGGCGGGTAGCCGGTGAGATCGCTCGACAGGTTCTTCAGCACCCTTGCCGCGCAGCGGGCCCAGGCCTGGGTCGGGAACAAATCCGGCGCCGGGATGCCGCCGGCGAGCAGCGTGCCGAGGCTGTTGTCGCGGGACGCGGCGGAGGCCGGCACGACGGCCAGGCGCCGGCCTCGCGCGGACAGCGAACTGGCCGCGGTGGGCGGCGGCACCGCCGGGGCGGGTGCCGCGTCCGGCAGGTCGGGTGCGACATACGTGCCGCTGCCGGTGCGGGCCCGCACGTAGCCTTCCGAAGCGAGACGCTCATATGCCAGCACGACGGTCTGACGCGCCACGCCGAGTTCTTCGGCCAGCGCGCGGGTCGGCGGTAGTCGGGCGCCCGTGGGAAGCGTGCCGGCGAGGATACCCTGCCGAAGCCGGTCGAATACCGCCTGCTGTCGGTTTTGGTCTGGTATGAACATCGCCTTTTAGCCCACGGTTCCGGTCCAATCGCACCGTAGGGCGCAGGGAGCGGACGGCGCAAGGAGCCTAGTCCCCAGCTTGCGTGGGAGTGACCAAAGAATTGCGCCGGGGCGACGCGATAGAGTGGCCGCTTGAACTATCGGCTGTCATTCCCGCGAAAGCGGCAACCCGGGGATCTGTACGCACACGATCTTGGTCAACGCCCCCGATCGGGGCTGGATATCAGAAGCCCTCGCGCTCGAGCCGCTTGCGCTCCAGCTTGCGGGCGCGGCGCACCGCCTCCGCCGCCTCGCGGGCGCGGCGCTCGGACGGCTTCTCGTAATGCCGCCGCAGTTTCATCTCGCGGAAGATTCCTTCCCTCTGCATCTTCTTCTTGAGCGCCTTCAGCGCCTGATCGACATTGTTGTCACGTACGAGCACTTGCACTTGGCCGCCTTCTCCTTCTCTGCTGAGCCATCCCCGCCTACCGGGGACCGGCCCTATATCATGTTGCGAGGACATTTCGCCAGCCCACCCCCGCAGGTCAAGCCCGCGGGCAATCCTTGGAGGTCGCATGGCCATCCTGAAGATAGCACGCATGGGCCATCCCGTGCTGTGGCAGATGTGCGAGAAGGTGGCGGATCCCGGAGCGCCAGAGATCCGCCGCCTCGTCGCCGACATGCTCGAGACGATGCATGACGCGCCAGGCGTCGGGCTGGCCGCGCCGCAGGTGCATGTGCCGCTGCGCCTGTTCGTCTTCCGCGTGCCGGATATGCGCGCGGGCGAAGATGGTGACGACACGGCCATCGGCGATTCGGTGCTGGTCAATCCGGAGATCGAGCTTCTGACCGACGAGCGTGTGCTGCGCTGGGAAGGCTGTCTGTCCATACCAGGTCTCCGCGCCGCCGTGCCGCGCGCGCCCCGCATCCGCTATCGCGGCGTGGACTGCGACGGTCGCGCCGTCGAACGCGAGGTGTCGGGTTTCCACGCCGGCGTGGTGCAGCACGAGTATGATCACCTGGACGGCATCCTGTATCCGATGCGCATGAAGGATTTCTCGCTGTTCGGCTTCAACGAGGAGCTCGCGCGTGTGGCCGCGGCGCGACAGGAGGGCCGTTGATGGTTCACGCACCCGAGCGCAGCCCCGAGCGCGACGCGGCGATCGCAGCCATGCTGCCGCATGTACCGTTCGACGGCTGGACATTCCGCGCGTTGCGCATGGGGCTCGTGGATATCGGCGTGCCAGCCGATGAGGCTGAGCCGCTGTTTCCCGGTGGCGCGGCCGACATGATCGAGACTTTCTGCGACTGGGCCGACCGCGGCATGGAAACCGAAGCGGCCAGGCTCGATCTGGCGGCAATGCGGGTGCACGAGCGGGTGCGTGCTGTCATCGCACTGCGATTCGAACGGAACCGCCCGCACAAGGAGGCGATCCGTCGCGCCCTCGCATTGCTGGCGCTGCCGCGGCACGTTCGGCTTGCGGCGGCATGCAGCGCGCGCACGGTCGATGCGATCTGGCATGCGGCAGGCGACCGGTCGACCGATTTCAGCTGGTACACCAAGCGCGCGATTCTGACCGCGGTCTACGGCGCGACGTTGCTTTACTGGCTGCGCGACAGCGGCGAAGGCGACGCCGCCACGCTTGCCTTCCTCGATCGGCGGCTGGCCGGGGTCGGCAGGATCGGTTCGCTCCGCCGTCGCGCGGAGCGGGCATTCGCGCGCGCGTGCCCGGCCTGAGCTGCGGAACTGCAACGCGACACGCGTTCAAAGAAGTATGGAACCGCAGATGCACGCAGATGAACGCAAATAAGAGCGGTGCCGTTGGCGCGGATTTCCTGGAAATCGGCCACACGCCTGCAGATGAACCGTCGGATGAGCGCTGGCCTGATCCGCGTTCATCTGCGTTTATCTGCGATTGAAATTCCTTGCTTGCAAGCTGGCCGGCGCCGCGCTGCATCCTCACCATCGAGGAATTCGAACGATGACCGATCGCTACGCACCTTATACCCGCCTGCGCTTCGACCGGCCGCATCCGCGCGTGCTGCGCGTCACCATGGGCCTGGGCCAGGAGCGGCCCAATCCGGTCGATGCAGTGATGCATCGCGAACTGGGCGAGATCTGGCGCGACGTGGATGCCGACCCGGAGGTGAATTCCGTCATCATCACCGGCGCCGGCCGTGCGTTCTCGGCTGGCGGCGACTTCGCAATGATTGAGGAGATGATGGCGGACTTCGAGATCCGCGCGCGGGTTTGGAAGGAGGCGCGCGATCTTGTCTACAACATCATCAACTGCTCCAAGCCGGTGGTGAGTGCGATGCGCGGCCCCGCGGTGGGTGCCGGCCTGGTGTGCGGGCTGCTGGCCGATGTGTCGATCGCCTCAAAGGATGCGCGCATCATCGACGGCCACACGCGGCTGGGCGTGGCGGCAGGCGATCATTCCGTGATCGTCTGGCCGCTGCTGTGCGGGCTGGCGAAGGCGAAATACTACCTGCTGCTGTGCGATGCCGTGTCCGGCGCCGAGGCCGAGCGCATCGGGTTGATTTCGCTCGCGGTGGAGGATGCGGAGCTGGATGCGAAGGCCGTGGAGATTGCCGCGCGCCTCGCCGAGGGCGCGCAGAGTGCGATCCGCTGGACCAAGTACGCGCTGAACAACTGGCTGCGGATGGCGGGGCCGTCGTTCGACGCATCGCTGGCGCTGGAGTTCATGGGGTTCACTGGGCCCGAGGCGAAGGAGGGCCTTGCCTCGCACAAGGAAAAGCGGCGTCCGTCGTTTCCGCCGGGGTCGTCGGTGTAGATCGGCCGGTCGCTACGATGCAGTCATGGTCGGGGAGGGATGCCACGATGGGTCCGCACCGTTTGTTGTATGTGTTCTTTGGCCTGGTCGTAGGAGTTGCCGCGACCGCAGCTTCGGCCGAGGACCAGCAGCGTGTGGCTGCACCGGCCGGCGCCAAGCTGGTGCTGGAGACTGCGGCGCAGGGCGTGCAGATCTACACGTGCGAGAAGGCAGTCGACCTATATCGCTGGACCTTCATCGCTCCCGATGCGGCGCTGTTCGATGAGACCGGCCGGCAGATCGGCACCCACTTCGCCGGTCCGTCCTGGCAGTTGCTGGACACCAGCAAGATCATCGGCGAGGTGGTGACGCAGGCGCCCGCGCCGGAGCCGCACGCCATCGCCTGGCTGCTGCTGCGCGCCAAGTCGCATGAGGGGAACGGCGTGCTGAACAACGCCGAATTCGTGCGCCGCACCGAAACGTTGGGCGGCGCAGCGCCAGCCACAGGCTGTGATGCGGCGAAGATGGGAACGCAGGCCCGGATGCGCTACACGGCGCATTACCTGTTCTACACAGCGCCGCAATGAGATCGCCCGAACTGGGACGCTTGTGGGCCGGCGCGGCTACCCCTCGGGCATCCCAGCGCGGCGTAGGCCGTCGAGCAATTCGGGAGCGGCGAGGAAATCGAACTTCTGAATCTCGGCCGTGGTGCGCAAGGTTCGCGGAGTGGCGAGGAACTTCTGCAAGTCCGCACGCGCCTCCGCGTCCTGCCCATTGGTGCTTTCGGCTGCGATCAAAACGAGCCACGCGGCTTCAGCGATAAGGCCCATCTCTGGGGGAATTTCCCCGATCGCAAGCCGCGCCTGTGCAATCGCCTCGGGGAACCGATCGTTCACCAGCAATCCCATGGCGAGGCTCCAGTCAATCGGCGCTACGGAGTCGACTCCCGTGGCCGAGATGAGCCGCTTCGCGCTCACGAAGGCCTCCAGAGCCTCCTTGTAATGCCCTTGCGACAGCATGATCTGGCCGAGATCGCGACGTGGCCAGCCCCACTGCGGGGCAAGCTCGATCACCTTGCGCAAGAGCGCCGCAGCCTCATCCAGATCGCCTTTTGCGCGCAGCACAATCGCTTTGCTCCTCAGCACACTGACGTCGTTGGGCGCAAGCTGAAGCGCCCGGTCCGCAAAGTTGGTTGCGAGCGCCAGATCAGCGTCGCGGTTAGCTGAAAACTCGTTGATTATGAGGAATGCAAGATTGAGGGCGCCCTCCCGTAGCGCCCAGACATAGTTGGGATCGAGGGCCAGCGCCCGCTCGTTGAGCGCGATCCTCGCCAGAAAGTTTGCCTTTGACCCCTGTTGCAGGGCGGTCGATTTGGCTACGAACATGAGATCACGTTTGTCGAGGCTGTCCGGGTGATCGCGTGTGGCGCGTGCGACCTCCGCGTCGACGGTGGCCTGATTGATGCTGTCAGCTATGCTCACGGTGATGCTGCCCCACGCATCGGGGCTCTCCGGATGGTCGAACCGCTGCGACCACACGGGCCGGACGGCGGCCGTCTCATACAGGGTTGCCGATACGATGAGGCGCCCATCCTGCCGGCGGGCATTGCCCGTAAGCGCGAAATGCACGTCGTGGTCGCGCCCAATCGCATGCAGGTCGAGCGTTTTGCCCCGGTATGCGGAAGCGGTCCCGACGGGGATGAGTGGCTTAGTGCTGTCCGCCGCGATGCGGTCGTGCACATCCCGGGTGATGGCCGCGGCGATGCTGTCCAGTGTGGGGTCCCCGCTGCTGTTCTCGAATGGGAGCACGATGATCGATTGACGCCGGTCCTGCGGGGAATAGGCGACCGGCTGCGGCGGCACCGGTACTACCACGGCCTCGACCGGCGGCGCGGGCCTGTCGTGCAGCGTCCACCATCCCCCGGCAGCAAGGATTGCTACTACGGCGATCCCGCCTGCGACCATCGCTCCGGCCGGGCGGCGACGCACCGGCGCCAGCGGAGTGCGCAATTTGGGTGGCTCAGGCGCCGGCAGCGCCTCCTCCGGTAGGGCGGCAATGTCCCTCGCAGTCAGCCCAAACACGCCGACAGCACGGGCGATGTTCTTCACCGTCTGCTCGCCAAGGTCGGCGAAGGTGAGCGACAACTTGTCGCGCACCTGCTCGTTGGCGTAGCGCGAGATGCAGATGCCGCCAGGCTCGCACAAGGCCTCCAGGCGGGCAGCGACGTTCACGCCGTCGCCAAATATGTCACCTCCGTCGATAATGATGTCGCCGACGTTGATGCCGATGCGCAACACGACCTGCCGGTCCACGTGGATGTCCGCGTTGAATGCCAGCATGACGCGCTGGATCGCCACCGCGCAGCCCACGGCATCGACGACGCTGGCGAATTCTACCAGCAGACCGTCGCCTGTCGTCTTGACGATACGGCCGTTATGGCGGGCGATGGCGGGATCGACACGCTCGCCTCGGTGCGCCTTCAACGCATTCAGCGTGCCGACTTCGTCCGTGCCCATAAGCCGGCTGTAGCCGGCGACGTCCGCCGCCAGGATCGCCGCCAGCCGGCGCTCCAATCTCGGCGGTGTCATTGCGGCACTTGGCATGGATCGCTTGCCCAGATTTACCTGATCAGCATTCCACATCCGTCGCGATCGGAACAGCAAAGGTCGCGCTGGGCCGGCTGTCGTTACTCCGGCAGCACCTCGATCGAATCCCCAACCGCGAACCGCCCACCCTCAACGACCTCGGCATGCACGCCAAGCTCGATGTGGTCGTAGAGCCGGCGCAGTTCCGCCACGGGGTCCGCGTCGCGCACCGCCGTCACCGGGTTCACCTCCGTGGCCGGGCAGCGGTTGATCGGCTTGACCACGCGCAGCACGGCGCCGCCGATGTGGATGTCCCGGCCCACCCAGTCGCGCTCGCTCCAGGCCGGCGCGCCGCTGAACCAGACATTGGCGCGGAACCGCCGGCGGTGGCGGCGCGCGCCGACCTTCGCCTCGAAGTCGCGCAGGCTGGCCAGATTGATCAGGCTGACCACCTTGCCCCGCTGGTCGCAGAAGCTATGCCCGGCGACGTGGTGGAAGCGCGGCGTGCCGCGCGCCTCTTCTCCCAAATACTCCGCCAGAAAGTGTCCGATGCGCTCCCGTCCGGCCTCCGTCAGCGCATTCTCCACTACCGAGGAACCGTCGGGTGCGCGGATCGCCAGCATGCCGCTGCGCGGCTCGAAGAAGGAGAACAGCGCTGCGATGCGGGCGTTCTTCATCAGGCACATGAAGTTCGCCTTCTGCAGCCATTTGGGCTGCGCCGGATCGAAGTCCGCGTCCCCTTGGGCCAGGGCGAAGGCGCGGTCCCACGGAATGCAGCCGCCGGGCTCGACCTCCGCCACTTCCAGCGCCTCGGCGGTCAGACCCTTCACCGGGTAGCGGTACAGGTATTCGATACGCATCTGGTACTCCCTCTTGGAACACAGTGTGCCTGGACCCAACTGGATTGCCAAAGGTTTACGCCGCCGCTGCCTGATGAGGGGCGGGTGCTGACCAGTCGCCGACCGACAGGGACATCAACATGGAAATCGAGAAATTCACCGAACGGGCCCGGGGATTCCTCCAGGCCGCCCAGACCATAGCAATCCGCGAATTCCATCAGCGGATCACGCCTGAGCACCTTCTCAAGGCGCTGCTGGACGACGAGGAAGGCGCTGCCGCCGGCCTGATCAGGGCCGCGGGCGGCGATCCCAAGGCGGCGCTGACCGCGGTCGAGACCGAACTGGCGCGGCAGCCCAAGGTGCAGGGCGGCGGTGCCGGCCAGCCGCAGTTCACCACCGAGATCATCCGCCTGCTGGATGCCGCGCAGCAGGCCGCCACCAAGGCCGGCGACGAGTATGTGGCGCAGGACCGCCTGCTGCTGGCGATCGCCACGTCCGACACCCCGGCCGCCCGCGCGCTGCGGAATGCCGGCGTCACGCCGCAGGCGCTGGAGAAGGCGATCAACGACATCCGCAAGGGCCGCACCGTCACCAGCCCGAATGCCGAATCCAACTTCGACGCGCTGAAGAAATACGCCCGCGACATAACCGCGCTCGCACGGGAAGGAAAACTCGATCCGGTGATCGGGCGCGACGAGGAAATCCGCCGCACCATCCAGGTGCTGGCGCGCCGCACCAAGAACAACCCCGTGCTGATCGGTGAGCCCGGCGTCGGCAAGACCGCCATCGTCGACGGCCTGGCGCTGCGTATCGTCAACGGCGACGTGCCCGAGGCGCTGAAGGGCAAGCAGCTTCTGGCGCTCGACCTCGGCGCGTTGGTCGCTGGATCGAAGTATCGCGGCGAGTTCGAGGAACGCCTGAAGGCCGTGCTGAAGGAGATGGAGTCAGCCGAAGGCCAGGTCGTGCTGTTCATCGACGAGCTGCACAACCTGATGGGCGCGGGCCGGGCGGAAGGCTCGATGGATGCGGCGAACCTGATCAAGCCGGAACTGGCGCGCGGCACGCTGCACTGCATCGGCGCCACCACGCTCGACGAGTACCGCAAGCATATCGAGAAGGACGCCGCCCTGGCACGGCGCTTCCAGCCGGTGTTCGTGGGCGAGCCGTCGGTCGAGGACACTGTCTCGATCCTGCGCGGCATCAAGGAGAAGTACGAGCTGCATCACGGCGTGCGCATCACCGACGGTGCGCTGGTCGCTGCCGCGACGCTCTCCAACCGCTACATCACCGACCGCTTCCTGCCGGACAAGGCGATCGACCTGATCGACGAGGCGGCCAGCAGGCTGCGCATGCAGGTCGATTCCAAGCCGGAGGCGCTGGACGAACTCGACCGGCGCGTGATCCAGCTCAAGATCGAACGCGAGGCGCTGCGCAAGGAGAGCGATGCTGCATCGCGCGACCGGCTGGAGCGGCTCGAGAAGGAACTGGCCGAACTCGAGGAGGAGTCGAATACGCTGACCGCCGCCTGGCAGGCGGAGAAGGAGCAGGTGCAGGATACCCAGAAGCTGAAGGAACGGCTGGACCAGGCGCGCAGCGAGGTGGAGATCGCGCAACGCCGCGGCGATCTGGCCCGCGCGTCGGAGCTGCTCTACGGCGTGATCCCGGAGATCGAGAAGAAGCTGGCGACTTCGTCTGACGGCAAGCTGGTGAACGAGGCGGTGACCGAGGAACAAATCGCCGGCGTCGTCTCGCGCTGGACCGGCATTCCGGTGGACAAGATGCTGGAAGGCGAACGCGATAAGCTGCTGCACATGGAAGTGCAGCTGCGCAAGCGCGTTGTCGGCCAGGAGGAGGCGCTGAAGGCCGTCGCCAATGCGGTGCGTCGCGCGCGCGCCGGCCTGCAGGACCCGAACCGCCCGATCGGCAGCTTCCTGTTCCTCGGCCCCACCGGCGTCGGCAAGACTGAGACCTGCAAGGCGCTCGCCGAATTCCTGTTCGACGACGAGCGCGCGATGGTGCGAATCGACATGAGCGAGTTCATGGAGCGCCACGCGGTCGCTCGGCTGATCGGCGCGCCGCCCGGCTATGTCGGCTACGACGAGGGCGGCGTGCTGACCGAGGCGGTGCGCCGGCGGCCGTATCAGGTGATCCTGTTCGACGAGGTCGAGAAGGCGCACGAGGACGTCTTCAACGTGCTGCTTCAGGTGCTGGACGATGGCCGCCTGACCGATGGGCAGGGCCGCACGGTGGACTTCAAGAACACCATCATCGTGCTGACCTCGAACCTCGGCAGCGACATCCTGGCCGCCCAGCCGGATGGCGAGTCATCGGCGATGGTGCTGGGCCAGGTGATGAACGTGGTGCGTCACCATTTCCGGCCCGAATTCCTCAACCGGCTGGACGAGATCATCCTGTTCCGCCGGCTGCAGCGCAGCGACATGGCGAGCATCGTGTCGATCCAGCTCGAACACCTGCGCAAGCTGCTGGCCGATCGCAAGACCAACATCGAGCTCGACCGTCTCGCGCTCGATTGGCTGGCGAACGAGGGCTACGACAGCACCTATGGCGCGCGGCCCTTGAAGCGAGTGATCCAGCGCAGCCTGCAAAACCCACTGGCTTCGCTGATCCTGGAAGGGTCGGTGAAGGACGGCGATACGGTGCGCGTCACCGCCAGCAGGGACGGCCTGCTGATCAACGGCCAACTGGCCGAGGCGGCGTAAGGCCGGCGGCGCGGGGGCGACGCTTCGCCTGCTCCCGCGCCTACTGCAGCAACGGGTCCATGGTCTGCCTGAACTTCTGCCGAACGTGGGCGCCAGGGTCGTTGGAGCCGGACGGCTTCAGGTTTTGCAGGACTTGCGGAATCAGGGCGGCATTCGACAGCCCCTGGCGGAGCTCTTCCGTCGCTTCTCGTGCATCCCTCTGGTCGCGGACTACCCGCGGGGTCAGCAGCAGCAGAAGCTCCGTCCTTGTCCGTGCGTTGTTCTGGGTACCGGCGAAGAAGCCCAGGATCGGAATGTCCTTCAGCCAGGGAATGCCCTGGTTCCCGGCGGATGAGGTGTCCTGGATCAGGCCGGCGAGCCCGACGGTCTGACCATCGTGCACCACGACGCGGGACTGGATGGAGCGCTGGAAGAAGGTCGGCGAGCTGATACCCGCTGTCGGGGTCGTCGTGGTATCGATGTTGCTGACCTGCTGCGAGATGTCCAGGGTGACCTGGCCGCCACTGTTCACGCGCGGGGTGACCTCGGTGATGACGCCGGTCTGGAAATAGTCGATGGAATTGACCGCCGGCGCATTGGCAGTGATCGTGCTAACCGCGGTCTGCGTTAGGTAAGGCACCAGGGAACCGACCTGCAGCCGGGCCACATGGTTGTCGGTGACCAGGAGCTGCGGCGAGGACAGCACGTTGACCTTTGTCACCGCCTGCAGGGTCTGGATCACGAATGGCGCGCCGCCGGCGCCGTTGCCGCCGCCCACAAGGCCAGGGAATGTGGATTGCAGAGCGGTGCTGCCGAGGGATTGAACGGTCTGCGTGGCATTATCGAGGATGATGTTCACGCCGCGCGACTTGAAGAAGAACTGCGTGCCGTATTGCAGGGAATCATTGAGTGTTACCTCGGCGATCACGGCGTCGATCAGCACCTGAAGCGGCAGGATGTCGATCTTGCGCAGCATCGCCTCGACCGTGTCAGTCTCCTGCGGTGAGCCGAAGACGAGGATCGCGTTGTTCTGGTTATTGGGGATGATGCGCATCGCATTCGCCGCCGCTCCTTCGGACTGGTCGGATTGACCGCCCAGGCCTCCCAGCAGCGGATTGCCGCCACCCTGATCGCCTTCCGCGCCCGCGCCAGGCTGCGTCGGTGCTCCGGGGCCGCCCGCTGAGCTTGTAGCGCCACCTGTCAGGCCTCCGCCGCCTCCGCCGCCGCCAAGGCCGCCACCGCCGCCAAGGCCACCGCCGCCGCCCCGCCCACCTCCTCCCAGGCCGCCACCGCCGCCCAGGCCGCCACCGCCGCCAAGGCCGCCGCCACCGCCCAAAGTGCTGGTCTGGGCTCCAGGGGCGGTGCTGCCAACACCGCCCCCGGACGGCTGGGCTGTGACATGGCCAGGGGTAAAGGCCTGCTGGAGCACAAAGGCCACGTCGCTACTCTTGCTGTTCTGCAGGTAGAAGACACGCCAGCTTCGCACCGTCGCTCGGCGCGCACGCTCGACCAAGGCGAAGACCCGCCTTGCGTCGTCGATGTAGGAAGGCTGGCCGGCAATCACCAGCACCGAATTGATGGACTGCATCGGCACCACGCGCACGAGGCCGGCCAGCGCCCCGTTGCTTTGGCTACGGAAGGCGACCTGCAAGGCCGCCGCCGTGTCCTGCGTATCGCCGCTGGACACCGGCAACAGTGCATACGACTGGCCGGCCAGGGAATCGACATCGAAAGCGCGGATCAGGTTGATCAGCGCCTCCCGCGTAGCCGGGTCGCCGACGACGATCAGCGAGTTGCTGTTGGGATCGGCCGCGATCTTGCCGCCTGTCTGGACGAACGGCTGCAGGATCTTGGCGAGTTCGGCCGCCGAGGCGTAGCGCAGCGGCACCGCGGCATCATTGCCCGCGCCCAGCGATCCGGCCGCCGCGGGGGCGGGTACCACCCGGTAAACCCCGGCGGTCTCGACGACGGTGGCGCTGTCCGCGGCAAGCAGCGATTGCAGCAATCCCACAAGCTGTCCGCGGGTCATCGTCGTCGCCGTATGCAGCGTGGCCGTTCCGTGCACCGCCGGATCGATCGTGTAGTTGACTTTGAGGATGTCGCCGAGGATCTGCGACGCAACCTCCCGAATGTCGGAATCCGCGAAGTCGAGGGTGATCTGCCCCAGGCTTGTCGTGTCGCCGGCCAGCCGAAGTGGCAAAGTGGCTGGCGCCGCGGTACTGGTCAGCACCGGTGAGATCGTGTTCGGATTTCCTACACTGCCGTTCACCCGCGGCGGGGCGACGATGCCTTCCCCTGTCACCGGCGGAAGAGGCTCCAGGACCTGCGGCGTCGGGGGCGGTATGCACCCCGTGATGGCCAGCACCGGCATGAGTGTCAGCGCCACGCAACGTTTCATGACGGATCTCCCTGATTGCGCGAAGGCGGGTTCGGGTTGCCGGTGGCCGCGAGGAAGGCAAGCAGCGCTTCTTGCACGAGGCTGGAGGCGCTGACGTTGCGGTCGATCGCCAGTATCTTGATCCGACGAATCAGAGTGGCGTCGAGGTGTACGAGGAACTGGCGTTTTCCGCGGACTGTTTTGGTCGCGGCATTTCTGGCGCTCACCCTGGAGTTCCTATCACCATGTGACCCTATGACGATAGCAACACGACAATCAAGATGTTCGTTAATAAGTCATTAAGGGTCCGCTTTATCAATAACCTGTGGCCGACATGCCACTCAAACCGCATGCCGATCGAACAGCGCGAGTCACGCCTGGATTCGCAAGGGTTCCGGCGGCTGGCCAGGGACCGGCGAGGTTCGGATGCCTACTGACGATGTACCAACACCAGGTGGCGGGGCAGGTCCTCGGTCAGGAACTCGATATTCTGTTCCGGCTCCGGGTGGCGGGATCCGGCGAACGACGTGATGCGGTTGCGCGTCGCGGGATCGAGGGTCTGCTGCACCGCACCGAACAGATTTCACCACGCACAGGTCGCCGAGCCGTGATTCGCAGGAGTCAAACTGCCCCACGGCGAGGCGGCGTGGCGGTTTCCGCACGGAAGCCTTAGCTGCGACCCTCAGCCGCGTTCGAGCACCCGCGCGCGATTGAAGCCGAGCACCGCGATCCCGAATGGTGTGGCGAGCGTTTCAAGATGGTCCGGCTGCGTATGGGTGATCAGCATGGATGGATATGGCAGCAGGGCATCGTCTTGCAGGTGCATCGGCATTGATATGCACGGTTGACGGCTCGCCGTGCCATGCCCGGAATGACGTTCTTCGGGCGGGTCATGGCCTTGCTTGCGGCCAAGTCGACGCGGCTATGCCGTTGGCGAATGTTTTCGCCACGGCGGCCGTAGGGCAAGGTGTCCTTTCCTGGCCCATCATATTCTGATACCATGACGTTTCTGCTGCCGGAATACAATCGCGAATTGCGACGGCCGGCCGTGACCGGGAATTGCGCTGTCGCTGCGTCGCCAATTCGTCACGGATACATTAATACGTAATAATAACAAAACAGTTGATGTTCCGCAGCCGCAAGCCTATAACCATATGACGTTACGGATACGCACGGGCCACTGCCCCCACGGTGCGCCGGTGCCACTCATCGGCAGGACCAATGGAGTTCGGAGTGGTTAGGGAATTGATCAGATTCACTTGCGGTGATCCCGATCACACTCCGATCCGGCTGACGGTGTTGGACGCAGACCGGCCGCTGGCCATTGGTCATTGCCGGCAGCAACCTGACCCATCCGACCCCGGTCAAATGGCGGCGGCGCGAACCGAACCCATATTATCCACTGCCGGGTTGCCCCCGGAGGCTTGGCTGATTGCGGCGTGCGAGACATGCCCGGAGGTGCCGATGCACCAGCGGGTGACAGGAAGGACACGATGCTGACGGACTTTTTCACCTGGTGGAAGGAGCAGATGCGGGACCTGGTTCCCGCCTCTCTCCGGCCATCGTCAGGTCGGAGCTGGCGGCGAACGCTCGTGATCGTGCCTGAACTTCCCGATTTATCCGCGGTCGAGCTGTTCATGCAGGGCCGGGGCGGCGAAACCTCGCTGGGCCGGCACGAGCTGAACTCGGCGGGATTACGGGCAACCCTGGCGCGCCTGCCACGCGCGCTTCGAACCACATCGGTGCTGCGGGTCTCCGCCGATCTGCTGCTTGAGCGGGAGATCGTCCTGCCCCTCGCCGCGGAAAATGACCTCAAGCGGGTGGTGGCCTACGAGATGGACCGCCTGACACCGTTCCGCGCCGACGAAGTGTTCTGGAGCTGCCTTGCCGGGAAGCGTGATGCAGCCCGCAACCGGCTTCATGTCCGCGTCACCGTCGTGCCGTATCTGCGGGTGGAGGCAATCCTCACGGCACTGCTGCAGGCAGGCCTTGCCCCGGCACGGATCGCTGCCGGCGGCGTGGCGGAGCCGCACCGTATCGTCCCCTTGACCGAGGACCGGCCGTCACACCGCTGGCTGGGACCGCGTGCCGACGCCTATGCGCTTGGCGGCTGCGGCGTGCTGGTAGCGGCGGCGGTGGCACTGCCGTTCATCCTGCAATCTGTTGCCTCCGCGCGAATTGACGCGCGCGTCGAGGCAATAAGGCCCCAGGTCACGGAGGCCGAGAAGCTGCGCAAGAAGATCACAAATGGCGCGACAACGGCCGACGCCATTGCCGCGGCGCGCAACCAGGTGGGCACGCCGTTGCAGACCATCGCTCTGCTGACCGACCTGCTGCCGGACGATACGTACCTGACAGCACTGAATCTGCGCCAGCGGAAGCTCACCATCAGCGGACGGTCTGCCGGCGCCGCGCGGCTCATCGGCGCGATGGCGGCGAATCCGATAATCCACAATCCGGCTTTCACCGCACCGGTCATCCGCGATGAGACCAATGGCGGCGAGATGTTCTCGATCCGCGCCGAACTGGGGTCGTGACATGAAACACGTGAAGCGCAGATTACCGACCGGTCGTAAGGGCCAGCTGCTGGCAGTCGGGCTGACCGCAGTGGCGTTTGCCGTTCTTTGGCTGGGTGTTGTCATGCCCATGATCGGGTGGCACGACGACCGGGCCGAGGCATTGGGGCGGCAGGAGATGCTCACGCGACGGATGGAGACCCTGGCAGCGGCGCTGCCAAGCCTTCAGGAACAGGCCAAAGCCGTGGCCGAGGGCGGGGCCGGCGAAGCGGCTCTGCTCGATGGCGACAACGACTCCATGGCGAGTGCGTCGCTGCAGGAACGTCTGCAGGCGATGTTCATGAAGACCGGCGTCCAGTTGAACAGTGTGGAGACATTGCCGGGCGACGACGCGGGCGCCTATCGGCGCATCGGCCTGCGCCTATCGTTCAACGCATCGTGGCCGATCCTGATGGCCTTGCTGAAGGAAATGAATGTTGCCTCGCCCTCGCTCCTGGTGGATGAGTTGCAGGTGACACCTGCGTTGCATCGGATCAGCACGGCCCCGGGCTCGTTCGATGTGGCATGCGCAATATTCGCCTTCCGGTCGGCGTCGCCGGCCAAGGTGGCCACCCGATGAGCCGGATTCTGGCTGGTGCTTTGGTCGTGGCGACTGCAATGGCCGGCACGATCTATTGGGAAATGCAGGACCCCGCAGCACCCGACCTATCTGCCGCGGCACCAGGGCGTTCACCGCTGATGAGCACAGCGCGGGCCGCTCCGGGGCCCGACGCCAACGGCGTCATGCAAGGCTGGGTGACAACCGCACTCGAGCGCCCGGTGTTCCGTGAGGATCGGCGTCCAACCAAGACTTCGGAGGATGTGGCGGCAACAGGGGCGGGGCCGACGCGCCTGACTGGCGTGATCACCGGGCCGTTTGGCAATCGCGCGATCTTCATGACGGCAGCCGAGAATGCGAAACCGCTCGTGGTCAAGGAGGGAGCGCACGTCGGCGACTTCGTGGT
>Ga0210402_10001140_pt1 | contig 27918 bp, 24 predicted proteins | sample IncBWC7MmetaG_FD_161055 | JGI IMG/M metagenome (GOLD analysis project Ga0210402, IMG submission 161055) | Forest soil microbial communities from Barre Woods Harvard Forest LTER site, Petersham, Massachusetts, United States - Inc-BW-C-7-M | ecosystem: Environmental > Terrestrial > Soil >...
AGGCATCGCTCTCGTCCTATTGACCATAACGCCGGCCACTGTTTGACAGTGGTCTCAATTCGGAACTTTGCCGGCAGCGGCATGGCCCAACGTCCTACAGAACTCGTCACAATTCGCATTGATAATAATGACAGCGCCCCAAAACCAGGGGGCAGTGACGCGATCTTGGGCGAAGCACCCAAGTTGTTTAGGGGTTAGAAAGAAGGGCCAAGAATGATTGACGCCGAAGTAGCGCGACTGCGGAAGTTGCGAAATGTGGCATTACGGGTGCGGGCCGTTGCCGAGATGTTCGGTGCAGAGCCCACCATGCAGCATCCCACGATTGTGCCGAGCGCAATGATCGCCTGGCGCGTGGCTCGTGTGGTCAGCGGGCGACTGCGGGCACATCCGAACCTGACCTTTCAACAGGGTCCGAGCAGCCTGCAATATTTTCTCGATCGTGCGGCCGCTTTCGTGATCGGCACGACGGCACGCTATCGAAGCCGGATGCTGCGCGCCTACACCGCGCAGCTGCAATATCTTGCGCGGGAACTGGACGACACGCGCGCGCTGACATGGGATCAAGACTGGAGCGACACTCTCGGCCGCGCGCAACGGCAGCTGCACCGCTCGATCCAGGAACTCGGCGGTACTGCCGATACTGCGGCGAGCGCGGCGTGGCGTACTGCCGGGCGCGCGCGCGGCGATGCAGCGATTACCACCGATTGGCCATATCTTGCCATCTAGAATTGCGGCGCGTCTCTGGATGGTAGAGTACCCACCATGCGCGCTGCGGTTTACCACGGTCCCCGCGATTTGCGGCTGGAATCCATTGCGGAGCCGGAGCCGGGTCCGGGTGAGGTCAAACTGCGTGTGCTCTACAACGGAATTTGCGGCAGCGACCTGCACGAATACTACGACGGACCGATAACAACGCGTCTCACGCCGCACCCGCTCACGGGCGTCAAGAATCCGGTGGTCCTGGGTCACGAGCTGTGCGGCGAAGTGGTGGCCTGTGGCGCCGCGGTTGCGGATCTTGCGCCGGGCGATCTCATCGCAGTCGAACCCTCTGAAACTTGCGGCGCCTGCCTGTGGTGCGCCATCGGCCAGTACAATCATTGCCCGGCGCTCGCGATCCACGGCTACAACCGCAATGGCGGGCTGGCCGAGTACACCGTCGTGCGCCGCTCGATGGCGCACCGCCTGCCGCGGGGTGTTACGCCGCTGCAAGGCGCGCTCATCGAGCCGCTTGCGATTGCGTGGCACACGGCGAACCGCTGCGGACTCGAGGCCGGGCAGACCGCCGCAATTCATGGTGCGGGTCCGATCGGAATCGGCGTGTGCCTCACGCTGCGGAAAAGGGGTGTCGAGGTCATCGCCGTGGACCCCTCGCCGCAGCGCCGTCTGGTGCTCGCGCGCCTTGGCGTGCGCGCAACCATCGATCCGACCGCCTGCGATCCCATCGCCGCGATTCGCGACTTGACCGGCGGCCGCGGCGCGCATGCGTCGGTGGACGCGGCCGGCGTGCCGGCCTCGTTTCACGCCATGCTGCACGGCACGCGAGTCGATGGCACGGCGGTAGTCGTGGCGATCCACCACGTTCCAGTGGTGGTGCCGCCCTTCGACTTGCTGATGCCCGAGGTCAAGCTCACCGGAGTCGCGCTTTCGGCGCACGCGTTCCCGAGCGTCATCGCCGCGATGGCGGCCGGCGACTACCCGCTGGATGGCTGGGTAGAAACGATTCCCTTCGAGGCGGTCGTGGAGCGCGGCTTCGAGAGGCTGCGGCGCCAGGAGGGCCTTAAAATTCTCGTCGACGTGGGATCTTAGCGCGCGACTGTAGCGAGTTCGCCATCTAGGCGCGCAGGATCATTGGACCAGGACTTCGAGCAGCATCGGGACCCGCGCCGCGAACAACTCGCGCAAAGCGGCATCGAGGTCCTGGCAGCGCTCGACCCGAGTGGCCTGGACGCCCTGACTTTGCGCCAGCGCGCAAAAATCCAGGTGCGGCAACCGTAGGCCGGGAAGGGCGGCGATGCCGAAGTGCCGGCCGAAATCCTCGAGCGCGCGATAGCTTAAATTATTGACGATGATGAAGGCCACGGGCAGCTTGAATTCCGCCGCCGTCCATAGCCCTTGAATGGAATACATGGCGGAGCCGTCACCCAGCAGTCCGATGACCTTGGCGGCGGGTCGCGCCATGGCGACGCCGACGGCGGCGGGAAGACCATGGCCGAGGCCGCCGCTTGCGCAGGTGTGGAATGTATCGCGTTCCAGCATGGGCAGGTGATCGTGCATGGCGCCGCGGCTGCTCGGCGCCTCTTCGACGATGATGCTGTTGGCCGGGCGTAGCGCGGCGATCTGCTGCATGAGGTACGCATCGGTGAGTGAATCGGCGGCCAGCCGCGGCGCGTCCGGCGGTGTTGGCGCCGGCGTGCGCGGCACGGCCGGAGCAGCGCCCAGCAACGCTGCAATTCCCAATTTCAAATTCGTGACGATGGAAGTTCCGGTGGGGCACCATGCCGCGGCGCCTGGATCGTCGGTCAGTTGCAGCAAGCGCGCGCCGCTTGGAATGTAGGGCCCGCTGCCTTCGACGTGATAGGTAAAGACCGGCGCACCGAGCACCAGGATCAAATCGGCACCATCGAGGCGGGCGACGATCGCGCCCCGATCGGCGGGCAGGAATCCGGCGAACAATGGATGCCGCTCGGGAAAGCTGTTGCGCGCCGACATCGGGCTCACCCACACAGACGCTTGATGCTCCTCGGCGAGCGCAATTGTCTCATCCCAGGCATCGTCGCGAGCCACGGATGCGCCGACCACGATGACGGGCCGGCGGGCGGTGCGCAGCGCGGCCGCAGCGGCGGCGAGCAGCTGCGGATCGCCCGCGCTGCGACGGCTGACGGTTCGCGGCGCGAGCGCCGGAGCAGGACGGTCCCAGTCATCGACGGGAATCGATACGAAGGCCGGGCCGCACGGCGATTGCATCGCGATGTAATAGGCGCGTGCAATGGCGGCGGGCACCTCGGCGGCGAGGGCCGGCTCGCAGCTCCATTTGACGTACGGCTTCGGCAGCTGCGGCGCCTGTTCGGAAAAGAGGAAGGGCTCGAGAGTCAGCAGGGAACGCGCCTGCTGGCCCGCGGTAATCACCAGCGGGGTTTGGTTCCTATAGGCGGTGAAAATGCTGCCCATGGCGTGACCGACACCGATGGCGGAGTGCAGGTTGACGAGCGCGGCGCCGCGGCGCGCTTGCGCGAAACCATCGGCCATTGCAACCACCACCGATTCCTGCAGACCGAGCACGTAGCGGAAGTCACCGGGAAATTCGCGGTACATCGGCAACTCGGTGGATCCGGGATTGCCGAAAACCGTGGTCAACCCGAATTCGCGCAACAGCGAATACACAGCCTCCCGTACCGTCGGTGCGGCGCTCAAATGCTGACCACCACTTTGCCGAAGTGCTTGCCGCTCTCGAGATGCCGATACGCCGCGGCGGCTTCGTCGAAGCCGAAGGTGCGATCGACGATCGGGCTGAGGCGATTCGCCGCGATCGCCGCGTTCATGCGTTCAAAATGTCCGCGCGAGCCGACGAAAACGCCATGAATGCTCGCTTGTTTGCGCAGCAGCCCATAGGGACTGCCGCCGGCGCCGATACCTGACAGAACTCCGATCAACGCGATACGTCCGCCAACCGCCACCGAGGCGATCGAGCGGCTCAACGTGGCGGATCCGCCGACCTCCAGTACATGGTCGACGCCGCGCTCTTCGGTGAGCTTCAAGACTTCACTCTCCCACTCGGGGTTGGTGCGGTAATTGATGCACTCATCGGCTCCAAGCGTGCGTGCGCGAGCCAGCTTATCATCGCTGGACGAGATGATAAGCACGCGCGCTCCGGCAAGCTTCGCGAACTGCAGCGCAAATATGGAGACGCCGCCGGTACCCTGCAACAGCACCGTTTCTCCCGGCGCCAGCCGCCCCAGATCGAACAGTGCCCGCCACGCCGTCACCGCCGCGCATGGCAGCGTGGCGGCAGCTTGCGCCGACAAGTGAGCGGGAACGGCCACCGCATCCCGTTCCGAAAGTACCGCGTATTCGGCCAGCATGCCGTCGGCCGGCGGCGCGCCGAGCGAGACCAACGCCTCTTGAGGCGGGGCACCGTCGATCCAATTGCGGAAGAATGTGCCGGCGACGCGCTCACCGACGCGAAATCGGCTGACGGCGGAGCCGATCGCGACCACCTCACCCGCGCCATCGGACAGCGGAATGACGCTTGTGCTCAGCGTACCGCCGTAATGGCCGCGTGCAATCATCAGGTCGCGGTAGTTGAGCGACGCCGCCAGCATGCGAACCAGGATTTGCGTCGGGAGAGGTTTGGGCTCGGGGCGATCGCAGCGGCGCAGCCCATCAACGGACTGGCTCCCGGCGACAAGTTCGTAGGCGCGCATCGCATGTCCTCCAATAAAATCCGACCTCTATGCTAGCCTCTTGCACCGCTGACGGGCGTTCGCTCTGGATCGATTCGAAGCTCTTTATCCGTCGAGTAGCCGCGCAGGCAGTGGCGCCTCATTCGACCTGCCGTATGCGTAACCGAGGGCGCGGAGAAACCTGTTTTGAATGCTATTCTCTCTGTGAACCCGATCACCGTTGCCCTGCGGCTGTGCGCTGTGGCCGCATGGGGTGTCGCGCTCGCGGCGTGCGGCCAGCCGCCGCCTCCCGCCGCAAATTCCGCCCCTAATCCGAAACCCGCGGCAGCGGTGGACGATGCGCGCCTTCTCGGAGCGAACAGCGAACCCGGGAATTGGATGAGCCCGGGGCGCACCCTGGACGAGCAGCGTTTCAGCCCCCTGCAGAAGATCAACGATGCCACGGTCAAGCAATTGGGGCTTGCCTGGTTTTACGATCTGGACACTGCGCATCGCGGCCAGGAATCGACGCCGCTGGTCATCGATGGGGTCATGTACGTGACCAGTGCCTGGAGCAAGCTGTTCGCCCTGGATGCCAAGAGCGGCGCGCCGCTGTGGACTTATGATCCAAAGGTCCCCGGCCAGGCAGGCATCAATGCCTGCTGCGATGTCGTGAATCGCGGCGTCGCTGCGTGGCGCGGGCGCCTGTACCTGGGTACTCTCGACGGGCGGCTGATTGCGCTCGACGCTGCATCCGGCAAACCCGTATGGGAGGTGAAGACCGTGCCGGATGGCGGGCGCTACACCATCACGGGGGCGCCGCGCATCGTCAAGGGCATGGTGCTTATCGGCAATGGCGGCGGCGAGATGGGCGTGCGCGGCTATGTCACCGCCTATGATGCCAACGACGGCAGGCAGGTATGGCGCTTCTACACGGTTCCGGGAGACCCATCCAAGCCGTTCGAAAGCCCCGCCTTGCAAAAGGCGGCAAAAACCTGGAGCGGCGAGTGGTGGAAACTCGGCGGCGGCGGCCCGGTATGGGACTCGATCGTGTACGACCCGCAGTTGAATCTTGTCTACATCGGTGTGGGCAATGGCGTGTGGAACCGCGGCAAGATGCATGGCGATGCATTGTATTTATCATCGATCGTGGCGTTGAAGGCCGATACTGGCGAGTACGTGTGGCACTATCAAACCACGCCAGGCGACGAGTGGGACTTCGATGCCTGCTCGCCCATGATATTGGCCGATCTCAAGATCGGCGGCGCCGATCGAGCGGTTCTCATGCAGGCGCCCAAGAACGGATTTTTCTACGTGCTCGACCGCGCGACCGGGCAGCTCTTATCCGCCGACGCATTTGCGACCACGACCTGGGCCCAGGGGGTCGATCAGAAAACCGGCCGCCCGATCGAAGTTCACCAGGCTCGCTATGGCGAGAGCGGCAAGCTCTTCATGTCCATGCCCGGCCCCGGCGGTGCGCACAGCTGGCAGCCGATGTCGTTCAGTCCGGTCACCAAGCTGGTGTACCTCCCGGTCACGGAGGCGGCATTCCCATTTGCGCGGGAGCGGAATTCGCCGCACCGCGAACTGGGATGGAATACCGGGGATGAGTTCACCTCCGGAAGTCTGCCGCAAGATCCCAAGATCAAGCTTGCGATTGAGGGCGGGCTCAAGGGTCACCTCGCGGCCTGGGATCCGGTCGCCCGCAAGGAGGCCTGGCGGGTTGAACTCGGACACCCCTGGAATGGCGGCGTGGTATCGACGGCGGGCAACCTCGTGTTTCAGGGGACGGGCATGGGCGAATTCATTGCCTATCGAGCCGACACCGGCGAGCGTCTCTGGTCCGCCGAGACCCAGGCCGGCGTGCTCGCCGGACCCATATCCTATGAGGTCGACGGCGAACAATACGTGGCGGTGGAAGTCGGCTGGGGAGGCGCCTTTGGACTCGCTGCGGGCGAGCTGGCGCTGGTTTCGCACATTGCCTCGAACCTGCCGCGAGTGCTGGTGTTCAAGCTGGGCGCAACCAGGACGCTGCCGCCGTTACCGGCCGCGGTCCCCGCGGTTCTTGACCCGCCGCCCGACAATGCGCCCGCGGCCGCCGTCGATGCGGGCAAGGTGCTCTATCACACCTATTGTTCCACCTGTCACGGCGATGCGGCGACCGGATCGGGCGTACTGCCGGACCTGCGCTATTCGGCGTACATCAAGGATTCCGCGGCGCTGGATTTAATTGTTCGTCAGGGCAGCCGCGTCGACCGCGGCATGGTGGCGTTCAAGAGCGAGATCACGCCCCAGGATTTGGAGAGCATCCGCGCCTACATCATTCACCGTGCCAATCAGGACAAAAACGCGGCCGGCCGGCGCTAACGTGCGCAGCCGTTGTCGCGGCGATATTCCCGCGGCGTGACGTTGAACTTGGCGCGAAATACACGCCCGAAGTGAGTTGGACTATTGAATCCGTAGTCAAATGCAATGGCGGTGACGGTGCGGCCGCGCTGCGAGGCCGATTGCAGTGCGCGTGAGCACGCTTCCAAGCGGCGGCGCAGGATGTAGCGCGCCACGGTCTCGTCCTGATCCGAAAAGAGGTGATGCAAGTAGCGCGTGGTCATCCTGCAAGCCTCGGCGATTCGCGTTGGCGTCAAATCCGGATCGCTCAAGTGCGCTTCGATGTAGTTGATGATGCGGATTCGATGCGCGGTTCCCAGGGACGAGCGGTCGGCGAGCGACTGCGGAAGATCCGCATAGGCGGCGCCGATGAGGTCGAGGATCGCCACCGCAACGCGCCCGCAGCTTTGCTCATCGAGCCCCTGATGATATTCGCGCCAATACTTGCGCAGCAGCTGCGACAACAGGCCGCTCGCGCCGCGTTCGCCGGGCATCGAGATGGCGGCGAGGCTCTCGGGACAGCCCACTTGACGACGCAGGACGGTGTTCGGAATGCCGAGCACCAGCATGCGGTTTGGGCCGGTGAAGACGATGTCGTAGCGGCGTGTGCTGTCGCACAGATTGAAATCGCCCGCCTGCAGATTGGACTCACGGCCATCCTGGCGACTGGTGCTTTCTCCCTCCAATTGCAGCTGCAGAAAGAACAACGCATTCTTGGTGCGCGCCACATGCGAGCGCGAATGCCGGACGATCTGCGCATCGGAATACACTTCGGCGACGCTCAAGTCGCCGAGCGAACCACGCACGATGGAGCCGTTGAATTCCCGTATATCCTCGGGTTCGGATACCAGCGGCGAGAAACTCTCGCTCGCCCGGTCGTTCCAGAATGCGAGTTTATGGCGTGGGTCGAGGCCAGCCGTCGAAAACGACTCGATGTGGGCCATTGAATCACTCCCCCCGTCGCGGACTCGCCCGTGCTGGCGACGGGAATAATCTTTATTGGTTCGCTCAAGCCCTGTCAGGAGTTAGTTATACCAAATAATTATCTGGCGCAACTATTTATCTAGGTGTGAGCACGATTTTCCCGCGCTTAAGCACGATGCATGCCAGGTCGGGGAGCCGCGCGGGGGCCTCGCTGCTCGATGCAGCCAATCGCATGTCACTCTTCGTCGAGTTTTATTCGTTGCGCGGCGCTAGATTGGCGGAAATCAGGCAAGCGACCGGATACGACCACAATAAGAGGGGCACCGAGGCGTGAAAATGACACCACTGGTCGGCTATGTGGGCTACGCGCTGCGCCGGGCGCAGGGCGTCATTTTCGCCGACCTAAGTCAGGCGCTCGCGCCGCTGATTCTGCGGCCCGTGCAGTTCACCGTGCTGCTGTTGATCGATCAAAACCCGGGGACCACCCAGTCCTGCGTGTCCGCGGCTCTTGGAATACAAAAAGCCAATTTTGTGGCGACGATCGCCGACCTTGAGGGCCGTGCATTGATCCGGCGCCGCAAGTCCGAGTCCGATGCCCGCAGCTACTCGCTGAATCTGACCCCGCGGGGCCGGGCGTTGCTGCAGCGTGCCCTGGAACTGCAATCGCAGCATGAGGCGCGCGTCATCGGACAAATCGGCCTGGAGGAACGGCTGCACCTGCTGGCATTGCTGCACCGCCTCGCGCAATTGCCCGTGACCGAGCCGGTCAAAATTGCGGCGCGATCACACCCAGTGCGGCCCGACAGCGAACATGCCGCGGCCAAGGATTGGCAAGTCGCCGGCTGAACCGAACCCAAGGAATCGAAATGAAGGTAAACGATTTGATTGCAATCGACGTGCATACGCACGCGGAGGTGTCATGTCGGCAGCCGGCGGATGAGGTCTGGCAGGAATACGAGGATGCAGCGTCGAAATATTTCAAGGCCGCCAAGCGTCCGACCATCGCCGAAACCGTCGCCTACTATCGCGAACTGAAGATCGGCCTGGTGATGTTCACCGTGGACTCGGAGCACGAACTCGGCGCGCGGCGCATCCCGAACTCAGAGGTGTGCGATGCGGCGCGCGAGAACAGCGACATCATGGTGGCCTTTGCCAGCATCGATCCGCACAAGGGCAAAATGGGCGTGCGCGAGGCCCGCCAGCTGATCAAGGAACATGCCGTCAAGGGATTCAAGTTCCACCCGACGGTGCAGGGATTCTTCCCGAACGACCGGATGGCGTACGGGCTCTACGAGGTGATCGCGGAACATAAACTGCCGGCCATATTCCACAGCGGTCATTCAGGGATCGGCACCGGCATGCGCGGCGGCGGCGGCATGCGCCTGAAGTACTCGAATCCCATGCATGTCGACGATGTGGCGGCGGATTTTCCGGACATGACGATCATCATTGCGCACCCATCCTGGCCGTGGCAGGACGAGGCGCTGTCGGTGTGCTTGCACAAACCCAATGTGTACATCGACCTGTCCGGCTGGTCGCCGAAATATTTTCCGCCGCAGCTGGTGCAATACGCGAATACCCAATTGAAGCGAAAAATGCTGTTCGGTTCGGACTTCCCGTTGATCAAGCCCGACCGCTGGATCAAGGATTTTCGTGAAGCCGGCTTCAAACCCGAGGTCCACGAGCTGATTTTGAAGGACAACGCGATAGCGGCACTCGGACTCGCGGGCTAGGCGAATCGGGTGGCCGGGATCCTAACAATTGTTTCGGTCTTGCGTTCGCCAAATTTGTTTGTTTTACTTACAAAAAAAGACGAACGCCTAACCAGCGATTCTGTGTCGGCACACTAGAAGGAGGGGAGTGACATGGGGGCTACTTCACGAAGAATCTCAACGCTTTTGGCGGCGCTGACGGGTTGCATGGCAGGCGCGGTGGCCATGGCGGCCACTGCCGCTACCGACCAGGCGGCGCTGGCGGCCGATCAAAATCAGCTGACCGAAATCATCGTCACGGCGCAGTTTCGCAGGGAGGACTTGCAGACCATTCCTCTGGCGATCACGGCGATCAACGCGCAGATGATCGAGGATCGCAGCATGACCAATGTGCAGGACATCGCCGCCGATGTGCCGAGCACGACCTTGCTGAAGAATTCGGGGGCTTTCGGCCCCTCGATGGTCGCTTACATCCGCGGCATCGGCCAGTACGACCACGACCCCGCGCTCGAGCCGGGAGTGGGGCTTTATGTTGACGACGTCTATTACGCCACGCTCACCGGGTCGGCACTGGACCTTTTGGACCTCGAGCGGGTGGAGGTGCTGCGCGGTCCGCAGGGCACACTGTCCGGAATGAATTCGATCGGCGGGTCGATCAAGCTGGTATCGAAGAAACCCGACGGCAACGGCGGCTCCTTTCTCGACGTGCTCTACGGCAGCCGTAATCACATCTTGGCGCGCGCCGCCACCGAATTCGTGGTGGTGCCGGACGATCTGTTCGTGCGCATGTCCGCGGTGTACAACCACCAGGACGGCTACGTGAACGTGTTCGACTTTGGCTGCTCGCATCCGAGCTTCCTGGCGACGCCGGTGAACCCGGCGACCGGCGTACCCAATGGACCGCAGGGCACCTACTCCATCCCTCCGGGCTTTGTGACGCATGCGGGGAGCTGCCTCAAGAACCAGGAGGGCGGCACGAACTACGAGGGACTGCGCCTCGCGGCCCGTTGGTTGCTCAGCAATGACCTGGAAGTGAATGTCAGCGGCGATATCACCAAGCAGGACCAGGAGAACCCGGCGACCACGCTGCTGTACGCGAACCACCCTGCGACCACTCTACAGGCAACCAACACGGTGACCGGCGCCACGGCGGCCCTGCCATACAGCAGCACCCTGGTGCCGTCGATCCTGTCGCCGAACCGCTGGACGAGCTACGCCGGCTACAACATGCCGGCGTTCGCCGGCGGCATTCCGTTCCCGTTCCCCGGAAATATCTTGCAGGCCGCCCCGGCGTACTCCGCGCCGGATACCTCGTACTTGCTCAGCTGGGGCACTCAGATGACGGTCGATTGGAAGATTGCCGATACGCTGGCGCTCAAGTCGATCTCAGGGTTTCGCGGCTACAACTCGACCTGGTACGAGGACAACGACGTCTCCGAGTGGCCGCTGGGCCTGGGCGGGGAATATCTCCAGCACCACCAGTTCAGCGAGGAGTTGCGCCTGAACGGCAGCTACGGCAAGTTGCTCGACTACACCCTGGGCGCGTTCTACTTCGACGAACTCACCACCTATGGCACGCACCAGGATCTCTGGTATGCAATCTTCCCGGGCGCTCTGGATTTTCTCGGCGACGACCCGGTGTCGGCCAAGGACAAGGCCGGCTTTCTGCATACTGTGTGGCACCTTACCGACAAACTCAACTTGACAGCGGGCGTGCGCTACACCAGCCAGACCAAGGACTACACCTACGTCCGTACGAATCCCGAGGGCGGACCCGGGGGCAGCGCCATCCTGGTCAGCGCGCTGAATGGAGTGACCAGCCATTATTCCGCGAACAAGACCGACTATCGGGCGGATATCTCGTATCAATGGACTGACACACTGATGACGTATGCGCAGGTGTCCACCGGATTCAAGGGCGGGGGCGTCAATCCGCGGCCGTTCTACCCGTTCCAGGCAGTGCCCTTCCAGCCCGAGACCGTGACCACCTACGAGGCGGGGATCAAGAGCGCATGGTTCAACAACAGCCTGCGGGCGAACCTGGATGTCTACTATTCCCACTACAAGGACATCCAGCTGGCGCTGCTGAACTGTGATTTTTTGAATCCTCCCGGCTTCCCGCCCAATCAGCCCTGTGCCCTGCCGTACAACGCCGGCGATGCGAATATCAAGGGCGTGGAGCTCGAGATCGAAGCGCACCCGGTCGCGGGCCTGGAATTCGACGCCAACGCGAGTTACCTCAACTTCAAGTTCGAGAACTTGAGCGCCAATTTCCCGACCGGAGTGACGACGCAGGACACCTCCGCGTACACGCCGGAGTGGCAGGGGCACGCGGGCGCGCAGTACAGCATTCCGTTGGGCAACTGGGGCTCGATCACGCCGCGTCTGGATGCAGACTTCCGCACCGAGATCTGGGCCGGTCCGGTCAACACCGCGACCAACCACATCGGCGGCTACACGCTCTACAATGCGCGCTTCACCTGGAAGCCCGAGCAGGGCAACTGGGAGGCCTCGTTGCTGGCGCTGAATCTTACCGACCATTTCTACTACTTGAACAAGTTCGACCTCTCGGCTTTGGCTGGATTTACGACCGGCACGCCGGGGCCGCCCTTGGAAGTCGCGTTGGAGATCAAGCACAAGTTTTAGCGCGGACCCCGCTTGCCTCAAGGGCCGTTCGTTTCGAACGGCGGCCCTTGAGGTTTTTCGACACGGGAGTTGCAAGCTCACAACCCGCGGGCCGGCATCGCTCGGCCAGGGCGAACTCTTTGTTTGCGGCCGAATCCAAAGGATGTCGATAGGCAACGTACAAATTCAAGGGTGAGGTCAAATGTCTGAAGTCACGCTTTACCACTGGGAGCCGAACGCCAATTCCGGCAAACCCATGCTAGCCCTGATGGAAAAAGGTGTGCCCTTCGACAGCCACTATCTGGACCTGCTCAATTTTGACCAGCACAAGCCCGAGTACCTCTCGATCAATCCCCAGGGGACGATTCCGGCGATGAAGCACGGCAATCTCGTCCTCACTGAATCCACCGCCATGATGGAGTATGTCGATGAAACATTTCCGGGTCCGAAATTGATGCCGGACGACCCGCTGGACCGCTGGCGCATTCGCTGGTGGATGAAGTTCATGGACCAGTGGCTCGCGCCAAGCTTCTCGATGATCGGGTGGAAAGTATTCGTAGGTCCCGCCGTTCAATCCAAGGACCCGGAGGAACTGAAGGCCGCAATCGAGCGCATTCCGCTGCCTGAACGTCGCGTTGCCTGGCGCAAGGCGATCTACGGATTGTTCGGAGAGGATGAGATGAAGGAGTCGCAGCGCCGGGTCGCCGTCGGCATCCGCATGCTGGAGGAGGCGCTCTCCAAGCGGGCTTGGCTCGCCAGCAATCAGTACAGCCTGGCTGATGCCAACGGTTTCAACCTCGCCTACGCACTGCCGCTCTCGCAGCCATCGTTGTCCAACGATGAGCTGACGCCAAACATCCTGCGCTGGCTGCGCGCCATTTATGCGCGTCCCGCCACCAAGGCCTGCTGGGCGTTGGGCAGGACCAGCATGGTCAAGCGAGTCACCATACTCGAACAGCCGCACATCGGCAGGGAACATGTCGCATGAGCATGACGCTGTATCACGGCGAGCCCAACGGTCCGTCGTTTACCGTGCTCGCGGCCCTTTTCGAAAAGGGTATTCAAGCTGAGCTCGTTCGCATCGGTCTTGCAGAGGGCGCGCGGCACGAACTGTCCTGTGCGCAGCAGGCCGAGGTTGCCATGAGCGTCGAGGGTGAAGGTCCGGTGCTGGTGGTGGGTGGCGAAGCCATGGCCGATTCGGTCTTCATTGCCTGTTATCTCGATGATGTGGGCCCGGGAGCGCCGCTGCGGCCGGCCAACCCGTATGCTCGCTGGGAGACGATGAGCTGGTGCCGCCAGATGATCGAGCGCACCGCGCCCGCCGCCGCCTTCCTGGGCTGCCATGCACATCCCCCGAAGCCAAGCCCTGCGTTGCTGGCAAAAATCGGCAGCGTCGATTTGCGCGCCCGTTGGGAGATGATCGGCGCGGGTGTGTTCGCGGAGGACAAACTCGCCGACAGCAAGGCCAAGGTAGCCGTCGCGGTTGAGAAGATCGAGGCGAAACTCGCCGGACGCGATTGGCTGATGGGGGAATTCAGCATCGCCGATCTTGAAAGCTACGCCTGGCTCGCCGGAATGGTGAAGGTGGTGCCGGAAGGCTTCGCCGGTAAAAGGCTCACAGTATCCTGGATGGAACGCCTCCGGGGGCGGCCTGCAGTGCGCAAGGTGCTGGCGCTGGCTCGAGTGGCAGATCCCGCTGCTTACTGGGCGCCGGGCCCGGAAATCAACCGATGGGGCTGATGGGGGGCGTGCGCACCAGACCGAATCGAAACGTCACCAATACCAAGCGCGCCTGAAAGAAACAGGCGCCGGGAGTCCGATAATGTCGATCACGCTCTACACAGCGCCCACACCGAACGGCTGGAAGATTTCGATTGCGCTGGAAGAGATGGGCCTGCCGTACGAAGTCAGGGTCATCGATTTTGCAAGCAACGAACAGAAGTCCGACTGGTATGTGAAGATCAATCCCAATGGACGCATCCCGTCGCTCATCGACGATGGCTTCGAGCTGTTTGAGTCAGGCGCCATTCTCATCTACCTGGCCGAGAAGACCGGCAAGTTTCTGCCGAAGGACACCCAAGGCCGCAGCCGGGTAATCCAATGGCTGATGTTCCAGATGTCGGGCGTGGGTCCCATGATGGGGCAAGCCAATGTGTTCCTGCGCTACTTCCCGGAGAAAATCCAGGCGGCAATCGACCGCTATCAACGTGAGGTGACCCGCCTGTTCGGCGTCATGGACAAGCAACTCTCGTCCCGCGAGTACATTGCCGGCGGCTATTCGATTGCCGATATGGCGCTTTGGCCGTGGGTCTCCGGCTACGAGTGGTCGGGGGTGAGCGTCGATGAGTTTGCACATCTGCAGCGCTGGCTTAAGCAGGTGGGCGCGCGCCCGGCGGTGCAGGCCGGACGCGATGTGCCGATCAAACGCGATCGCGCGGCGGAAATCGAGGCCGCGAAGAAAACAGGGCCCAAGATGTTGTCATGAGCGAATTTGGCGGCCGTCATGTTCTTGTCACCGGCGGGTCCACCGGCATTGGGCAGGCGACTGCGGCGCTGCTGGCGCGCCGGGGCGCGCAGGTGTTTCTCATCGCGCGCAGCGCGGCGAAGCTCGCCGCGGCGGCCGATGCGATCGCGCGCGCGGGCGGCACGGTGGCGCATGGCGTCGCCGACGTGTCGGATCGAAAAGCACTGCTTGCGGTCATCGCCAAGGCCGAAGACAGGTTCGGCCCGGTCGAGGGGCTGTTCGCCAATGCCGGTACCGGCGGCACATTCGCCCCGCTCGGGGATTACGACGAGGACTCGTTCGACGCGGTGGTGCGCACCAACCTCACCAGCGTGTTCTGGGCGATCAAGCGCGTGCTGCCGGGTATGATCGGGCGCAAGCACGGCAGCATAGTGGTAACCGGCAGCCTCGCCAGCGAGCGCGGCATGCGAAACAACGCCGCTTATGTGGCCTCCAAGCATGGCGTATTGGGGCTGGCGCGCGCCGCCGCTGTCGAGGCCGCGCCGCATAACGTGCGCGTCAATTGCGTGCTCCCGGGCCTGATCGAGACGCCGATGCTGATGCAGCTCGACCCGAATGCGAGTCCCGATTCGATCCGCGCCATGCTTGGCAAGGGAGTACCGATGGGCCGCATCGGGACTGCGCAAGAGCTTGCGGAGCTGGCCTGTTTCCTGCTCTCCGACCGCGCCAGTCATATCACCGCGCAATCCATCGCCGTCGACGGCGGCATTCTGGGCACCCACATCACACGATAGGACCTCCCGTGACACTCAAGTATTATCACGCCGAACCTGCGGCGAACTCTCTCAAGTCGATGATCCCGTTGATCGAGAAAGGGCTTGCCTTCGAGAGCCACTACGTGGATTTGCACAAGTTCGAGCAGCACTCGGCTTGGTTCGTGGCGATCAATCCGGAGGGCCAGGTGCCGGTGCTCGATCATGACGGTACCCTCATCACTCACACGACCGTGATCAACGAGTATCTCGAAGATGTGTTCCCCGACACGCCGCTGCGGCCGCGCAACCCCGTCGGCGCTGCGCGCATGCGCTACTGGAACAAGTTCGTCGATGAGCACGTGATGAACCATGTCTCGATGCATGGCTGGCATCGAATGGTCGGCATCATCGCGCGCAAGATCGAGAGCGGCGAGTTCGAGAAATTGATGGAGCGCATCCCGCTGCCGGATCAGCGCAAGAAATGGCAGACGGCGCGCTCGGGCTTCAGCGAGGCCGACCTCGCCAATGCCACGGAGAAGATCACTTACGCAATCGACAAGGTCGAGGCGCAGCTCGCCAAGAGCACGTGGCTGGCGGGCGATGACTACACCCTGGCCGACATCAACTTCTATTCGATGTGCGGCATGATGGTCGAGCGGATGTTTCCGGAACTTGAGGTCACGAAGCGCTGCCCGCGTCTGGTTGCCTGGCGCGAGAACATGAATGCGCGACCGGCCGTGGCCAGAGCGCTCGCCGGCGAGGACCGCACCGCGCCGGGGCTGCGCACCTGGACCGGCCACGCCCGCTAAGCGCACCGCGCCAGGGTAAATTCTAGATCGGCTTCAGGCCCTTTCTTTGCTGTGCGTAGCTCTCGCGGCGCATTTTCTCGAAGCCGACGCGCTTGTCGTGTCCGGGGTCCGGCGGATAGTCGCGAAAATCCTGCAAAATCTCATCGAACACCGTCCGCAGCTCGTCTTTGAACTCCGGATGCGTGAATATATGAAAGCGGTTCTCGCGCATTGCCTCGAGCACGCGGGCCGCGATCACGTCGGGCTCCATGCCGAATTCGTGGATCTCCGCCAGCCGCTTGACGCCTTCAGCGTCCACCGGTTTGGCCCCGGGCTTGAGATCCTCGGGCCGGATGTCGTTGCTGGCGTAGATGTAGGACTTGACCAGCCCCGGGCACAGCACCGACACGCCGATGCCATGCGGCGCGAGACTCGCCCGCAGCGATTCGGACATGCCGCGGACGGCGAACTTGGTCGTGTTGTAGATGCCGGGTTTGCCGGCCGCCAGAAAAGCGGCCATGGAAGCCGTATTGACGATATAGCCACCCTTGCCGGCGGCGATCATGCGTGGCGCAAATGTCACGACACCGTTGATCGGACCGTGCAGGTTCACGCCCATCACCCAGTCCCAGTCGTCGTAGCTCGACTCCTCGGCGGTCTGAAACAGGTTGATGCCGGCGTTGTTGAACAGCAGGCTGACGGGTCCGAACTTTGCCTCGACCGCGTCCGCAGCCTTCGCCATGGCTTCGCGCGAGGACACATCGAGCTGCACGCCCATCACAGTGCCGTGAGGCAGTGATTTCAACGCGGCGTCTATGGATTCCTGGCGGATGTCGGCGATGGCGACTTTGCAACCTTGCCCCAGCAGCGCGCGCACCAGCCCGATGCCGATGCCGTTCGCGCCGCCGGTGACAAATGCCGCGCGGCCTGCGAAGTCTTTCATTTTTTCAATCCTTTTTGCCGCGCGGTCTCCGCCGCGTGGATCGGGTTGCGAAACAATCGGCTGAATGTACTCTTGTATTCGAGATTCTCCGGCAGTTCGGGCACCGCTGCACACATGGCCTGCGCACGGTCCTCGACGCCTTGACGAAATTCGCTGTGGGTCAAAATGTATAGTTCATCGTTGAGGATTCCCTGCAGTACCCGCTGGCCCACGGCTTCTTTGGTCATGTACAGATGAAAAAAGTTGCCACCCTGTTGACGCCGCTTGTCGGCTTCGGCGTAGCCGGTTTCCGAAAGCTCCGCAGGGCGCGTCTTGGCCGCTTCGGCAATGTTCGATTGCACGGCGCCGGGACAAAATGCTGAGCAGATGATGCCGTGCGGTTCGAGTTCGGCGCGCATGCATTCCACCATGTGCACCGAGGCGCCCTTGGAGGTGCCGTAGATGGTGGCGCCGGGGTGCGGAACGAGACCGGACATGGACGCGGTATTGACAATATGCCCGCCTTCGCCGTGCCGCATGATGCGCGGCAGGATCGAGACGATGCCGTTGATCGTGCCGCCCAGGTTGACGCCCATCACCCAATCCCAGTCGGCGAAGCTCGCCAGTTCCGTCGGCCCGACAACGGCGACCCCGGCATTGTTACAAAGCACGTGAATCTTGCCAAAGCGCGACTCGGCCGCATCGGCGGCGCGGGCAAAGTCGGCCCGGTCGGTCACGTCCAGCTTGAGCGCCAGCACCTGCGCCGGCGAGCCCAGCTCGGCCTGCGCGGCCTGAAGATGATCGTCGCGGATATCGGCGATGACTACATTCATGCCCGCGCCGAGCAGCGCCTTGGCAATGCCGAGTCCAATGCCGCTGGCGCCGCCGGTGACGAACGCGGTCTTGCCTGCTAGGTTCTGCATGTGATCCGATACCCCCCGCGCCTGTGCGCTTGCGCTTGCGGCACCCACAAAAGGCTGGACAACCCGCCACAAATCCTATTGTATCTAACACATACAATCCGTGGTTTATAAATCGGATTGCACGAGGAGAAGCATGATGACGGGGGAGGTTCCGGCGGTCGCAGTGGCGGTCGCGGCGTCGGATGCGAGTCCGGGCGCACAGCCGTGGCCGTCGCGAGGCGCCGCCTATTACGCGCTGTTCGTGATCATCCTCGCCACGATGCTGAATTTTTTCGATGCCTCGGTGTTTACCATGATGGCACAGCGCATCAAGGTCGATTTCCATCTCAGTGATGAACAGCTGGGCTTTTTGATCGGGCCGGCCAACGTCATATTTTACGTGCTCATCGGGATCCCGATGGCGCGGCTGGTCGACATCTACTCCCGCAAGATCGTGCTCGCCTGCGGCATCGCCGCGATCGGCGGCATCACGGCATTGGGCGGCCTGGCGCAGAGCTTCGGTCAGATTTTTTCGAGCCGGATGCTGGTGGGTGCCGGAGGTTCGGCGCATGCGCCGGGAGCCTACTCGATGCTGGCCGACCTGTTCCCGCCGGCGAAGCTGCCGCGCGCGATCGGTTTTCTGCAGCTGGGTTTCATCGGCGGCAACGCTCTGGGCATTTTTTTGGGCGGGTTGCTGATCACCGCGGCTGTCACCTGGCCCGTCAGCCACTGGCAGGGGCTGACGATCCATGGCTGGCAATGGATTTTGATGATGGTCGGCGCGCCCGGAGTGGTGATTTCCGGTCTGTTGCTGCTGGCGAAAGAACCTGCGCGGCGGGGCGCCGCCAGGTACCGCGAGCGCTTGCCGGTGTTCGCCGTGCTGGGCGAAATCAAGGCGCGCAGGGCAATTTACGCGCCGCTCTTCATCGGCCTTGCCCTCAGCGCCACCGAGTCGCTTGGCGCGCAGGCCTGGCGCGCACCTTTCATGATCAGGACCTACGGCTGGAACGAAGCGAAGATCGGCCGCTGGATGAGTCTCATGTTTCTCGTCTCATCGCTGCTCGGCGCTGCGTTCGGCACGCTGTTCGTCGAGTGGCTCTCCAAACGCTACAAGGACGCCAACGTGCGCGCATCGACCATCCTGTTTGCCATCGCGGCGCCGTTTTCGATCATTGCCCCGCTGATGCCGAACGGAGTGCTGTCGCTGCTCTGTTTGAGCGTATCCGGAATGTGTGGGCTGGCTTCGGCCGTGCCGCAAAACGCCGCGATTCAGCGCATCACACCGAATGCAATGCGCGGCCAGGTCACCGCCATCTACCTGTTCATGTTCATCGTATTCGGCGCGCTTGGCGGCCAGCTGATCGGCAGCGTAACCCAGCGGGTGTTTCACTCCGATGCCGACCTATGGAAAAGCATCGTGTTGACGGCATCGATACTCATGCCGCTCGCCGCGTTTGCGATATCGCGCGGCATCAAACCCTATGGACGGGAGGTGGAACGGCTCGAAGCCGAGGCGGCGCCATGACCTATCCACAACTGCATATGATCATCGACGGGGAGAAAATCCCGGTCGGCCATCGCCGCACGCACACGGTGGTGAACCCAGCCACCGGCGCGACGCTCGGTGCGCTGCCGCTGGCTGATGGCGCGGATCTGGATCGTGCGCTGCAGACGGCACAGCGGGGCTTTCGCCTGTGGCGCGTGGCGCCGGCGCCGCAGCGCGCCGCCGTCTTGTCGGGCGCTGCCCGGCTGATGCAGGAACGGTTGGAAGACATTGCCCGCATCGCCACCCTCGAGGAAGGCAAGACGCTGGCCGAAACTCGCGTCGAAGTGATGATGAATGTTGGGCTGTTCAATTTTTACGCCGGCGAGTGCCAGCGGCTCTACGGACGGCAGCTGGTGCGTCCGGCGGGGATGCAGTCAGACGTGACTTACGAACCGGTCGGCCCGGTCGCGGCGTTTGCGCCGTGGAACTTTCCGATAGGCAATCCCGGGCGCAAGCTCGGCGCGCCGATCGCAGCGGGCTGCTCGGTGATCCTAAAGTCGGCCGAGGAGGCACCCGCATCGGCGCTCGCGGTGCTGCAGTGTCTGCTGGATGCCGGGTTGCCGAAGGAAGTCGGACAGGCGGTATTCGGAGTTCCCGACGAGGTATCCCGGCATTTGCTCGCATCGCCCATCATCCGCTGCTTGAGCTTCACCGGTTCTACCGCGGTCGGCAAACACCTGCTGAAGCTGGCGGCGGACGATTGCAAGCGCACCACCATGGAGCTCGGGGGGCACGGCGCCGTGCTGGTCTTCGATGATGTCGATGTCGATCAGGTGCTCAACACCATGGTCGCATCGAAATTCCGCAACGCCGGGCAGGTGTGCGTTTCACCCACACGCTTCATCGTTCAGGAGGGCGTGTTCAGCCGTTTTCGCGACGGTTTTGCCGAACGCGCCAGCAGCTTGCGTGTCGGAAACGGACTCGAGGAGGGCGTGCAGATGGGGCCGATGGCCAACGCGCGCCGCCCGGATGCGATGGACCGGCTGATTGGAGCTGCAGCGGCAGCAGGCGCAAAGCTTCACTGCGGCGGTAGGCGTATCGGTAATCAAGGGTTCTTCTACGCGCCGTCGGTGCTGTCGGAAATCCCGATTGAATCCAGCATCATGAACGAAGAGCCGTTCGGACCGGTCGCGCTGATCAATCCGTACTGCCGGGAAGAGGACATGATCGCCGAGGCCAATCGTCTGCCCTACGGCCTCTCCGCCTACAGCTGGACCAACGATGCGAAGCGACAAAAGCGTCTGGCGCGCGAAGTGGAGACCGGTATGTTCTGCATCAACACCACGATGCTCGGTGGTCCGGACGCTCCTTTCGGCGGCGTCAAGTGGTCGGGCCATGGGCATGAGGATGGACCCGAGGGCGTCATGGCCTGTATGGTTCTCAAGACCGTTCATCAAGGGTAGGCAATGACTCATGTATTGAAAACCGGCGGCGACCGCGGCTATCTGCGTATCGCCACTGAGGAAGCCTTCGCCACGCGCGAGCAGATCGATGTCTATTTGCGGATGGTGAAGAACGGCACCGCCGACTTGGGGTTGGTTTCGTTGTGGGGTTTCTACGCGACGAGTCCTTCCGAACGGGCCACCCAGATCATCGAGCGGCTTCTGGATCTTGGCGCGCAGCGCATTCGGCACATGGACGAGACCGGCATCGACAAGGCGGTTCTCGCGCTCACCTCGCCCGGCGCGCAGGCCATCCTGGACCTCAAGGAGGCCAAGCAGATCGCGCAACGCGCCAACGACTATCTCGCCGAGCACGTCGCCGCAAGGCCGGACCGCTATGTGGGCATGACCACGGTGGCGCCGCAGGATCCGGAATGGTCGGCGGCCGAGATCATCCGCGGCGCCAAGCAACTGGGATTCAAAGGCGTGCAAATCAACAGCCATACCCAGGGCGAATACCTCGACCATCCGCGATTCGATCCGATTTTCCGCGCGCTTGCGGACACCGGCCAGCCACTGTACATCCACCCGGCGCCGCCGCCGGATTCGATGATCGGGCCGATGCTCGAGTCGGGCCTCGACGGCGCGATCTTCGGCTTCGGGGTGGAAACCGGCCTGCATCTCTTGCGCCTGATCACCATCGGCATTTTCGATCGCTATCCGCAGCTGCAGATCATGGTCGGGCATATGGGCGAGGCGCTGCCATTCTGGGCCTACCGCCTCGATTACATGCACCAAGCCGGCGTCCGTGCGAGGCGCCATGAGCGGAACAAGCCTTTGAAGAAGAGCATTCTCGAGTACCTTCGCTCCAATGTGCTGATCACCACCAGCGGGATGGCATGGGCGCCGGCGATCAAGTTCACCCAATCGGTGGTGGGCGAGGACCGGGTGATGTACGCGATGGACTATCCCTACCAATTCGTTGCCGATGAAGTTCGCACGCATGACCTGTTGGACGTCCCGCCGCCGGTCAAGAAGAAGCTGATGCAAACGAACGCGGAGCGATGGTTCAAGTTGTGAGCGCACCTCGCGTCTCGCGGGCCGCGAAGTATGCGCTGGCGCTGGTCGCGCTGGCCAATGGGATCAGCTTGCTCGACCGCAATATCCTCGCGATCCTCGCGCCGCGCATCAAGAAGGATCTGCTCATTGGGGACGCCGAGATGGGCCTGCTCTACGGCACGGTATTCGCGCTGTTCTACGCATTGTTCTCCCTGCCGATCGGACGGTTGGCGGACGGTTGGATCCGTACACGGCTGCTGGGCATTGCGCTGGCATTCTGGTCGCTGGCCACCGGGCTTGCCGCCGGTGCCCAGGGTTTTGCGTTGCTGGCCGTATCGCGCTTAGGGGTAGGCATCGGCGAGGGCGCGGCCGGTCCGGCAGGTTACTCGCTGGTCTTTGACCATTTCCCCAAGGCGCGGCGCGGCTTCGCGACGGCCGTGATCGCGGCAGCGATCGCCCTGGGACTGGGCGGATCTTTGGTGCTGGGCGGGGTGGCGGCCGACTGGTGGGATGGGCTGTTCGCGGGCGTGGGTGCGCCCTTGAGCTTGAAAGGATGGCAATTCGCTTTCCTGGTAGCTGCGCTTCCCGGCTTCGTTCTGGCGGTCCTGCTGTGGCGCATGCCCGAACCCAAACGCGGCCTGCTGGATGGGATCGAGTCGCCGCAAGATCCGCATCCGTTTCGTGCGAGCCTGGCGGTGCTGGGCGCCGTCACCCCGGTGTGCAACTGGTTTTCGCTCGCCGCACGCAAAGCAGGAACCTGGTACTGGGTCGTGAACGCGTTGGTCCTGGCGGCGCTCATCCCGGCGATGATGGCTCTCACGCGGCTCAGCAGCGCATTCGCGCCGCGGCCACTGCTGCATATCGGCGCGCTGTCGGTAAACCCGCATGCGCTGCAATGGTCGGTGGTGGGTTTCGGCGTGTTCGTGATACTGAATCTGCTGCAAAGCCTGCGGTTGTCGGACAAGCCCGCCTTCGCGGTGATCACGCAATCACCCTCGCTGCTGCTGTGCATGGCCGTGGGTTCGCTGCAGATGATGATCAATTACGGCGTGATGGGATTCACACCCTCGTTTCTGATGAAGCACTACGGTCTGTCGGCGACCAAGACCGGGCTGCAGTTTGGCCTGCTGGCAGCCGCGATCGGCGTGATCGGTCCGCTGATCGCCGGCCCGGTGTCGGATCGGGTCAATGGGAGATTTCCCGGTGCCGGCAGAGCCTACATAACCCTCATTTCCCTCGGGTTGTCGCCGTTGATCGCGATGTGGGTCTACCACTCGAGCGACGTTTCAAGCTTCTATGCAAGGTTCGTTCTTTATAGTGTGGTCCTCACCGGCTGGTTGCCGCCGCTGTATACGATCATGTTTGAGCAGGTGCTGCCGCGTATGCGCGGCATCACCTCAAGCATTTACGTCATCGTCTCGACGATTTTTGGATTGGGCATGGGTCCATACCTGGTCGGCATGATGTCCGATGCCAACGGCGGGGATCTCGGCGCCGCGATTCTCGGCATCAACTGGGTCGCGCCGATGATCGTCCTGATGTTGTTGGCGCTCGCACGCCGCGCGCAGCGTGACGAGGACTCGATTCTGCGGCGTGCGCGCAGCGCCGGCGAACCCGCTTAAGGCCGCTCGATCGATGCGGCGGGCTCCGTCCTCATCACGGCTTAGAGACCAATGTCCGCCGCCTCGACCCAGTTGCCGTGCAGGCCAAAGCGCATGCGGATCGGGATGTTGATGGTCGCAATCGGACCCTTGGCGATCTCGAGCGCATCGAACAGCAGTAGATCGCTGCGCTGTTCGTCCAGCCGGTTGCAGATCTGCACGATCCAGCCGTCTCCCTCGGGCGCCTGTTTGCTGCGTGGGATGAAGCACGCCTCTTGCAGGCTCGAGACGGGCCCGCACCACCAATGTTGTTCCGCGCCGTTTTCCAAATCTTTGTGGAACAGGCAGTTCATCAGCAGGCCGCCGGCGCTGCCGCCGCGAATTTGCACGGGACGGCTCATATCCATTTCCAGCAGCCACCCGTGGCGGTAGGGGAGTCCCGCGAAGCGGTCATCGATGCGCGGGAATTCCGCTGCGGTTTGCGTCAACTGCTCGATGCCGGAAAAATCCGAACTGTTGGTTCGCAAGTCCACCGTCCAGCGCGTGAGATAGCTCATCGCTTCCTTGCCATTGAAGGGCGCTCCGTGCACATCGGGGAAGAACGGGAACATGTTGTTCTTGGCTTCGGCAGTGTCGAAGTGGATCTTCTTGCCGTCCTGGAACGCGTTCAGCACATGACTTGCAAAACAGTTGCCGCGCTTGAACCAGCGGATGTCAGCGGCCGTCGCGCCCGGGTGCCGCGGCAAGACGCCTAGATATACCGGCATCGTCGTATCGAATCCGAAATGCGGCAGCCCCTTTCTCAACCGCTCCCAGCTGCCGACCGACGGCACGATGTGAAACAGTGCGTAATTCTCGGTGATCGCGAAGTCATGCATCATGCAATAGTAGGGCGCCTTGAACCACAGCTCGCGGATCAGTTTGCCGGCGGGACTCACCTCGTAGTAGGTGCAATCGTCGGTGCAAAGACCCGATGCGGCATAGCCGAATGCGATCATATTGCCGCTGTCCGGATCGACCTTTGGGTGAGCCGTGAAGGTTTGTCCGGTCATTTTGCCGCCGAACCCGGTGTAGCCTTCCGTCTCCATGGTCGCCGGATTCATCACCAGCGCCGGCGAATCTTCTTTTAATGCGTACAGCTTGCCGCCGTAAATCCAGGCATTGGTGTTGGCGGTTCCACGGATCCTGCCCTTGACCGATTCGTCATCGGTCAGGGGATTGCGATACGCACCGAACAACGCCTTGCCCGAGGCGTTTTCCAGCTTCCATTTGTCGGTCCGGGCCCAGCGCTGCCGGAAGTCGCAGCGGCCGTGGTGCAGATGGAATCGAGAGATCATGCCATCGCCATTGAACGAAATGTCATCGCTGAGGCGCGGCGGGAACTGCGGATCGGGTTGAACGCGAAAAAACGCGCCATTGAGTTCCGGCGGAATTGTGCCCTGGTAAACCAGATCTGCAATGTCCGCTTCAATCCGCGATGGAGTATTGAAGCCGGTGAAGCTTGGCGTGTCCGGGAAGCGGGCCATTTCGTTCCTACGCTTGAGGTTGTACGTTACACTAACAATTATATCAAGAGATCCAAGATGCCGAGACCAAGGGAAATTATCGCCATTACCACGCCCCACGTGGAGGGTGACGAGGACATCGGCGAGATCCGCAACATCGTGGGGTTCCACATCCGATTGGCGCATGGAGCGGTATACCGGCAATTCACCGAGAGCTTCGCGCACCTCGACCTGACCCAAAAACAAGTCTCGGTGCTGTGGCTGGTGGATGATCACCCCGGAATTGCCCAGACGGATCTGGCGCGGCGCATCAGAATGGATCGCGCCACAACCATGGCCATCATCAACCGGCTGCAGTCCCGGGGGTATCTGGTGCGCGGCAAGTGCCGCAGCGACCGGCGCAAACAGACGCTGAATCTCACGGACTCGGGGCGCAAGACGCTGAGAGTGGCCAAGAGCGCGATTCGTCAGAACGAGCAATGGCTGAAATCGCGCTTCAGCAAACGGGAAACGGCCAAACTGATCGAATTATTGACGCGCATCCACGAATAGAATCTGGCTGGAGAGGAGGCGATGGTATGAACGTGCGCGCAGCGATCGCCTACGCCGGCCGCGGCATCGCGCGGCCGCGCTACCATGCGAACGATACGAGCCGCGACCTGCTCAACATCGTGCCGGTGGTTTCGGACATTGCCGATGCCCGCGGCCGCGGCACGGCGCTCGATCAAGAGGGCTTTTGTCTCGTTGCACATCGCAGCGCGGTGAGCGACTTCGGCGACCGCGAGGCTGTCAACGCGGTGCATCGGCGCGAGATCGTGGACCTGATCAGCGAACTGTCAGAAGCTGATCTCGTGCTGGTCAACAGTCCCGGCCTGTTGCGCTTCAGTGAAAAGTCGCCGCGATCCGGCGCTCTGGATAATTCCAGGCCCGCCCGATTTGCACATGTGGATATCAGCGATGCGACCGCCGCTGCCTTCGCTCGCAGCGCCGCGCCCGCGGATCGGGGGCTCGCGCGCTTCGCCCACTACAATATCTGGCGGGCCATCTCGGCCCCACCCCAGGACGTGCCGCTCGCGGTGTGCGATGCCCGCAGCATCAGCGGGAATGATCTGATCAAGGCCGACGCGGTGTTCGACTCGCCGGGCCAGCCGGAATGGTCGTTCGAGGGCATCGTCGTTGCTCATGATTCCGCGCACCGCTGGAACTGGTTCCCCGACATGACGCGGGACGAAACGCTGATTTTCAAGACGAACGACAGCGACCCGAGCCGCGCGCATTGTGTGCCGCACGTGGCTTTCGACGACCCGTCTTGCGGGCCGCAAACCCCGCCGCGCGCCAGCATCGAAATGCGCGCCATCGCCCTGTGGTTCGCCTGATGTCCGGCTGATGCCCGGCTTGCCAAAGGCAGCCGCCGCGGGCATCATCATTCTAACAATTGTTATAATGATGGGGCCGCATGAGAGGCTTTCCGGACTCGCCTGACTACACGGGCCTGAACTCGCCGCTGCGCGAGGAATATGAACTGCAGGATCTCGCGATCGAGGGCCGCGTTCCCGGCGAGGTCGAGGGGACGTTCTTCCGCGCCGTGCCTGACCCGGCTTTCCCCCCCTTCAGGGAGGATGGCGGCGCCGTTCTCTCCGGTGACGGCATGATTTCGGCGCTGCGCATCGGCGGTGGCAAGGCGAGTTTCGCGATCCGTTATGTTCAGACCGAACGGCACGTTGCCGAAGTGGCCGCCGGGCGGGCGCTGTTCGGCAAGTATCGCAATCCGTTCACCGACAAGCCCGAGGCAAGAGGGCTCGACCGCACGGTCGCCAACACCACGCCCGTGTGGCACGCCGGCCGGTTGCTGATGGCCAAAGAGGACGGCCGTCCATATCGGGTTGATCCACTCACGCTGGCGACGATCGGACGCCATGACTTCGGCGGCAAACTAAAATCCGAGACGGTGACGGCTCACGTGCGCATCGATCCGCAAACCGGAGAAATGTTTCTATTCGGGTACGAAGCGGCTGGCCTGGCATCCACCAAGGTCGCCTATTGCGTCGTCGACAAACACGGCCATCTCATCCGCGAACAATGGTTCGATGCTCCCTATTGTTCAATGATGCACGATTTCGCCATCACCGAGCATTACGCGCTGTTCCCGGTCTACCCGACAACCTGCGATCTTGCGCGCTTGCAGGCGGGCGGCGATCACTGGGTGCACGAGATGCAGCTCGACAGCTGGCTGGGAGTGATGCCGCGCTATGGCGATGTGGGGGAAATGCGCTGGTTCCGCGGACCCAAGGGCGTGTCCTGCTATCACATGATGAATGCCTTCGAGGATGCGCATGGCCGTGTCCAGTTCGATCAGTGCCTGTCCAACGTCAACGCGTTTCCGTTCATCCAGCGGGCCTCGGGGCTCAATGTAGCGCCCGGCGACTTGGGTGGTCGCCTGGCGCGCTGGAGCATCGATCTTAAGACCGGCGCGGACGCGGTAACGGAAACCACCATCGGACCGCCGGGCGATCTTCCGGTGATTCCCGCGGCCTCGCAGGGTCGTCCCTACACCCATGGCTGGATGCTGACGATGAATCAGGGTCTGCAAGCTCCGCCGGTTGCCGGCGGACCGGTGGGTGCGATGTTCAATATGCTGTTGCGGCTGGATTTCACCGGCAAACCGCCTAAGGGCTTGGCGCTGCCCCCGGGGCAATGCTTCAGTGAGCCCGTGCACGTGCCGTCTACAGCCCCGGGACATGAGGGCTGGCTGCTGAGCATTGTGGACCAGCAAACCGGAGCGGAAGATTTCAAGCATGCGGTGTGGATCATCGATGCCGGGAATCTCGGCGCGGGACCTACGGCCAGGATCGCCGTGCCACATCGATTGCGCCCCCAGGTGCACGGCTGGTGGGTAGGCGCCGCAGAGCTTGCGGCCGCCCAGTCAGCAAGATCGCGCGCTAGCTTCCGGTAAAATACGCGATTCCGCG